>WNGF01003254.1_pt1 | contig 30189 bp, 28 predicted proteins | sample 5400641 | NCBI WGS metagenome assembly WNGF01 (sample SAMN13153371, study PRJNA577476) | soil metagenome | isolation source: 80 cm soil or saprolite under grassland replicate 2 | place: USA:California | collected 2016-06-15 | reverse complement strand
GAGCTCGATCGTGCTGTCGACGATCTCCTGCTCGAGCTCGAAGCGGAGGATGATGTGGAAGTTGTAGGTGACCTCGTCGGCGTCCACGCGGATCAGAGATGGCTGGACCTTGTTGACCGCCTTGTAGAAGGTCTCTAGCTCGACGCCGCCCAGCTGCTCCGGGAACGTCTCCTGGATCTTTGGGAAGAAGTAGTGCCAGAACGGCAGGCTCCGGCCGACGAGGTTCTCCCACATCCTGCTCTGGGACTCGTGCAAGCCGAGTGAGGCGCCGCGACAGAGCGGCGTCCGGTCGAGCGACTGGTCCACCCCGTTCTCGTACGCACCGTGCCCGAACTCGTGCATCGAGGAGAAGATCGACTCGAGGTTGTCCTCCGCGTAGCGCGTCGTCAGGCGGATGTCGGTAGGGCACGAGCCGGTCGCGAAGGGGTGCACCGTCCGATCGAGCCGCCAGGCCTCGGGGGTGAAGCCGAAGCGCTCGATGATCGAGCGGCCGAACTGCTCCTGACCGTCGGTCGGGAAGCCGGCGTGCAGAGACGAGTCGTCGACGGCGTCCTGCCGCTCCGCGACCTCCGCGATGAAGGGCAGCAGCTCGTCCTTGAGCTGGTCGAAGACCTCGCGCACCTCAGCGGTCTTCATCCCCTCCTCGAAGTCGTCGAGCAGGACGTCATACGTCTCGTCCGCGGGGTCGAAGCACTCGACATAGCGGTGCTTCAGCTGGACGTTCTTCTCCAGATAGGGAAGGAACGCCTTGAAGTCGGACGCCTTGCGCGCCTTGACCCAGGCCTCGTAGGCGATCGCGCCGGCACGCGTCATCTCGGCCGACAGCTCCGGCGGGACTCGGCTTGCCTTCCCGTAGTCCCGCCGCGTTCGCCGGATGAGCGAGGCGTCGTCGGACTCGTAGTCGAGGCCCTCCTCATAGGAGCGAAGGTCTTCGATCAGGCCGCCGATCTCATCCGAGACGAACATCTCGTGGGAGACCCGGTCGAGGGTGGCGAGCTGCTCGGCGCGGGCGGCTGCTCCGCCGGGCGGCATCATCACGTGCTGGTCCCAGGAGAGGATCGCCTCGGCGCGACGGAGGTCGATGATCTCGGCGAGGCGGGTCTTGAGGTCCTGGAGCTTCTGCTCGTCGCTCATGGAGGCATCTTTCCAGATCGCAACTAGGATGCAGTGACGTGAAGCGATTCAAGACCCTCGACGGCAACGAGATCGGCCTCCCGATCGAATTCGAGAAGCGCTGGAGCACCCATAGCGTGGCGATGGAGGATCACGGAGACCACGTCGTCATCCGCCCCGTAGGGGAGTCAACGAAGCTTCCGGACGACGAGTGGCCCGACCTCGATTCGCCCGCAACACGTCGCGGCGGCGTCGGCAGCGGCTAGAGCCGAGCCCCTCCGGATCTCGCCGCTAGACTGGCCGCACAGAGCGGCGTAGCTCAGTGGTTAGAGCGGCGGACTCATAACCCGCAGGTCGGTGGTTCGAATCCACCCGCCGCTACCTCGCGTCCCTCGCCGGCCTTCGCTCGCTGCCGGATGCTGCGCCCTTCCGAGCGGCGTCCGAGGAACGCGAGGAGACGTCCCGTCCAATTGTTACCTCGCAGCTCCGAGTGCTTTCACGATCCTGAGCGGCACCTTCGCCGCTCCCCTCGCCTCGCTCGGCATCCGCAGCTCTCCTCGAAGCAACGCATCGGCGAACCGCCAGACCGGCGGCATCCGCGCAAAGCCGTAGACGAGCCGAGGGAAGCGGTCGAGCGCCCTCTTCGCCACCCACGACGCGGAGGCCTGCGGGGCGAGCGTGCTACGCAGTCCCTGTGCGTAGGGATCGAGCGTCTCCGCGCGGCCCTCGAGCACGTCCAGCGCGGTCTCAGCGGCGAGCCGTGCGCTGACGAGAGCCTCGTAGATCCCGTCGCCCGATAGAGGATCGACGAGCCCGGCAGCATCGCCGACTAGGAGCGCTCTGCCGGCGACGACCGGGTCGCTCGCGCGGCGGAGCGGAAGCCGGTAGCCGCGCAGATCCTGCACGGAGCTCTCCGGAATGTCGTGGGCAGCACAGAGTCGCTCGAGGTGCTCGCGGAGCTTCGGGCCCTCCGATTCCCAGCCGCCCACGCCGACGTTGACGTGGTCGCCCTTGGCGAAGACCCAGCCGTAGCCGCCCGGCACCACGCCCAGCTCGAGCACGGCACGGCCCCGGTACCGGTCCTCGCGCGCGCGCGCGTAGGAGACATTGCCCTCGAGCGCCACGCCGTAGCGGTAGCGCGTCTCGAGGCCGAGCGATCGAGCAGTGATCCCGTTGACTCCGTCCGCGCCGATCACCACCGACCCCCGGACGGTCTCGCCGTCGAGAGTGACCTCGCCGTGAAGGCTGACCGCGCTCACCTTTACTCCGTCCCGGAAGTCGGCGCCGGCTTCAGCGGCCTGCTCCGCGAGAAAAGCGTCGAGGCGACGGCGCTGCGTCATCAGGATGATCGGGGCAGCACTCAGCCGGACGAAGCGGCTGCGGTAGCGGAAACCGAACTCGAACGACTCGACGACGTCCTCCACTACCGGGTCGACGGACAACGGAAGCTCGCCCACGGCACGGTAGGTGAGGCCGCCCCCGCACGGCTTGTCCCGCGGAAACCGGGCCCGGTCGAGCAGCAGCACGGACGCGCCGGCGTGCGCGAGGCGGTAGGCCGTCACCGACCCTGCCGGGCCGGCCCCGACCACGATCGCGTCGAAGGACTTCACGAGCTCATCCTAGGGAGGGCGGCGAGTGGGCCTGAGAGAACTTCCTTCAAACCCGCCTGAACCTCTCGCTGACCTCTTGTCCTTCTATGACTTGATCCTTGAAAAGCCGCGAAAGAAGAGGAGCCCACAACTATAGTAACAAATGAAACATATAGGATACGCATGGTTAGCGCGGCTTCCCCGGCGATTGCCTAATCAGAGCTTTTCATCATCCGCGCTTCCCGCTCACGGAGAGCTCGGTCAGGTAGCTCTTCCTCACCCGTCCACCAAAGTTCTCGTCGATCAATGAACCGACGCACTCAAAGAGGTCTCGCCGGACATTCTCACTCAGCGTGCGGTGCCCTGAGTACGTCGAAAGCAACTCCAGATAGCGCGCACGAGAGTAGGTTTCATGGGTCAGGTATGTCGTGACTTCTGGCTCTTCGAAGAGCCCACTCGCCCTGAGCTCGCTCACGCTAGGTTCGTACTCAATCGGTTCTTTCAAGCGTTGCTCCGGATCGGTGCCCGGCATAAAGCGGAGGTAGCAGTCCTGGACCTGCTCGAAGAAGGCTCGATCCCCGCCGGCGATGTGGTGGTAGCCAAAGATGGCGAGCGCACCTCCTGGCCGAAGAGCGTCGGCAGCTTTCTTGTAGCGCAACTCCGGATCGATCCAGTGCCATGCGGTCGCGCTCGTGACGACGTCAAAGGGCTCAGTAGGGAGTTCCCAATCCTCGAAGTTCGCGACGACGACATCGACATCACGGAACCGCGACAACTTCTTCCGCGCCACGGCCGCCAGGTCGTCTCCCAGCTCGACCGCCACAACGCGGTAGCCGCGTTCGGCTAGCGGCAGAGTCGAGATACCCGTGCCGGCACCCACTTCCAGAACGCGGCCACTTTCAGGTAGGCCGGACAGCGAGACCAGGTCATCGAAGAGCTGAGCCGGGTAGTCCGGTCGGACCTGGTCATAGAGCTCCGCGACCTCGTCGAAGGTCTCACGTTTTTGCGCACTCATCTCTCTTAGTCTAAGGGCGCCGTAGTCCAATTTGCCAACAAACCGTAGAGGACTTCAAACCAAAACGACCTGTTACTCGTCTGCATACTGAGTTGTCTTGTTTGACAACAGTTGATGGGGGCGGGAGGATTCGAACCTCCGTAGGCTGAGCCGACGGGTTTACAGCCCGTTCCCTGTTGGCCCAGCCGCCGAAAATCTCGCTCCGCTCAATTTTCGGCGGAGAGGAACCGAAAGTCCTACGGCGATGAGCCGCAGCCGGCAAAGCCGGCAGCAGCATCCAACTCAATGAGGTGGGGGCGGGAGGATTCGAACCTCCGTAGGCTGAGCCGACGGGTTTACAGCCCGTTCCCTTTGGCCGCTCGGGCACACCCCCAAGGAGCGGGGAATTGTAGCCGCGTGGGACTCGGAGTCTCCGCCGCGCAGGCGGGCTTTGCTCGCCTGCGCCCACTAACGCCGGGTTCATTACGCCAACCCGCCGAAAGTCGCAAGACTTTCGGCGGCAGAGGTCGTTCCCTTTGGCCGCTCGGGCACACCCCCAAGAGCGGTGATTGTAGCCGTGTCGACTAGGAGCTTCCGCGGCGCTAGAGGACCTTGACCGCGAGCCGCAGCGTGTGATCCGGACCGAGGGTCTGGGCCTCCATGGTCATCCCAGGCATCTCGACGACCTTCGTCCGAAACCTGTAGATGCCCGCCTTCCTGAACGAGACCGACATCCCGCGGTTCACCATCATCGGGCCGCCGATATGCAACCTCGTCGGCCCTGCGACCTGCACCAGCTGGTGCGCGTCGACGTCCTGGTCGAGAATCGAGAGGCTGCCGCCCGGCTTCAAGGTCAGGCGCATCGCGCTCCCCGTCCTCTTGCCGTTCGACCAAACGTGGCACCCCTTCAGGACATGCTGGATCATCAGCCGCCGCGTTCGGGGAACGGCACGAGCAACCATGCTCATCCCGTCCGCCATGTGCGGCATGTGCAGGCCCTGCGGCCCCGCCGATCGAACAGTGACGTTCGTCGTCGCCGGAAGCGCCACGAGCAGGGCGACCATGAGCACGATGCCGAAGACCAGGCCGCCCGTTGCGATAAGCAAGTTTCTCATGCCGCACACTCTCGCGTCCGATGGCGCCGGGGCCATCGGGGCCACCCCTGCTCCTTCGTCCGTAATTCCCCTAAGCGGTAATCAGGAGATCGCCCGATGCCTGTTGGCTTCGGCTAAAACAAGCTCATTTGTGCCAACCAAAGAGGAGGCTTCGATGTATCACTGGATGGACGGCTGGGGCTGGTTCTGGATGAGCTTCATGATGGTCTTCTGGATCGTCGTCCTCGGCGCCGTCGTCTACGCCGCCGTGCGCCTTGCGCAGAGGCCGCCGCGCGAGCGATCGTCGTAATCGAGGCCGCGCCGCCGTCGCGTCGTCTTGCGCTCTGCTGAGCGGTTCTAGACTCACGGCGTGCGGACCTGTCCGCAGTGCAGCGAGGAGAACCCCGAGCGGGCGCGCTTCTGTCTCGCCTGCGGGACGCCTCTCGATGCCGGGGAAGCCAAGCCACAGGAGGAGCGGCGCATCATCTCGGTCGTCTTCGTCGACCTGGTCGGCTTCACCTCGCGCTCCGACAAGCAGGATCCCGAAGACGTCCAGGCCATCCTCACGCCCTACCACGATCTCGTCCGGCGCGAGCTCGAATCCTTCGGTGGCGTGGTCGAGAAGTTCATCGGCGACGCGATCGTGGCCGTCTTCGGCGCCCCTACCGCGCACGGCGACGACGCAGAGCGCGCGGTTCGCGCGGCTCTCTCGGTGCGCGACAGCGTCCAGGAGAGTGACGAGACCGAGCTCCAACTCGGGCTACAGCTGCGAATCGCCGTGAACACCGGCGAGGCACTGGTCTCTCTCGGGGCGCGGCCCGCTCTCGGTGAGCACATGGTCGCCGGAGACGTGGTCAACACGGCCTCGCGGCTCCAGCAGGCCGCCCCGATCGACGGCATCCTTGTCGGCGACGAGACGTACGCGGCCACGAAGGAGTTGTTCGAGTACGAGCCCGCGGCTCCGATCGAGGCCAAGGGGAAGGCGGAGCCGGTCGGAGCGTGGATCGCGATCGCGCCTTTGCTCCCGGCGGGCCAGCGGAAGCAATCGGGAGCATTCGTCGGACGGGCGCACGAGCTCGACGTCCTGCGCGGGATCTGGGAGCGGGTGGCCGGCGAGCGAGCGCCGCACTTGGTGACGATCCTCGGACCGGCCGGCGTGGGCAAGACGCGGCTGACCCAGGAGTTCGAGACGATGGTGGAAGACCTCGGCGGCCGGGTCGTCCGCGGACGCTCGCTCCCCTACCGCGAGAGCTCCGCATACTTCGGCTTCTCGATCCAGGTCAAGCAGCTGTGCGGGATCTTCGAGAGCGATCCGCCCGAGCTCGCCCTCGAGAAGCTACGCGCGCGCGTGAGCGAGTTCGTGACGTCAGACGCCGAGACGGTCACGCAGCACCTCGCGATCCTGCTCGGCCTCGACCTCGAAGGCTCGGTCGAGGAGCGAGAGGAGCTCTTCTTCTCGGTTCGCCGCTTCATCGAGGCGGTCGCCCTCGACCGACCGGCCATGCTCGTCTTCGAGGACATCCACTGGGCCGACCGCAGCCTCCTCGACCTGGTCGAGCTCCTGGCGGCGCGGCTGCGCGACCTCCCGGTCCTGCTGCTGGCGCTCGCCAGGCCGGAGCTTCTCGACTCGCGGCCCGCCTGGGGCGGAGGGCTGACCGCCTACACCGCCCTCCCGCTGGCGCCGCTGAACCCAGCGGAGGCGGAAGAGCTTGCGGAACTGCTGCTCGGGCAGGTCGAGCGTGAGCGGATCAGCACGCTGGCCGAGACCGCCGAGGGCAACCCGCTCTTCATCGAACAGCTGGCCGCGACGGTCGCCGAGGGCTCCGCCGCCAAGGGGTCACTCCCGACCACGGTGAGGGGAATCGTCGCCGCGCGACTCGACGCGCTTCCGCCCGCGGAGCGCTCGCTTCTCCTCGACGCCGCGGTGGTGGGAAAGGTCTTCTGGCGCGGTGTCCTCGAGCGGATGCGCGACGGCGAAGAGGAATTGTCCGAGCTTCTCGGCGCCCTAGAGCGGCGCGACCTGATCACCCGCGAAACGACCTCGATGATCGAGGGCGAGCAGCAGTTCTCCTTCAAGCACGTATTGATCCGAGAGGTCGCCTACGAGCTCCTCCCCCGCGCGCGCAGACAGGAGCGGCACGCGCGCCGCCGAGTTCATCGAGCAGTCGACGGCCGAGCTCGGCGAGGCGGGCGCGGCTACGGCGCGCCACTGGCGCGACTCTGGCGATCCGGAGCGGGCGATCGTCTACTTCGTCCGCGCCGCGGAGCAGGCCGAACGCGGCTGGGCGAAGGACCAGGCGGCGATCCTCTACCGCGAGGCGCTCGATCTCGTCTCTCAGGACGACGCCGAGCAAGTGGGAACGCTCCGGCGGCGGCTCGCGCTCGCGCGGGCCGCCGCCGTGCACATTCCGGACGCGCGTCAGCTCATGCGGGAGAGCTGACCGCGGGGAAATCGGCAGGCGTTACGTCGCCCGCGATCTCCAGAACCTGTTCGACCGTGTGCTTGCCGAGGTCGACGGAGTGCTCCCGGACGGTTTCCTCGTTGGGCGCCTCGTAGACGCAATACGTCCAGACCGTCCCGTCGTCGTCCACCACGACGTGGCTGTGCTCCCAGACGATTTGGGGGTAGCTCCCCTCCATGACCTCGCGGGAGCGACGGCCCACCTCGGGCATCTCTTCCTCGCTGACGTCGAATTTCCGAACGACCAGATATCTCGGCATAAAGGCTCCTTACGCCGCCGGCTGGATGTTCTGGTTGACGTGGAAGAAGTTTTCCGGGTCGTACTTTGCCTTGACCTTTGCGAGGCGTGGGTAGTTGTCGCGGTAGGTCGCCTGGACCCGCTCCTGGCCCTCCTCCATCATCATGTTCAAGGGCGCGCCGCCGGCCGAGTACGGGTGCACCGCCTCCCAGTAGCCCACGCACCAGTCACGGAGCTCGTCCTTCAAGGCGGGATCGGTATCGACGCCGATGATGACCTGCGCCCACTTTGCATCGCGGAACGACCACGCCGTTTCGTCGCTTCCGACTCGCGACTGGGCGCCGTCGATCGGGTACATGTGCATGCCGGACTTCCACGTCGGCATCTTGGCCCCCCACTCCGCGTTGAGCTCCACCGCCTCGTCGGGAATCTCCTTGACGAAGTCGGCGCGCCAATACCACTGGTCTCCGTGCGGATAGAGACCGTCGAAAGCGGAGTTCAGGGCCGGCAGCGGCATCTCGGCCACGCCGTCGAGTATGGGGTCGAGGGCCCTGGCCGGAGCGATCAGCTCGTCGGCCTGCGCAGTATCGGTGCAGCACCAGACCACACCGCAGACCTTCTGCAGATGGAGCTCTTCCGGGAAAGGCGGCGCAGGCGGCACGCTGTGGAAGTTGAAGAAGCCGCCCAGCTCCTCCGGCTGCTCCCCGATGAAGCCCCGATACCAGTCGAGGATCTCGGCAGCGCGCTCGACCGGCCACCACATCGGGCCGGCCACCACGGTCGAGACGGGATGGAGGCGGAAGGTGAGGGAGGTAACGACGCCGAAGTTCCCGCCTCCGCCTCGCAGCGCCCAGAAGAGGTCCTCGTTCTCGTTCTCGCTCGCCTTGACGAAGCTTCCATCGGCGAGAACGACATCCGCCGAGAGAAGGCTGTCGATCGTCAAGCCGTGACCCCGGGTGAGATGGCCGGTTCCTCCTCCGAGAGTCAGTCCCCCGACGCCTGTGGTGCCGAGGATCCCGGATGGAACGGCAAGGCCGAATGCATGCGTCGCGTGGTCGAGGTCACCGAGAAGCGCCCCGCCCCCGACGGTTGCGGTGCGCGCCTCGGGATCGACCTGGACGTTGTTGATGCGGGAAAGGTCGATGACCAAGCCGTCGTCCACGCTGCCCAGGCCGCCGCCGTTGTGCGCGCCTGAGCGGATCGCCGTGTCAAGGCCGTTGTCCCGGGCGAAATTCACCGCCGCGATCACATCCGCGGCGTCGCGACAGTACGCGATTAGCGCGGGGTGCTTTTCGATCATTGCGTTGTAGAGCTTGCGAGCTTCCTCGTAGCGCGAGTCGTCGCGCTCAATGAGGTCACCGCGGACAGTCTCGCGCAGGCCTTCGGTTGCGATCGTGGCCGTTCCTTGCATCACAGTCTCCTCCCCGGTATGTGTCGTGCGGGTCATATCACCCCGGCGTTTCGGTTGCAACAGGGACACAGTCGTAGACTGCCCGAATGCCCGTCTGCACCCAGTGTGGAGAGGAAAATCCCGAACGCGCGCGCTTCTGCCTCGCCTGCGGAGCGGCGCTCGAGGCGGAGCCGGCCGCGCTCCGCGAGGAGCGGAAGGTCGTCACGGTGCTGTTCGCCGACCTGGTCGGATTCACGTCCACTGCCGAGCAACTCGATCCCGAGGAGGTGCGCGCTGTCCAGGCTCCGTACTGGGCTCGCGTCAAGTCGGAGATCGAGCGCTACGGCGGTACGGTCGAGAAGTTCATCGGCGATGCCGTTATGGCGCTGTTCGGGGCGCCGACGGCCCACGAGGACGACCCCGAACGAGCCGTGAGGGCGGCGATCTCCATTCGCGACGGAATCGCCGGTGAGGAAGGGCTTCAGGTGCGCATCGCCGTCACGACCGGAGAGGCGCTCGTTGCCCTCGGCGCCCGACCGGCTGAGGGAGAGGGCATGGCGTCCGGGGACGTCGTCAACACGGCCTCGCGGCTGCAGTCGGCGGCGCCCCCGAACGGGATCCTCGTCGACGAGCCCACGTACCGCGCCACCGAGCGGGCAATCGAATACGAGCCCACCGAGCCTGTCCAGGCGAAGGGCAAAGCGGAGCCGGTAGAGGTCTGGCGAGCCGTCGCTCCGCGCTGGCGCTTCGGAGTCGACGTCGAGCAGCGCGGCCCGGCAGAGCTGATCGGCCGCGGGGAAGAGCTCGATGTGCTCTCCGATGCGCTAGCCCGTGCGCGGCGTGAGCGAGCCTCGCAGCTCGTCACTCTCGTAGGGGTGCCGGGCATCGGCAAGTCCAGGCTCGTGTACGAGCTCTCGCAGCTAATCGATGCGGACCCTGAGCTGATCTACTGGCGGCAGGGCCGCTCGCTCCCCTATGGCGAAGGGGTGACGTTCTGGGCGCTGGCCGAGATGGTGAAAGCGCACGCCGGCATCCTCGAAACGGACACCGCCGAGGAGGCCGGGGCGAAGCTGCGCGCGGTCGCGTCGGAGCTGATCGAGGATCCGGCCGACATCGACTGGGTCTTGGGGCATATGCGACCCCTCGTCGGGCTGGGGGGTGCCCCCGAGCTCGGGGGCGAGCGGCGGGCCGAGGTCTTCGCCGCCTGGCGCAAGTTCTTCGAAGCGCTCGCCGAGCGCCACGCGCTGGTGCTCATCTTCGAGGACCTGCAGTGGGCCGACGACGGGCTGCTCGACTTCGTCGACCACGTCGTCGAATGGGCGAGCGGCGTCCCCCTCCTGTGTGTCTGTACCGCCAGGCCCGAGCTGCTCGAGCGTCGTCCCGACTGGGGCGGCGGCAAGCGCAACGCAACGACCATCTCGCTTTCACCGCTCTCGGAGACCGAGACGGCCCAGCTCCTCGCTGCCTTGCTCGAGCAGGCCGTCCTCCCTGCCGAGGTCCAGTCTGCGTTGCTTGCGCGCGCGGGCGGGAACCCCCTCTATGCCGAGGAGTACGTCCGGATGCTCCAGGACCGCGGCCTCGACGAGGCAACCGAGGCCCAGCTGCCCGAGTCGATTCAGGGGATCATCGCCGCGCGGCTCGATGCATTGAGCATCGAAGAGAAGGACCTCCTGCAGGACTCGGCCGTGCTCGGGAAGGTCGTCTGGGTCGGCGCCCTCGCGCAGATCACCGGCCTACCCCGCTGGACGGTCGAGGAGCGGTTGCACGCTTTGGAACGCAAGGAGTTCGTCCGCCGCGAGCAGCACTCCTCGGTTGCAGGCGAGACCGAGTACGCCTTCAGGCACATCCTCGTACAGGACGTCGCTTACGGGCAGATCCCGCGCTCGCGCCGGGCCCACAAGCACCGCGCCGCCGCAGAGTGGATCGAGTCCCTCGGCTCAGAGCGAGGCGAAGAGCGGGCGGAGCTGCTTGCCCACCACTACCTCCAGGCGCTCGAGTACGCGAGAGCAGCCGGAGACGACACGGCTGTGCTCGCCGAAGGCGCGAGGCTCGCGCTGCGCAACGCCGGCGAGCGCGCCTACGCGCTCACCGCTATGAACGCCGCACTGAGGTTCTTCGATGCAGCGCTGCAGCTCTCGCAACCGGACGACCCCGAGCGGCCCGAGCTTCTGCTTCGGACCGCGGAGGCAGCGTGGTGGACCGGCGCGGCCGGCATCGCCGAGCGGGCACTCGAGGCTCGGGATTCGCTGCTTGCCGCCGGCAACAAGGAGCTCGCAGCCGAGGCCGACGTCCTGCTCACGAACATCTCCTGGTACCAAGGCGACGCCGCGGGTACTTCCGAATACCTGACGGGCGCGCTTGGTCTTGTGGAGGACCTGCCGCGGTCACGGTCGAAGGCGTACGTGTTGTGCCAGCTCGCCCGGATGAGCATGCTCGCGGGGAAGAATAAGGCGGCGGTTGATGTCGGCCGCGAGGCCCTGCAGATGGCCGAGCAGCTCGGTATCGACTCCTTTCAGGCAGACGCCCTGGCCACAATCGGGACCGCTCGCGTGAACGTCGGCGACGGCGGAGGCATCGAGGACCTCGAACGCGCCGTCAGCCTGGGCGCCGCCACGAAGAACATGCACACGCATGGACGCGCACTGCTGAACCTCGGCGTCATCCTGGGTGGTCTGGGCGAGCTGGATCGAGTCTTCGAGCTGGAACAGGCGGCGTTGGAGGCAGAGCGCAGCGCCGGTCATGTGGCGGCCATACGACACGTCGAAGGCAACCTGATCAAATCGCTGTACTGGCGAGGCCGGTGGGACGAGGCGCTGCAAATCGCCGACTCGTTCATCGGCGATGCCGAAGCGGGCTCGGTTCACTACATGGCGACGCAGTCGTACTACCACCGCGCGGCGATACGGCTCGCCCGGGGCGAAGAGAGTGCAGTCGAGGACGCCGAGCGGGCGCTCGAGCACGCTCGGGCGGCGCAGGATCCACAGGTGGTCTTTCCGACGCTGCGATTCGCCGCGCACGTTATGCAGCACGCAGGCGAATCCGCGCGCGCGGAAGAGGTTTGGGGTGAGCTCATGCAGTCCTGGCTCGAAGCGTCCGACCCGCTTCGCCATGTCGGCCTGGCCGAGGCCGCCTGGCTTGCTCACGATCTCGGCTCGGAAGCGAGATTCCGAGAAGGTCTCTCGGCACTTACTTCTACGCCCTGGATAGAAGCAGCGAAAGCGATCGCGGCCGGCGAGCCGACCCGGGCGGCGCGCATCCTCGGGGAGATCGGCGCGCGGCCCGAAGAGGCCTTCACGCGCCTTCGCTCGGGAGACCCCGCTCAGGTCGAGCGGGCGCTCGTGTTCTACCGCTCGGTCGGCGCGGTCAGGTACGTCCGTGAGGGCGAGATGCTGCTCGCCGCCACCGCCTGAGGCTCAGTCGATTACGAGGCCGACGTCGACTCGCGTGACGCGGTGGCGCTTGATCGCGAAGTCGGTCACGCGCCTGCCGGCGAGGAACTTGCCGAGGAAGCAGTGGCGGGAGCGATGCTCCGTCTTGCAGGTGAGGCCTTTGACCTTCGCCTTGAGCTGAGCCTCGGTCGAGCCGACGCCGACCCCACTTGCAGTCAGCTCGGTGATGCGGGTCGTGGAGATGTTCGTGACTGCAGTGTTCCCCTGGAAGGTCACAACGAGGCCGTCGTAGACGAGCTCCGTGTAGCGGCCGAACGCGTTCTTTCCGTGCTCCACGGCCAGCGGCTTGTGCAGAACGGAGCGCACCTTGGTTTGGCTCATCCCGATCCTGACGCCCGCGATGCCTTTCTGCAGGACGATGGTCGCACCGGCCGCGGCCGCGAACGCGAGCGCGAGCGCGACGACAGCAACGACGAGAGCCGGGCTGCGCACCGTCAGTCGATGACGATGCCGACGGAGACGCGGGTCACGTGGCCGCGCTTGATCGTGAAGTCGGTCACGCGCTTCCCCGCCACGAACTTGCCCACGAAGCAGTGCCGGAAGCCCGCCTCCGTTTTGCACTTGACGCCGGTGACCTTCGCCTTCACCTGAGCCTCAGTCGAACCGACGCCGACGCCGCTCGCCGTCTTCTCGCTGCGGCGGGTCGTCGCGATGCTCGTCGCAGAGGCGTTTCCCTGGAAGATGATCTCGAGCCCGGTGTAGCCGAACTTCGTGTACTTGCCGAAGTCGTTCGTGCCGTGCTTCACCGATTTCGGCGTGCCGAGCACCGCGGTCACCTTTCCCTTGCTCATCCCGAGGCTGACGCCTGCGATCCCTTTCTGCGGGACGATGGTCGCGCCGGCCGCGGCGGCGAGCGCGAGCGCCGAGGCGGCAACGAGGAGGAAGCGACGCATTGTCCGACCATACACCCTTTGAATTCGTCTGCCAAACAGGTCAGAATTCTCGGAGATGACGCGGGCACGCCGGCACCAGCGCCTCTCATGAGCACGCAGCTCGCAACGGAAGTTCAGACTGGAGAGCGGCGCCGCCGGCTGGCGCGGCGCGTGGCCGTCTCGCTGCTCGGGCCGCTGACCGCGGGAGTAGGCGTCGTCTGGGCGCTCGCGCAGCCCTACCGGGTCACGCTCCTGCATCCGCACGGGCAGGGCTTCTGGAACCTCGCGGTCGAGCCCCCGCTGCTCGTGGTGCTCGTCGGGGTTCTGTTCCAGCTGCTCATCCTGCCGGCGCTGCTCGAAGACCTTGCCGAGGAGAGCGACTCGTGATGCCGCCTCCGGAAAACGTCCACTGGCTGTTCGCGACGGCGTTCCTCGGCCTGGGCCTCTTCCTGCTCGCCGAGGCGATCGCCGGGCCGGAGATCTGGCGCAAGCGCGGCTGGCGGCTCTACCTCTGGCCCAGCCTCTGCTTCGGGATGGGGCTCTTCATGTGGCCGGTGATGGTCTTCTTCACCAGCTCGACGATTCACATGCTCGCCCACGGCGCCTGGGCACAGGTGCTGATGCTCGCAGGAGCGGTGGAGCTCGGGCTCGCGCGCGGCAAGCTCCACAACCCGATCTGGCGGATCACGATGTTCATCGCCTTCTTCGTCAGCGGGCTCGCTTTCCTCGCCCACGAGCAGAACCCGTGGTTGTTCCAACGCTCGGCCTTCCTCCACCACCTGCTCGGCTGGACGTTCCTCGGCGCGTCCATCTTCCCGCTCGCGCGGACCTTCCGGCCCCGCTCTGCGGTGTTCGCAAGCGGATTCGCGCTCGCGTTCGTGGCCGTGGCGGTGATGCTCTACTGCGATCGTGACATCGCGCCGGTCTTCGGGCACCTGTCGCCGCTCGCCGGGGTTCCTCACCGGTGAGGCGGGCAAGTAACACAGTGTTACTTGCCGGGTTTGCGCTTGTTGCGCTCGCCTGGCCGAGCTCAGCCTTCGCGCACGCGACGCTCCTCAAGACGGCGCCCTCGTTCAAGGAACGACTCCGGGCCGCCCCGCACCGGGTCGTCCTCGGCTTCGACCAGGGCGTCAAGGTCCTCCCCAACGGGATCGAGGTCTACGGCGCTGACGGCATGCGGTATGCGACGACTGCACGTGATCGTTCCGACAGCCGTTACGTCGAGGCAGGCCTCCGGTCGTTGCCCCGAGGCGCGTACACCGTCCGCTGGAGCGCGATCTCGAGCGACGGCCACGTCGTCTCCGGTGTCTACACATTCGGCGTCCGTCATGCGGCGCCGCCCCCGACCGAGGCCTACGGCGCCTCGGGCCCGACCACGGCCGAGGACGTCGTCCGCTGGCTCTACTTCCTGGCACTCGCGCTCCTGATCGGCGGCCTCGTCTTCCGGTTGCTCGTCCTTCCGCGCCGCGTGTCGCACGCGGTCGAGCGGCGCTTCTACCAGCTGACGGGGGTCGGAGTCGTCGCCGCGGTCGAGGTCGGAATCCTCGCGTTCGTCCTCCGATCGGAGGACGCGCTCCAGCTCCCGTTCGGCAAGCTGCTGTACGGGGACCTGTCGCCGATCGCGAGCGGCACGCGCTTCGGCATCGCCTTCATCGCGATGACGCTCGGCCTCGCCTTGGTGGCCGCACTCCTCTTCATGTCGTGGCTGACCGAACGGAAGGCGTTCCTCTGGACGGCGCTCGTGCTCTCGGTCGGGCTCGGGTCAGGCCTCTCGCTCTCCGGGCACTCCGCAGCCGACCGCGGCTCCTCGTGGCTCTCCGAACTGGCCGACTGGGTGCACCTGACCGCCGCGGCGACGTGGGTCGGCGGCCTCGTCATGCTCGCCGCCTGCGTCTTCCCCCTCGCGCCCGAGCTGCGCAAGGACGCGTTCCTGCGCTTCTCCCGCCTGGCGCCCGTGCTGATCGCGCTCCTGCTCGCGGCCGGCATCTACCTCAGCATCCTGAGGTTGCCGCGGCTTTCAGATCTGTGGGAGGCGGGCTACGGCCAGGTACTGCTCGTGAAGCTCTCGTTCGTTGCCCTCGCCCTTGCCTGGGGAGCCTTCCACCACTTCGTGGCCAGGGCCCCACTGGAACGTGGCGTGGAAAGCGGCTTTCTGAGGCGGCTGCCGCGCAGCCTCGTCGGCGAAAGCGCCGTCGGGATGGCGATCCTCCTCGTCGCCGCGGTGCTCGTGAACTCGAAGCCGCCGCCCGAGCCCTCACCGCAGCCCGCACAGGCTTCGGTGATAGTTCCTCGCTAGGTGCTCTACGCGATCTCGGGTGGTGCAGGCTTTCTCGGCCTGCACTTGGCGCGCCGGTTGCTGGCCGACGGCCACGACGTCCGCTCCCTCGACCTCGCGCCGCTCGACGACCCCGGCCTGGCCGGGAAGGTCGAGGAGATTCGCGGCGACATCCGCGACCCGAAGCTTGCGCGAGCCTTGTGCACCAGTGCACAAGTTCTTGTCCATGCCGCGGCCGCGCTCCCGATCCAGGGCTCGGCAACCGAGATTCGCTCGGTCAACATCCAGGGAACGGCGACCCTGTTGGCGGCGGCGCTCGAGGCCGGCGTCGCGCGCACGGTCTTGATCTCCTCGACCGCCGTCTACGGCATCCCGGAGGTCCACCCCATCTTCGAGGACGCGCCGCTCGTCGGAGTCGGCCACTACGGGCGCTCGAAGATCGAGGCGGAAAAGGTTGCGCTGAGCTTCGCCGCCCGCGGCCTACCGGTCGTCATCCTGCGCCCGAAGACGTTCATCGGGCCCGAGCGCCTCGGCGTGTTCGAGATCCTGTTCGACTGGATCCGTGAGGGACGGCGGATCTACATCCTCGGCGACGGATCGAACCGCTACCAGCTGCTGGCGGTCGACGACCTCGTCGATGCGATCGTGCGCTCGACCGCGGCCGAGGGAGTGGAGGGCGAGGCGCTCAACGTCGGCGCGGCCGAGTTCGGCACCGTCCGCAGCGACCTGCAGGGGCTGATCGCCCACGCCGGCTCTGACAGCCGCCTGACTCCCGTTCCGGCGCGACCCGCTGAGGCGATCCTGTGCGCGCTCGAGCTGCTTCGGCTCTCTCCGCTCGTCGAGTGGCACTACCGCACGGCCCACCGTGACTCCTACGTCGACGTCTCGAAGGCGAGGCGGCTCCTCGGCTGGGAGCCGCGACTCTCGAACGAGCAGGCGCTCCGCGAGACCTACGACTGGTACCTGGCAAATCGCGAGAGGCTCGGCTCGGGCGGGCTGACACACCGTGTGCCCTGGAACCAGAAGGCGCTCGGCCTCTTGCGCCGGATCAGCTAGCGAGCATGACGAGGCGGGAGTCCAGCGTCAGCTCTTCCTGCTCGTATCCCCCGTAGCAGTCGACCGTGTCGAAGCCGGCCTCGCGCGCCATCTCCACCAGCTCGGTCGCCGTGTAGAGCCGCAGGGCATACGGGTACTCGCGCGGCTCGCCTTCGTCGGGCAGATAGGTGATCGTCGTCCGGATGACGCTCTCGACCAGGTCGAAGCTTCGCTCCTCGAGGAGATAGCCATCCGGGAGCCGTTCCCAGCCACGCGGCTGGAAGATGCGCGCCAGGCGGTCGCGCTGCATCGTCTCGACCACGAGCTTCCCGCCCGGCTTCAGGACCCGCCGGAACTCGCGCAGCCCCTGCGTGTCGCCCTCACGGCCCGTGTAGCCGATCGAGGTGAAGAGGTTGAGGACGGCGTCGAAGCAATCGTCGGGAAGGGGAAGCTCCCGGTAGTCGGCCTGGACGAGCTCGAGCTCGGCGTCGCCCGCACGGCGCCGCGCCTCGTCGAGGAGCGCCTGCGAGCGGTCGGCGCCGACGACGCGGTAGCCGTCCCGGGCGAGGGCGATCGAATGACGCCCGAAGCCGCAGGGGCAGTCGAGGATCGCGGCGCCGGGCTCGCAGCCGGCGAGCCGCGCTGCCGCAAGCGCCTCGGCGGCGGCCTCCTCGTCGTCCTTCTGCCGTGGAGCGTAGACGTCGAGATACCCCTCGTCGAAGAGGCGGTCGAATTCTTCTTGCCGGCTCACGCGCCCATCTTCGCGGAGACGAGCTCGGCCAGCCGGAGCGCGTAGCCCGGCGCGGTCGGCTCGTCCTCGTGCTTGAAGTAGCAGTACACGTCGATTCCCTCGGCAAGGAGCAGCCGCAGCTTCCCGGCCCAGTCCTCCAGCGCCGCGTTGTCGTAGGGCGGCTCCCGCAGCCGCAGGTAGCGGAAGCGCGCGGGGCCGTCAAGCGCGTTGACGAGCTGGAGGCCCGCGATGCCCTCCCACGAGGAATGGCGGAATTCGAACGCGTACTCGAGCTCGGGGTCGAGGGAGTCGCGGAGCAGCTGCAGCATGCCCTCGTCCCGCGTGCGCGTCGGCGGGAACTGGACGAGCACGGGACCGAGGCGGTCGCCGAGCGCGCGCACGCGCTCGCAGAAGGTGCCGACGAGGTCGAGCCCGCCGAAGTGCGTGATCCGCCGGCTCATCTTGACGGCGAAGCGGAAGCCGGGCGGCGTCGCCTTGGCCCAGGTCCGGAATTGCTCTTCCGAGGGCAGCCGGTAGAAGGTGTTGTTCAACTCAACCGAAGGAAGCTGCTCGGCGTAGAGGCGGAGGAAGTCCGCAGGCCGTGCGCCCTCGGGATAGAAGCCGCCCTTCCAGGTCGGGTAGGAGAAGCCGGAGGATCCGACATATAGCCTCGCTAGACTCGACTTCCCGGTGACCGTCACGGCAGAAGTGATACCCGAGAGCACCATCAAGGTCCTGGACCACGGCTTCGTCCGCCTCGACGAGGCAATGGCCTCCGACCTCTCCGTGGTGAACGGCGCACGAGTCAGCTTCGCCCGCCACAAGCAGGAGATGGACGAGTCCGACGAGGGGCTGATCCGCTTCCTGATGCGGGAGCGGCACGGGTGTTACGACGACGCTACCGAGGTTCTCACCGACACAGGTTGGAAACCGTGGCCGCAAGTCACCGGCGAAGAGATGTTTGCCACTCGTGCGCCCGCCGGGGATCTCGTCTATCAGCCCGCCTTGCGACTGGTTCGGAAGGAGTACAGAGGGCACATGATTGGCTTCAAGGGGTTGAGCATCGACTTGCTCGTGACCCCCGATCACCGAGTCCTCGCGTCAACGACCACAACCAGAGCGTCGCGGGAGCGACCTTCATTCGGGCTTCGTCCGGCACACTCCGTTCTCTGGAGACCTCACCGCCACGTTGCTACAGCAAATTGGAGCGGCCCCGTTGTTGACTGGCTTCGCTTCGATGACATACAAGTTCCAGCGAAACCGCTTCTGAGTCTGATCGGGTTCTTCATCGGCGACGGAAACCTCCCTCCGTCGAACCACATCCTGTTCAACTTGCGGAAGGCTCGGGAGATTCGTTTTCTCGAACGAACGGTTGGAGAGACCGGACTCGAGCTCAAGCGATGGGGTGAGCGGTACGCAATCCCTCTCGGCCCCGAACTTCGCGGGATCTTTGCGAAGTGTTACGAACAAGGGGAGAAGGTCATTCCGTCCCGACTCCTGGAACTCGGCCCAGTGCTCTTGAGCGCACTACTGGAGGGCTTGCTCGAGTCAGACGGATCCAGGGTGACGCGTCCAAGCGGTAGTGAGCGACAAACGAATTTCACGACGAGCAAAAGCCTTGCCGACCAGGTTCAGCAACTTGCCCTCAAGCTTGGTCGAACCGCCAGCGTGCGACCGCACAGGGTCAGGGAGGGAGACGGTCACTATGGACGGAAGCCGAGATGGCGCGTCACGATCTATGGGCCTCGCAACTCCAATCCAGAACTTTGCCGCACTCGCTCCCAAGCCCAGGAGCACATGGGCGTTGAGAACTACGACGGACTCATCCATTGCGTCGAGGTCCCGAACAGAACGCTGTGCGTCCGGCGAAACGGATATCCGGTCTTTTGCGGAAACACGCCTTTCGAGCACAACAGCTTCCGCTTCCACATCCGCTGCCCCATTTTCGTCGCGCGCGAATGGTTCCGGCACCGCACGTCCTCCTTCAACGAGTTCAGCATGCGCTACGCGAAGGCGACGGAGGACTTCTACGTTCCCGAGTCCGAGGACGTGCGCACCCAGGTCGGAAAGCCGGGCTCGTATTCGTTCGAGCCTGTCTCCGCAGAGGTCGCCGAGACGACCCGCGAGCAGCTCCAGGAGGTCTACGCGGCCGCATACGCGACCTACGAGCGCCTGGTCGAGCTGGGTGTCGCCCGCGAGCTCGCCCGCTGCGTCATCCCGGTGGGCGCCTACACCGAGTTCTACTGGACGGTCAACGCACGTTCGCTCATGAACTTCATCTCGCTGCGGGCCGCCGAGACGGCGCAGCGGGAGATCCGCCGGTACGCCGACGCGTGCGAGCAGTTCCTGGCCGAGGCGATGCCCGTCACGCACGGGGCCTTCCTGGCCAACGAGCGCGTCGCGCCCTAGCTAGGTCGTCATCACAGGCGACGTGGACTCCGGCCGTCCCGGCAGCTTCTCCAGCACGATCCAGCCGCCGCGGTCGAACTTCCTGAAATCGTAGGGAGCGTTCAGCCGGATGGTCGTCTCGCCGGCCTTCTCGACGCGGAAGGTGCCGCACGAGGCGGCCGGCTTCTTGTTCTTCGTCAGCCACATCTCGTAGTAACCCCCGGCGGGAAGCTGCTTCAGTCCGGTGACCTTGAGCTCGAGCGGCCAGTTGCCGGCGGCGTCGAGCGGCGCAACCTTGAGCTCGCCCTGCGCGGCCCGAGCCGCCTTCGTCCCGTGCATCGCAAGGCTGAAATCGGTCTCGAAGCCGTGCCCCGAGCGTCCGACGAGGTAGCCGGCCGCCAGGGCGAGCACGGCGAAGGCAGCGGCGAACGTCAGCGCCCGGCCGACCCGCCGCGGCGGCAGCCAGCCGAGCTCCTCCTGTCGAGGCAGCTCGCCCATGCCCGGCGCAGCGGCGAGCGCTGGCGGCAGCTCCGGGGGAGGCCCGGCCTCGAGCAGGAGCTCGTGCACACGGCGAAGCCGCTCGAGCTCCTCGCCGCGCACGTCCTCACCCAGGACGTCTCGCAGATCTACGCGCTCGCTCACGACAGCTCTCCTTCGAGCAGCTCGGCCAGATGGTTGAGGCCGCTGCGCGTCCTCGTCTTGACGGTCCCAAGCGGGATCCCGAGGAAGTCCGCGATCTCGCTCTGCGAGAGCCCGCCCCAGTACGCCAGCTCAATCACTCGCTGCTCGGAGTCCGGCAGCTCACCGAAGGCGCGGTGTACCTGCCATGCCGTCGAGGCGGACTCGACCCGTTCCTCCGGGCCGGGCTCGCGCGTCGCCGTCTCGGGCACATCGCCGGACTCGGCAGGCATGCTCCGGAACCTATCGACGATCGCGTTGCGGGCGACGGCGTAGAGCCAGGGTGCCCCGGATCCCTGCTCGGCCCGATAGCTCGACGCCGAACGCCAGATCGAGGTGAAGGTCTCCTGGACGGCATCCTCGGCGCGCTCCCGGTCGCGCAGCCGCCGGAGCGCCAGCCCGTAGACCGAGCGCGCATACCTCTGGTAGAGCTGCTCGAACGCGTCGCGGTCGCCATCGGCAATCAGCCGGATCAGCTCCCCGTCGCTGAGATCAGGCTTCGGCACGGCGATGCCCGCCCTCCCGGCGGGCACGGAGCGGAACGCTGGAAGACGAACGGCGAGCTCCATCCTCCATGTTCTACGCGGCCTTTTCCCATGCGGTTTTCACGGCCATCGGCTTCATAACGTAAAGGAGTTGCAAAGGCGCGCATAAATCGCCCTCCCGGCGGGAAGACTGGGAGCGAAACGAAGGAGGAGGGGTACAAGCATGCGAAAGAACCTGATTTTGCTACCGCTGGTGGCGATCGCGATTGCGATCACACCGGCGGCTACGGCTGACACGGCGGCGACCGTCGCGGTGTCGATCACGAAAGCGGCCTTCGTTCCCAAGAATGCGACCGCCACCGTGAACGACACCGTCAAGTGGACGAACAACGACACGGCCACCCACCAGGTCGTCTGCCAGAAATGCCCGTTCACGTCGCCCATCCTGAAGGCGTCCGAGAGCTTCTCGTACACGTTCACGAAGACGGGCAACTTCGCCATCACCGACGCGCTGGCCTCACGCCTCAAGGGCACGGTTACGGTCAAGGCGGCAGGCCCGTCCGTGACGCTCGCCGCGAAGCCGGCGACTGTGACTTACGGAGCGGCGACGACGCTGTCCGGCAAGGTCTCGAACAACGCTGCCGGCGAGAAGGTCGTCGTTCTCGGCCAGGAGTGCGGTAAGCCTGTCTTCAGCTCCATCGGCACGGTCAACACCATCGGCGGAGGGAAGTTCAGCACCACCGCGATGCCGGCCAAGAACACCACCTACCAGGCGAAGTGGAAGATGAGCACGAGCCCAAACGTGGCGGTGAAGGTGCGGCCCTTGGTCCGCCTTGCCAAACTCGCGTCGCACAAGTACCGCGCGCGCGTTCGGGCCGCCGAGTCCTTCAACGGCAAGCTCGTCGTCTTCCAGCGCTGGAGCACTGCGAAGAGAACCTGGGTCAAGGTTCGGGCTGTCGTCCTGAAGTCGATCGGCACGGTCGGAACGACCCAGATCTCGGGTAGGACGTTCCGCTCGACTGTCAGGGCCGGCCTCAAGGTGCGAATCCTGCTCCGGACGAGCCAGGTCGCTCCCTGCTACGTCGGCGGCACGAGCAACGTGATCAAGAGCTAGACAGCCCCAATACGGCTGACTGGACGAGAGGGAGCCACGAGGCTCCCTCTCTCTTTATGCTGCTTCCGCCGTTCGACCTAAAGGAGCGCAATGACGACACTTGTCTTCAACCACGAGGAGATCGCCCCGCGCGACCTGAAGCCGAGCTTGTACGAGCTCGACGGGATCTCGCGCGAGTCGGTAGCGGAACGAGATCCTCTCCAAGCTCGCGGAGGTCGACCCCTCGTCGGCCAACCAGGTCTACTCTGAGATCCGCGCGCTCAAGGTCGAGCTGAGCTTCGCCGTCGGAGGGGTCAAGAACCACGAGATCTATTTCGAGCATCTCGGCGGCGACGGCGGGGACCCGGACGGGGCGGCCGCCGCGCTGATCGAGCGCGATTTCGGCTCGACGGAGGCCTGGAGGACCGACCTGAAGGCGAGCGGCATGGCCGGCCGTGGCTGGGCATGGACCGCGTACGACTGGGACGAGCAGCGGTTGTTCAACTACGTCGGGGACGCACAGAACACGTACCCGATCTGGAACGCGACGCCCCTCGTGGCGCTCGACGTCTACGAGCACGCGTACTTCCTCGACTACCGGACCGACCGCGCTTCCTACATCGACGCCTTTTTCAACAACCTCGACTGGGACATCGTGAACGACTGGGTCTCGAAGTACGGCATCCAGCCGTAGCCCGTTGAGCACAGCCGCCTTTGCGATTGCCGGCTACCTGGCCGGGAGCATGCCGTTCGGCTACTGGCTCGTCCGGATCTTCAAGGGCGCCGACATCCGCAAGGTCGGTAGCGGCAACATCGGAGCCTCGAACGTGTGGCGCACTTTCGGCCGCCGCTATGGACTGGCCGCCGCGCTTCTCGACATCGCCAAGGCGTTCGTGCCCGCACTTCTCGCGACGATCTTCGTCGACCATCTCGCGGGCGTGCTCGCGGGCGGAGCCGCGATGCTCGGGCACTGGAGGCCCATCTTCCTGCGCTTCCAGCGCGGCGGCAAGATGGTCGCCACCTGCGGCGGCGCCTTCCTCGGAGTCGCGCCGATCGTCGGTGGGATCGGCGCCGGCGTGTGGATCCTCGCGTTCCTCCTCTTCCGCTACGCCTCGCTCGCTTCGATCCTCGCGGCGCTCTCGCTACCGGTGATCGCCGCCGCGCTGGACGAGCCGTGGCCCGTAATCGGCTTTGCGATCGCAGCCGCCCTGGGCGTCGCCTTTCTCCACCGCGGCAACATCGCTCGGCTCAGGGCGGGGACGGAGAATCGCTTCTCGCTGCGGCGGGCTAACGCAGCCCGCGCACCGCGTAGGCCGGGACCGGCTCGCGGAAGCCCTTGAGCTCGAGCTCGCCAACCGGCTCCGCTTCAACTCGATCCTCGACCGCCGCGAAGACGCGCTGTGAGATCAGTGTCTGGCCCGGCTCGGCCTGGGAGGTCAGACGAGCGGCGAGGTTCGTTGCCGCGCCGAGCGCGCCGTAGTCGTAGCGCCCCTCGAAGCCGATCCGGCCGAGCGTGGCATAACCCGCCGCGATACCGATTCCGAGACCGAGCTCGATTCCGCGCTTGCGCCAGCCAGCCGCGAGCTCGTGAAGACGGTCCTGCGCCGCGAGTGCGAGTTGAATGGCATTGAGCTCGTGGTTCTCGACCGGGATGGGGTCGTTGAAGAAGACCATCAGCCCGTCGCCCTGGAAGTGCTCGAGCGTCCCCTGGTACTCGGGGATCAATCCGCCGACGGCGGCGAAGTAGTCACCCAGCACTTCGAACAGCTCCTCGGGCTCGGCCGTTTGCGTAAAGGCGGTGAAGCCGCGGAGATCGCAGAAGAGAATCGTGACGTACGCACGGTGACCGGCAAGCATCTGCTCGCCCTCGTCGCTGGACAGGAGCTCGGCCACCTGTGGGGACACGAATCGCGCGAGCTCCGTCTTCTGGCGCTCGACCGCCTCGATCAGCCGCGCGTTCGCGATGGCGATGGCGGCCTGGTCGGCAAACGTGCGTAGCAGCTCGATCTCCTCGCCGGAGAAAGGCCTTGGTGAAGTTCGCACGACATTGAAGACGCCGACCAGCTCGTCTCCGACAAGGATCGGAGCGCCGAGGATGACGCGGAGTCCGCTCTCCACGGCGACGTCCAGGGAGTACTCCGGATCCTCGCGAATGTCAGGGATGTGGACCACGTCGCGCGAGAGCGCGACGCGTCCGACGACCGAGCTTCGGTCTCGCACGTGTGGATGCTCGCGCTCGTACTCGTAGAGCTCGGGCGGACCGCCGTGCCCGACGGCGAGTCGTAGCACGTCCCCCTCAACAAGGTGGACCTCACCGAACTCTGCGTCGCACAGGCGCGCCGTCACCTCGACGAGCTCGTGGAAGACAGATTCCAAGCCCTCGGATCGCGCCACCGCGGCGAGCAGGTCGCTAATCGCACGCTGCTGCTCGAGCTGCCGCTCGACCGCGTCCAGCAGGCGCGCGTTCGCGATGGCGATCGCGGCCTGGTCGGCGAACGTTTGGACAAGCTCGATGACCTCGTCTGAGAACGGCTCCGCAGCTTTGCGAACTATCCCGAACACGCCGATCAGGTCATCGTCGAGAAGGATCGGCACGGAGAGGTTGGCGCGGAAGGAGATGGGCCCCTCATATCGGTAGTCCGGATCGATTGTTATGTCGGCGATGTGCACGCGCTTGCGCGTCAGTGCGGCCCGCCCGCTGGCCGACGTATGGTCGAGGACGTGTGGGTGTTCCTTGTCGTACTCCCAACCGTCGGACGAACCGCCGTTGGCAACAGCGTGAAGCAGTCCGTCTTCGAGGAGCCACATCCGGACGTTGTCCCCGCCGCACAGGCGGGTGACATCCTCGACGATCTCGTCTAAGACCGGCTGCAGCCCCTCTGACCGCGCGATCGCTCCGAGAACGCGTCCGAGAGCGCGCTGCTGCTCGCGTAAGTCCTCGAGCTCCCGGGCGAGCTCGCTGGTGTCGGTGCTTACGTCAGCCATTCGCGCAGCTCGGTGTGGCGCGACAGGCGCTCGCCGCGCTCGAGCTCGGCCCGGACCTCCCCCACCGTGCCGAAACGCTCTGCGACCACATCGTGGTTGTGAATCGTCTCCATGTTGAGCTGGCGCGAATGGAGGAAGTCGCCGTCCTCGAGCTCCGGATAGACGTCGAGGATGCCTTTGAGCGCGAAGCGGACGGAGTCCTCGACGAACCGCGGCTGCAGGTGCGCGTGCTCGACAACGAAGAGTTCGTCGGGCCGCTTCAGCAGCTCGTAGACCGGCGAGCTCATCGAGCCCTCGACGATCTCGACGAGGCGCTCGGCATTGACCTGGTGGTCACTCCCGACGTAGAGCGTTCCCCGGCCGCGCTGGTTGTGGGTCGCGAGCGGCACGAGCTCGAGGATCCGCTCGACGTCCGAGTCGCCGAAGCCGGCCTCGAGCAGGCGCTCGGCGGCGCTTCCCCGCACGAGGCCCTGCGCGCACGGGCAGGCGTTGATCCCCGTCGCCTCGACCCCGACGAGCCTTCGAACGTCACCTTCGGACGCGACGGCGATTCCGATCAGCGAAACCATCTCCTGGGTCGGGAGCCCGGTCACCGGGGTGACGCGCTCGACCGGATACCGGGCGGTGATGCGAACCTCGGCGCGAAGGGACCGCTGCCGCTCGACGATGTGCCGGGCGACGTGGTCGGCCAGCTCCTCCACGAGGAAGGCCTCGCCGATCACGACCTCGTCGATCGCCTCCTCGAACAGCTCCGGGAAGCGCGACATGTGGACGCCTTTCTGCTCAGGGTCGAGGTCGACCGAGCAGTCGATCTCCGCCGAGATCAGCTTCTCGGTGTCCCCGTAGCGCAGCCGAATCGCCTTCTGGACGCCGGTGACCCCGGCGCGGGAGAGGCCGATCCGGATCTCGGCGGGAGAAGCCTGGAGGTCATGAGTCAGGAGATCGCGCGGGTCTTCCACAGGGAGAAGACTATTCTCCGCGACACCTTGGCCAGCTTCGCCGCGCTCGTTAACCTCGCATGCCACGACCTGCGCACGCCGCTCGCGACCGTGCGGGGGTTCGCGAAGACGCTGGTACGCCTCGAACCGCTGACCGAGCGGACCGCCAAGCATCTCAGGATGATCGAAGAAGCGGCCGGCCAGATGAGCAGTCAGCTCGAGCAGCTCGCCCTCGTCGCTCGGATCGAGGAAGGCAGGTACGAGCCCGCGCTTCAGCAGGTCGACTCGCTCGAGCTCGCCCACGCGGCGGGCGCCAAGCTCACCGAGGGGAGCTTTGCAGTCGGGGGCTTGGGCAGTCCGGTGACCGTGGACGTCGAGCCTGTAGAACGAGCACTCGCGGCCTTCGCGGACTGCGCGCTTCGCCACGGCGGGCTCGAACGGGTGGCTCTTCAGGTGGAGGGGGCCGAGATCCGCATCTCGCCGACGACGGTCGAGTCGGCACCGGTGCTCGTGGGTGAGGAGTTGCGTGACCTTGGCTCGGCTGCGGCGCGCCGGCTCGTCGAGGCGCTCGGCGGCTCGGTCTCGCTGGACAGTGACAGCCTGCTCGTGCGGCTACCTGAGTAATCGCGACAATCGGCGATCCTTCAGTAGTCGCCCAAACGGGCGTGCGGAGGGCCAAGCCCTCCTCCGCCCGTTTTTCAAAGCTCGGATGACGCGGCCAGTCTCCTCGGTCCTCTCAGCGCAACAGCCGCGACAGCCGTCGGTCCTTGAGGACCCGGCCGCTCGTCTGGCAGGCCGGGCAGTAGTAGATCGTGTGCTCCTCGAAGTCGACCTGCGCGATCGGTGTGCCGCAGGCGTAGCAGGGCTCGCGGAGATGCCCGTGCACGCGGTAGACACGCTTGTCGCCAAGGCCGCGCTCCCGCAACTCGAGCCCCCGGCGAAGCTCGGCGTCGATCGCTTCGGCAAGCCGCGCGAGCTCCTCGAGGTCGAGCTGATCCGAAAGCGCGTAGGGCGAGAGCTGCGCCGCGTGCAGGATCTCGTTTGCCCACGCGCGGCCGATTCCCGCGAGCGCGCGCTGGTCGCGCAGGAGCGCATGCAGCCGCCGCGAGTCGTTCCCGCAGATCTCGCCGAGCTGCTCGGCCGTCAGCCCCAGCGCGTCGGGGCCGAGGTGCTCGAGCTCGGCCTCGGCGTGCTCGGGACGCAGTAGCCAGACCCCCGCCCGTTTCTTCTTGCCGGCCTCGGTCAGGACGAGCTCGCCGCCGTCGGAGAAGCGCAGGCGAAAGGCCGGGGTCTTCGGGCCCTGCTCGCCGGGACGCAGATAGCGCATGCGCCCGCTTGTCATCTGGTGCACAAGGAGGACCAAGGAGCCGTCCGCGGTGGGAAAGAGCAGGCGCTTGCCGCGTCGCTCGGCCCCGGCGAGTTTTCGCCCCTCGAGCTCGGTTAGCGGCGGATCGACCGTCTTCAGCGTCGCGACGTGACCCGGCCCGGCTCCGGCCACCGGGAACGCCCGCACGGGGTCGTCGAGCGAGCGGCGCAGGGCTTCGACTTCCGGAAGTTCGGGCACGTAGGGTCTCCTCGGTGGAGCCGATCAGCGTAGCCGTCAGCCGCGGCGGGATCATCGAGGCGCTCCACCGCGTCCACGCCGTCGCCTTCAAGGACGGAGAGGTCGTAGCGGCTGCCGGCGACACCGGTCTCGTCACCTTCCTCCGCTCCGCCGCGAAGCCGTTCCAGGCGCTCGAGCTCGTCCGCGCGCGCGACGACCTGGAGGAGACGGACGTCGCGATCGCCTCCGCCTCCCACCGGGCCGAGCCCGCCCAGATCGAAGCCGTGCGGGCGCTGCTCGCCAAGGCCGGCGTCACCGAAGACAGCCTCGAGTGCGGCCCGCAGCCCGGACGGCCGGCCGGCCCGATCTACCACAACTGCTCGGGAAAGCACGCGGGGATGCTCGCCGCCTGCACCGCCCGCGGCTGGCCGACTGAGGGCTACCGCCTCCCGGATCACCCCGTGCAGCAGGCGAACCAGGCCGACGTCGCGGCGGCGACCGGCGTCTCGGAGGATGAGCTCCCGGCCGCGACCGACGGTTGCGGTGTCGTCACGTGGGCGCTGCAGCTCGAACGGATCGCGGCCATGTTCTCCCGGCTCGAGCAGACTGCCGAAGGCGCGCGGATCGCAGCCACGATGCGAGCGAGGCCCGAGCTCATCGGCGGCGAGGGCTCCGTCGATACCGAGCTGATGCGACTCCTCCCCGGGCTCGCGGCCAAAGGAGGGGCCGAGGGCCTCCTCTGCGCGGCCGCCCCGGACGGTCTCGGCGTCGTGCTCAAAGCCGAGGACGGATCGTTCCGCGCGATCAAGCCCGCTCTCGCCTCGTTCCTCGAGCCGCTGGGGCACCCGCTTCCGACCTTTGTGCGCGAGCCGGTTCTGAACAGCCGCGGAGAAGACGTCGGCGAGATCGCGTTGACCGCAAAGAAAACGTAAGAATTCCCCTTGCCTTTTGCCGCTTCGTATGTAAGATTCCGGCCTCCTTTGAGTGTCCAGGTAGGTACCGACCCCACCGACCAAGCGAACACTTGCTAACTGTCGACATCTCGCTGCCAGACGTGGAGGAGCTGCACAAGCTCGTCCAGGACGGCCAGGAGAAAGGCTTCCTGACGTATGACGAGATCGCGGCGAGCCTGGACGAGATCGAGCTCAGCAAGGAGCAGGTCGAGGACTTCTACACCTACCTGATCGACCACTCGATCGACCTCGTCGAGGGCGTGGAGCACAAACATCCGCCGCACGAGCCGCCCGCGCCGGCCGAGGAGGAGAAGGTTCCGAAGCTCGACCTGAGCGTCGAGCCCTCGCTCGACTCCCTCCGGCTCTACCTGCGTGAGATCGGGAAGGTCGAGCTCCTGACCGCCGACCAGGAGGTCTCGCTGGCGAAGCGGATCGAGCGCGGCGACATGGCGGCGAAGACCCACATGACCCAGGCAAACCTCCGCCTGGTCGTTTCGATCGCAAAGGGCTACCTGGGCCGCGGCCTCACCTTCCTCGACCTGATCCAGGAGGGCTCGCTCGGCCTGATTCGCGCGGTTGAGAAGTTCGACTACCGAAAGGGCTACAAGTTCTCGACCTACGCCACGTGGTGGATCCGGCAGGCCGTCACGCGCGCCATCGCCGACAAGGCGCGGACGATTCGAATTCCGGTTCACATGGTCGAGAAGCTGAACAAGGTCGTGCACATCGAGCGCCAGCTCGTGCAGCGGCTCGGCCGGGAGCCGACCCCGGAGGAGATCGGCGTGGAGCTCGAGATGACGCTCGAGGAGGTGCGGGAGATCATGCGGATGTCCCAGCTCCCCGCGTCGCTCGACAAGCCGATCGGCGATGACGAGGAGTCCGCCCTCGGCGACTTCGTCCCCGACGAGCAGGCGGAGTCGCCTTTCGACACCGCCTCGCTCACGCTCCGGCGCAACGACGTCCAGCAGGCGCTCGACTCGCTGCCGGAGCGGGAACGACTCGTGATCGAGCTCCGCTACGGCTTGAGCGGCGAGCAGCCGTACACGCTCGAGGAGGTGGGCGCGGCCTTCGGCGTCACGCGCGAGCGCATCCGCCAGATCGAGAACAACACCCTCAAGAAGCTCGAGACCCTGCCCGAGGCGCAGGGGCTCAGAGGCGCTTCCTAGCGCTCGCGCCCCTCGCCGCCGTCTGCTCCCACCGGGCGAAGCCCGGCTGGGCTGACGGCTGACGCCGCTGGCGGCAGGATGCTGCGCCGTCGGCGCTTGGCCGTACTACTTGTACTGTCCTTCGCGCCGCCGGCTTGCCTCCTTTGCCAGCGACGCCCGAGGAACGCGAGCGGGCGCCTACCTATGTCTCGGGCTCGGCTCCTGCCCGCTCATACGGGACGAGCAGTGGCGCCGACCAGCGGCTCCGCGCGGAAGGGAGCCCCGCAATGGACGCACTCGACCTCGTAAGTCACGTCTCTCCCCGGCTCATCGACCACTAAGTCCAACGTAGCATTCGCGGGGTGCGCCGGACGATCATGCTCGCGCTGCTCGTCAGCCTCGCTGCGGGGTGCGGGTCCTCCTCGAAGCACGTCACCTTCAGTGCCCGCGTCGACAACCCCTGGTTCCCGCTCAAGCCGGGAATCAAGCTCATCTACACCGGCGTCAAGGACGGCAAGCGGGCCCGCGATCTCGTGACCGTGGCGCACGGGTCGAAGACGATCGCCGGCGCCCCATGCGCGGTCGTCCGTGACCGCCTGTACCTGAACGGCCGGCTCGAGGAGCGGACGACCGACTGGTACACGCAGGACGGCCGCGGAAACGTCTGGTACTACGGCGAGGCGACGGCCGAGCTCGATCCGAGCGGCAAGGTCAAGTCGACCGAAGGCTCCTGGCAGGCCG
>WNGF01002649.1_pt1 | contig 30200 bp, 24 predicted proteins | sample 5400641 | NCBI WGS metagenome assembly WNGF01 (sample SAMN13153371, study PRJNA577476) | soil metagenome | isolation source: 80 cm soil or saprolite under grassland replicate 2 | place: USA:California | collected 2016-06-15 | reverse complement strand
CCACAGTCAGGGGGAGGGCCCCTCGACGAGTTGCGGCGGAACCTTCAGGAAGTCGTCGAGATGCTCCTCGAAGATGGCGAGCCGAAACTAGAGTCTGAATTTGTCGGGATACAGACGATCCAGGTGGCGTAAGAGTTGAGCGGGGGGCAGCCCGCCGTCGGCGGCCTGGAAAACGCATCGGTGCCCTCCTGCCGGCCGACTCAGGTCGGGCTGGGTCCCAGCGGGGGTCCAGTGAGGCGGCAGGCTCATCCGTGCCCTCGAGTCAAAGCCTGACATCCACCCTCCGGAAATGCCTTGTCGGACCGCAGTTTGTGGTCCACCGGGGGCCTTCGTTCGATTGACTTCGCCTCCGGTTTCTGGGACAATCGCGGGCACTTCGGGGAGCCCACGAGGCTCCCGAGCCCGTATGACGAGCCATCCCAAGCGCGCCTTCCACGTCGCGAGCGAGCCTGAGATCAAGGCGGGCCAGGTCTCGGACGTGTATTTCGCGCGCACCGTCCAGATCCTGAATTCCCGCGGGATCCGCAAGCGCGTGAAGGCGGAGGTGAGGCTCAAGAGCTTCCCGCAGGCCGACTGGCTCTTCGGGATCCTGGCCGGCATCGAGGAAGCGGCGAGCCTGCTCGAGGGGCTGCCGGTCAACGTCTGGGCCATGGAGGAGGGGACCCTGTTCGGGCCCCACGAGCCCGTGCTCGTCATCGAGGGCACTTACGTCGATTGGGCCGAGTACGAGACGGCGCTCCTCGGGCTGCTCTGTCAGGCGTCGGGCATCGCGACGAAGGCGGCCCGCTGCAAGCGCGCCGCCGGCGACCGCCAGGTCATCTCCTTCGGCGCCCGGCGCATGCATCCGGCACTCGCGCCCATGATCGAGCGCAATGCCTTCGTCGGTGGCTGCGACGGCGTGGCCGTCACGAAGTCGGCCGAGCTGATCGACGCCGATCCCACGGGCACCATCCCCCATGCCCTCGTCCTCCTGTTCGGCGACACCGTGCAGGCCCTGCGCGCCTTTCACGACGTGGTCGATCCCAAGGTCCGCCGCGTGGCGCTCATCGACACGCTCCAGGATGAGAAGTTCGAGGCCATCCGCGTCGCCGAAGCGCTGGGCAAGGATCTCTACGCGGTGCGGCTCGACACGCCCTCCTCGCGGCGCGGAGACTTCTACCAGATCCTCTCCGAGGTCCGCTGGGAGCTGGACATCCGCGGCTTCGAGCACGTGAAGATCCTGGCCTCGGGGGGCATCGACGAGTACGAGATCCTGAAACTGAACCCGCTGGTGGACGGCTACGGCGTCGGCACCTCCATCGCCAATGCCCCGGTGCTCTCCTTCGCCCTCGATATCATGGAGATCGAGGGGAAGCCTATGGCCAAGCGCGGCAAGCGGTCGGGGTCGAAGCAGGTCTGGCGTCTGCCCGGCACGGTGCGGAACCTCGTGCAGGCGGCGGGCAAGCCCGCTCCCGCGGGACCTGATGGCCGGCCGGCCGAAGGGCTGCTGAAGCCGCTCATCGCCGACGGCCGGGTGGTGCGCGATCTGCCCCCACCGCGCACGCTGCGCGAGTACGTGCTCGAGCAGATGGCGCAGGTCGAGATCCAGGCGAGCCGGGAGCGCGGGCTACGCGCGGATTACTAGTGTGTCTCGACCCGGGAGTTCGCTGACAAATCGCCGGGTGTGGCGGGGCTGGGGGCGCGCTCCCCGGGACACGCCACCTCGCGTGGTGTCCCAGAACTCCGTTGACTCGCGGCGCCGGGTGGGGCGGGGGGCCCCTCCGCGGAACCGTGGCTTCTGCGCGTTGCCGGAGGCGAAAACCTCACTCTCGTGGCTCCTTACGAGTGCCCGGTGCGGGTGGCGACTCAGCGTGTTCCGCGGAGGGGCCCCCCGCCCCGCCCGGCGCTTTGTCCACACGCTTCTGGAACAGGACACTCACTCTCGTGGCTCCTTACGAGTGCCCGGTGCGGGTGGCGACTCAGCGTGTTCCGCGGAGGGGCCCCCCGCCCCACCCGGCGCTTTGTCCACAAGCTTCTGGGACAGGACACGAGGGCCGCGCTGGTGATGGGAGTCCTCGACGAGATCATCGCGCACAAGCGGTCCGAGCTCTCGCGACGGCGGGCCCGGCGGTCCGTGGGCGAGCTGGAGGCGGACTGCCGCGGCCTCCCGCCGGCGCGGGACTTCGAGGCGGCGCTGCGGCCCCATCGCGGGCGGCGCGTCAGCCTCATCGCCGAGGTCAAGAGAGCCTCACCCTCCCACGGTGTCCTCGACGCTGATCTCGATCCCGTCTCCCAGGCTCGCGCCTATGCGCGCGCGGGCGCGACGGCCATCTCGGTCCTCACCGACGAGAAGTACTTCCGCGGGAGCCTGGACGATCTCGTGGCCGTTCGCGCGGCGGTCGAGGTGCCCGTGCTCCGAAAGGAGTTCATCCTGGAGGAGTACCAGCTCTGGGAGTCCCGGGCCGCCGGGGCCGATGCCGTGCTGCTGATCGTGGCGGCGCTCGATCGAGTAGCGCTCGCAGACCTGCTGCAGGCCGCGAAGGGGATCGGGCTCGGGACGCTGGTCGAGGTGCACACGGCCGAGGAGCTGGAGCGGGCGCTCGGGCTGGGCGCGCCCGTCGTCGGAGTGAACAACCGCGATCTCCAGACGCTCCAGACGAGTCTCGCGCCCTCGCTCGGTCTGCTGCCGCTCATCCCTCCCGGCCCGGTGGCGGTCAGCGAGAGCGGGATCACGACCGGCGCGGATGTGGAGCGCGTCGTCGCGGCCGGAGCCCACGCCGTCCTCGTCGGGGAAGGGCTGGTGCGCGCGGCCGACGTCGACGCCAAGGTGAGGGAGCTTCTGCTCGGGCAGAGCGGGCCCTGAGATGGTCAGGGTGAAGATCTGCGGCATCACCAGCATCGAGGACGCGCGGCTCAGCGTGGAGGCGGGCGCCGACGCTCTCGGCTTCATCTTCGTGGAGGGCACTCCCCGCTTCGTCACGCCGGAGGCCGCCGCCCGGATCATCGCGGGGCTTCCGCCGTTCGTGACGCCGGTGGGGGTGTTCTGGGACCACGCGCCCGGCCACGTCAAGGCGGTGGCCCTACAGTGCGGGCTCGGCGCGCTGCAGTTCCACGGCGACGAGCCGCCCGAAGCGCTGGCGGGCTCCGACCTGCCCAGCATCAAGACGATCAAGGTCTCCGGTCCCGAGAGCCTGGCGGCGATGGATCGCTATAGCGTGTCGGCCTTCCTCCTGGATTCCGCGGCGCGCTGGAGCGAAGGTGAAGCGCGCGCGCCGATTCCCTGGGAGCTGGTGCGCCGGGCTGCCGCGCGCCACCCCATCATCCTCTCGGCCGGGCTGACGCCGGATAACGTGATCGCGGCTATCCGGCTCGCGAGGCCCTTCGCCGTCGACGTGAACTCCGGGGTGGAGGCGCGGCCGGGGCACAAGGACCCGGAGAAGGTGCGGCGCTTCATCGGCGCGGCCAAGTCTGTCGACGTGGACCCCTCATGACCCCCGCTCGACTCCAACCCTCCGCGCTTCCCGACGCCGGCGGCCATTTCGGGCGCTTCGGCGGCCGCTTCGTCCCGGAGACGCTCATGAGCCCGCTGATCGACCTCGACCGCGCCTACCGCGCTGCGAGGCGAGACCACAGGTTCCGTCGCCGGCTGAGCCAGCTGTTGACGACCTATGCGGGCCGGCCGACGCCGCTCTACTTCGCCGAGCGCCTCACCCGCCACTGCGGGGGCGCCCGCATCTACCTCAAGCGGGAGGATCTCTGCCACACGGGCGCCCACAAGATCAACAATGTCTTGGGCCAGGCGCTGCTCGCGGCGCGCATGGGCAAGCCGCGCATCATCGCCGAGACCGGCGCGGGCCAGCACGGGGTCGCCTCCGCCACGGCCGCCGCGCTCCTCGGCCTCCGGTGCGAGGTGTACATGGGCAGCGTGGACGTGGCGCGCCAGGCGCTCAACGTGTTCCGCATGAAGCTCCTCGGCGCGACCGTGATCACGGTGGAGAGCGGATCCAAGACCCTGAAGGACGCCGTGAACGAGGCGCTCCGCGACTGGGTCACCAATGTGCGCACCACCTACTACCTCCTGGGCTCGGCCATGGGCCCGCATCCCTACCCGATGATGGTGCGCGAGTTCCAGCGCGTGATCGGCGAAGAGGCGCGCGCGCAGTCGAAGAAGGCGACCGGGCGGCTCCCCGACCTGGTCGTGGCCTGCGTCGGCGGCGGCTCCAACGCAATCGGCCTCTTCTGGCCGTTCATCACGGACCCCCGCGTCCGGATCCTGGGGGTGGAGGCCGGGGGGCACGGCGTCGCGACCGGCAAGCACGGCGCCTCGCTCGGCGCCGGGGCCGTCGGCGTCCTGCACGGCAGCATGAGCTACGTGCTCCAGAACGACGACGGGCAGATCGCCGAGGCCCACTCCATCTCGGCCGGCCTGGATTATCCGGGCGTTGGGCCCGAGCACTCCTACTACAAGGAGCTGGGGCGCTTTCAGTACGCGTCGGTCACCGACGCGGAGGCCCTCGAGGGGTTCCAGTCGCTGGCCCGGCTCGAGGGGATCATGCCCGCGCTCGAGTCGGCGCACGCGGTGGCCTATGCCATGCGCGCGGCCGCCGGGATGAAGAAGACCCAGACCGTGGTGGTGGGGCTGTCGGGACGAGGCGACAAGGACGTCCACACGGTGGGCGAGGCGCTCGGCGGCGGGAACGGTCAGGGAACGAAGCGGTGAAGAAGCTCGAGGGGGTTTTCGCGGCGCTGCGCGGGCGGGGTGAGCGCGCGCTCATCCCCTACTTCACGGCGGGTGACCCGTCCCTCCCGGTGACGCGCCAGCTCGTGCTCGAGGCGGCCCGGCGCGGGGCCGACATCATCGAGCTGGGTGTCCCGTTCTCGGACCCGCTGGCCGATGGACCGGTGATCCAGCGCGCGACCCAGCGGGCGCTGGCCGCCGGCGTGACGCTGCCCCGAGTGCTGGAGCTGGCGCGTGAGATGCGAGGCGATGTGGCGACACCGCTGGTCTTTCTCACCTACTACAACCCCGTCCTGGCGTTCGGGCTCAAGGCCTTCTGCCGCACCGCGGTCGAGGCGGGCGTGGAGGGCCTGATCGTCGCCGATCTCCCGCCCGAGGAAGCGGCGCCCCTCCGCGCGGAGGCGGACCCGGCGGGTCTCGATCTGATTCATCTGGTCGCCCCGACCTCGACGCCCGAGCGCCTGAGGAAGATCGCCCGGGCGACGGGCAGCTTCATCTACATGGTGTCGCTCACCGGGGTCACCGGGGCGCGGGCCGAGCTGCCTCCCGATCTCGCCCGGCACCTGCGCGCGCTCCGCGGCATCACCACCAAGCCCATCTGCGTGGGCTTCGGGATCAGCACTCCGGAGCACGCGGCACTCGTCGGTCGCTTCGCGGACGGCGTCATCGTCGGCTCGGCGATCGTGAACCTGGTCGAGCGGCACGCGGGGTCGCCTGAGCTCTTGTCCAAGGTCGGCGACTTCATCGCCGCCCTCAAGGCGCCCCTGCGAGGAGCGACGGCATGACGGCGGCTCCGGCGAGGCGGGCGCGGATCCCTGGGAGCGTCAGGGATGTGACCCGGGTTCGAGCGCCGGCTTTGCCGGCGCAATCGATTCCTGGGGGGAGGCATCGGAAGGGGGGCGAAGCCCCCCTCCGAGTCTGACGATGGCGTGGTTCTGGCGGCGGAAGGGCGAGCCCGGCGAGGAGCGCCCCAAGCAGGTGATGATCGCCGAGGGGCTCTGGGTCAAGTGCGATTCATGCAAGGAGATCGTCTACCGCGCCGAGGTCGAGCGCGCCGGCCGGGTTTGCCCCAAGTGCCACTACCCCTTCCGCATCAGCGCCCGGGAGCGCGTCGCGTCTCTCGTCGATGAAGGCTCCTTCGAGGAGCGCGAAGCCGGTCTGCGCTCGCGCGATCCGCTCGGGTTCAAGGACACCAAGAAGTACACGGACCGCCTGAAGGCCGCGCGCACCAAGACAGGGCTGGAGGAAGCCGTCATCACCGGGCTCGGCCGCATCGGCGGCTATCCCGTGGCGATGGCCGTGTTCGAGTTCGCCTTCCTGGGCGGCAGCATGGCGTCCGTCGTTGGCGAGAAGCTGACGCGGACCATCGAGCTGGCCACTCAGAAGCGCGTCCCGCTCCTGATCGTGTCGGCATCCGGCGGCGCGCGGATGCAGGAGGGGATTCTCTCCCTCATGCAGATGGCGAAGACCGCCGCCGCGCTTCAGCGCCTGGGTCAGGAGGGCCTGCCGTACATCTCGCTCTTGACCGACCCGACCACGGGCGGCGTCACGGCGAGCTTCGCGATGCTGGGCGATATCATCCTGGCCGAGCCGCGGGCGCTCATCGGCTTTGCGGGGCCGCGGGTCATCGCCGAGACCATTCGACAGGCGCTGCCCGAGGGGTTCCAGCGCTCCGAGTTCCTCCTGCAGCACGGGCAGCTCGACCTCGTGGTGGAGCGCCGCGAGCTTCGCGAGACCCTCCAGCGGATCCTCGGGTTCTTTTGCCGTCGCGGCCCCGCCACCGACGCATGACGTATCACGAAGCGGTCGCGCGGATCCTCGCGCTGCGCGGCGGGGAGATTGCGGGCATGCGCCCCGGCCTGGAGCGGATCGAGACGCTGCTCGCGGCGATCGGCAACCCGGAGCGCGCCTTCCGCATCGTCCAGGTGGGCGGCACCAACGGCAAGGGCTCCATCTCCGCCATGCTGGCGTCCATCCTGGAGGCCGCCGGGCGTCGCGTGGGCCTCTACACGTCTCCGCATCTCTGCGACTTCCGCGAGCGGATTCGCGTGAACGGGAGGCTCATCGGCGAGGCCGACGTGGTGGATGGCGTCGAGGCCATCGGCACCCTCGTCACGCGCCTGGACGCGACGATGTTCGAGGCGGCGACCGCGCTCGGCCTGGACCATTTCGCGCGCGAAGGGGTGGAGGTCGCGGTCCTCGAGGTGGGGCTCGGCGGCCGGCTGGACGCCACCACGGTGGGCGAGCCGGTCGTCGAGGTCCTGAGCTCTATCGACTACGACCATCAGGCTTACCTCGGCGGCACGCTGGCCCAGATCGCGCGGGAAAAGGCCGCGATCATCCGGAGCGGAGTGGCCTTCGCCGCGCGGCAGGAGCCCGAGGTCGAGGAGGTGCTGATCCGGCGGGCCGCCGAGGTCGGCATCCCGCTGGCGCTCGAGGGACGCGACCTTCACGTCACCGGGGACCGCTTCAGCCTGGACGGCCAGCTGCTGGATCTCGGTGGACCCGGCTGGAACCTGGAGGACGCGCGCTGCCGCCTGCTGGGCGTGTTCCAGCCGGGGAATGCCCTCCTGGCTGCGGCGGCGGCCCGGGAGCTGGGCGCTCTCGGGGAGGCCATTCGCCGCGGGCTGGCGACCGTCGACTGGCCGGGACGCTTCCAGGTCCTCCAGCGCGACCCGATCGTGATCCTGGATGGCGCGCACAACCCGGCCGGAGCTCGGGCGCTGGCGGCGTCGCTGGCGGCGTACTTTCCGGGTCTGGCGCTGACGCTGGTGCTCGGGATCTCGGCCGACAAGGACCAGGCCGGCATCCTGGCGGCGCTCGCTCCACTGGCCTCGCGGCTCATCCTGACGGCGTACCGCAGTCCGCGAGCCGCCACGCCGGCGGCGCTTCGCGCGCTCCTGCCATCGAGCGATGCGCGGGTCGAGACGGCGACCTCGCTGGAGGAGGCCCTGTCACTGGCCATGGCGGAGCCGCGAACCCCCATTATTTGTGTGGCCGGATCCCTCTATCTCGTCGGCGAGGCCCTGGCCCAGGCGCATGAAAAGCAGGATATTCTTTGTGGCCCTGGAGCCCGCTGATAGCATGGGAGTCCCATGTCCGCACCTTTCCTGCCTCACGGCCGGATCAGCCTCAGTGGGAATGGGAACGTGCTCGCCGTGGCGGCTTCCTGCTTGGCGGCCATCGCGCTCTCGCTCTCGCTGGGAGTGGCCCCGGCCTGGGCTCAGCCCAAGAGCCCGCTGACGATCCGCGCGGGCGGCCAGGAAGCCACCATCCTGGCTGACCAGATCCAGGAGGTCGGGGGCGCCAACGAGCTCCTGATCGCGGTCGGCAACGTGGAGATCACCCAGGGGCAGAGCCGGCTCCTGGCGGATCGGGTCGAGCTGAACCGGGACACCGGCGAGGCGGTCGCGCAGGGTCGCGTCGTCTTCTTCGACGCCGAGGACCGTCTCGTCGGCGACCGCGTGGACTACAACCTGAAGACCGGCACCGGCGTCGTGCACAACGCCTCCACCTTTTCCGCCCCCTACTACCGCCTCTCCGCCGAGCGGATGGACCGCGTCGGGCCGGGCCTCTATAACGTCTACCGCGGGGTCTTCACCACCTGCGAGGGGGACGAGCCCGCCTGGTCGTTCAAGATGGGCTCGGGCACGGTGGCCCTGGATGACATCGCCTACGGGCAGAACGCGTCGTTCTGGATCGCGGACAAGCTCCCCCTCGTCCCGTGGCTGCCCTTCTTCGCGGCGGCGCTCCGGCGCGAGCGGCAGTCGGGCTTCCTCTTCCCCGAGTTCGGCACCTCGTCCAAGAAAGGCCTGTTCGCCAAGATCCCGTATTACTGGGCCATCAGCGACAGCCAGGACATGACCATCTCGCTGGACACCTTCACCCGGCGCGGCGTGGGCGTCGAGGGCGAGTACCGGTACATCCTCTCTCAGCAGGCCCGCGGCACGTTCTCGGGCTTCTTCATCCGCGAGATGCTCCGCAGCAGCGGGGACCGCGCGCAGCTGGACGTCCCGGAGAATCGCGGGTTCTTTTCCTACAAGCACGACTGGCAGATCATGCCTCGCCTGTCGTTGAAGGTGGACGCCAACGCCACCACCGACGACCTGGTGTTCCGCGAGTACGGCGACTTTCTGCAGGACCGCTCTCGCCAGCGTGCCGAGACCAATGTCTTTCTCTCCCAGGCCTGGGACACCTGGAGCCTGGTGGCCAATGTGCTCTGGTATCAGGATCTCACGATACCGGTCGCCACCGAGCTCCAGCGAGTGCCCGAGATCAAGCTCCAGGGGTTGCGACAGCCCGTTCCGGGCGCGCCCTACCTGCAGTACCAGACCGAGGCGTCCTTCACCAACTTCCTGCGGGCCGTCGGCGACGGGGGGGTGCGCCTGGATGTCCATCCCCGGGTTTTCCTGCCGGTGCCGGTCGCCGGGCTCTTCACGCTCACGCCCTTTGCAGGCGGGCGCACCACGTACTACAACCAGCGGGCGGTAGGGCTCCGGGCAACCCGCGGGGTCACGGTCGAGGACACGATCCACGAGGACCGCGTGCGCCTGCAGGCCGAGGGCGGGGTTGAGGCCGAGACCCGCGCCTCGCGCGTCTTCCAGCTGGACGGCGCGGGCGGGATTGCCGCGCTCCAGCACGTGATCGAGCCTCGCATGACGCTCCTGCAGATCCGGGGATTCAATCAGAAGGCCAACCCCCAGTTCGACCCGAGTATCGACAGGATCGGCAGGGTCAACGAGATCACCTACTCGCTCACCAATCGCCTGAATGCCAAGACCGGATCGGGCCCGAACGCGGAGCCGGTGCGCTGGGAGATGGTGCGCTTCGTCGTGAGCCAGACCCTGAACCTGCGCCGGGCCATCAGTCAGGGCCAGCCCTTCGAGGACCTCACGGGCGACTTCATCTTCCAGCCCAACACCATGTTCCGGTTCAGGGCCGATGCCGCCTACAACTTGTACGGCGTCGGGCTCCGGTCCGCCAACACGGACCTCACGGCCACCTATCGGGATGTCGCGCTCACCGTCGGCTCTCGCTTCAACGACATCAGCGGGGTGAACTACGTGACGGCCCAGGTGTCCGCCAAGCTCCTGTCGAACCTCGACGCGCACGCCTCCGTCGGCTATGACGTGAGGGACGGTAACTCGGTGGAGAGCCGTGTCGGCGTCGACTGGCGCTTCCAGTGCTTCGCCATTTCGGCGGAGTACGTCAACCGGCACAAGGACGAGAACGAGTTCCGCTTCTTTATCAGCCTCCTGGGGGTTGGCCAGACCGGAACGAAGCTGAGTCGATGACTGCCAGTAATCCATGAACCACGCGAGGCGGCGGGTGGTCGCGCCGTGAATCGCGTAGCCGCCGCATTCGTCTCGCTGCGCCCGCGCCAGTGGGTCAAGAACCTCTTCGTCTTCGCCGCCGTCATCTTCTCCCAGAACCTGTTCACCCCGCTCGTCTGGCCCGCCGTCGCCGCCTTCGTCATCTTCTGCGGCCTTTCGGGCGCCGTCTACCTCATCAACGACGTCGCCGACATCGAGCAGGACCGGCTGCACCCCGTCAAGCGCTCGCGCCCGGTCGCCTCCGGCACCTTGCCGGCGCCCGCCGCGATCGCGTTCGGCGCGCTGCTGCTCGGGGCGAGCCTCGGGGCCGCGTTCGCCCTCTCCCGGCCCTTCGGACTCGTGGCCACGGGCTACGGAGTGCTGCTGGTCGCCTACTCGTTCTGGCTCAAGTACGTGGTGATCCTGGACGTCCTGACGGTGGCCGTGGGCTTCGTGCTGCGGGCCGTCGCCGGCGCCGAGGCCGTCGACGTGGACATCTCCGGCTGGCTCATCATCTGCACGATCCTCATCGCCCTCTTCCTGGCGCTGGGCAAGCGCCGCCACGAATACCTGTCCCTCAAGGGCGCGGCGGTGGCCCACCGTCCCATCCTGGCCGAGTACAGCGAGGGCTTCCTCGACCAGATGATCGCCGTCGTCACGGCGTCCACGACGATGGCATACGCTCTCTACACGATGTGGCCCGAGACGGTGGCCAAGTTCCACACGCGCCTCTTGCCGCTGACCTTGCCCTTCGTCCTCTACGGCATCTTCCGCTACCTTTACCTGCTCTACCGCCGCGATCTCGGCGGCAACCCGTCCGATCTCTTGCTGAGCGATCGGGCACTCCTGGTGAACACGCTGCTCTGGATGGCCGCCCTCATGGCCATCATCTATGGGCCGGCGCTGCAACTCCCATGGGCACGCTGACGGATCCCGAGCAAGGCGGATCCGGCGCGGCCACCCTGGAGGCGATCGGGGGATGGGGGCGCCGTCCCGTGCGGGCGGGGCGCGTCTACCGCTCCGCGCGGCTGACGCTCCCGACGGGCGCGTCCCCGCTCCTGCCGCGCGGCCTCGGCCGCGCGTACGGCGATGCCGCCCTGCCGGCCTCGACCGAGGGGTTGGTGATCGACACCTCGCGCGCCGACCGTATCCTCGACTTCGATCCCGCCTCGGGACTCCTGACTTGCGAAGCCGGGCTGAGCCTGGCCGAGATCCTCCGGGTGTTCTTGCCGCGGGGCTGGTTTCCTCCCGTCACGCCCGGCACCAAGTTCGTCACGGTCGGCGGTTGCGTGGCGTGCGATGTCCACGGCAAGAACCATCACCGCGACGGCTCCTTCGGCGGGTTCGTGGAGGGCTTGCGGCTGCGCGCGGCCGACGGGAGCTCGGTGGTCTGCGGCCCCTCGCGAGAGCGCGAGCTGTTCCTGGCCACGGTGGGTGGCATGGGACTCACCGGACTGATCGTCGAGGTGACGTTCCGGCTGCGCCGAATCGAGAGCCCGTGGATCGTCCGCGAGACGCAGGGGATGAGGGGACTGGACGAGATGCTGGACGGCTTGAGGGTGAGCGCCCGGGACTGGCCCTACTCGGTCGGCTGGATCGACTGCCTCGCCCGTGGCGGCGCCCTCGGGCGCGGCGTCTTGATGCGCGGGCGCCACGCCTCGCGGGACGAAGCCCGCGGGCGCGGGCCGCGCGCGCGGCCTGCGCCGAGAGTGCCCTGCGACGCGCCCGAGTGGCTGCTGAATCCCGCGTTCATGCGCCTGTTCAACCGTCTCTACCACGCGTGCTACGGCGCCGGGCGGGAGCAGCGGCTCGTGTCCTACGAGCGGTTCTTCTACCCGCTGGACGCGCTCCTGGATTGGAACCGTCTCTACGGTCGCCGCGGCTTTCTCCAGTACCAGTGCGCGCTGCCCCATGCGGCGGGCGCGGCGCCGGTGCGCGCGCTGCTCGAGAGGCTGGCCGGAGTGGGGGCGGGGTCGTTTCTGGCCGTGATCAAGGACTTCGGCCCCGGCTCCGAGGCCTATCTCTCCTTCCCCGTGGCGGGCATCACCCTCTCGCTGGATCTGCCGTACCGTGGCCGGCCGACAGAAGAGCTGGTGCACGAGCTGAACGCCAGGGTGGTCCAGGCGGGCGGTCGCGTCTACCTCGCCAAGGACGCCGTGACGCGGGCGGCGGACTTCGCGCTCATGATGCCGCGGCTCGCCGAGTGGAAGGCCGTGCGCGACCGGTGGGATCCCCATCGCCGCTTCCGCTCCGCCCAGTCGGTGCGTCTGTTCGGGGATCCCGCGTGAAGGCGGTGCTGGTCGGCGCGACGCGCGGCATGGGCCGAGCGCTGGCCCGGCTCTTGGCCGAGCGCGGCGCTGCGATCTTCCTCCTGGGTCGGGACGCGGCCGAGCTGGCTGCCTCCGCGCGCGACCTCGAGGCGCGGGGCGCCCATGGCCCGGTGAGGACGGCCGTGCTGGATCTGGGGGCCCCGGGGGGCTTCGCCCCTGCGCTGGACGCCGCGGACGGCGCGCTCGGTCGGTTCGACACGGTGGTGGTGACCGGCGGGCTCTTCGCCCGTCAGGAGGAGCTGGCCGCCGATTTCCTCCGGCTCGAGCGGCTGCTGCACGTGAACTTCACCGGAACCGTGGTGTTCTGCCAGATGGTCGCCGAGCGCCTGGCGACGCGAGGAGGCGGCACCATCTGCGTCTTCAGCTCGGTCGCGGGAGATCGCCCGCGGCGGAGCAACTATCTCTACGGCGCCTCGAAGGCGGGACTCTCGGCCTTCCTCGACGGGCTCGGCCAGGCGTGCGCGGAGCGCGGGGTGAGAGTCGTCTGCGTACGGCCGGGCTTCGTCAAGACGGAGATGACGGCCGGCTTGCCCGTGCCGCCCTTCGCGGGAGAGCCCGAGACGGTCGCCAGGACCGTCCTCGCGGCCATGGAGGCCGGCCGCCCCGTCGTCTACGCGCCCGGGGCCTGGCGCTGGGTCATGCTGGTCATCCGCGCCATGCCTCGCTTCCTCATCCGGCGCCTCAGGTTCTGAATCGGGCGGAGCGACAGGGGCTCGAGGCGTCCGCGCGCGCTGGGCATTGGTCACTACTCGGCGACGTTCTCAGCCGGGCCCGGGCTGCTTCACGGATATCAGCTCGCTATGGGTGAAGATCGGCTCGACCTTGTACCCCAGATCGCGCAAGAACTTCACACCGCCCTCTTCGCGGTCAACGAGGATGAACACGTGAACGACATGCGCCCCCTGCTCCTCGGCACCGGTGATGGCCTTGTGAACCGACTTCCCTTGCGTGATCACATCATCCACGATGACGACATTCATGCCGGCTCTCACGACGCCCTCGATGAGTCGCTCCGTGCCGTGCGCCTTCGGTTTCTCGCGCACGAAGAACCCGGGCAGAGTCCTGCCCTCGCCCATGGCGGCCAGGGACACGGCAACCACCAAGGGGTCGGCCCCGGACGTGAGGCCGCCGATCGCGTCAACATGCTCCGCGAGACCGTTGATCTTGGCCAGGATGAGCCTCGCCGCTGCGGACAGCGCGTGCGGGGAGCTGAGGGTAGTTTGCTTCAGGTCGTAATAGTAATTGCTTCGCTTGCCCGAGGCGAGCAGGAAGCCCTCTTCACGGAAGATGACAGAGTGCTCGGCGAGGAGGTTTCGGAGTTCTTCTCGCTCGCCCATGGGCGGTAGGTTCTCGTCCGGGTGCCCAGATTCACAACCGACTGACGGTAGTCTACTCCCGGTCGTGGACATTCTTCAACCTCCGTCGAAGGTCGGCGTGTCTCAGTTTCACCGAGCGACACTCGCCCGCCTCACGCGTGATTTGCTCAGGCAAACTGAGACACTAGCCGAAAGTCTTGTGGTGCCCGGAGAAGGGTGACGGCTAGCGTGGGCTCTGGACGGCAGACTCGGGAGCCCGCCTGTTGAGTTCACTTCGGAAGTGGACACTACGGTATGGCGATACGGCGTGTCAAGCGAAAGAAAGACTGAGCCGCTCGCGGTAGAATAAGAGCCTATGCCCGAGCCGGTTCGCGTCCGCTTCGCCCCCAGCCCCACCGGCCATCTCCATGTCGGCGGCGCCAGGACCGCCCTGTTCAACTGGTTGTTCGCGCGCCACCACGGCGGCGTCTTCATCCTCCGGATCGAGGACACGGATCGGTCGCGCTCGACGGAGGAGTACATCCACTTCATCCTGGACGCCATGCGCTGGCTCGGGCTGGACTGGGACGAGGGCCCGCCGACCCCCGGGTACCGGCAGACGGAGCGGTCCGAGGTCTACCGGGGGCACGCCGAGCGGCTGCTCGCCGAGGGCCGAGCCTATCGGTGCCGCTGCACCGCGGAGACGCTCGATACGCTCCGTCGGGCCGCCAAGCAGCGTGGCGAGACCTTCCGCTATCCCGGCACCTGCCGGGAGGCCGCGGTGCCGGCCTCGGAGCCGCATGCGCTCCGCCTCCGGACGCCCCGCGAGGGGCAGACCGTGGTGGAGGACGTGATCCACAGCGCCGTGGCGTTCGACAACGCACAGCTCGACGACTGGATCCTCGTGCGTACCGACGGCACGCCGACCTACAACTTCTGCAATGTCGTGGATGACGTCAGCATGAAGGTCACCCACGTCATCCGCGGGAACGACCATCTGTCCAATACGCCGAAGCAGTTGCAGTGCTATCTCGCGCTCGGCTACCCGGTGCCCGTCTTCGCGCACATCCCGATGATCCTCGGCCCCGACAAGAGCCGGCTCTCCAAGCGCCACGGCGCGACCTCGGTGCAGGCTTTCCGGGAGGCCGGCATCCTGTCCGAGGCCATGGTGAATCATCTGGCGCGGCTGGGGTGGTCTCACGGCGACCAGGAGATCTTCTCCCGCGGAGAGCTGATCCGTGAGTTCGACCTGGCCCAGGTCGGCAAGGCCGGCGCCGTCTTCGACTACGTCAAGCTCGAATGGCTCTCCCACCACTGGCTGAAGCAGGCGCCGTCCGAGCGGCTCGCGGTCGATCTCGCTCCATTTCTCGAACAGCTCGGCCTTCCCGTCCCGGCCGATCTCGGCTGGCTGGCGCGGGTGGTCGACACGCTGAAGGAGCGCGCGAAGACCCTCAAGGAGCTGGCCCTACAGGCGGGCTTCTACTTGAAAGCGCCGCGCGCGTACGACCCGCAGGCCACGGCCAAGTTCTGGGCGCCGGGCGCGATGGAGCGCTACGCGCTCTTGATCAAGCGGCTCGAGGCCCAGCCGGCCATGGATCCCGAGTCGCTCGAGATGCTGTACCGCGGGCTGGCGGCCGAGCTCCAGGTCAAGCTCATCGACTTGGCCCAGCTCACCCGCATCGCCCTCACCGGCAAGGCCGCGAGCCCGCCCATCTTCCAGGTGATGTCCATCCTCGGCAAGCCGGAGACGCTGGCGCGGCTCAGGGCGGCCCAGGCGGCCCTGGAGAGCGCCCGGTGAGGGCTCTCTTCCTCGCGCGCCACGGGCAGTCGGTGTCCAACGCCGTCCGCCGCTTTCAGGGCGTCCAGGATGTGGCGCTCTCCGAGCTGGGCCGGCGTCAGGCCGCCGCTCTCAGCGTGGCTTTGCGGAGAGGGCGGCTCAGCCACGTCTATTCGAGCCCACTCCGGCGAGCGCGCCGGACGGCGGAGATCGTGGTGGCCGAGCTCGGCGTGCCGCTCACGGTCCTGGACGATCTGCGCGAGCTGTCGCTGGGCGAGTGGGAAGGGCGCACCGTCGAGGAGATCCGCGCCCTGCCCGGCGACCCATATGCCCGCTGGGTGCGGGACCCGGTGCGGCACCTCCCGCCGGGCGCCGAGCCCCTGATCGCCGTTCAGGAGCGCGCTCTCCGGGCCGTCGACGTCATCACCGCCGCCCATCCCGACGGAGACGACGTGCTGGTGGTCTCACATGGCGGCGTCATCAGCGCGTACCTTGCCCACTGGCTGGGGCTGCCGCTCTCCTCGATCTGGCGCCTCACGCTCGGGAACGGCTCGCTGAGCAGCGTCGCGCCCCCGCGCGTCCTCTCGGTGAATCAGACGGCGCACCTGGCCGGTGTCGACGGCGCGGCGGGCGGGCCCGGGCTCTCCCCGTGACGGAGCCGGCCCGATGAGCCTGCTCGCGCTCTTCGGGGGCCTGGCGCTCCTCCTGTACGGCATGCAGCTCATCGGCGAAGGGCTGCAGCGTGCCGCGGGGGGCCATCTCCGCCACCTGCTCACCAGCATGACCCGGAACCGCCTGGCCGCCGTCGGCTCGGGCGCGCTGGTCACGGCCATTATCCAGTCCTCGTCGGCCACGACCCTGATGCTCATCGGGTTCGTCTCGGCGGGGCTGCTCTCGTTCCGCCAGTCCCTCGGCGTCATCCTGGGCGCCGACATCGGCACCACGTTCACCGTCCAGCTCCTGGCGTTCAAGATCCAGGAGTTCTCGCTCCTGCTGGTCGGGGCGGGCTTCGCCGTCAGCTTCTTCGCCCGCCGCGGCGCCGCCAAGAGCGTGGGCATCGCGATCCTGGGCTTCGGCTTCGTCTTCCTCGGCATGAAGGTGATGACCGACGGCCTGGCCCCGCTGGCCGGCAACGAGCTCGCCCGCGAGGTGCTGGTCGCCCTCTCCGCCAACCCCCTCTTCGGACTCCTGGCGGGCGCGGCGTTCAGCGCCAGCATGGCGTCCTCCGCGGCCACCATCGGGCTCGCGCTGTCCCTCGCCAATCAGGGCATCCTGAGCCTGGCCGGCGCCGTGCCGGTCGTGCTGGGGGCCAATATCGGTACCTGCGCGACGGCGCTGGCGGCGAGCCTCCGGTCGAGCTCCGACGCCCGCCGGGTGGCGGCGGCGCACATCGCCTTCAAGGTGCTGGGGGTGGCGCTGGTCTTCCCGTTCATCCATCCGCTGACGACGCTGGTGGCCCACACCGCGAGCGACACGGCCCGCCAGATCGCCAACTCGCACACGCTCTTCAACGTGGCCATCAGCGCCCTCTTCCTGCCCTTCGCCCCCTCGGCGGCGCGGGCGGTGAGCGCGATGGTGCCCGAGCAGGAGCGCGGCGACAACCCCTTCAAGACGCGCTATCTTGACGACCGGTATCTGGACCAACCGGCCCTCGCCATCGGCCAGGCCACGCGCGAGGCGCTGCGCATGGGCGACGTGGCCCAGGGCATGCTGCGCGACGCGATGACCGCGCTGCGGACGGACAACCAGGAGCTGCTGGAGGACGTGGAGCGGCGGGACGACCAGCTCGACTATCTCGAGCGGGAGATCAAGCTGTTCCTCTCGCGCCTCGGGCGCGAGACCATGAGCCGGGACCTCGCCCAGAAGGAGATCGCCCTCATCTCCTTCATCGGCAATCTCGAGAACATCGGCGACATCATCGACAAGAACCTGATGGAGCTGGCGCGGAAAAAGCTCTACCAGGGGCGGCGCTTCTCCGAGGCCGGCGAGGCCGAGCTGATCGAATTCCACGCCCTCGTCTCCAAGAATCTCGAGCGCGCCATCGCGGGCTTCGCGGCCAACGACCGGAGCCTGGCCCAGGAGGTGCTGGACCAGCGCCCGATGATCCGCCAGCGCGAGCGCGAGCTGCGGGACTCGCACCTGATGCGGCTGCGCCGGGGCCTGGCGGAGTCGCTGGAGACGTCCGAGATCCACCTCGACGTGCTCACCAACCTCAAGCGGATCTCATCCCACGTGACGGCGCTGGTCTTTCCCATCCTGGAGGAGGTATAAAGTGTGTCGGGACGAGGTGCCCGTGATGCGTGACCAGACCAGCCAGCCCTCGGTGTTCAGCTTCGGGCGCGGGCTTTGCCCGCGCCACCGGCTCTGGGGGGATGCCCGCAAGGGGGGCAAAGCCCCCCTTCGAGTTCTATAAAGCAAATGCCGACGCGTCGACTTCGCGTCCTGTTCATGGCCTCCGAGGTGGAGCCCTTCGCCAAGACGGGGGGCCTGGCCGACGTCGCCGGGGCACTGCCGGCCGCCCTCGCCGGTCTCGGGCACGATGTCCGCATCCTCATGCCCAAGTACCGGGGGGTCGAAGCGCGCGCCGGCGAGCTGCGCACGGTCGTGCCTCAGCTCAGGATCCCGCTCGGTGACCGCCGGGCGGAGGGCGCGCTGCTCGAGGGGCGAACGTCCGCCGATGTCCCCGTGTACTTTCTCGGTCAGGATCACTACTATGACCGCGAGGGCCTCTACGGGACGGCCGACGGCGACTACTGGGACAACTGCGAGCGGTTCATCTTCTTCTGCCGCGGTGGGCTCGAGGCCCTCGCGTACCTCGGAGACTGGAGACCGCAGGTCGTTCACTGCAACGACTGGCAGACCGGTCTCGTCCCGGTCTACCTGCGCACGCTGTACCGCGACCACCCGGGCTTGGGCCAGATCGCGACGCTCTTCACGATCCACAACCTCGCGTATCAGGGTGTGTTCTGGCACTACGACATGGCGATGACCGGGCTCGGCTGGGACCTGTTCACCCCGCCCGGCGTCGAGTTCTACGGCAAGCTCAACTTCCTCAAGGGGGGGCTGGTCTTCTCCGACCTCCTGACCACGGTGAGCCGCACCTACGCGCGCGAGATCCGCACCGCGGCCTTCGGCGCCGGGCTCGACGGGGTGCTCGAGGAGCGCAGTCACGATCTGCACGGCGTGATCAACGGCATCGATTACGATGTCTGGAACCCGGCCAAGGACCCGGCCATCGCGCAGCCCTATTCGGTGGACGACCCCGGCGGGAAGGCGGCGTGCCGCGGGGCCCTGCGTGCCGAGCTGGGTCTCGAGGCCGCCCCCGGACCCGTGGTCGGCCTGGTGACGCGGCTGGTGGAGCAGAAGGGATTGGATCTGGTCCTGCAGGCCCTGCCGAGGATCCTGGCCGAAGGCTGCCAGCTCGCGCTCCTCGGATCGGGCGACGCGAACCTGGAAGCGGCCTTCACGGAGTCGGCCCGGCAGCACCCGGGGCAGGTCGCCGTCCGCATCGGGTACGAAGCGGAGCTGGCCCGCCGCATCTACGCGGGCGCCGATTGCTTCCTGATGCCCTCGCGGTACGAGCCCTGCGGCCTCGGCCAGTTGATCGCCCTTCGCTACGGCGCCGCGCCGGTGGTGAGGCGCACGGGCGGGCTCGCGGACACGGTCACGGAGTTCGATCCGGCTCGCCGCGTCGGCACCGGCTTCACCTTCGACGCCTTGGCCGCCGAGGCCCTGCTCGACGCCGTGCGCCGGGCCGCGTCCGCCTATCGCCAGCCGGTGCTCTGGAAGGCGCTGGTCAAGAACGCCATGGCCGAGGATTTCTCCTGGGAGGCCTCGGCCCGGGAATACGTCACCCTCTACGCCAAGGCGCTCAAGGCCAGGGGCGCCCAGTAATCGGAGGCCCGGATGAAGAAGATCGAGGCGGTGATCAAGCCCTTCAAGCTCGACGATGTCAAGGAGGCCCTCAACGAGCTGGGCGTCGTCGGCATGACCGTCACCGAGGTGCGCGGCTTCGGCCGCCAGAAGGGACACACGGAGCTGTACCGCGGCTCGGAGTACACCATCGACTTTCTGCCCAAGGTCAAGGTCGAGGTGGTGGTGCCGGACAACCTGGTGGACAAGGTCGTGTCGGCGGTCTGCGCCGCGGCCAAGACCGGCTCCATCGGCGATGGCAAGGTCTTCGTCCTGCCCGTCGGCGAGGCAATCAGGATCCGCACGGGCGAGACCGGCGAAACGGCGATTTGACCCGATCCATTGTAATCCCCTCGACGCCCGAGCTTGACCAACCTCCTGACGGCTGCCCCTGGTGATCGTCGCGCCCTCGGCGCGCTCAAGCGGCGGGGCTTCGCCAACCCCGCCGGCGCGCTCCAGAACCTGCATGCCCTGGCTCCGACCCCTCGCGAGGGCGAGCTGCTGGCACCGGTGTTCGCCCGTCTGGTCGGCGAGCTGGCCGCATCTCCGGACCCGGACATGGCCCTCAACAATCTCGAGCGCCTGGCCGGGCAGGCGGACCGCGCCGCGTTCCTGAGTCTCCTCGGCTCCCATCCCGGCGCGATCCCGTTGCTGGCGCGCCTCGGCGGCACGAGCCAGTTCCTGGCCGACACGCTTCGCCGCTACCCCACGCTTCTACCGTGGCTCCTCGAGCCACGGACCATGAGGCAATGGCTCGGCGACGAGCTGGAGGAGGATCTGGCCACGAGTCTCAGGCCCTTCACCAGTCACGACGCCCGCCTCCGCGCGCTCCGGCGCTTCAAGTACCGCCAGCTCCTCCGCATCGGCTCCCGGGACATCCTGGGCGACGCCGACTTGACGGTGACCACGGAGGAGCTGTCGCGCCTGGCGGATGTGTGTCTGGGCGCCGCGTGGGGCTGGGCCCAGGACAAGCTCCGGCACCGCTACGGTGTTCCCGTCGGCCCCGAGGGCGCGCCCACGGGGCTCGCGGTGATCGGGATGGGCAAGCTGGGCGGCGACGAGCTGAATTACTCCTCGGACATCGACCTGATCTTCGTCTACGGCGAGGACGGGCGCACGACCGGCGGCGAGGCCGGGAGCGTGGCCAACGGCGACTTCTTCACGGAGGCGGGCCGGGCCATCGTGGACGCTCTGGAATCGGTGACCGACGAAGGCCACGCCTTCCGCGTGGACCTCAGGCTGCGCCCCGAAGGCCGGATGGGCGCCCTCATCCGGTCGCTCGAGGGCTACCGGGCCTATGTCGCCCTACGCGCGGAGCTGTGGGAGCGTCAGGCGCTCATCAAGGCGCGCTTCTGCGCCGGCGACCCGGCGGTCGCCACGCGCTTCTCCGAGCTGGTCCGGCCCTTCGTGTTTCAGGCTGGACTCGACCGGGCCATCGTGGGGGAGATCCGCCGGATGAAGCGCGCCATCGACCGGTCGCTCCGCGCCAAGGGCGGCCCGCGACGGAACGTCAAGCTCGGGATCGGCGGCATCCGCGAGGTCGAGTTCCTCGTGCAGGCGCTCCAGCTCCTCTACGCGGGGGACGATCCGTGGCTCCGCGAGCGGAACACGCTGCGCGCCATCTTCCGGCTCACCGAGCGCGGCTATCTCTCCCCGGCGCTCGGCCGTCTGCTCGGCGACGCTCTCGTCCACCTGCGCACCGTGGAGCACCGCCTGCAGATCCTGCACGAGTTCCAGACCCATACGCTGCCCGAGGATCAGGCGGGGCTGGGGCTCCTGGCGCGTCGCATGGGGATCCCGCTGCCGGCCCGCGCGGCCGGCCGCCGCTTCCTGGCCCTGCACCGGCGCATCACCCGGGGCGTGCACGCGGCCTTCCGGGACTTCTTCGCGGCGCCTCCCGCGGCGGCGCGTCCGGCCATCCGCATCCCGAGCTATACCTCCCTCAAGGCCACCGGCTTCGCCGATCCGGATCGCGCGCGGCAGAACCTGCGACTCGTCCTGGAAGGGCGGCCGCTCATCCCCTATCCCGAGGCCGCCCGCCGGGCGCTCACCGCCATGTTCCCGGTGCTGCTGGACGCCCTCTGGCAGAGCCCGGATCCCGACGAGGCGCTCAACCAGTTCGAGCGCTTCCTGGCCGCGACGGGACCGCGCACGGCCTATCTCGATCTGCTCGCCGCGCGCCCGGAGCTGCTCGAGAACCTGGTGAAGCTCTGCGCGCGGGGTGAGCTCCTGACCCATCTCCTCGTCGCCCAGCCGGGGCTGCTCAACGCCCTGGCGAGTCCCGCGACCTTGGTTCCGCGCCAGCGGAAGCGGGACTTGAGCCTGGAGCTGGCGCCCGTCTTCGCCCCGCGCCTCACCCGGGCCGAGCGCAAGGACCGTCTGAGGCAGCTCAAGCAGGCGCTGGAGCTCGGCATCACCTGGCGGATGCTCCTGGGGGTGACGGACGGCGAGCGCTTCTCTCTCGAGATGACGGCGCTGGCCGATGCGGCCCTAGGCGCGGCCTGGCTCATGGCGCTCGAGGAAGCGGCGGTCCAGTACGGCGTCCCGCGCGATGCGGCCGGCCGGATGATCCCCGCCGCCATCATCGGCATCGGCAAGTTCGGCGGGCGGGAGCTGACCACCGGATCCGACCTCGATCTCTTCGTGGTCTACGGCTGCGCGGGCTGGACCGACGGGCCTGGGCCCGTCGAGGCCCATGTCTTCTACGGCCGCGCCGTCGAGGCGCTCTCCGCTTTCCTGGGCGATATCACGTCGGCCGGCACCGTGTTCCCGGTCGATCTCCGCCTGCGCCCCGGCTCCAAGGGAAGCGGCTTCGCCACCAGCCTCGACGCCGTCGAGCAGTACTACCGCGAGTGGGCGGATCCCTGGGAGCGCCAGACGCTGACCCGCGCCCGGCTGGTGGGGGGCGACCCTCGCCTCGGCCGGGCATTGCGGAAGCTGCTCAACGCCCTGCTCTATGGACCGCGAGCGCTCCCGCCCGATCTCAAGGAGATGCGTGGGCTCCGGGAGCGCATGGAGAGGGAGCTGGGAAGGGAGAGCCCCGGCCGGCTCCACGTCAAGTTCGGGCGCGGCGGGCTCGTGGACGTGGAGTTCATCACCCAGGCGCTGCAGATGCGCCACGGCGCCAGGGTCCCCGCGATCAGACGCGCGAACACGGAACAGGCGTTGAGCGCGATCAAGGCGGCGGGGCTCTTGCCGGCCGAGGATTGCGACGCGCTCACCGAGCACTATCGCTTTCTCCGGCGCGTCTCGGCCGGATTGCGTCTCTTCGGCGCGCGCCCCGCGGACACGCTCGAGCCGGCTGGCCCCATCCCCGGACGCCTGGCGAAGGGCCTGGACTATCCGTCGCGCAAGGAGTTCCTGCACGATTACCGGCGCCGCACGGCCTCGGTGCGGGCGCTCTACGACCGCGTGGTGCCCCGATGAGCCCCCGGGCGAAGAGGCCGAACCGCTGCGCGCTGTCCTGCGCGGGGAGCGTACTTCAGTGACCGAGCGTCTGTTCGTCCTCGACGGCCCCGGCTATCTCTACCGCGCCTATCACGCCATGCCCTATCTCTCGACCTCCAAGGGCGTGCCTTGCCATGCCGTCTTCGGCATGTCCACCATGCTCTGGAAGCTCCTGCGCGAGGAGAACCCGGAGTACTTCGCCGTCGCCTGGGACCCGCCGGGGCCGACGTTTCGCGAGGAGCGCTTCGCGGCCTACAAGGAACAGCGGCCGGGCATGCCGGACGACCTCAAGAGCCAGATCCCGTATGTCAAGACGCTGTTCGAGGCCCTGCGGCTCCCGCTCCTGGAAGAGCCCGGCTTCGAGGCCGACGACGTCCTCGGCACGCTCGTGGATCGCGCGCGGGACCTGCCGATGGAGGTCGTGCTCGTCACGGCGGACAAGGACATGCTCCAGCTCGTCGGGCCGAAGGTGCGGGTGCTGTCCACCGTCGGCCGGACGGGCGAGCGGGTGGTGTACGACGAGACCGTGGTGAAGGACAAGTGGGGTGTGGCCCCCGAACAGATCCCCGATCTCCTCGCCCTGATGGGCGACTCCATCGACAATATCCCGGGCGTGCCCGGCGTCGGCGAGAAGACGGCAGTCAAGCTCATCACCCAGTTCGGGAGCGTGGAGCGGCTCTACGAGAACCTGCACCTGGTCACCGGCAAGCTGCGCGAGACGCTGGCGCAGAACCGCCAGAAGGCGCTCCTCTCGCGCGAGCTGGCCACCGTGAGCAGCCGCGTGCCGATCTCCCCGGAGCTCGACGCGCTCAGGCGCCGAGAGCCCGACTGGGAGGGGTTGCGCCGGCTCTGGACCGAGCTGGAGTTCTCGAGCCTGCTGCGCCAGCTCCCGGCCATCGCGACCGCCGAGGTCGCCGGCGACGAAGCCCCGGTCCTGGCCGGCCGCGAGGCTCTCGCCGGCTATCTGGCCAGGGTGCCCGCCGACGCTCCGCTCGCCGTCGAGCTGGTGGGCGAGGGTGGACCGCCCGAGCCGGCGCTGAGCGCGCTCGGCCTGTTTCATCCGGCCGCCGGGGCGGCGCAGCTCCGCCTCGGTGACGACGCGCCCGATTTCGGAGGCCGGGCGCTCATCGGCCACGACGCCAAGCACCTGGTCGAGTGGTGGCTCGCCCGCGGCGGCCGGCCGCCGGCCATCGAGGACACGGCGGTCGCCGCCTATCTCCTGAACCCGGCACGGACCAATTACCGGCTCGAGGAGGTCTCGGCCGAGCTGCTCGGTGAGGGGCCTGGGTTGGCGCCGCCGGGGACCCGCGCGCGCTGGATCTGGGAGCTCTGGGCCATGCAGCCGCGCGCGCTCAGGGAAGTGGCGCTCTTCGCGCTCTACGAGGAGATCGAGAGGCCGCTGGTCGCGGTGCTGGCAGAGATGGAGCGCCAGGGGATCCGCGTGGAGCCCGCGCGGCTGGCCGAGTTCTCCCGGGAGCTCACGCTGGCCATCGAGCGCGCCACGCTGGAGATCTACCGGCTGGCGGGGGAGGAGTTCAATATCGGCTCGCCAAAGCAGCTCGCCACCGTGCTCTTCGAGAAGCTCAGGCTGCCGCCCGTGAGGAAGACCAAGACCGGCTATTCCACCGACGCGGACGTGCTCGCCGAGCTTGCGCTAGGGCACGACCTCCCCGCCAAGATCATCGAGCACCGGACACTCGCCAAGCTCAAGTCCACGTACGCCGACGCGCTGCCCGCCCTCATCAATCCCCGCACCGGGCGTATCCACACGTCCTTCAACCAGCTCGTCGCGGTCACGGGGAGGCTGTCGTCGAGCTCACCAAACCTCCAGAACATCCCCATCCGCTCCGAGCTCGGCCGCAGGATCCGCGCCGCCTTCATCCCGGAGCCGGGCTGGCGTTTCCTCGCCGCGGACTACTCGCAGATCGAGCTACGCATCCTGGCCCATGTCTGCGGAGAGGAGAGCCTGATCGAGGCCTTCCGGCGCGGTGAGGACATCCACCGCCGCACCGCGGCCGAGGTCTTCGGCGTCGAGCCCGCGCAGGTGACGCCGGAGCAGCGGGACGTGGCGAAGACGACCAACTTCTCGGTGATCTACGGCGTCACGGCCTTCGGCCTCGCGCGAGGGCTCGACATCACGTCCAAGCAGGCGCAGGCCTACCTCGACCGGTTCTTCGCGCGCCATCCCAGGGTCAAGGCGTACCTCGAGCGCACGGTGGCCGAGGGGCGCGAGCACGGGTACGTCACCACGCTCCTCGGCCGCCGGCGCTATCTGCCCGAGCTCAAGAGCGGCAACCCGAACCTCCGGAGCTTCGGCGAGCGCATGGCGACCAATGCGCCGATTCAGGGCACGGCGGCCGACCTGATCAAGATCGCCATGGTGCGGATGGCCCGCCAGCTCGCGGGGCGCGGGCTCCGGAGCCGGATGCTGCTCCAGGTCCACGACGAGCTGCTCTTCGAGGCGCCCGGGGACGAACTGTCAGCCCTCGAGGCGCTGGCGGTCGAGATCATGGAGGCCGGACTCGATCTGACGGTGCCGCTCAAGGTGGACGTCAAGGCCGGCCCGGACTGGGCCGCCGTGTGAAGCGCTTCCTCCTGGTCGGGCTCACCGGCGGCATCGCCACCGGCAAGAGCACGGTGAGCACGATGTTCGCCCAGCTCGGCGCCAAGGTGGTGGACGCGGACCTCCTGGCGCGGGAGGTGGTGATGCCGGGCCAGCCCGCGCATGCGCAGATCGTGAAGGAGTTCGGCCCCGACGTGCTCCAGGCGGACGGCCATCTCGACCGCAAGCGCCTCGGCGCCATCGTCTTCACCGATGCCGGCAAGCGCAAGCGGCTGGAGGAGATCACGCATCCCGCCATCCGCGCCCGCCAGCAGCGCATCCTGTCGGTGTACGAGGAAGAGGCCTTCGAGGGCATCGTGCTCTGGGACGCCGCGCTGCTGATCGAGTCCGGCGGCGCCAAGGGGATGGATCGCGTGGTGGTGGTCGTCGCCGACGCCGCCACCGAGTTCCGGCGGCTGACGGCGCGCGACGGGCTCTCCGAAGAGGAGGCGCGCCGGCGGATCGCGAGCCAGATGCCGCTCTCCGAGAAGGCGAAGGTCGCCGACCATGTGATCGACAACTCCGGGCGCCGCGCCGAGACCGAGCGCCGGGTGCGCGAGGTCTACCGCGCCCTCCTCGACGACCTCAAGGCGGCCTTCACCGCCCGGCCATGAGCCCGCGGCGCAATGCGCGCGCGCTCGTGACGCGCCGCCCGGCGGCGCGAGGCAAGACGCGGGCCCTCGGCCAGCACTTCCTGGGCGACGACGTGGTGGCCCGGCGGATCGTCGAGCTGGTACGGCCGACGCCCCGCGACCTCGCGGTGGAGATCGGCGCCGGCCGCGGCGCGCTCACCGAGCATCTGGCTCGCTCCTGCGGTCGCCTTCTCGCACTGGAAGTCGACGCCCGGCTCGCCGCCCGCCTGAGCGAGCGCTTCGCCCAGTCGCCCCGCGTGGAGGTCCTCGCCGCCGACGCGCGGAGCTTCGACTATGCGTGTCTGCGCGAACGGCTGCCCGATCCCGGGGGCCGGGTGCTCGTGGTCGGCAATCTCCCCTACAGCGTCGGCAAGCCCATCCTGATGGCGCTGGTCGACGCGGGGCGCGCGATCGACGAGATGACGCTCATGCTCCAGAAGGAGGTTGCCGAGCGCATCGCAGCGACACCCGGCAGCAAGGCGTATGGCAGCCTCTCGGTCCTGACCCAGATCGCCTGCGATGTGAGGCTGGCCTTCACGGTGCCGCCCGGCGTCTTCAGGCCGCCGCCCCAGGTGGGCTCCGCCGTCATTCATCTGGGTGTCCGCTCGGCTCCACCCGTTCCGATCGCCGACGTCGAGGGTTTCCGCGCGGTGGTTCGCGCGGCCTTCGGCCAGCGACGGAAGAGTCTCGCCAACGCCCTCGCTGCCGGCCTCGGACTCTCGGTCGTTCGGGCTCGCGCTCTCGTTGGGAGCGCCGGCATCGACCCCGCCCGGCGCGCCGAGACCCTCTCCCTCGCCGAATTCGCCGGTCTGGCTGACTCCCTCGTTCGTTGAGCTGAAGCTGAACGATACCGACTCCACCGACAGAATGCGCCCGTCGGGGCGCGGCTACATCCACAGATCCGCGAGCCGGATACTGAGGTCTTGCCAGTCGGGATGCTCGACGGCGTGTTCGCCGTCGCCCTCGAGCACGAGGCGCCAGGTCTGGCCTTCGAGCCGGAAGCACTCGAGGCGGCGGCCATCGGGGTCGAGGAACCAGAGGTGAAGGACGCCGAGGGCGGCGTAGCGTCTGGACTTGGTGGCTCGGTCGTGAGTCATGGTGGAAGGGGAGAGTACCTCGACCAAGAGGGTGGGCGCGCCCTCGATCCCCCGGGCCGAGATCTGCCCGGGGTTCGTGACCACGACGAGGTCCGGCTGCACGACGTCGTGCGGCGTGAGGATCACGTCGATCGGGGCGTTGAAGACGCGGCCGAGGCCCCGGGCCTCGAAGTAATCCTCGAGCTGGCGCTGGAGCTTCTTGGACGACCACTGGTGGCGGGGCGACGGGGCGGGGGCCACGTGGACATCTCCTTCCAGCAGCTCGTAGCGCCTGCCGTCGGGGGGAATGGCCGCGTAGTCGTCGTAGTCGAGGATCTGCTTCACGCCGATGGCCATGCCTTCACCCTAGCACACCTCGTCCCGGCTGGAGTCCCCGGGCGGCGCGATCGCCTGCCCCTCTCCGCCGGGGTTGAAAGGCCCTGAACCGGCTGGCCCCTTTCCTGCCGGGGGCGCGGGCGACGGATGGTAGGATACAGGGGCTGCCGTGAGCAGGGCCTCTTCTCTCCCGCCGAGCGACGGATGGCGTTCACGGATCCTGTGAGCGAAGGAGGCTGACAATGGCGCTTGACGCGACACCGTCCGTGGCCGGCCTCGAGGAGTACTGCGCGAGCCTCCGCGCCGCCGGGCTCGACGCGCCCTGGACGCGTCCCGGCCCGCTCATCCAGCCGAAGGCCTCCGCGGTCCAGCCGAAGCTCTGGCGCTGGGCGGAGATCGAGCCGCTCCTCCGGCGGAGCCCGGAGTTCATGAGGCCGGCCCGTGGTGCCGAGCGGAGGATCCTCCGCCTCGACAACCCCGGCGTGCGCGAGCGGACGAGCACCCACACGATCTCCGCTGCCGTCCAGTACCTGCTCCCCGGCGAGGTCGCGCCGGCGCATCGCCACACGCCGAACGCCGTGCGCTTCATGCTGCACGGCGAGGGCGCGTACACCACGATCGAGGGCGACAAGTCCGTCATGCGCCGGGGCGACCTCGTGGTCACGTCGAGCATGAGCTGGCACGACCACGGAAACGAGGGCCGGGAACCCGTGATGTGGCTCGACGGCCTGGATTCTCCCCTCGTGCGCTATCTGGAGAATCTCCACATGGATCCGTACACGGGTGAGCGACAGGCGGTCCGGCGGGGTGCGCCCGCGCGTCACGTCCACTATCCGTGGGCCGACGCATACGCCGAGCTTCTCGGTCGGACGCACGGCCCTGCGAGCCCCTTCGATGATGTCTTCATGGAATACCTCGACCCGGCGTCAGGCCGATCGGTCGTCCCCGCCCTCGGCTGCTATCTCCAGATGCTCCGCCCCGGCGTCCGCACCCGCGCACACCGAGAGACCTCGAGCGCTGTCTACCACGTCGTCAGCGGCGCGGGGCGCACCGTCATCGACGGTGTCGCCTTCGACTGGGGTGAGGGCGATTTCTTCGCCGTGCCGCCACGGGCCTCGCATCAGCACGCCAACCCCGGCCCCGTGCCGGCCATCCTGTTCTCGCTCCAGGACGTTCCACTCCTCAAGGCCCTCGGATTCTATCGCATGGAAGAGTAGGGCCCGGAAGCACCTCGCCAGTCCCAAGCGTCCCCTTGTCGTGACGGAGGGGGGCGAAGAAGGCCGACGCCGCTTCTCCTCCGGACCCGGCTCCCCTGGGTGTGGAGGGAAGGCTCCAATCCTTGAAGGGACCCCCCCCTCTATTTGAAGCCTCTCTGGCGCGCCCAGGAGCGAAGCCTGAGACGGGCGCACCATCCCCAACATACGCAGACCGGTTCTCGGGTGTAGCCGTGACCGCTGGACCCCCCGGGGTCCGGCTTCCCGCCTTTTCCCCTTCGCCCTCATAGCGTTACTGGTCTCCTGCGACCGCGGGAACGATCCCGGCGGGATCCGAACAGCGTGGTCGACAAGAGTAGTGGCGTGATCGGGCGATCAGATGGAACTAGCGCATTTGCACTGACGGCCGCCTGACAAAAAGCGGACACCCGCTGACAAAAAGTGGCACTCACCTTGCGTATTCTGTCAGTGAGAGCTCCAAGACCACGTGACCGAGAGGAAGGTGAAGGCTTTGACGCTGCAATCTGTGCGAGCGGATGCCGGCCACACGCGATCCCAGCGACACTCTCGGCACCGCAACAAACCGCGCCCCTTCCCGCTATTTGCTGCCGCGTTGTTCATCGTCTCGAGTCTGTGCCTGATCGTCCCGCTCAAGAACGAATGGTCCGCTCGGCGAAGCGTTGTTGTTCCCGTGGAGAGCAGCGTGGATTGGTCGCCCCCCACTCCCTCGGCGCCGAGTCCGTCGGAGACTTCTCGCTCGCGGAAAGGCCGGGCCGTTTATCCCTATTCCGTCGTGTCCGGTGGTGTGCGTGATCCGGCAGCGTTGCACCACGCGGTCTCTCGCGATCCGGTGGTCGCCGCGCACTACGCCGATTTCAAGCTCGCGGAGGCGCGTGTCGCAAGACTTCCGGCTCCGAAGACCGCCTATGTCTCCTACCGCATGGGGAACAGAGTGTATTGGACGCGCAACAAAGTGAAGCTGGCCGGAGGCGAGGAAGTGATCACCGATGGCGAGCATTACGCGCGCGCGCGTTGCGCCAACCGCATCGCGGACTCCCCGCAGGGCGAGACGTCCCCGGCCGAGCCTCCCGAGGCGGTGCTCGATCAACCGGAAGATGTTGCAATCCAACCGGTCGAAGCCGTCTCGCCGACGGCTCAGCTCCTCACGAGCACCGGACGGATCGTCAACATCTCGCTGCCCGAGGGGCTGCCAAGTGACCTGGAAGCCCTCTCGCTGAGGACTGACTCTCTTGCCAATCCCGGTGGTGGACAAATCGCCACCATCTCGGATCTCCCGCCGGCCTGGGGACTGCCAGGCGACAACTACTGGGGAGGCTTCGTCGGGGCGTCCCCTTCTCTGCTCGCCTTCGTGGCCTCGCAGACCGGGCCTCCGAGCACGCCGGGCATCCTGAACACGCCGTACGTCCCGCCGACGCCTACACCGGAACCCACCTCTCTGCTCATGATTGGGACAGGGCTGCTTGCAGCCGCCGCCCTCCGCCGAAAGTTCGTCAAGTAAGTTGCGCGCCGCCGGATCGGCTATACGTCCC
>WNGF01002023.1_pt1 | contig 30210 bp, 34 predicted proteins | sample 5400641 | NCBI WGS metagenome assembly WNGF01 (sample SAMN13153371, study PRJNA577476) | soil metagenome | isolation source: 80 cm soil or saprolite under grassland replicate 2 | place: USA:California | collected 2016-06-15 | reverse complement strand
TGATCCGGGCACGGCAGGCCTTCTACGTCTCGGCCGGTCCGACGGTTGAGGTGCATCGCTCGCCGCCGAAACCGCCCGTCGCCGACGTCAGGGTCATCGAGTCGTACTGCGACGACCGCCGAGGGGCGGTCCGGCGGAGGAATCAGAGGGCGAGCATCGCGCCGGCGACCTTGTCGGCCGCGGCGTCCCGCAGGGCGGTGCCCATGTCGTCGAGGACGAGCAGCCGCGCGGCGGGGATCGTGGCGGCGAGCGCCTCGCCGTTGCCGACCGGGAAGAACGGATCCGCGCGGCCGTGCACGACGAGTGTCGGCAGGGTTAGCTCGCCGAGGCGCTCACGCCACCGCGGCGTGCAGTCGAGCCGGGCGAACACCATTCCGAGCTGATTCGCCTGCTGCACAGCGGATTCGCTCGACGGTGTGCGGTCCCAGATCCGTGCCGCGGTCGCGCGTGCCTGCTCCGGGTCATTGCCCAGCAGCTCGGCGCCGTCGGCGGCGAACGCGGCGACAGCGGCTCGGTCGGTCCAGTCGGGCATCGGGCGCGAGAACACCGCGTCCATGGTCGCCGCGTCATGGTCCGGCAGATCGTCGTCGACCGGGCCGGGCGCGACTGGTCGGGTGCTCACCAGCGTCAGGGCCGAAAACGCCTTCGGATGGTCGAGCGCGGCTACCTGAGCGACCATCCCGCCGACCCCGACGCCGCCGAGGTGAGCCGTCGCGGCACCGAGCGTGTCGACAAGCGCCGCCGCATCGGCGGCGAGATCGCGCAGACGGTACGCCGGTGCCTCCGGGTCGAGGGTCGTCGACGCTCCGCAGTCGCGCAGGTCATAGCGGACCACCCACCGGCCACCCGCCGCGAGCCGCTCACACACCGAGTCAGGCCACGACAGCATCGTGGTCCCGCCAGCCAGCAGCACGAGCGGATCGGCATCGCGGCCAAAGGTCTCGACGCCGAGTTCGACGCCGTTCGTCCGCACGGAGGTCATCGTGCTCATTGTTGTTCCTTCCCATCGGCTCGGATCCACTACTGCTCCTGACCCGAGATCCACCCGAAACTCATCGGCATCGTCTGCGAGCCGCATACGCATGCGGATCCCTTGTGGGACCGGATGATCTTCAGCCATAGGCGTACGGCCGGGGTTCCGCTTACGGCAGCGGCATCAATGTCGGCAAAGACTCCATTGGTCGACTCCTTCGCCCATAGCGTCGGTTTTGCCGGTCAATGTCCGGTCAGCTCGGCGACGACAGGAGCGAGCGCATCAGCGGCGTTCGCGCCGACGACGATATATGAGAAGCCACCCTCCTCACGTCGTCGCAGGATTTCTTCGGTGGCTGCCGTCGGGTCACTTGGAAGTACCAATAGCGAGTCCGCTGCGCGCAGCGCGGCAGGGTCCGTGTCGGGGGGTGCCATGAACGGGGAGACGGCGTCGCCGACCACCGGCACGTGGAGCGCGAGTTCGACGTCTCGGATAGCGCGGAGATCGGCCGCCATCCGCATGATCCCGGCCCGAGAGTCGTCGCCCGGCATCGCAGCGAACGTGACTGTATCCGCAAGGTCGACCGCCAGCGCCCGGGCCTTCGGACCACGCACGGCCATCACTACCGGTGTATGGAGGTCCGGACCGTCGAGGTCTCTTAGCGACGTGACAGCGTCACGCACCTGAGACAACCGCTCGCCTGGTGTCACCACCGGAAGGCCCAACTGGCGCAGTTCGTCCTCGATCCCGGGCCTGCCGGTGCCGATGCCCATCTCGAAACGACCTTCAGTAAGCACCGACAGTGAGTGCGCCTCCCAGGCCAAGCTCCAGGGCGTGCGCAGCGGAGAGGCATACATCCACGTACCCACCCGCAGGTCGGCGAGAGTCGCCGCGACAGCCAACGTGGGTCCCGGCGCCGGCTGCCACTGCTGAACGTCGGGCATCAGAAGTGTCGAGAAACCGCTGTCGGCAATACGGCGCACCTGGTCTCGCCACGCCGGCAGATCAGTTCTGAGCGGAGCAACAACACCGAATCGAAAGCTTCTTGCTCCGCCGGTCGCCTCATTGTCGGTCATCGTCTCTGTCCTCTCGATTCATTTCGAGTCGATTGTGCGTACAGCTGTCCCCCTCTTGACTGCCGAGCAGGCCCCAACTCATCGGCCACACGCGAGGCACGACCCCCAGGCTCGTCTCGCTACTCGAAGACCCGCTCGACCACGGCCGTCTGTTCGCTGGCGCCGGCGCGGAAATACCTTCCCGACGTGGCCACGGTCGCGTGGCCGAGCAACGCCTGGACCTGGGCGACGTCCGCGCCGCCCTGCCGCAGCCGGGTGGCGAAACTGTGCCGCAACCGGTGCGGTCGCAGCCCCTCGATGCCGGCCCGGCGGCCGACCGCAAGCACCACCTGGGTGACGCCCGAGCCCGACAGCGGGCCGCGCTGGCCCAGCCACAGCGGACCGGGATGGTTGCCGCGCTCGGCTAGCCACGCCGAAACCCGCTCGCGGCCGCGGGCAGGCAGTGGGACCGTCCGGACCTGGTCGCCCTTGCCGAGCAGGCGGACCTGGCCGGTCCGCGCCGTGATCGCGACGTCATCGACCTCCAGCCCCGCGCATTCTTCGACGCGGGCGCCGGTGTACAGCAGGACCGCGATGATCGCCGCGTCGCGGCGGCCGCGCCGGTCGGCCGCCCGCTCGAGGGTGCCCTGCTGCGCTGGGGTGAGCGCGTCGGGCTCGCCAGGGCGCTCCACCCGGGCGCGCTTGACCGTGATGCGGAGCCGCGAGCCGTGCTCGTACAACAGGGTGACCGCGGCCAGCGCCTGGTTGACCGACGCGGGGCTGGCCTTGCGCTGCAGCAGATGCCGCCGCCATCGGGTCACCGCCGCCTCGGCGCCGACGGTGTCGGCGAAGGCGTCGGGGTGGTCGGCGGCGTTGGCGGCCAGCCAGGCGACGTAGGCGGCGGCTTGGCGCCGGTAGGCCCGGATGGTGTTGGCCGCCAGGCCGCAGCGGTCCAGGTGCCGGGTGAGCGCCGTGGACGCCAGCTCGGCCGCCTGGGCGACCTCGGGGTCGGCGCGGAGCGGGACGACGTCGGCGGTCACGGCGGCGCGGCCGTCGTGCCGACCGGGTCGCTGCCGGCTGCGCATCCGCGCTCCCTTCTTATCCGCTGAGCTTGACGGCAGGCTGCGACCGCCCTCAAGGCATGTTATCCGCTGAGATCCTACCATGGCTCAGCGGATAAGACTCGTTATCCGCTGAGCCCGGGACGAGCGTGGGGCCCCGTGCTACATGGCACTTCATGGCGCGCTTCTTACCGTCACCCCGAAGCGCAGCGTGTCACCCATCGCGTGGCGAGCCGGCTCGAAGGCCGCAAACGACATAGGCCCGCCGGCGGAGGGGTCAGGCGGGCAGACGCCACCGATCAGCCCGAAGTCCATCAGGATCGGATGGTGGCCTCGGAGAAATGACTTCCAAGCCCAGAGCGCGTCGCCGCGGCCAGGGGCATAGTGATCGGTGTCGGTGATCACCACCTTCGTGCCTGTGTGGCGGGCGGGTCCTCGAGCCACCGGGACTGCGGAGACCCTGGCGCCATCGGGTGCCCGCCGCCGGCGAAGACCTCGTCGTCGTAGCCGGGGGAGATCCACTCCGCCCGGCTGTCGAACAGCGGGTCATTCAGGCAAACCTCAGCACTCGGTAGCGCAGGTGCGTCACGTCGCGGTCCTCGAGTCGCCGGACGAGTTGCAGCTCGATATGCCTCGCGTCGGTGGCTTCAAAGAGCCGGCGGCCTGCGCCCAGCAGGACCGGAACGAGATGGATCTCCAGCTCGTCGAGCTGGCCCGTCCGAAGCAGCGCTTGCGCTGCCCCTGCGCCGTGCACCATCACCGCGCGGTCGCCTGCTGCGGCGCGGGCCTCGGTAGCACACGCGACAACGTCGGTGAAGAACCTCGTGTTGCCAGGCGGCACGTCGCCGTCGTCCGCGTGATGGGTGAGCACGTGGACCGGTACGCCGTCGTGGTGGTCGCCTTGCCAGCGATCGGCGAGCTCGAAGGTGCGCCGTCCCGCGATCACGGCCCCGGTCGCCATGAGTTCGCGGAAGACTTGCCCGCTGGGCCCTGTGGACATTCGGTCGTCGAGCCAGTTGAACAGCCGCCCGCCGTTGTCGCCGAGGCCGTGGCCCTCCCGGTCGTTCGGCCCGGTGATGAAGCCGTCGAGTGACATCGACATGTAGAGCCGGATTGGCCCTGTCATCCTCGGCGCACCTCGTAGCGGAGATGCAGGACGCCGGGTGCCTCCAACGTTCGGACCAGGTCGAGCTCGATGTGTTCGGGCGGAAGGCCCTCGAACAGAAGCCGGCCCTGGCCGAGCAGCACAGGCATGAGCTGGATCTCGAGAACGTCGAGCAGCCCAGCCTTCAGGCACTCCTGGGCTGTGTAGGCGCCGTGCAGCATGACATCTCGATCGCCCGCGGCCGCCTTTGCCTGCTCCACGCACGCCTCGATGCCCTCGGTCACGAAATGCACCCGCGCGTGGCGATTGTCCGCCGGAGCGGTGTGGGTCGGGACGAAGATCGGCACGCCGTCGTGATGATCGCCGCCCCAGTAGTCGACGAAGTCGCCGGTCCGCCGCCCGGTGATGACGGCGCCGGTCGACAGCATCTCGTCGAACACGATCTGGCTCTGGGCATCACTCGGCCGAAAGTCAGCGACCTCGGGCCCTCCGTCGCCGAGCCACTCTTGCAACCGCATGCCGCCAACTCCAGCCGGGTTCCCTTTGTCGTCACCCGGACCGGTGATGAATCCGTCCAAGGACATCGCCATATACAGGATCAAACGAGACATGACTCCTCCAAGGGTTTCGGGTCAGACGGATTGCGGGAACTCGAACAGTCGGTCGGGGTCGTAGGCCTTCTTGGCCGCTGCCAGCCGGGGGTAGTTGCCGGCGTGGTACGCCGTGGCCCAGTCGTCCAGCTGCGCGTCGGGGAAGTTCGGATAGACGCTCCCCGACCCGTCGACGTGAGCGACCTCCCAGGATCGGTCGACCCAGGCGCTGGGCGCCTCGGCGATGTGCTCGAGAATGAAGAGCTCACGTCGATGGACGAAGGCCGTCGCGGTGTCGGGGACGCGGTTGTAGGCGCCACCCAGAGCCGTGAACGTGAGCTGTCGGCGGCCCGTTGCTTCCCCATCGATGAGCGTTGAGAGCAACGCATCGATCGTTGACGGCCGCATCGCGCGTGCGAAGAACTCCGATCGGATGCGAAGACCCGAGGCAGGTTCCTCGCGCGGGTCGAGATCCTCGAACGAGTTCTTCAGGCGGTGATAGGCCAGCCCACCGCGTACGTCAACCTCGGGACTCGCTCCCACGACAGTGCAGAACTCTTGCAGCAGCTCACGGGTCGGAGCCTCCTCCCGCAGGGAAGCACCGAAGAGAATGGCCTGGGGCGGCTCGCCGGGTTCGGCGACGACGGTGAGGTTGGCGGTGACCTCATCAGGTGTGCCCGGCGCCCAGCGTTGCCAGGCCGCGACCATCTCCGCGACTGGGGCCCGGGACCAGCGCAGCTCGAAGCGGGTGGTCATCGGCTCGGGGACGGTGTCGAAGATCAGCGAGGTGACCACGCCGAACTGGCCGCCGCCGGCGCCCCGCAGTGCCCAGAACAGCTCCGGCTCGCGGTCTGCGTCACAGTCGACGATGCGTCCGTCCGCAAGCACGACCCGAGCGCCGACGAGGCGATCGCAGGTGAGCCCGTGCTTGCGCCCGAGCAGGCCGATCCCGCCACCGAGCGTGAGGCCCGCGATGCCCACGGTGGCGCCGCAGCCAGCCGGAATGGTCCGTCCGTGCGCGTGTAGCGCGGCGTACACCTGTGCCAGGCAGGCGCCCGCGCCGATCGTGGCGATCCCGGCATCGAGGTTGACGGAGTTCATCGGCGTGACGTCGATCACGATCCCGTCCGTCGTCGAGCGGCCGGCGAAGCAGTGCCGGCCGCTGCGCGGGGCGACGGGAAGGCCGTGGCGTCGCGCGACCGCGAGCGCTTCGCGCACGTCATCTGGGTTGGCGCAGAAGACGATCGCGAGCGGACGGACTCCGTCGAAGCGAGGGTTTGCGAGCTTCCGCGCCTCATCGTAGTCCGGGCCCTCGTGCGTGACGACGCGGCCGTCGATTCGCTCGCTCAGCAAGGCCAGCTCTTTCGCGGCGTCGCTCACTTGTCGCTGGGTCGGTAGACGTGCAGTGCCGCCCCGCCCTCGAACGTCTGCGCCTCGATCAGTGTCAGGTGGAGCGGCTCGTCGAGCTCGCTGAACAGGGGCAGGCCGTCGGAGAGCGCGATCGGGTGGACGACGAGGTGGTATTCGTCGATCAGGCCGAGCCGGGAGAGCGACTGGGCGAAGCGCGCGCCGCCGTGGACGACGACGTCGCTGCCTGGCTCCTGCTTCAGGCGGGCCATCTCCTCAGCGAGGTCGCCGCGCGCGATCCGCGTCTCGGGCCAGTCGGCCCGCTCGAGGGTCGTCGAGAAGACGACCTTCGGGATCTCGTTCATCGGCGCCGCGTAGTCGTCGACCGCCGACGGCCAGAACGCGGCCATCTGCTCGTAGGTGGCGCGGCCCATGAGGTGGGCGCCCGCGGCGCGCAGCCAGTCGAGCTTCCGGCTCGTCAGCTCCGGGGCCTCCGGTGGAAGACCCCACGGATCGAATTCCGCCGGCTGTGAAGCGCTGCGGGCGAACACCGCAATCGGCGCAGCCTTGCCGTTCGGCGAGCCGGCGACGAAGCCGTCGAGCGACATCCCCATCTGCAATACGACCCTGCGTGCAGCCATTCCTGTGACCTCCTCGGTTGATTGCTGTCGATGGACCGGTGGCCCGAAAGGGAAAGACCGATTGCGGAAGACCGTTGTGCAGAACCGGGATCACCCGGCGCTGGCGCGGTGGGCATGCCTCTCGAATGGGCAAGAGCGGTCTCGCAGCGGCACCGGATCCGTATCATCGGTTCGGATCGACGTCTTTGTTCGACGACGGGGCTCACGCGGTGGTCCTTTCCGACGGTCGTCCAGTGTCGATGGCCGCCGTTGCTCCGCCGAACACGGTCTCTGTTTGTGGAAGCCGTGTCGCTCGTAGAAGCGATGTGCTCCATGGTTCGCGCATGCCGCGCTGAAGGCGATGCGTTGGATGCCTGCCGCAGCGAGCCGCTCTCGAACAGCGGCGAGGAGTCGCGCCCCGACGCCTCTTCCACGCATCGAGGGAGCTACTGCGAGCGTCTCCAGCTGCGCCTGCCGTTCGCCGCTGTCCCATATCTGGGCACCACAAGGTGCGGCACAGGGGGTCAGAATGGCGCCGGAAGCGGGGTGTACTGCACGGCGGCCAGCCGCCATTTCCCATGGTCGGTGACCCATACTTGGGTGACCCGGAACCGGCCGGCGATGGTTTCCCCCTTGTAGGTGCATTCGGAGTCCACGACGTCGAACCGAATGCCGGCATTGTCGTAGGTGTGCACGTCGGTCTCGCTCGTTTCGAGCCTGACCTGCTGGTAGTCGCTTTCCTTGTGAACGCCGATCCATTCGTCCCTGGTGATGATGAAGCCCTTGGGGCCGATGATTCGGGCATAGGGGCTGACCAGCTCGTCCAGCGTCTCCCAGTCGGATCCCAGCAGCGCCGCGTTGACCCGGTTCTGCAGGCTGCGGACCGTCTGTTCCATAGAGTCCCTCCTCGGTTGAGCTCGTGGTCATCCCTGCCCTCAGGGTGGATGGATCTCGCCGACCGCGGGGATCGCCGCGGCGAGGGCGGCCAGCGCCTGCTGGTCGACGGACTGGAATGGCCGATGACCATTTCGAAAGACGGCGTGTCCGGTCACGCCGGGGGCGAACGACACCTCCATGTTCCATTCGCCGACAAGCGCATCCAGCCGCGCCAGCGCCGCGGGTCGCGCGGCTTCGCCCGGGGGGTCATCGGCGCCCGCCGTCGGTCCTGCCGCGCATGATCTTGGAGTACTTGGGGTACTCGCCGGTGAGCTTGGCGATGACCGTGGCGGTGGTCGTCAGCGTGATCCCCTCCCGCTCCAGCCGCCGCAGCGAGATGTCGTGACCGATCGCGGTCAGCGAGCCGCACGCGTCGGCCACGAAGGCGACCTGGTAGCCGTCCTGGTGGGCGTGCAACGCCGGGGCACCCGCACACCTCGGTGCCGGTCCCCGCGGTGATCAGCTGACGCCGGCCGGTGGCGGAGACGGCCTGGGCGACGGCCGGGTCCGCCGGGGAATCGATCATCCCGTGCCGGTCGATGCGGCTGGCGTACGCGGCGGGCAGGACCTGCTGCAGCGAGGGCAGCAGCGCGCCGTTCTGCCCGTCCTCCGCTGGTGGTGAAGATCAGGGCATGTCGAGGACGGCGGCGGCGCGCGAGCCTGAGCACGTTGGCCTCGACCGCCTCGCGGAGGCGCCTTCACCACGCGCTCCAGCACCCCCGTCTGGTGGTCGACGAGCAGGAAGGCCGCGGTCGTCGGGGAGAGCCGTTCAGCGGTCATGGCTCCTCCTGTGTTGCCGGGCGGGCGAACGGCGGCGTCGTGCCCGGAGGGATCAGGGGGCCGCTCAGCTGGATGTTGGCCAGCACCCAGCGGCCTTCCTGCTTGACGGCGACCACGACGAGCCGGAACGAGCCGCTGGTGTCCCGTCCCATGGCGGTGGTCTTCTGCCGCAGGACGGCTTCGACGATCGCCGTGTCACCACCGTAGCTGCGCACATGCGGGTCCTGGACCTTGAACTCCTCGTTGTTCAGGTCGCCGCGGTGTCGATCGGCCCACTGGTCCCCGGTGAGCACGAAACCGACCGGTCCGATGCCGACGAAATCCGGGGCGAGCAGGTCGCCGTAGCCGTCGGCGTCACCCCGAAGCTCGACATCAGCCCAGCGCTGGACGAGGTCGAGGACTTGTTGCTCATTCACTGCGGTGCTCCCTTCTGACCCGGTGCGGTCCGTCGCTGCCATGGCATCCCCGCCCTCAGGGTGGATGGATCTCGCCGACCGCGGGGATGGCCGCGGCGAGGGTGGCCAGCGCCTGCTGGGTCCATGGGCTCGAGTGCCCGACGACCACGTGCTCGATCCCCAGCGCCGCGGCGCCCGCGCACCGGCGGGCGAACTGGTCGCTGGACTCGCCTTCTTCCAGGCGGGTGCTCAGCGTCTTCTCGATCGCCTCGAACGGTCGACCGACGTCGTGGCAGTGGCGGGCCAGCACCGCGAGCTTGTGCTTGACGGTCTGGCCGCCGTCGGGGATGTCGAACAGGTTGCACGCGTCGGCGTACTGCGCGACCAGCCGCAGGGTCCTGCGTTCGCCCGTGCCACCGATCAGGATCGGCGGATGGGGGCGCCGCGCGGGACCGGGGATGCCCACTGGATGCCGCAGCCGGTAGTGGATGCCGTCGAACGGTGCCTCGTCCCCGGCCCACATCCGCAGTGCGATCTGCAGCGTCTCCTCCAGCCGTTGGAACCGTTCGGCCACCGCGGGCAGCGGCAGGCCCATGGCCTGCGCCTCCTGGCTGTGGTAGCCGGCGCCGATCCCCAGCCAGGCCCGCCCACCGGTGAGCACGTCCAAGGTGGTGACGGCCTTGACCAGCAGCGCCGGCGGCCGGAAGGTCACACCGGTGACCATGGTGCCGAGCCGGACCCGTTCGGTGTGCGCGGCGATGTACCCAAGGGTGGTGTAGGCCTCGAGCATGTCGCGTTGGTCGGGCGCGACGGTGGGGTCGGCCTGGAGCAGGTGGTCGACGACCCACACGGTGTCGACGCCGGCCTGGTCGGCGGCGCGGACGGCCTCCCCGAGTTCGGTGCCGAGGCGACCTGGGCCGCTCGGCCACGAGAAGTTCGTCACACCGATACTGACGCGCATCCTCCCTGAACCTCCGTCTTAGGCCGTCTTAGGCCGCTGACCGTCCCGGTACCTGGCATGTCCCCGCACAGCCGTCATCAGGAGGGCGGGACGGCAGGTCCTGCAGCGGCCCGAATATGCGCGCCAGGTCCAAGACCTCGGCCAGGTTCCCGTTCCGCTCATTCGCTTCCACCTCCTGGTAGCCACCCCCCGGCGAGTTCGAACCAGGAACTCGCCTCGGTGTGGGTGTTGTCGGCATGCGTGTGTGCGGGTCCCGCCTCGCCGAGCTCTCCGATCTCCATGAGGCCTCGCCGGCAATGGCGGGTCTTGCGATGGCCGGAGTCGCGTCATCGGATGGGATCGCCGACGTCGGCCGCCGCGGCGGGCACCGGCGGGAGAGCGGCCATGGTGGGTCAACCGCCGCCACGGGCCGTCCGGCTGACGCCGCGACCCCGTAGGTGGCATTCTGCTCGCCTCCTTCGTTATCCATGCTCGGGTCGGGCCGGGCGGTGCGCGTTGATCAGCGCCGCGGTGAAGACTCCGGCGGCCAGCAGGATGGCGGCGCTCCATGCGGTCGCCGTGGTGTAGCCGTGCACCAGGGCGCGTGCCACCGTGGCGGTGGTGCGGGTCCTCGAGGCGGCCAGGTAGCCGGCGGTCGCGCTGGCGGCGACCGTGTTGAGCAGCGCGACGCCCAGCGAGCCGCCGACCTGCTGGACGGTGTTCACCGTCGCCGCCGCGACCCCGGTGTCCCGCCGGCCCACGCCCTGGGTGGCCACGCTGAACGCCGGCGTGATCACGCAGCCGAGCCCGGCGCCGAGCAGCACCTCGGCCGGCAGCACGCGGATGAGGTAGCTGCCGCCGACCTCGAGCCGGGTGAGCAGCAGCAGGCCGCTCGCGGTCACCAGCAGGCCAGGGACGATCAGCATCCGGGGCGGGACCCGTGGCAGCAGCGGGCTGGCGATGCCGAACGCGCTGGCCGCGACCGCAAGCGTCAGCGGCAGGAAGGCCAGCCCCGCCGTGACCGGGGAGTATGCCAGCACCACCTGGAAGTAGTAGGTCAGCAGCAGGAACATGCCGAGCATGCCGACCACCGCGCAGCCGGCGGCCAGGCAGGCGCCGCCGCGGTTGCGGTCCCACAGGATGCGCAGCGGCAGCAGCGGATATGCGGCGCGGGACTCCCACAGCACGAACAGCGTCAGCAGCATGGCCGCCATGCCGAGCTGGGTGAGCACCTCGGTGGCGCTCCAGCCCTTGCCGACCGCCTGGCTGCAGGCGTAGACCACCAGGACCAGGCCGCCGGTGACCAGCAGCACGCCAAGGACGTCGAACCGGGTTCGGCCTCGCACCTCGGCGTCCATCAGGTAGGCCAGCCCGGCCGCCGCGGCCAGCACGGCGATGGCCACGTTGACGTACATGCACCAGCGCCACGAGCTGTACTCGGTCAGCCCACCGCCCAGCAGCAGGCCGACCGCGCCGCCGCTGCTGGCGACCGCGCCGTAGACGGCGAACGCCCTCGCCCGCTCCTTGGGCTGGGTGAACGTCACCGCCAGCAGCGACAGCGCGGTCGGGACGAGGATCGCGGCGAAGGCGCCCTGCACCGCCCGGCCGGCGACCAGCATCCCCAGGTCCACCGCGGCCCCACCCAGGGCCGACCCCGCGGCGAACCCCACCAGCCCGATCAGGAACGCCCGCTTGTGGCCCAGGTAGTCGGCGATCCGGCCGCCCAGCAGCAGCAACCCGGCCAGCGTCAGGGTGTAGGCCGTGATCACCCACTGCCGGTCGGCATCCGAAACGCCCAGGGCGTGCTGCGCCGACGGCAACGCAATGTTCATGATCGTCGCGTCCAGCGCCACCATCAGCTGCGCCACGGAAATGACCAACAGGCCGACCCAACGCTCAGCACCCGGCACCGGCGCGACACCACCGCCGCCGCGTCGACCCGTCAAGGTCCGGTTGTTGTCAGCCATCGGTCTGTCCGGGTCTGCAGGCAGGCAGAATAGGAGCTGTCCGGGACAACTCCCAGAGCCAACGTCCGCGCTGCGCCGCTGCGAAGGGTCATGCGCGCTCGCCCACGCATCGGTAGAGAGCATCGATCAGCCCGGCGGAGAACCTTCCGGTCATGTCGAGCTGGCTGCGTACGAAGCCGACGGCGATCCGATTCTCCGGGTCGCAGAAGGCGATCTCCCCTGCCGCCTCCTCCGATCCGAACGCCGACTGCGCCGGGCCGTACCGAGGCCAGCCCAGGGGCTGGGAAGTTGCCGATGTAGCCCGGGACAGTGGTTCAGCGGTCATCTGCTGGCTCCTTCCGACGGGTTGGACCATATCCCACCGCACACTTGGGTGTAAACTGGGTATAAATTTTCACTAGGTGTAAGATGGTCGCCATGGATGACCAGCCAGGGCTCCGCGAGCGCAAGAAGCAACAGACCTGGGGCCTGATCGCCCAAACGGCGCGCCGTCTCTTCCAGGAGCACGGCTTCGACGCCGTCACCGTCGCCGACGTCGCGCGCGCAGCCGACGTCTCGCGCAAGACGGTGTTCAACTACTTCCCGACCAAGGAAGACCTCTTCTACAGCGGCCTGGAGTTCTTCGAGGCGCGGCTGCTGGAAGCCATCCGCGAGCGCAAGCCTGGCGAATCGATCCTGGCGGCCTTCGCGCGCTTCGTCACCGAGTCACGCGGCCTGCTCGCCGCCGACGACCCGCAGGCCGGCGAACGTCTGCTCGCGATCAACCGCTTGATCACCAATAGCCCCGCGCTGCTCGCGCGCGAGCAGCAGATCTACGCCGGGTACGCCGCCGCTCTCGCGGCGCTGATCGCCGAGGAGACCCGCGCCCGCCAGGACGACATCATGCCCTGGGTCGCGGCGAACGCCATGATCGGGCTGCACAAGGCGCTGGTCGACTACGTCCGCCGGCGGGTGCTGGCGGGTGAGCGCGACCGGGCGCGCATCGCCCGCGGGCTGCGCGCGCAGGCCCGGCGGGCGGTTGCCCTCCTCGAGCACGGGCTCGGTCAGCTCGGCGCTGCCGGCGTCACGGCGGGGTGATCATCACCGAGTCGGCCCAGCCGGCGTCCACCAAGCCCCGGGCGGCGTCCAGGCGCTCGCCGAGCCTGTCCAGCCGCAGGTCGACCGCCCAGCAGCTCCTCCAGTTGGGCGACGGAGCTGGCGCCGGTGACCGGGATGATCGGCGGCTGCTGCATCAGCCACGCCAGCACCATCTGGCTGGGCGTGGCGCCCAGCTCCGGGGGCCAGGCGGGCCGAAGTCCTGAAGCTGCCGGTCTCCTGCCGGTTTCTGCCTGGAGCTGCTCGCTTCGGGTCCGGCACGCTCGCGCGCGGGGAAGCGGAGTCCGACAGTCCCCCAAACGTTCGGCGAGGATCCCCGACGGCGACGTGGTCCCCACCACCCCCCACCTGCACCTGCGTCACCGCGCCGGCGCGTGCACCCCTGGGTCGGCGTCGTGGCGGGGCTGATCGGGCCCACCACGGGCAAGGTAGCCATAGCCACGCTGGGACCGCAGAAAGCGGATGATTATCTGCGGTAGCATGCGCGGTGTCATGCGAGAATGGCCTCACCCGTCGGGGCGACTCCCGCTGCTTTGCTGCGATAGCGACCCGACCGCCGATCGGAGGGCATCCCTGTGGGGACCGTGCACCGCCTCGCCACCGGCCACGCCGCAGGCGACCCGGCCCTGGCCGCGGCGGCCGCCGCGTTCCTCGACACCCTCCAAAGCCCCGGCACCCGCCGCAACTACGCCGCCACCCTCCGCGCCCTCGCCGACGAGGTCGGCCCGGCCACCCCCGTCGCCACCCTCGGCCACCCCGCCAGCGCCGACCAGCTCGCCGTCTGGTTCACCGGTCGCTGGGGCGACCGGGCCGCGGCCACGTTCAACCGCCACCTCGACGCGCTGCGGTCCGCGGTCGGCTACTGGTACGACCAGGGCTGGCTTGCCGACGACGCCGACCCGACCCGCCGGCTGCGCCGCCGCGGCCGCGCGCCCGACCGCACCAAGGCCCTGTCGCGCGACCAGATCGAGGCGCTGCTCGGCCGCGAGGACGTCGGCCTGCGGGAGCGCACGCTGTGGCGGCTGCTGTATGAGACCGCCGCCCGCGCCGGCGAGGTCCTCGCCCTCGACGTCGAGGACCTGGACCTGCGCAACCGCAAGGCCAAGGTTCGCCGTAAGGGCGGCGCGGCCGACACGATCGTCTGGCAGACCGCCACCGCCCGGCTGCTGCCGCGCCTGCTGGCCGGCCGCCGCAGCGGCCCGGTGTTTTGCACCACCCGCCGCGCCCGCCTGCCGCTGGCGCCCGCCGACATCGACCCGGCCTCGGGGCGGGCGCGGCTGTCGTACCGGCGCGCCGCTGAGCTGTTCGAGCAGGCGACCGGCGGCGCGACCTTGCACCAGCTCCGCCACAGCGCCCTCACCCATGCCGCCGAGGACGGCGCCAACACCGCCACCCTGCTGGCCTACTCCGGCCACACCTCGGTGGTGTCGCTGGCCCGCTACGCCCGCGTCTCGCCCGAGGCGCTGGCCCGCTGGCAGGCCCGCCGCGACCCTGCCCGGCGCCGCTGACACACCCGTTTCCGTCCCGACTCCGCGACCGGCAGCCTGGCCGATGGGCAGTCAACGAGCCCGGACCCGACCGGCGGGCCAGGCCGGGCGGGATCAGGTCGGGATGGTGTTGCCAGAGGGATCGCCGGCGAGCGCCAGGCCGTAGCAGGCGTTGCACAGCCGACGGGCCGGGTCACCGTCGAGTTCGGCGACGAGTTTGGCGACCTTCCGCTGGCCGCACCTCGAACAGGTGAAGGCATGGGCGCGGGCGAGCCGGTACTGGCAGAGCCGCCCGCGCCGCGGGTAGGTCCGCTCCAGCAGGGCCTCGGGGATCGGCACGGGCGCGAGGTCAGGGGCGCCTTCCGGGCGCCGGCCCCGCCCCGGCCCCGTGCCTGCGCCTGGACCTGGCGGCCGGTGCTGTTGGCTCACGGTCCCTCTGGCGTTGCCGCCGCCGTCGCCGGTTCCGGTCGGGCTCGAGCTGGCGTCGCGGTGAGGTCGAGGTGGGTGTCCATGTCAAGGGTGAACCGCCCGTAGGGGTTGACGTTGGACCAGAACAGCGGCGTCAGGCCGCGCCGGTCGGCGTCGGTGAGCCGCCCGGCCCACACCGGGTCCTCCAGGACGCGCTCGAGCAGGATGGTGTTGATGTGGACCAGGGCACTTTGGAGCAGGTGCAGCGCGAGCATGGAGACTTCCTGGTGCTCGCGGTCGGGGCCGGTGAGGTCGCCGTCCTTGCCGTAGTGCAGCGCGCCGTTGGCGGAGTTCCACTGCTCGATGACCTGGAGGCCCTCGTGGATCTCGCGGCGCAGTGCCGGTGAGGCCAGGTAGTCGCAGATGAAGATCGTGCGGGCCGCGCGGCCCAGCTCCTCAAGGGCCTGGTAGGTGGGGTGCTTGGGGCCGCCGCCCTTGGTGAAGCGCCGCAGCACCTGCTCGGCCTCGGCGGTGCCCAGCCGCAGGGCGGTGGCGTACTTGACGAGCTGGTCGTACTGCTGGCCGATCAGCTCCCAGCGGATCGGACGGGTCAGCACCGGCGCGAGCCGCTCGGGGCCGGGCTGGTCGTCGGGCCGGTACAGCCCGGCGGCGCCGATGTTCTTCAACCTCGGCAGCAGCTTGAACCCCAGCAGGTCGGCGAATGCGAACCCGACCACGCTGGCACCGTGGGTGTCGACGTAGTTGCGGTCGATCTCCGCCGAGGTCAGGTGGTGCAGCACCCCCTCGATCATCGCCGCGACCTCACTGGCCGAACAGGACTTGAGCTGCGAGTAGATGCAGGTCGACCGCCGCTCGACGTGCCAGTACACCATCACCCCCGCGCCGCCGTACCGGTTGTGCCACTCGGTCATCAGGTTCGACTGCCAGGAGCCGAACTTCTTGGAGTCCGACGCGCACGCGGTGCCCTGACCCCACAGCGCGCTGTCACGCACCTGGAAGGTCGCGTTGACCAGCCGGCCGACCGCGCGGCGCAGGTTGTCGCGGTTGACGTACAGGCGCCGCACCCGCCGCAGCATCGCCTCGGTCTCGCCGTGCTCGCCCTGGCCGGCGGCCACGACTCGGCGGACGCCCATGTTGGTCCCAAGCCCGAACAGCACCAGCAGCAGCCGGCGGCGCAGCACGCGCCGGTCGGTGACCTCGCGGGAGGCGACCGAGACGAACTCGTCGGTGAAGTCGGTCAGGAAGTCGGCGTCCTTGAGCATGTCGAGCAGGTCGATCGTGCCCCAGCGCCGCTCCACCTCGTCCTTGAGCGCCTGCAGGGTCGGCGGCTCCGGCTGCTTGTCGGCGGGTGGGACGGTGATCCACGGCTCCCCGCGGCGCAGCCCGATCCGCACCCCGCCGGCGCTGCCGTCGGTCAGCGCCTGGTCCAGCCGGCCCAGCGCGGCGCCAAGGCGCTGCCGCAGCCCCGCGATGAACGCCGTCGGGTCCAGCGGCTGGCGGATCGCGGCGTAGTGGATGTCGCGGTTGGCGGCGAAGTCCTGCGGGAGGTCCTGCTCGGGGTCGCGCCAGCGGTTGGCGCCCACCACCCAGACCTCGCGGCGACGGATCGCCTCCCGCAGCGCCTTGAGCACGCACAGCTCGTAGGGGATGCGCTCCACCCGGCCGTGCTCGTCGACCACCGCGTCCCGCCACCCGGCCGGGACGACGCCCTCCAGCGGGACCCGCTCGGCCGGGTCGTAGAAGCGGACCTGGCCGGGCCGGTCGGCCCAGCGCGCCAGGAGCTCAAGGGCGTCCATCACCGGCCGGAAGGCGGTGTTGTTGCAGCGAAACTCCAGCGCCGCCAGGAGCTTGGGTAGCATGCGCCGGTAGTGGTTGGAGTACGACGACCGCAGCACGGTGCGGACCTGCTGCTGGAACGCCCGCTCGTTCGCTCGTCCCTCCCGGACCAGGTCCTTCAAAGTCTGCTCGCCGCCGGGCACCACCGGGTACAGCGCGGCGCGGACCGTCTCGTCGGGCTGGGCGAGCGCGGCCTCGGCGAGGCTGAACAGGATGCCCTCCTTGCCGCGCACCCGGTGCAGCTCGGCGAGCAGCTCCCGCTCCACACGGTGCTCGGCGCGCGCGTCGATCTTGTGGACCAGCCCGATCAGCAGGTCCACCAGCCCGTCGGTCAGCTCGGCGGTGCGCTGCCAGCACAGGCAGGCCAGCAGCGTCAGCCGCACCGGCCTGGGTGCGGCGCGGAAGTCCGACGGGTACATCCGGGCGGCCCGCGCCCGCCAGGCGGCGATCAGCTTCTCGGAGGCGTCGGCGAACAGGTCGGCGGGCAGGCCGAGCGCGCGGACCCGCCGGAGCTTGCCGACCTCGCGCAGCAGCGTCTCCAGGCCGAGCTGCCCGGGGTCTTCCTTCAGCTCCGCCAGCACTCCCGGCCCGCCACCCACCACCGACGTGGTGGCGACCGTGCCCTGCTCATCGGCGCTGTCGCCAGCGGCGTTGTCAGCATCCCCGCCAGCGAGACGAGGGCTCCCTTGGCGGTCGTCGACCAGCTCCTGTAAGCCCCTGATCGCCTGCTCCGACAGCCGCGCCACGGTCTCGGCGCAGAATTGCTGCTCGAACGCCGCCCGGGCGCTGGCAAGCACCCGCTCGAAGCGGCTGGGTCCCGGCGGCTCCAGCCGCTCGGCGCGGCAGCGGGCCAGCAGCGCCTCCCGCAGCCGCTCCTCGCCCAGCTCGACCGGGCAGACCTCCTCGGCCAGCCAGCCGGCCAGCTTGTCCTCGTCGCCGACCGTGCACTCCCGGAAGCCGAGCGCCTTGCGGATCTGCGCGCGGTGGCCCTTGATCGACCGGCCCGACCAGTCGTAGGCGCCGAACGCGCGCGGATCGACCTTGACCTGCCGGGCGACATAGTCGACCGCGGCTTTGGGCAGCTCGCCGCGGCGGGGGAAGCGGCCTTCGAGATCGAAGTACTTGAGGATCAAGGCAAAGCCAAGGCGCGTCGCGCCGGTCTTGTTGCCCACCAGCCGCCAGTCGTCGGCGACCAGCGTCCAGCAGTCGATCAGCTCCTCCGGCTCCCAGTCCCGCCGCACCACACCACCTCGCTGCCGGCGCCACCGTCAGCGCCACGTGGATTCTGCCAGACAGGCACGCCGGATACCTCGTTTCCGCAGAACAACTCAACCAGCGCTACGGGATGAGCGGTCTACCTTGCCCCGAGTGACGCGGACCCGAGCGCGGAGCCTTCTAGCCGCATCATGTGGGGACCATAGCAAGCGTTGGGCTCAACGATGGGCCTACCAGGCGGCTACACTCGCGGGCGTGGATATCGTCGATCGGCACCTCGACTGGGACGGCTGCTTCAACGCCCGCGACCTCGGTGGCATCCGCGCCGCGGACGGCCACCAGACCCGCTGGGGCGCCGTCGTTCGCTCGGACAGCCCCGACCACCTCACCCCGGCGGGCTGGGCAGCGCTCCGGGCGCACGGCGTCCGCACGATCGTCGACCTGCGCAACGATCGGGAGCGGCAGGCCGGCGCCACCCCGCGCGCGGCCGGGCTCGCCACCGTGCACGTGCCGCTGGACGACCACGCCGACACCGAGTTCTGGGAGTACTGCCGGGACAACGGCCTGGACGGCTCGCCGCTGTACTACCTGCCCTTCATGGAGCGCAAGCCGGAGCTGTGCGCCGCCGCCGTCGCCGCCGTCGCCCACGCCCGCCCCGGCGGTGTGCTCGTCCACTGCGGCGTCGGGCGCGACCGCACCGGACTCGTCGCCCTGCTGCTGCTGGCGCTGGTCGGGGTCGCGCCCGACGCCATCGCCACCGACTACGAGCTGAGCGCCGACCGCCTCCGGCCGCTGTACGCCAGCAGGGGGCAGGACGACCAGGGCCCCCGCATCCAGGAGCTGCTCGCGCGCAGGAACACCTCCGCTCGCGCCGAGGTCCTCGCCATGCTGGCGTCGGTGGACGTCAGTGCCCACCTCCGCTCGGGCGGCCTGGCCGACGATGGTCTGGCCACCGTGCGCGCCCGGCTTCTCGGGCCCGGCCCGTGACGTGCGTCACTGGTCGTCGCGCAGCAGCGCGTAGATCGCCTGGTCCCGCCAGGTGCCGTTCTGGAAGAACACACCACGCATGACCCCCTCGCGCTTGAAGCCGATGCGTTCCAGGGCCTTCTGCTCGGCGATGTTCTCCGCGTCGGTCAGTGCCTCCAGCCGGTGGGCGGTGGTGAACTTGAACAGGTAGTCCACCAGCAGCCGCTGCGCCGCTGTCCCCAGCCCGTGGCCGCGGTGCTCGGGCAGCAGCGCCAGGCCGATCTCGTAACAGGCTCCAGGCGAACCGTAGTTCTTCGCTTTCCAGCTCGCGATGCCGGCGACCGTCCCATCCGCCAAGACGACGGCCAGCGCCGCGGAGTCCGTGCCGATGCAGCCGTCCTGCTCCCAGCGGCGGCGACGCGCGCGGACATCGCCGAAGCCGGCCCACTCGAAGGGGCCGAGCGCCTCCGGGTCGGTGCAGAGCCGGTCCAGGAACCAGAGGTCGTCCTCGCGAAACGACCGCAGCGTCAGTCCGTCGTCCATGGGCGGGATCCTCCTGCAGTGGACGGCCCGCTGCGTCACCGCCGTCATGGCGGGCAGGGCCCGTGGGCGCCGGGAGGGCGATGACCGCGATGACCGGGGCTGAGCGCAACGGCTCCGGGCGACGTTCAAGCAGGCCGCCCGGCCGCGGAGCTGTACGACCGGGCCCGGCCAGGGTACCCGGCGGGGCCGTATTCGTTATTCGTTCAGGACGGCCAGGTCGAGCTGGCGCAGGCGCTTCGGGTCGGCGAGGAGGTCGATTGCGACGATCTTCCCGCGCGTGATCGTGAAGCCGAAGACCACACGCGGCCGGCCGCCCGGAGCCCACACCGCTCCCACAGCGCCATCCACCAGCGCCGGTCGGGCGAACCGGGCACGCCCCGAGAACTGCCCGGCCACGGCCGGCGCACCGCGGACCTCCCTGGCTGCGCCCGCCTGCACGGCCGCGCGGTCGGCTCGCAGCACAACCTCCGGGTCGAGCAGCGCCACAAGCGCGTCGAAGTCACCGCCGCGCGAGGCCGCGAGGAACGCGTCGACCACCGCCCGCTGGCGGGCCAGATCGGCGTCGGGAACCGGGGCCGCGCCCTGCACCCGGCGGCGTGCCCGGCTGGCGAGCATCTTGGCCGCGTTCGGGGAGCGGCCCACGATGGCAGCGATCCCGTCGAAGGGCACGGCGAACATGTCGTGCAGCACGAACGCGACCCGCTCGGCGGGCGCCAGCGTGTCCAGGACCACGAGCAGCGCCAGACCGACCGAGTCGGCCAGCAGCGCCTCCTGCTCGGGGTCGACCCCGACCCCGTCCGCGTGGCGCACGATCGGCTCGGGCAGGTGCGCGTCCAGCGGCTCCTCCAGGGGCTCCTCGCGCCGCAAGGTACGCGCGCGCAGCATGTCCAGGCACACCCGCGCGACAACCGTCGTCAGCCAGCCGCCGAGGTTGTCGACGCCGCTGGTGTCGGCGCGACTGAGCCGGAGCCAGGCGTCCTGGACAGCGTCGTCGGCCTCGCTCAGCGAGCCGAGCATCCGGTAGGCGACCGCCCGCAGGTGGCTCCGGTTCTCCTCGAAGCGCTCCGCCAGCCAGTCGTGATCGTCCATCGTTACCTTCCTTCGTCGCCATCCGTCATCGCGGTGACGATCCAAACCCAGCCGAGGTAACACGACGAGTGGGAGGAGTTCTCTCTCCGGTCAAGGACCTCGCGCAAGCGGGGAATGAAGGTATGCGCCGTTGGGCTGCGTTCGTCCTGGCACACCGCAGGTGGGTCGTGCTGTTCTGGCTGCTGGTCGTCGTCGGCGGGGCGACCGCGGCGGGCCAGGTCTCCAAGCGCCTGACCTACGACTTCTCGTTGCCGGGTCAGCCCGGCACCAAGACCGCCCGGCAGATCACGCAGACGTTCGGCAACGGCGGCTACACCGCGCCGTATCTGATAACGGTGACCTATCCCGAGGGGCAGACCGTCGCCGGTCACCGGGCACAGGTCGCCGCCGCGTTCGATGCCGTCGCCACGAAGGTGCCGGCGGTGCGGGTGCTCGACGAGGCCAACACCGGGGACGCCGCGTTCCGGACCAAGGACGGACGCAGCGCGTATGCGATGGTCTTCTACCACTTCAACCCGTCACCGCCGGCGCAACTCCCGACCCAGCAGATCCGCGCGGCGCCGGAGGCGGCCAGGCCGGCGGGCAGCACGGTCGGCGTCACCGGTGAGGACGTGCTGGCCAGCGGCTCGACCTCTAACGGTCCAGGAGTTCTCGCCGAGACCCTCCTCGGCGCGGTCGGGGCACTGGCGGTGCTGGCATTCGTGTTCGCGTCGCTGCTCGCGTTCCTGCCGCTGGTCGTCGCCACGGCGTCGATCATGGCCACGTTCGCATGGGCAGGCGGTGCTGTTCAGCGGGGTGACGGTCGCGATCGGCCTGCTCGCACTGGTCGCGCTGCCGGTGCCGTTCCTGCGCAGCGTCGGCATCGGTGGCGCGCTGATCCCGCTGGCGAGCGTGGCCACCACGCTGAGCCTGACCCCGGCCATCCTGGGTGGCATCGGGCCGCGGGTCGACTGGCCGAAGATCCGGCATGAGCAGGTCGCGAGCAAGGCCTGGAGCGGCTGGGCCGCGAAGATCGTGCGGACCCGCCGGGTGGCGGCCGGCCTGTCGATCATGGCCTTGTTCGCGCTTGTCGGGGTGTTCTTCGGCATCAAGATCGGGCTGTCGTCCACCGACTCGCTCGCCAAGAGCGGGCCCGCGTATGCGGCGCTCGAAACGCTCAAGCGCGGCGGCGTCACGACCGCCAACCTGACCCCGATCGAGGTCCTGGTGTCGACCGATCAGGCGAAGGCGGCGGCCGCCGAGCTGGCGAAGGTCGACGGCATCCAGCGGGCCGTGGTGGCCCGCGACCAGGCGAGCAACCGCGACGGCAGGTCCGTGGTCGTGCTCGTGCCCGACCGCGAGACGGTCAACTCCAAGAGCGTCGACGTTGTCAAGCGCGTGCGGGACCGATCCAGGGAGTTGCCCGGCGTCATCGGCATCACCGGCATCGGGGCGGCCCAGGTCGACTTCCTGCACGCGGTCTATGGCAACTTCCCGCTGATGCTCACGCTGATCGCGCTGCTCACCTACGTGCTGCTGGTGCGGGCGTTCCGGTCATTGCTGCTGCCGCTGAAGGCGGTGCTGCTCAACCTGTTGTCGCTGGGCGCCACCTACGGGCTCATCGTGCTGTTCTGGCAGCACGGCATCGGGTCCGAAGCCGTGTTCAACATCGCAAAGACCGGAGCGATTACCTTCTGGGTTCCGTTGATGGTCTTCGCGTTCCTGTTCGGGCTGTCGATGGACTACGAGGTGTTCATCCTGGCCCGCATGCGCGAGGAGTACGACGCTACCGGCTCGACCGATCGCGCGGTCATCGGGGGCACGGGGCGAACAGGCCGGCTGGTGACCAGCGCCGCGTTGATCCTGTTCCTGGCGTTCGCCGCGTTGGCGTCCGGCCCGAGCACCGACCTGAAGGTGATGGCAACCGGGCTGGGGTTTGGCGTCCTGCTGGATGCGACGATCGTGCGGGCGCTGCTGGTGCCGTCGCTGGTGTCACTGTTCGGCTCGTGGAACTGGTACCTGCCGGACGGCCTGGCCAGGATCCTGCGGGTGCAGCCGTCACACGCGATCACGGAGAATCCGGTGCTCGAACCGGCGCCGGTCGACTAGCGGACAAGGCGTACACCTCGAAGGCCAACCGCCACCACCTGCGTCGGCGCGGGATCAAGGCCAAAATCCCGAGCAAGGCCGATCAGGACACGAACCGGCGCAAGAAGGGGTCGAAGGGCGGCCGGCCGCCGGCCTTCGACCCCGAACTGTACAAGCGGCGCCACGCGGTGGAGTGCGGCATCAACCGGCGCAAGCGCAACCGCGCCGTGGCAACGCGCTTCGACAAGCTCGCCGTCCGCTACGAAGCCACCATCCACCTCGCCGCGATCAACGAATGGCGCTGACCGACCTTGACACAGGCCCCAGCCCAGCCTGGCCAACGCCTTCTTGGCCTTGCGTCCGACAAACTGTCCCGTATGTTTGAGAAGATTCCGCAGTGCCAGTCACGCCTCCAGAGCCCGACGGCCCCAGCGTGACCGTCGACTGTGAAGACGGACGCGGGGGTGCCGCGAGTGACGGCGAGAGACGCCGCCGCTACCCACGTTGCGGCGCCAGGTTGGGCTGGGACGTACGGCCGGGTGCATGCCGGGAGCATCTCGCTCGACCGTCGACCCCGGCAGATAGCTCATCTTCGTCACACCCAGCGCGTACCGTGCGGCGAAGATCGCACCGGAGGAGGCGTACCGATGACAGGTAGCGGATACGAGCCCGTTGCGGTGTTCCGGCGGATCGCCGCGCCGGCGGCCGACATTTTCCGGATCCTCGGCGACACACCGACCTCGACGGCTCCGGGATGTTGCGGGGCGCCGTATCGGACGGGGTGGTCTCCGCCGTCGGCGACGTCTTCGTGATGAAGATGTACTACCCGCCGCACGGCGACTACGAGATGAGCAACCACATCGTCGAGTACGAGGTGAACCGACGCATCGGCTGGGAGCCGGAAGCGGGCCGGGGGCACCCGGACACCGCGCCCGGTAGCACGGCCCAGGCGCGCTGGGGGCACCGGTGGATCTACGAGCTGACCCCTGATGGCCCGGACGCGACCATCGTGACCGAGACCTATGACTGTTCCCAGGCGCCGGAAGACGAGCGGGCGTCGATGGACGGCGGCCGCGTGGAGAGCGTGGCCCGTCGTCGCGTTGCCTAGCCGGGTCTGCACCTGCCATCGCGAACTGTGGGAAGGACGGTCCTGTGCAGCGAAACGCCATCATCTTCCACGGAACGGGCGCGAACCCTGAGGTCTGCTGGTATCCGTGGCTGGGCCGGCGACTGGCCGAGCGGGGGTACGCCGTCGAGATACCGCACTACCCCGGCCTCAACGTGGAGCCCATTGCCACGTTCCTGCCGAAGGTGCTGGCCAACCACGGCTTCGACGAGCAGACGGTGTTGGTGGGTCACTCGGGGGGCGCCGCGCTGCTCCTCGCGGTCCTCGAGCACATCGACGCGACGGTGTCCCAGGCCGTCCTCGTCGCCGGGTACTCCACCCAGCCCAACACCGAGGACGAACCGGTCCTGCAGGCCGGCTACGACTGGGCAGCGATCAGGGCCCATGTCCGCGACCTGTACTTCATCAATTCCCGCCACGACCCGTACGGCTGCGACGACAGGCAGGGACGCGCCATGTTCGAGCGGCTGGGCGGCACGCAGATCGTCCGCGACGACGGGCACTTCGGCGACCACGACCAGCCGTACGAGACCTTCGAGCTGCTCGACAGGCTCATCGACTAGGGCTGTGTCGAAGTGAATAGAGCCATTCGTTGATCGCGGCGAGGTGGACGCCGCCATCAGCTTGCTGCGGTGGGCGGGCAGGCCGGCGGTCGACGTCCGACCGCCCACCTATACCATGTCAACCCAATCGCCAAATCTTTTTCGTTAGGTCGAAATCTCGTGGGCCGGTTACACTTTGCCGCTTCGTTTCGTCATACAGGTGGGGTGTTCAACGCAACGTAGAAGGGAGACAACCGTGCCGCTGCAGGTGACCGCCATCATGATCGGTGTCGAGGACCTGGCCCGCTCCAAGAAGTTCTACGGGGAAGGCTTGGGCTGCAGGATCGCCCAGGACTATCCCAATTTCGTCTCGTTCGACCTGGGTGACGGATCGTCGTCGCTGGCCCTCTACAAATGGGAGGCAGCGGCCCAAGATGCCGGCGTCTCCTCCGAGGGATCCGGATTCCGGGGAGTCTCGTTCCACTTCATCGTCCCGTCGAGCGAAGCCGTGGACGAGGTCATGGGCAACGCCGTGGCGGCCGGTGGCGGCGTCGTGAAGGAAGCAGCAGCCTCTCAGTGGGGTGGGTACTTCGGGTACTTCAGCGACCCGGACGGCTACCTCTGGAAGGTCGCGTCCCCCTCTTAATAAGCAAAACTCTCATAGCGGGTGGACCGACGAAGGGCGCTGGGACTCCGCCGAGCAGTCGACGAGCGGTAACCGCGCACCTCCCCGCGGGTGGCGGCGGGCACCTGCCGGGTGCCCCGGTGAGGCCGCGCCGTCGGGCGGGTGCCGCGGCACCGGCGGGGGTGCTTGACAGCGGCCGGCCGCGGGCAGCTCAATTGGGCAGTTCAGCGCTGGAGCCAAGGGGGTGGTGGCCGGTGCCCCGCCGCTCGGGTGAGGGCTCGGCAGCAAGGGCGCCGTTCGAGTACGAGGCGCTGCCGAGCCGGGTGGTGTTCGGGGTCGGCGCGAGCGACCGGCTGGCCGGCGAGGTCGACCGGATCGGGGCCACCAGGGTGCTCGTCGTCGCCAGCCGCGACCGGGCCGTCCGGCTGCGGGAGCGGCTCGGCGGGCGCTGCGCCGGCATCTTCACCGAGCTGCGCCAGCACGTCCCGGTGGAGAGCGCCGCCGCCGCCCGTGGCGCCGCCGGCGAGCTGGACGTGGACTGTCTGGTGGCCTGCGGTGGCGGCTCGGCGGTCGGGCTGGCCAAGGCGGTGGCGCTGGACCGGCCGGTGCCGGTCGTGGCGCTGCCCACCACCTACGCCGGCTCGGAGATGACCCCGGTCTGGGGGCTGACCAGCGGGCGGCGCAAGCAGACCGGCCGCGACCCGCGGGTCGCGGCGGCGGTGGTCGTCTACGACCCGGCGCTCACGGTCACCATGCCGGCCCGGCTCACCGCCTCCAGCGGCATGAACGCGGTGGCCCACTGCGTGGAGGCGCTGTACGGGCCGCGCGCCAACCCGGTGACGGCGCTGCACGCCGAGGAGGGCCTGCGGCGGCTCGCCTCGGGGCTGGTGGCGTCCGTGCGCGACCCGGGCGGGCTCGAGGGCCGGGCCGAGGCGCTGCTCGGCGCCCACCTGGCCGGCAAGGCGCTGGCGGTCGCGGGCGTGGCCGTCCACCACCAGCTCTGCCACGTGCTCGGCGGCGCGCTCGGGCTCGACCACGGCGGTCTCAACGCGGTCGTGCTCCCCCACGCGGCCCGCTTCGTCGCCCCGGCCGTGCCGGCGGCGATGGAGCGGGTGGCGCTCGCGCTGGGCGCCCGCGGCGGCGACGCCGCCGCGGCGCTGTACGACCTGGCCAGGCGGCTCGGCGCGCCGGCCAGCCTGGCGGAGCTCGGCATGGCCGCCTCCGAGCTGGACCGTATGGCGGAGACGGCCGCCGCGCGGGTGTCGCCGCGACCGCGTCCCGCCGGGGCCGCCGAGCTCCGCGCGCTGCTCGCCGCCGCCTGGGCCGGCGGCCCGCCGGGCCCGCCCGCCGGCGCGCCGGCCGCGGCGGCGTCGTCGCGGTAGGCGGCGCGGAGGTCAGCGGCGCAGCCGCCAGATGCACTCCGCCGGCCAGCGGCGGGACCAGGCCCGCTCCTGGTCGTCACGGTAGGAGCTGACCGCGTCGGGCGCGGGGCGCGGCTCGATGAGGTCCAGGACCTCGAAGCCGTGGGCCCGGAACAGCCGGATCCACTCGCCGTAGGGAAGCTGGAAGGCCGGCTCCGGCTCGATCCGGTGCATCCCGAAATAGTCGCGGACCAGCCGGTCGCCGGCCCGCTCGGCCTCGTCCGGCCAGCACAGCTCCAGGACCGGCGAGCCGTGGCTGAAGGCGAGCAGGCCGCCCCGGCGGAGCAGGCGGGCGGCCTCGGGAACCGTCCGGTACGGGTCGGCGAAGGTCATCGCCCCGTAGTCGCAGAACACGATGTCGAAGCTGCCGTCGGCCAGCGGCACCGCCTCGGCGCTCGCCTGGACCAGCGGCACGTCCACGCCCGCTTCGGCGATGAGCCGGCGGGCGTGCGCGAGCTGGCCCCCGGACAGGTCGAGCCCGACCGGCCGGGCACCCGCCCGGGCGAGGGCGATCGACCACTGTGCGGCGCCGCAGCCCAGCTCCAGGACGTCACGGCCGGCGACCTCGCCCAGGACGTGCAGCTCCGACTCGGGGACCTGCCAGACGCCCCAGGCCGAGCCGCCGCTGGCGGCGAGCTGCGGTCCGCTCCGCGCCTGGTACGCGTCCGCCTTGGCGTCCCAGGCGGCACGGCTGCGGCGGGCGTGCTCGGTGAGGCCGGCCGGCGGTGGGCCGGCCCGCGCCGGGTCGGCGGGTGGCGGGCCGGGCTCGGCGGGAGGTCGTCGGGGCGGGCGCACGGCACACAGCGTACGGCGGAGCGAGGCCCCCGCTCTACCCGGGTAACCCGGTTGGGGTCTGCTCGTGGAGCGCCGCGCCGGCCGCAAGGCCCGGTCCGTGGCGGGAAAGGACCCGCCCGTTGGTCACACCCGTCCTGCTCGCAACGACAACTGCCCACTCCGGGCCGCAGCTTGCGGTCACGCTGGTGGTGCTGGGGTCGGCTGTGCTCCACGCGACCTGGAACGCGATCGCCAAGGCCATCGAGGACCAGCTCGCCGCGTTCACGCTGATCAGTCTCGGCAGCTTCCTGACGGCGCTGCTGATCCCGTTCGTCGCCCCTCCCGCGGCGGCCAGCCGGCCCTTCATCGCGGTCTCGGTGCTGCTGCACGTGAGCTACGCCACCACGCTGATGGTCTCCTACAAGTTCGGCGACCTCGGCCAGGTCTACCCGCTCGCCCGGGGCGTCTCGCCGCTGCTGGTCGCGGTGGTGGCCGCCGTCACGGTGCACGAGCGCCTGGACCCGCTGCGGCTCGGCGGGGTCCTGCTGGTCTGCGCGGGTCTCGGCAGCCTGGTCCTGGCGGGCGGCCGCCCCACCGTGGACCGGCGGCCCGCGCTCGTCGCCGCGCTCGGCACGGGGCTGTTCATCACCGCCTACACCGTCGTCGACGGCATCGGCGTGCGCCGCTCCGGGACTGCGCTCGGCTACAGCACCTGGCTGTTCGCCCTCGAAAGCCCGGTGATCCCGCTGTTCGCGCTCGCCCGCCGCGGCCGCGCCCTGGCAGCGGACCTGCGCCCGGCGTGGCGCGTCGGCCTGCTCGGCGGCGTGTGCTCCCTGCTCGCCTATGCCCTGGTGATCTGGGCGCAGACCCGCGGCGCCCTCGCCGCCGTCGCCGCCCTTCGCGAGACGAGCGTGATCGTCGCCGCGCTGATCGGCGCGCTGTTCCTCCACGAGCCCTTCGGGCGCCGCCGGGTCGTCGCCGCCGCCCTGGTCGCGGGTGGCATCGTGCTGCTGAACCTGCACTGACCCATCCGTGCGCAGCGCTTTCGTCCCATCCGCGACCCGCTGGGCGACCTCCCTCAGTCGCCGGTGGCCTCGGCCATGGACCGGGGGTGGCGGACGTTGTCGAACCGGACGTTGCCGGCGGGCACCATCCAGGTCATGACCTCGACCGCGAGCCGTCCCGCGCGCACCGCCGGGTCGGTGCTGTAGAGCCGGCGCGCCGTGTCGGGGTCCACCGACAGCACCGAGATCCCCCGCAGCCGCTCGTCGTCCTGGCCGGCCAGCGGCCCCGCGGCGATGAGGTGGCCCTTGTCGTGCAGACCGGCCTGGTGGGCGAGGTGCGCGTCCTGGAGCGCGTCCGCCGTCCTTGCGCTGCCCACGGGCCAGGCGGTCCAGGCGGGCGGCGATCGTCCGGTCGTCGAACAGCCGGCGGGCCAGCGAGTCCGGCAGCGGCGCGTAGTCCAGCGGGCCGTGGACCTCGCCGGGCGCGTCGGGGTCCAGCGCGACCAGGTCCCGTTCCAGCAGCAGCGGCCCGACCTGGTCGAACGCTGCCGCCGCGCGGGCGCGGTCGGGGACGTGCTGGAGGAAGGCGAGGACACCGCGCACGTCGTAGGGGCCGAGCTCCAGTGCGGCTGCCCGCTCGATGCGGGACCACAGCAGCTCGGTGGCCCGGTCCAGCCACGGGTGCTCGACGCCGCGCGCGTGCAGGGGCCGGCGGTCCCCCTGTGGTGATCAGCGACGCGGGCAGGCCGTCCTGGGGCTGCCACCACGGCGCGTGCGGCCAGCCGCCGACGCTCGGCAGCACGAAGGCCGTCCCGCCATCGGCCGGCGCGGTCCGCGCCAGCCAGTCGCAGGCCCCGGCGGCCAGCTCGCCGTCCCAGGCGTCGGCCTCGTGGAGCGTCCGCAGCGCCAGCTCGACCGCTGCCGGCTGGCTGCCCGGCGTGCGGCCGTCGGGCTCGAGCGCGTGCCCGAACCCGCCGTCGTGGTTGCGGTAGGCGGCGACCGCGTCCCGCACCGGGCGCGCGTCCCCGCCCGCGAACAGCCGCGCGAAGCGGCGGCGGTCGAGGGTGCGAGCGCTGGCCGCCAGGAAGTGGGCGGCCGCGTCAATGTCTGGAGTGCGCATACGGGGATCTGACCACACCGGCCCGTCGCCGTCTTGAACGAAACGGCCGTCCCGGTGGCGTGGGAGACTCCATCGACGCCGGCTACGCGGCTACGAGGCCCTGCGCAGCTCGGCGAGCACCCGGGCGCGCACCACCTCCGCCGGGGCCGCAAGCGCCCCCGGCACGGCAACGGCCAGGTCGTCGGGGTGGCGGAGCAGGCCGAGCAGCAGGTGCTCGGTGCCGAGGTGGTCGTCGCCGAGGGCGACCGCCTCCCGCAGGCTCGCCTGCAGCGCCCGCTTGGCCGGCGTGGTCAGCGGCAGCCGGCCCCGGCGCCGCCGGGTCGCGCGCTCCAGCGCGCCGGCGCCGAAGGTCTCCTCGGCGCGGCGGCGGATCGCCTCCAGGCCGACGCCGATCGCCTCCAGCGCCTGGGCGTCGGCGGGGCCGAGGCGTCCCGGCGGCGGGCGCCTGGCCGCCAGCTCGCGCTCGACCGCCGCGGTGGTGACGCCCACGTCCGCCAGGACGGTGGCGGCCACCCCTGTGCCCTCGGCGAGCAGGCCGAGCAGCAGGTGCTCAGTGCCGATGCGGTCGTCGCCGAGCCGGCGCGCCGCGCTGTGGGCCTCCACCACGACCTGGCGGGCCTGCTTGGTGAACCGCTCGAACACGTGCCTCTCCTTGGTGGTCAGCGCCCGCGCAGGCGGGCGGCGTGCTTTTTGTGGACCGCCTGCCGGGAGACGCCGAGGACGGCGGCGATCTCCTGCCACGACCAGCCGTGTGCCCTGGCGTTGTCGACCTGGAGCGCCTCGAGCTGCTCCAGGAGCTGGCGCAGGGCGGCGACCGCCCGCAGCCCGACCCGCGGGTCGGGGCTGGCCAGTTGGGTCGCGGTCGCGTCGGTCATGCTGTCATCTTAAGTTGACAGTCGCGTGATGTCAACTGAAGATGACGCATGGCGCCGCGGACGCGACCGCGACAGCTATGCGCCCCACGGGCCGTAGCCGATGTGGATGTGGTCTTGGTGGTCTTCGTTGCTGAAGTAGGGGCGGTGGCCCAGCGGCCAGGGGGAGCCGACCTCGGCGGGCCGCAGGGGGCCTTGCAGGCCGTCCAGCCAGGCGACCAGGCGGTGGG
>WNGF01001876.1_pt1 | contig 30216 bp, 29 predicted proteins | sample 5400641 | NCBI WGS metagenome assembly WNGF01 (sample SAMN13153371, study PRJNA577476) | soil metagenome | isolation source: 80 cm soil or saprolite under grassland replicate 2 | place: USA:California | collected 2016-06-15 | reverse complement strand
CGCGCGGCGGGCCTGGCGTTCTTGATCTGCCTGGGTATCGGCGGCGGGGGCAGGGCCAGGGGGTGCGGCGGGTGACGATACCGATAGCCCGTTGACGCTGCTGACCCCGATGGAATCAATCATGCGCCCAGACCCCTCTTGAACTGCTGTACCTCGGTGTCGCTGGGATGCACGGGGGTGGCCTCGCCGGACCGGGTCAGCAGGGATGCACAGGTCAGGCAGATCAGCGCTGGCTGGTACCCCGCAGCGCTGACGTGTGCCCGCAGCTTTTGGCTTTCGGGGTCGATCCACATGGCACTGTTGCATGCCGCGCAGGTGGCGGGCGCGGAGCCGGGAGGCGGAACGGGCAAGTCCACGTGGAAGTGGAGACGGCGCGCGTGGTCGCGGTTGCGGTCGTCGTCTGCGGGGATGCCGGCGATGAGCAGGGGCCGTATGTTACCCCTGGCCGTGTGTCGTTGCGTCATGCCGTCACCGCCCATACCACTTTGCCGCCTGTCTGAGGGTCGGGATACCAGTCCCATTTACGGCTGATGGCTTCTACGAGCAGCAGCCCCCGGCCGGTTTCGGCATCGTCGTCTGCGTCAATGCGCCGGGGTGGTTGCGGGTTGGCATCCCAGACGAGAATGAGGACGCGTTGTTTGTCAGAGAGGAGCCAGAATCGCACCGGCGGCCGATGATCTAATAACTGAGACGCCTTGATGGCGTTGGTCATTAGCTCGGATACAAGCAGCTCCACCGTTGGGCGTAATTCAGGAACGCCCCATTCCCATAGCAACTGCGTTGCGTGAGACCGGGCGCAACCCACGGCAGTTGGAAGTGGGCCGAGTTCTAGGAAGTCTTGAAGCGGCCATTCCACGGCCATGGCTGTTCCTTCGTGGTGGGATGGCAGAACCAGCGGCGGGAACAGGAAGGGAGCGCTAACGCATGTCTGCACCGTGGCTTTCACGGTGACCCCTCAACTGAGCGCAGCGCGGTCATGATGCGCCGAGCGGCAAGCGCGACGTCATCAACCGGCCCGATGGGGTGCCGCCACGACCACCAGAAACACCACGTGCCCTCGGCCAACTGACACAGGACGCGTTCGGTTAGGTCATTGTGCTCTGGATTGGTGACGCGCGCATAGGCACGCCTGCCCTCCGCGACGACCTCGGCTTGGAAGCCTTGTTTGGCCAGCTCATCGGCTAGGCGCTCAAGGTGGGCTAACTCTTGCTCGCGCTGCGGTTCCACGAGCCAAGGAAGCTAGCCCGCGCAAGTCACGTGCTTTTCACCAGTGTGAAACTGGCATAGGACGCTGCGTCGCGGGAGCCTTTAGTGGGGCACACCCATCCGCGCTGCCATGCCGCGCAGCTCCCGGCCGCCAGCGGTCGCGATGGCGTGGCCGAGCAAGTAGGAGACGGTTTCGCGCACTGGCGCGTTGTTCCTGATCCACTGCGGGGCGGCGGTTTCAGCTCGGCGCAGCCACCGTACGGCGTCGAGACGCATCCGGGGCTCACGAGCCAGGCCCTTGCCAACATCAGCATAGAAAGCCGCTTGCCGTCCGCGCTTGCCGACAAGCTTGTCTTCATGCACCTGCTGAGCGAGCTGGAGCACTCTACCGCCGCTCGCACCCCGTTCGACACCGACCGCGACACGCCAGACGCCTACGTTGGTCGCGGAGAACGCCATCCAATTCTCGTCTGGCTGGTCGGGCACACGACCCGCCAGGCTGCCAGCCTCGTTAAGCCAGTGCCCGGCGCGGTCACCATCTTGCACTGCTGCCGCTGACAACGAGGCCGACAGCGTCAGCATTCCGAGCACTTGCGTGGCGAGCTGGGTATCAGCGTGCGGTTGCAGGGCCTCGGCTGCTTGCTCGGCCTTGGTAAGTGTGCGGTGCCAGGAGCCAGATCGCGGCATGGTGTGGACGCGCACGAACGCGGCTTGACCAAGCTGGACGGGATTGCCCAAGATGGTCGCCGCTTCCTCGGCACGCATGGCGGCAAGACTGGCCAGGTCGTTATAGCCCAAGTCTTTAGCCGTGAAGGTGGCACAGACGCAAGCGTCAACCAGCGTTTCAAGTGCCTGCCGGTATGCCTGCTCATCCTCGGGGGCGGCAACGCGATAGTGCAGCTCGTCAAGGATGGCAGGCAGAGCCTCGCCAACGGCGACGTAGTTGCAGGCTTGGTGGAGTGGCTCTACGCGTTCCATCTCGCGCACCAGCTCGGGCAATGGACGCGCCCGGTCGGTCGCAGCCTCTTTGAGGCGGTTGGTTTGCAGCGCTACCCGTAGCGCTGGGATGACGGCGTGCGGGTCGGCTTGCTGCGGATCGGCGCTGAGGTGCGGGCCGCCCACCAGGTCAGTCTCCGATACGCGCAGAGCGCTCGCCACGGCGGCGATGTGGGAGCGGCGGTCAAGCATGCGCTGGCCGCGCTCGCACATGGACAGGAACGACGGGGACAGATCAGCTAGTCCGGCCAGTTCGGTGAGGGTGAGGCCACGCCAGCGGCGCAGGATGCGGAGCCTAGCGCCGATGGTGTTCTCGTCCACTGGGTGCCTCCGCTTGACGGTGCGTCTACGTCAGGGTACGGCAAGTGGGTCGTGGCGGTGCTAAAGCTGGCCACGACCGGTACGCCACCTGTACCCGCACGCTCGCTGTTCCTCGGTCGTCTGCTGCGCGCTGTGCCGTTGCTGATTGCGCCGCGCGGAGCGCTGGCGCCCCGGTTTTGACCTTGACTTTGACTTTGATTTTGACTCTTGGTCTTGGTCGTGAGCCGGAGCCGCGCCTGACCACACACCCCCGGGTCCCTCTGGGTGGGGGTGTGTGGTCAGGCGCAGCGGAGGCATCCCTGTGCGGCCGGTTTGACCGATGTTTGTCCAGGTTGGTGGTGATTGACCTGGCCGCAGGCCGGGTCGCAGCTGCGCGACAGCGGCCCGACGCGATGTTGCCGGCTGTCCGGCCGCTGTGGTGCTCTTGTCGCCGGACTATGGCCGGTTGTGCCGGAATTGTGACAGCTTGGAGCCCTGCGCTGGCCGGGGTGCGGGAGGTGACGGGGTGGCCGAACCGACACGAGAGGGGGACGCGGCGCCGCCGTGGAGCGATGACGCGAGCCCTTTTGCGCGCGAGGGGCGCGCCGTTGGCCGGCCGGCGGTCGGATGCGGGAACAATCCGGCTCACCGGCCGCGACGCGGCCGGCCTGGTGTGGTGCGGGGAGATGTATATGGCGTGCGGGCCGACCTGTTAGCGGCGCTGCTCGAGGTGAACGAGGCGGCGGTGCGCGCCCGCGATCCCCCCGCAGACCCGCCCTCGCGGGGGGATGCCCCCGCGGGGGGATGCCCCCGCGGGGGGATGCCCCCGCGGGGCCCCCGCAGAACCGTTGGTGGTACGCGCCGCAGAAGCCGTTAGGGATAATTTTCCTGAACGGCTGCGCTGAGTGACGCACAGCCGGAGCGCTAGCGCGCGATGAGCTGCGGTTGCTGCGCGGTGGTGGGATCCATGGGGGCGAGCGCGGCCCGGCCAGCAATAAGGTCAGCGGCTCGCTCCGCGATCGCGATGGTCGGCGCATTGGTATTCCCCCGTGGCACCGCCGGCATGACAGACGCGTCCACCACGCGCAGCCTCTCCACGCCGCGTACCCGGAGTTCGACGTCAACCACGCTGGTGATGCGGCTGGCGGCCAGGCGCGAGTCTCCGCCCATCGTGCAGGTCCCAACTGGGTGATACAGCGTGCCGAGATCGCGGCGTACGAACTCACGTAGCTGACTGTCGGTGCGCATGTCGTCGCCGGGCGCGATTTCCCCTCGGCAGATCTTCGCCATCGGCCGGCAGGCGGCTATCTCCCTGACCAGCCGGATGCCTTTCACGAGCGGTTCGATGTCCATGGCGTCGGCGAGGTAGGCCGGGTCTATGGCGGGCTTGTGCCGCGGGTCGGCGCTTCGCAGCCGGATACGCCCCCTGCTGTTCACCGCGACGAGCGCGATCAGCACGGTGAGCGCCCGCCTGCCTGGATCACCGAGCCCATGGTTCTCGAATGGGGTGGGCAGGGCGTGCCATTGCACATCCGCCGCCGGCAGGGAGGCGTCTGTCCGGCTGAATCCGCCAGCCTCGGCCACGTTTGTCACATAGGGCCCGCGGTGCAAAATCTGCCAGCGGGCGAGGTTGGCGGGTCCGGCCTGCTCCCACAGCCCACGTGCCTTCGGCGTGTGCCACATGGCGGCCACGACCGGATGATCCGACAAGTTCCCGCCCACACCCACGTTGTCCGCGACAACGTCGATGTCGTGACCGCGCAGGTGATCGGCGGGACCGACGCCGGACAGCATCAGCAGTTGTGGGCTGCCCACCGCGCCAGCGGCGAGGATCACCTCGCGTTCGGCGCGGGCGAACTCCTCTTTGCCGCGCAGCAGGTAGCGAATCCCCGCTGCCTGGCTACCCTCAAAGACGACTTTGGTCACGAGGGCATTGGGCTGCACGGTCAGGTTCGGCCGCGTCATTGCCGGCCGCAGGTAGGCGTCGGCCGCCGACCAGCGCCGCCCCTTCTTCTGTGTGACCTGGTAGAAGCCCACGCCGTCCTGGCGCGCGCCGTTGAAGTCGCTGGTGGACGCGAGCCCGAATCCCTTGGCAGCGTCCACGAAGGCCCGGGTCAGCGCCGACTTGTGCCGCAGATCCTCGACGCTGAGCGGACCGCCCACGCCGTGGTAGGCGGAGGCCCCACGCGAGTTGTCCTCGGCCCGCAGGAAGTAGGGCAGCAGGTCGGAGTAACCCCAGCCGGCGCAGCCATAGTCGGCGCGCCAGGCGTCGTAGTCGTAGCGGCTTCCCCTTATGTAGATCATCGCGTTGATCGATGAGGAGCCGCCCAGCGTGCGGCCGCGCGGCCAATAGACCGGCCGACCCGCCGCGCGCTCCTGCGGGACTGTCTCGTAGTCCCAGTCGTACGGGCTCTTGAAGAGCAGGTTGATCGCGGCTGGAATGTGGATTTCGTCCGCGTCATCCGGTGGCCCGGCCTCCACGAGCAGCACTCGCGTCGAGGGGTCCTCGGTTAACCGAGCCGCGACGACACACCCAGCGCTGCCCGCTCCGACGATCACATAGTCGTACACAGCGGCCTCCACGACAATCCAGGCAATCAGTGCCACCCTACTCGCCGGAAATCGGGGCAATCAGCCTCACGTGCGTATCGCGCCGCGCGTTCGAGCGCGCTCCCGGCCACGTGGCCGGGAGCGCGCTCTCCCCCCCAGCTCCGGAATCTGGCGGGCCCCCGAGAACCGCCGGACACCGGATGCAGGCCATCGCGTGGCAAGCACCGAGCGTGATGATCCCGGTGTGCCCGGTGCACGCCTCATGGGCGTTCGCGTGGCCAGGTCTGCACTCTCAACTTGTTCTGCGCCGACGGCGTGACGGTCCGTCGGTTGCAAACAGTAATCATAGCGGGGTACTACTGCCTGAGTTCATAGGATGCCATAGTGTGATCGAAATGAGAATACTTCGAGGTCAGAAAGCTGATCGTGTTCAGCGTGCTCTGGTTTCCGGCCTCGCCGCACGGTCAGGATTCTGGCGATTCTAGCTGGTTAAATAACTTGTTGTAACCGACCGCCCAGGCGCGAGGCTGACACCTGGTCCCGCGCTGCCGGACAGCGGCTGCGGAGCACGGGCCAGCAGCGGCCGACGGCCGCGGCGCCGTTTACGGACCGTAGGCTGAGGCGCATGACGCGCAATCGCAAGGACACCCCGGTCGTGTTGTCACGGATCTACACCCGCACCGGCGACGGTGGCCGCACGAGGCTCGGGGACATGAGCGAGACCTCCAAGACCGATCCCCGGCTTGTCGCGTACGCCGACGTGGACGAGGCGAACTGCGCCATTGGGGCGGCCATCGCCACCGGCCGGCTGGATCCGGAGATCAGCGCGCTGCTCACCCGGATCCAAAACGAGCTCTTCGACGTCGGCGCCGATCTTTGCAGGCCCATCGCGACCGTCGGCGCCGGCGAGGCCAGCGGGCGCGGCACTGGCGAGGCGAGCGAGCGCGGCGCCGACGAGGCCGGCCGCGCCGACCGGGCCAGCGACGGCCTGCGCATCACCGAGGACTACGTCACCGGGCTCGAGGCCGCGTGCGACCGGTACAACGAGGACCTGACCGTGCTGCGCAGCTTCGTTTTGCCAGGTGGCGCACCAGGCGCCGCGTTGCTGCACGTGGCACGGGCGGTCACCCGCCGCGCTGAGCGAAGCGCCTGGGCTGCGATCGAGGCGCATGGCACGTCGGTCAGCGAGCTGACCGCGCGCTACCTGAACCGCCTGTCGGATCTGCTGTTCATCCTGGCCAGGCAGGCCAATGCGCGGTGGGGGGATGTCCTGTGGAAACCGGGCGGCGAACGCTGATAAGAGCTGCGAGCTAGAGTCAAGCGATCTGATCAAGATGTGAGCCGGGTGGTGCGGCTTCCAGCCACGCCAGGAAGCCGGTCAGCGCGGCCTCGCCCATCGCAAGCTCAACCGGCACGGCGCACGCGCCTGCCCGGCACTCCACGATGACGGCTTCGCTGCCCAGGCGCACCGTTTCTCCGGAGTCGGGGCACCTGCGCGAGACGACGACCAGACCACGCCTGGCCAGCACGGCGTTCGGGCGAAGCAGCACGCCGAACACCTGATGCCAGCGCAGCTCATCACGCTGATAGCGGGCGACGCCCAGATGCCAGGCCTGCCAGGAGCCATCCGCGGCGCCGCGGCGCAGAGCGCACTCGACCGTTCCGCCGCCGCGCTCGAGTAGGAGCCGCCTAACGGCAATGCCCGTCCCGGTGAGCACCACCAGGACCAGGAACGCGGCGAAGGCGCCGGCCGCATCGAATGCCAGTCCTCCGCCCACTCCCTGCGGCCCTTGTCAAGCGGACTGCCCGGCTGCCCTCAGGAGCGCCCGCGCGTAGGCGACGCCCACCGGCTCCCCAGCGCCAGGCGGACCGGATTCCTCGAGCAAGCTCTCCAGTTCGGATTGAACGGCCGGCACATCCACCTCGGTGCCGAGCTGCGAATGCCGAGCGAGCACCGCTACCCGGTCGTCGGCCACGGAAAGGAACCCGGCGCTGACGGCGGCGGACACCTCCTCGCCGTCGGTGGTGAGGATTCGCACAAGGGATCCAGCGGCGAGCACGCCGAACACGGGCGCGTGGCCGGCCAGGATACCGATGTCGCCCTCCAGAGTTTTGGCGATCAACCGGCGTGCGTTCCCTGACCAGATCTCCCGCTCCGGGGTGACCAGCGACACCATCAGCGTCACGCCGTCACCTCACAGGCACCCACTACTTCTCCAACTCCTTGGCTTTCTTCTCCACGTCCTCGATGCCGCCGCACATGAAGAACGCCTGCTCCGGGACGTGGTCATGCTTGCCCTCAGCGATCGCCTTGAAGGAGGAGACGGTCTCGTCCAGCTCAACGAACGCGCCGGGAATCCCGGTGAACTGCTCGGCGACGTACATCGGGTGAGACAGGAACCGCTCGATCCGTCGCGCGCGCTGGACAAGGATCTTGTCCTCCTCTGACAGCTCGTCGACGCCAAGGATGGCGATGATGTCCTGCAACTCCTTGTAGCGCTGCAGGATTCGCTGCACCTCGCGGGCGACGCTGTAGTGCTCCTGCCCGACGTAGCGCGCATCAAGGATCCGTGAGGTGGAGTCCAGCGGATCGACCGCTGGGTAGATGCCCTTTTCCGTGATGGATCTGGAAAGCACGGTCGTGGCGTCCAGGTGAGCGAACGTTGTGTGCGGCGCCGGGTCGGTGATGTCGTCAGCGGGCACGTAGATCGCCTGCATTGAGGTGATGGAGTGGCCGCGGGTCGAGGTGATCCGCTCCTGGAGCTCGCCCATCTCGTCGGCCAGCGTCGGCTGGTAACCGACCGCGGACGGCATCCGGCCGAGCAGGGTGGAGACCTCCGATCCAGCTTGGGTGAAACGGAAGATGTTGTCGATAAAGAGCAGCACGTCCTGCTTCTGCACGTCCCGGAAGTACTCGGCCATGGTGAGCGCGGAAAGCCCGACCCGCAACCGGGTGCCGGGCGGCTCATCCATCTGGCCAAACACCAGTGCGGTATCGGCGATGACGCCGGACTCGGTCATCTCCAGGTACAGGTCATTGCCCTCGCGGGTCCGCTCGCCGACACCACCGAAGACAGACACGCCGCCGAAGTTCTTGGCGACCCGGCGGATCATCTCCTGAATGAGCACGGTCTTGCCCACGCCCGCGCCGCCGAACAGGCCGATCTTCCCGCCCCGGACATAGGGCGTGAGCAGGTCGATGACCTTGATGCCGGTCACGAACATCTCGGTACGCGGCTCGAGCTGGTCGAAGGCCGGCGCATGGCGGTGAATCGGCCACCGTTCGTCCACCTTCAACGAGTCGGCGGGAACGTCCAGCGGCAGGCCGAGCGCGTTGAACACGTGGCCCTTCGTCACGTCGCCCACAGGCACCGAGATGGCGGCGCCGGTGTCGCTCACATCGGCGCCGCGGACCAGGCCATCGGTCGGCTGCATGGAGATGGCCCGCACAATGTTGTCGCCGACGTGCTGCGCGACCTCCAGGGTGAGGGTCCGTGTCACGTCGCCGAGGGTGACATCAACGTGCAGCGCGTTGTAGATCCCTGGCATCTGATCGACGGAGAATTCCACGTCAACGACGGGGCCGGTGACCCGCGCCACGCGGCCCGTCCCCGCGGTGCTTTCTGCGCCGCCACCGGCGGCGGGATTCTCGTCGGTCGCTGTCATTGTGACTCTCATTCGCTTCCTGCGGTCGCCTCGGCGAGCGCGTTCGCCCCACCGACGATCTCGCTGATTTCCTGGGTGATCTCGGCCTGCCGCGCCTGGTTCGCCTCGCGGGTGAACTGCTCGATCAGGTCGTTCGCGTTGTCTGTCGCCGATTTCATCGCCCGGCGCCGCGCCGCGTGCTCCGCCGCCGCAGCCTCGAGCAGGGCGTAAAAGAGCAGGCTCTCCACGTAGGTGGGCAGCAGGGCGTCAAGCACGGCCTCCGCTGACGGCTCGAACTCATACACCGGCACGGGGCCCTCGGGCCGCTCACCGCTGACTTCCTCGATCTCAAGCGGCAGGATCCGCCGGGCGACCGGGCGCTGGGTGAGCATGGAGACGAACTCGGTGTAGACGAGGTGGATCTCATCGACGCCGCCCTCTTCCGCGGGCGCCGCGAATGCGTCAAGCAGGGTAGTGGTGATCTTGTGGGCGTCGTCGTGTCTCGGCTTGGCCGAGAACCCCTGCCACTGGGCCGCCATCTCACGGCTGCGGAACCGGTGCCAGACGATTCCCTTGGTGCCGGACACGAAGGTGACGGGGTGCCTGCCCTGACTGCGCAGCAACTCCGCCAGAGCCTGCCCCTCGCGCAGCACGTTGGCGTTGTACGCGCCGCAAAACCCCCGGTCGCTGGTGAGCAGCATGATCGCCGAGCGCGACGCCGCCGCGCGCTCGGTCGTGAGCGGGTGGTGAATCGCGTGCGACCGGTTCACCACAGCCTCGACCGCGCTGGCGATCTCACGCGCATAAGGGCTGGCCGCGTGCACCAGCTGCTGCGCTTTGATGATTCGCGACGCCGCGATCAGCTCCTGGGCGCGGGTGATCTTGGCGGTGGATTTGATCGAGCGGATCCGCCGCCGCACCGCGCGAAGCTGTGCTCCCATGCTCTCTTACTCCCGCTCACGCTTCGGCACGTACCGGGGGATCTTCTGCTGGTCGACATCCTCATCGTCCATGGCCTCGACCGGCGCCTCCCGCACCAGCATGTCGCCAGAACTTGTCTGGAAGCCCTTCTTGAACTCGTCGATCGCCTCTTTCATCGCGGCGGCGGTTTCATCAGACAGGTCGGCGGTCTCCCTGATCGCGTCGTATATACCCGGTCTGGTCCGCTGCACGTGATCAAGGAACTCGTTCTCGAACCTGCCGATGTCATCGATGGGCACATCGTCCAAGTGCCCATTGGTCCCCGCCCAAATCGACAGCACCTGGCGCTCCACGGGATACGGGCTGTACTGCTGCTGCTTCAGCAGTTCGACCAGCCGCGACCCCCGGTCGAGCTGTGCGCGGGAGGCGGCGTCCAGATCCGAGGCGAACGCGGCGAATGCCTCCAGGTCACGGAACTGCGACAGGGCGAGCTTCAGCGTGCTTGTCGCCTTTCGCATCGCCCTCACCTGCGCGTTGCCGCCAACCCGCGAGACCGACAGGCCCACGTTGATGGCCGGCCGGACCCCGGCGTTGAACAGGTCTGTCTCCAGGAAGATCTGACCATCGGTGATCGAGATGACGTTGGTCGGGATATAGGCCGAGATGTCGTTGGCCTTGGTTTCGACGATCGGCAGCCCGGTAAGTGACCCGCCGCCCAATTCGTCGGACAGCTTCGCACACCGCTCAAGCAGCCGGGAGTGCAGGTAGAAGACGTCGCCCGGATAGGCCTCGCGCCCAGGTGGGCGGCGCAGCAGCAGCGAGATCGCGCGGTACGCCTCGGCCTGCTTGGACAGGTCATCGAAGGTGATCAACACGTGCTTGCCCGCGTACATCCAGTGCTGTCCGATGGCCGAGCCGGTATACGGAGCGATGTACTTAAAACCGGCCGGATCCGAGGCCGGGGCAGCCACGATCGTCGTGTAATCCATCGCGCCCGCGTCCTCCAGCGCCTGACGGGCCTGTGCGATGGTGGAACCCTTCTGGCCGATGGCGACATAGACGCACCGCACCTGGCGGGCTGGGTCACCGGACTCCCAGTTTTCGTGCTGGTTGATGATCGTGTCGATGGCGATCGCGGTCTTGCCGGTTTGCCGGTCTCCAATGATCAGCTCGCGCTGACCGCGGCCGATCGGCGTCATCGAGTCGATCGCCTTGATGCCGGTCTGGAGCGGCTCCTTCACCGGCTGGCGGTTGATCACCGACGGCGCCTGCACCTCAAGCTGCCGCAGCTCGGTCGCGCCGATCTCGCCCTTGCCGTCAAGCGGGTTGCCAAGCGGATCGACGACCCGGCCGAGAAAACCGTCGCCAACCGGGACGGACAAGACCTCGCCAGTCCGGCGGACCCGCTGGCCCTCCGCGACCCCGCTGAAGTCTCCGAGGATCACGACGCCTATCTCGCGTACATCCAGGTTCAGCGCGATGCCCCGGCTGCCATCCTCGAACTCCACAAGCTCGTTTGTCATGACCGAGGGCAGCCCCTCGACGTGCGCGATGCCGTCACCGCAGTCGGAGACCGTGCCGACCTCCTCGCGTGCGGCGGAGTCCGGCTCGTATTCCTCGACGAAGCGCTCGAGAGCGTCTCGGATCTCCTCCGGCCGGATTGTCAGCTCCGCCATCTTGGTTCCTTAGTCTTCCCGTGTGTCGGATGGTCAGTGCTCGGATCGGGTCAGCCCGCCAGCCGCCGCTTGACTGTCGCCAGCCTGCCCGCCACCGTGGCGTCGATGACCTCGCCGCCAAGCTCGACGGACAGCCCGCCGATGACGCTCGGGTCGAGCACCACGTTTAGGTGAACCTCGTGGCCGTACATGGCGGCGAGCGCCGCGGCGAGCCTGCTGCGCTGCGCGTCGGTCAGCGCCGCCGCGGTGCGCACGACGGCTACCAGGCGCTGGCGCCGCTCAGCGGCCAGCCGCGCGTACTCGTCAAGGCTCCTGTCCAGGCTACGTCCCCGCGGGTACTGCGCAGCTTCGGTGATGAGCCGCAGCGTCGGTTCGGTGACCTTCCCGCCCACAAGCTCTGCGAGCAGAGCGCGCTTTCGCTCGGGCGCCGCGCTGGGGTCGGACAGGGCACCGCGCAGCCGTGGCTGCGCCGCGACAATGCGGCCGAAGCGGAACAGCTCGTCCTCCAAGTCATCCAGCTTGCCGTCGGCCTCGGCGCTGATGACAAGAGCCATGACGGCGAGCTGGTCGACCCCGTCCGTCAGGTCGCGCGGCCTCGACCAGCGCAGGGCCGCGGCGGCCGCGGCCAGTTCCGCGGTCGTCGACCCCACCTTGCCCTCCAGCAGAGCCCGCGCCACCGCCGCCTTCTCGTCGGCCGACTTCGCCGGATCTGAAAGCGCGCGGCGCAGGCCATGCTCGCGGTCGAGCAGATGCACGAAGGCGAAAAGCTCCTCGCCAAGCGCCGACGGCGACCGGTCTGGCGAGGGCGCGGCCGCGTCCGTGCGCGTGGGCTCCGGCAGCGCGGCGGCCAGCCGCTCCTTGAGCTCGGCCAGCGAGGCCCGGCTCACGCCTCTCATACTCTGGCCTCCCTCGCGGGCGGTCGGCATTGGGTGGCGCCGGTTATCCACAGAATCCGGTTCACCCCTGCCAAACCCCTTGACAACCTGGCAAGATCGACAGTAGGGCAGAGCCCCCAAGGGTGGGTGGGCCTTGTAGGGGAAAATGGCGTCGGCATGGGAGCGCTCATCCGCGGACTTCGGCGGCGCCGGGTTCGCGTTCGAGTTCGTCGAGGAAGCGGTCGACGATCCTGCGCCGCCGCGCCTCGTCTTCCAGTGACTCGCCGACGACGCGGCTCGCGAGCTCAACGGCAAGCGCGCCTACGTCGGCCCTCAGCGCGGTGAGCGCCTGCTGGCGCTCGGCCACGATCTGAGCCTGGGCCGCCTCGGTCAGCCGCCGCGCCTCGGCCCGGGCATGATCGCGCATCTCCGCGATGATCTGCGCGCCTTGTTCCCTGGCCTCCTCGCGAAGCCGCGCCGCCTCTTGACGCGCCTCCGCGAGTTGCGCCTGGTACTGCTCGAGCGTGCGCTGCGCCTGCGCCTGCGCCTGCTCGGCGCGCTGCAGGCCACCCTCGATCTGGTCGGTTCGCTCCGCGAGCGTCTGCTGGATCCGGGGCAGCAGCACCCTGCCGAGCGCACCGAAGACGATGAAGAAAGAGATTATCCCGATGATCAGCTCGGTGGTGTTCGGCAGCAGGGGGTTCTGCGCACTGCTCGCCGCGATGAGACTCACGATGCGGTCACCTCCCGGTCGCAGCCGTCACTTACCGAAGACGAACGGGACGACAAGCCCGATGAGGGCGAGCGCCTCGGCCAGCGCGAAACCGATCCACATATTCTGGCGGATCATCCCGGCGGCCTCCGGCTGGCGCGCCATCGCCTCCGTGGCGTGGCCGAAGATCAGTCCAATGCCGACGCCTGGGCCGATGGCCGCCAAGCCGTATGCGACGGCACCGAGACTTCCGGTGACGCCGGAACTCGCGGCGGCGAGTAGGTGGGGAGCAAGCTCGTACATGTCTTTCTTATCCTTCTTTCCGGACCGGCGGGCCCGCCGCCGGTAGGCGATCAGTGCTCAGGCTCGATGGATCTCGCTATGTAGGTGGCGGTCAGTGTGGTGAAGATAAACGCCTGCAGGAACTGGATCAGCAGTTCAAACGCGGTCAGCGCCACGACCATGAGGAATGAGCCGACCGCGAAAATCGCGAATACGCTCAGGCTGGCCAGATACCAGGTCGCGGCGATAAAGACGTCGAGCAACAAGGTGCCGGCGAACATGTTCGCGAACAACCGGACGCCCAGCGTAAAAGTCTGGACCACGATGTCGGAAAGGATCACGATCGGCGCGAGCAGTGGCAGTATCCACCACGGCGTTCCCTTGGGCACCAGGCTCGCGAAGAAGCCCAGCGGACCCTGCCGCCTGACACCGATAAACATGAACGTCAGCCAGACGAGAGCCACTAGGCCCCAGGAAAATGCGATCCGTGAGGCGACGGGAAACTGCGCTAGTGGGATGATCTCCATCAGGTTCATAAGCCAGATGAAGAAGAAGAGCGACACGAGAAACGGCAGGAACCGGTCACCCTTCTTCCCCAGGGCGGGGCGGAGTATCTGATCCCGTACGAACATAAGGCCGAGTTCCGCGAGGCTCTGCACCCCCCGCGGCACGATCTTGGGCCGCGCGAACGCCGACCAGAAGAAACCGACCACGATGAATGCGCAGATCAGCGCGAGCAGCATAGGTTTGGTGAAATGGAAGCCACCGATCGAAAAAATCGGTTTGAACTGGAAATCCTCAAGCGATGGTGCCGGAAAGCCGCACCCGGACAAGATGTGGCAGCCGCGCGCGACGGCGGCTACAGCTACGTCACTCACTGCTCACTCCCGTACAAGGCGACGTCAAGGTCGGCGCACGCCACACCGAGGTGCCGTTGCCTGTGCTCCCGCCCGGCGGCGCCGGTCACAGCCGCGGTCAGGACCTGCCATAGCGGAAGATGACCAATATCACCGCGAGCGCCAGCCCGACCAGCAACCCGATCAGCATCGCCACCGAGGCGACGCCGATCAAATGTCCGATGAGCCAGCCGAGGCCACCGTAGACGACCATTCCAGTAACCAGATAGCTGACTATCACCCAGCCGGCGTTCTCGTCCCCGCGGCCCGAACGACGCCGCACGAAACGGGAATCGGCGGGATCTCGCGACTCCGCGGCTGATTTCCCGGTGTTTGCGTGCGTCCCCGGTCGCTCTGGTGACCCCGGCGCGCGGTTGTTCCCGCTCATGTCGCGGCAAACTATAACAGGCCGTATCTCGGCGCAGCGAGCCGGCGTGCAGGCGAATCATGACGTCCACGGCTAGCCGTGCCTGCCCGTCTTTCGCGCCTCCTGCGCGTCGTCCCCCTCGCGCGCCTCCTGGGCAGCGCCCCCGGGGCTGGCCTCCAGCGCGGCGCCCTCCTGCCGGGCAGCGAACTCGCCGCCACCCAAGGGCACCCCCGGCACGTCGTCCACTTCCAGCGCCGTGTCCGGCTCCACATAAGGAATCCGGCGCGCGAGCGTGGCGATCTGGCCCGCGCTCCAGACCAGAATGCAGATGATCGCGGTGAACCCGAACAGCTTCGTGTTGAAGACGGTTGTGTTGCGCAGTGACACGACGATGATCGCCACTGCGAGGATCTTCACCACGTAGGTGCCGAGCGCTGTGGCGGTCATCGCGGCCGGGTTCCACCGTCCGGCGAGGCTGACCGCGACCACGCTCAGGGTGAAGAAGACCGCCACGAGCAGCACGGCGTACGCAGCGCCGAGCGCACCCTTGCTTCCGTCCACGAGCGCGCCGACGACGATCAGGATGACCCCGGCGATCGCAGTCGCCACGGCCGAACGAATGAGTATCCGGGCGTCGTTGGCCAGCATCTTCGCGGCTCCGGGTCGATGGTCTACTCGAGGTCGTCGCGGTGAGTACGCCGATGACCGCCGCCGTTGGCTCGGTCAGCGGCTGTTCGTGAAAGATATCACAAGCTCTTGGTAAGCCCTTTACCTGAGGTACCCGGAGCGGCCTCGGGAACGACGTTCCCTGTGCCCGGCGCCGGGAGCCCTGCTGGTCCAGCTCCTGCGCCTTGGCGGGTCCGCGCGGCCCGCCGCGGCGGCGCGGCGCGGCGGGAATGGCGACCCGGCCGCGCTTCCCTGCGCACCTCCGCTGGCCTGCGGGAACGAAGCCACGGCATCGAGACGAGTAGCAAGGCCACCAACCCGCCGACCGTTGCCACAGACAGGACGGCCAGTGCCGATCCCACGATCGAGAGCATCACCACGGTGAACGCGAAAAGTGCCGCCCACATGTACAGAATCAGCACGCTCAGCCGGTGCGAGTGACCGATGTTAAGCAGCCGGTGATGCAGGTGCTCCCGGTCTGGAGCGAACACCGACAGACCCGCCTTGGCCCGCCTGATCACCGCGAGCAACAGGTCGGCATAGGGGATCACCAGGATCGCCACGGGCATCAGCAGTGGCAGGACGAGCGGGAACCGGTTGATCCCCTGCAAGGTCGCTGGGTCGAGCCAGGCGGTGCTCGAGATGGTCGCGTAGGCAAGCACCAAGCCGATGAGCATGGCGCCGGTGTCACCCATGAAGATCCGCGCCGGGTAGAAGTTGTGCGGCAGGAAGCCAAGGCACATCCCGGCCAGCACGGCCGACACCAGGGCTGGCAGCGATTGGTGCGACAAGCCGACGACCCGGGTGAGCTCGTAGGAGTAGCTGAAGAACGCGAACGCGGCGATTCCCACCACGCCGGCCGCCAGGCCGTCGAGCCCGTCGATGAAGTTGACCGCGTTGATTGTCACCACGACGAGCAGGATCGTCAGCGCAATGCCCTGCCGGGGCGACAGCGAAAGCACGCTTCCCTTCGGCAGCGGGACCCAGGCAAGCTCCACGCCGCCCCAGATGAGGATCCCGCTCGCCGCGACCTGAGCAGCGAGCTTGCTCGTGGCGCTCATTCCGAAACGGTCGTCCACGAAGCCCGTGATAACGATGAGCGCGCCAGCGAGCAGCAGGCTCGCGGCGTCGCGGCCGCCCGCGAACACAAGCTTCATATGCGAGAGCTGGCTTGCCACAAGAATGGCCGCGGCGAGCCCGCCGTACATGGCGAGGCCGCCAAGCCGCGGCGTCGGGACCGCGTGTACGTCCCGGTCCCTGACCTGGGGCAACGCGCCGACCGCAACGGCGAATCTGCGGACAAGGGGGGTCAGCAGGTACGTCGTCGCGGCCGCCACAAGAAGCGTGAGCAGGTACTCCCGCACCCGATCAGCCTACGCGCCCGGGCGATCAGGCCGGATGTGACACCGAAGGATCGTCGCCCTCATCGCGGTTGGCGCCGGCCACGGCGCCGTTGTCCATCGGCGCCACCCTGCGCAGCCGTTCAGGATCAATCGCGCCGGCCCGCAGCAGACGCGGAACAGGGCCCGTGAGATCGACAATCGACGACGGCGTGGGGCTCACGCATGGACCGGCGTCGAGATACACCCGCACCGAGTCGCCGAGCTGGTCGGCCGCCTCGGCCGCCGTCACAGCCGGCGCGGCGCCCGAGCGGTTCGCGCTGCTGACCGCCATCGGGCCGGTCTGCTTCAGCAGCTGCAGCGCGACTGGGTCCAACGGCATCCGGACCGCCACCGTGCCCCTGGTGTCGCCGAGATCCCAGCTGAGCGTGCGGCTCGCGGTACAGACCAGGGTGAGCGCGCCGGGCCAGAACTCGTCGATCAGATCCTGGCCGTGCATGCCGAGATCATCGATCAGCGCGGCCGCGGCGCGGACAGAGCCGACAAGCACAGGCGGCGGCATGCTCCTGCCCCGGCCTTTTGCGGCAAGCAACGCCGTCACGGCGGCCGGCGTGAACGCGTCCGCACCGATCCCGTACACCGTGTCGGTGGGCAGCACCACGAGTTCGCCGCGGCCCACCGCGGCGGCGGCGGCGGCGATGCCCGCTGCGCGCTGCGCAAGGTCGGAGCAGTCGAAGATACGACCCGGTGAGCTCACAGCGGCCCATCCTGCCACGCATCCCGGCCCGCTTCGCCGCGCCGGTCAGGATCGTCATCCGCGAAGGTGGCGCGGCGGGCGGTGACAAACCTGTCCCGGCCAGCAAGGTCCCTGTGGTTGCGGGTATCGCCCCAGCCGGCGTTCTCGTCGAACAGCCAGTAGACCGCGGCGCCCTGCGGTGACCCATGCTCCACGGCGACCAAGCCGCCCGGCCGCAGCAATCGGGCCGCCGCGCCAGCGAGCTGCCGTAGCGTGTCCAGCCCATCAGGGCCGCCCCACAGCGCGGCGGGCGGATCGTACTCCCCTACCTCCGGCGGCACGTGCGCGTCGTCGGGGATGTAGGGCGGGTTGCTGATGACCAGGTCCACGGTGCCGTCAAGCTCGGAAACGGCGGTCACCAGGTCGGCCAGGTGCAGGGTGACGCGCGGCGGGTGCGGGCCGGTGCCGCCGCGCGCGCCAGCGTCTGCCTCGATGTTTCGCTGTGCCCACGCGTGGGCCAGCGGGTCCGCCTCGACCGCGTGTACCCGGGCCCGCGGCACCTCCTGCGCGATGGCGAGCGCGATCGCGGCTGATCCGGCGCCCAGGTCGACAACGAGCGGGTCGACGACATCCATCGCGCGCAGCTGCTCGATCGCCCAGCCGGTCATTACCTCGGTCTCCGGGCGCGGCACGAACACGCCGGGCCCGACCTCGAGCTCGACGTAGCGGAACTGCGTTCGCCCGGTGATGTGCTGCAGCGGCTCGCGCGCCTCGCGGCGGGCCACATCGGCCCAAAATCGTGCGTCGAAGTCGGCGTCGGGCACCGTGTGCAGCATCCCACGGGACACGCCATGCACGTGCGCGGCGATCAGCTCGGCGTCGCCGCGCGGCGAGTCCACCCCTGCCGCGGCGAGCCGGCGGGCGGCCCGCGCGACCTCGTCGAGCAACATGCTCACCGCCGCGGCGCCCCGTGTGCAAGCTCAACCGCGTGCCCAGCTTGAGCCGCGAGGTCCGCGTCGGTGAGCGCCTTGATGACCGCGTCAAGGTCGCCGTCGATCACCTGGTCGAGGTTGTACGCCTTGTAGCCGACGCGGTGATCAGATATGCGGTTCTCTGGGAAGTTGTAGGTTCGGACCCGCTCGGAGCGGTCGACGGTGCGGACCTGGCTGCGCCGCTCCGCCGCCGCGCGCGCGTCCGCCTGCTGCCTGGCGTCAGCCAACAGCCGGGCACGCAGAATGCGCAGCGCCTGTTCCTTGTTCTGGAGCTGGCTCTTCTCGTTCTGGCAGGAGACGACGATTCCGGTGGGCAGGTGGGTGACGCGGACAGCCGAGTCCGTGGTGTTCACGCTCTGGCCGCCGGGGCCGGATGAGCGGAAGACGTCTATGCGCAGGTCGTTCGGGTCCAGCTGGACCTCCACGTCATCGGCTTCTGGCAGCACGAGCACGCCAGCCGCCGACGTGTGGATCCGCCCCTGCGACTCGGTCACGGGAATGCGCTGTACGCGGTGGACGCCGCCTTCGTGCTTGAGCCACGCCCAGACGCCCGCTCCCGCCGCGCCTGCCGCTCCCGGCCGGCCGGCCGTCTTTATCGAGACGGTGACGTCTTTGTAACCGCCAAGGTCGGAGGGGGTGGCGTCGAGGATCTCTGCCTGCCAGCCGTGCCGCTGCGCGTAGCGCATGTACATGCGCAGCAGATCGCCGGCGAACAGCGCCGACTCCTCGCCCCCCTCGCCCGCCTTGACCTCGAGGATGACGTCCCTGCCGTCAGCGGGATCGCGGGGTACCAAAAGCCGCTGCAGTCGTTCCTCGAGCTCCGCGCGGCGGCGCTCGAGCTGATCGGCCTCCGCGGTGAACGAGGGGTCTTCGGCGGCGAGCTCGCGCGCGACTCCCCCGTCCGCGACCGTCTGCCGCCACTCCTGGTAGGCGTGCACGATCGGGGTCAGCTCCGCGTAACGCCGCCCGATCGCGCGCGCCCTCATCTGGTCGGTGTGCACGCCGGGATCCGCTAGCTCGCGCTCGAGGCGTTGATACTCGCCCACCAGCTCGTCGAGCTGGTCGTACACCGGTGCCTCCTTGTGACCGTTGCCTTCCTTGACGCTCCTGGCGGTGGGCGCGCTACTTCTTGCCTGTGGCCTTCTTGCCGAAACGCCGCTCGAACCTGGCGACCCGGCCGCCGGTGTCGAGGATCTTCTGCTTGCCCGTGTAGAACGGGTGGCAGTTCGAGCAGACATCCGCGTGGATCACGCCGTTGCGTGCCGTGCTCCGCGTGGTGAAGGTGTTGCCGCAGGTGCAGGTCACGGTGGTGACCACATATTCGGGGTGAATGTCAGCCTTCATGTTGATACTCCTGGTTCCTGGCGGTCGCCGGGTCGCCGTAGCAGCGCGTCGCTTCGCGCGGCCAGGCGTGAACCGGAACCGCATATGGTTCCTACCAAGTGTGCCAGAGCTGGAACATGGCGCGGGCGTGACTGATTCCCGTGGGCGACCCGGGATACCCCGGCATCGCCCGCAGACCCGCAGGTGGCTCGCACCGCGGAAGCCGTTCGGGAAAATTATCCTGAACGGCTGCGCTGCGTGACGCTCGCGACCGCGCCGGGCCTCCGGTGTTGGCCCGAGCAACAGCGAACGGTCACCGATGTTGCGGCGCTAGCCGCTGATCGTGGTCTTTTGCACCTGCAGCAGAAACTCGGCGTTGCTCTTGGTGTCCCGCATCTTCTCAAGCAGCAGCTCGAGCGCCTGCTGCATATCCAGCGCGTGCAACACGCGGCGGAGCTGCCAGACGATCTTGAGCTCATCCGGCGCCATGAGGATCTCTTCCTTCCTGGTGCCGGAGGCGTCCACGTCCACCGCGGGGAAGATCCGCTTTTCTGAGAGCTCACGGCGCAGCCGCAGTTCCATGTTGCCGGTGCCCTTGAACTCCTCGAAGATGACCTCGTCCATCCGGGAGCCGGTCTCGATGAGCGCCGCGGCGAGGATCGTCAGCGAGCCGCCGTTCTCGATGTTTCGCGCCGCGCCGAAGAACCGCTTGGGCGGATACAACGCGGTGGAGTCGACGCCACCGGACAGGATCCGGCCGCTCGCCGGCGCCGCGAGGTTGTAGGCGCGGCCGAGGCGGGTGATGTTGTCGAGCAGCACCACCACGTCGTGCCCCATCTCCACCAGCCGCTTGGCGCGCTCGATGGCCAGTTCGGCGACCATGGTGTGGTCCTCGGCCGGCCGGTCGAACGTGGAGTGGATCACCTCGCCCTTCACCGAACGCTGCATGTCGGTGACTTCCTCAGGGCGTTCATCCACCAGCACGACCATGAGATGGCACTCGGGGTTGTTCTTGGTAATCGCATTGGCGACGGCCTGCAGGATCATCGTCTTGCCCGCCTTCGGCGGTGACACGATGAGGCCGCGCTGGCCCTTTCCTATCGGGCTGACCAGGTCGATGATCCGCGTGGTCAGACCAGCCGGATCGGTTTCCAGGCGCAGCCTGTCCTGCGGATAAAGCGGAACGAGCTTGCCGAAGTCGGGACGTCCCTTTGACTGCTCGGGATCGAGGCCATTGACCTTGTCCAGCCGGACCAGGGCGTTGAACTTCTCCCTGCGCTCGCCATCGCGAGGCTGGCGGACCGCTCCTTCGATCACGTCACCCTTACGCAGCCCGTGCTTGCGGACCTGGGAAAGCGACACGTACACGTCGTGCGGACCCGGCAGGTAGCCAGACGTGCGCACGAACGCGTAGTTGTCCAGGACGTCGAGTATGCCCGCAATGGGGATGAGCACGTCATCCTCGGTGACAACCGGCTCGCCTTCCTGGCGGTCACGGCGGCCACGGTTGCGGTTGCGGAACCGATCCCGGTCCCTGCGGCGCCTGCCCTGGCCGTCGCCATCGTCGTCGCCACGCCCGGCCGACTGGTCACCGCCGCGCTGGTCACCGCCCCGCGAGGCGGCCGCGTTCTGGTCGCGGCCCTGCTGGTCGCGGCCCTGCTGGTCGCGGCCCTGCTGGTCGCGGCCCTGCTGGTCGCGGCGCTGCCCGTCGTCACGCCTGTTGTTGTTGTTACGGCGCCGGCGCTCACCGCGCTGGTCGTCACCGCGCTGGTCGTCACCGCGCTGATCGTCACGGGCCGGCGCGCCGTGCGTATTCGGCGCCCGCACCTGCGCGCCGTCTGGCCCGGCGTCGTCGGCGCCCGCCACGGAGCTAGGACCGACGTCACCCGGGCCGCCAGCCTGGTCGGCGCTTGCCTGGCCCGCGGCATTCGCGTGGCCCGCGGCGCCTGCCTGGCCCACGGCGTTCGCGTGGCCCGTACTGACAGCCGCCTGCGAATCCGGTGCCGCCGCCTGCGTGGCTGGGCTGGACTCGCCAGAACCGGTGACCCTGCCACCCTCCCCGCCGGTGTGCCCCCGGTCGAAGCTGAGCTGTTCATCCGCGGTGCCGGAAGCGGCACCCTGGTCGGCCGACATGGAAATCTCTGGTTGCATAGCGTCCTGCTCATCGGGACGGGGGTCGCCGGCTCCCGCGGGCGCGCCCCGCTTGGCTGAGTGTGCATAGGTGGCGTCGCCGACATGGCCGGACGGCGCGCGGCTGGCCCCTGTTACCGCAGGAGCCGCGATTGAACTCCCCTGATCCAGGTCCCTCCCGGCCGCGGGCTCATCCAAGATCGCCCGCTCCTGGATCGCTTCAACGAGTTGGCTCTTTCGCATCCGCCCGGTCCCGCTGATGCCGAGCGACTGAGCAAGCCGCTGCAGTTCGGGCAACAGCATGGAGGACAGTCCGGTCCCGCGGCGCCGCTGCTGCTTGGCCGTCGAGGCCGGTGCCGTCGGCGCCGTCGTCGCGGCCGCGGCCTCCGCGGCCGGACCGCCGCCTTCGGCCTTAGCCAGACCGGCGCCGGCCGCATCGGCCGAGCCGGCGAGGAGTTCGGTGGTATCGCTCACAAAGCGTCCTTCCAGGGAACGGGGTCCGGCCGCTGCAGCCGACAAACCCAGTAGGGCTGCGACCGGAAGGCCCAGCCGCGTTCTGCGATGCCCGTGATGTCGAAGCCGTCCTTTCGCGGGGTGCCCAACGTCTGGCCACCATGTGCGCACGGCCTCTGGCCGTGGCTACAGCAGAAGAATCCGAGCGGGCCAGATGGACAGGGAGGTTTGCTCGGTCAGCTTCCTCCAGCCCACGACGCCCACGGCATTGGGTCGGAATCCGGATGGTAACGGGTATGACCCAGTGTGTAGGTGTGTGAGCGGATGGCCACCCCCACGGCTCGACGGCACGGCCGACCGGGAACTGAGCGACTGACGAGCACCTGCCCTTGGGCGGGGCATCTGGCGCAACTCTCAGCCTAACACCACGAGAAGCCACGGTATTCCCTTGAAAGCTGTCCGTGTGTCGCGGAAGGAGACGGACTGTCGCGCGGCCGTGGTGCGACAGCGGTCGTCGGCCGCGTCCTATGCCGCTTTCTGGCCACGCATCGCGCAGCTCGTTGCGGGGATGGGTATAAGACCGACCGAAGTGAACGCTGGCCCCACGCCTGCTGACGTCCGGGGGGCTTACGAGCCCACCATTACCCGTTTCTGTCACGATTGAACCAAGAAGATCGAGACCAGCTGAACCAAGAAGATCGAGACCAGCGGAAACTGGCTGGCCAGAAGAGCCATCACCGATGGTCCCGCCTGTCGTCGCCTGCCAACCTGAGCCGAGGCCGCAATCACCGTCACGCCAGACCAAGCGCGGTCGCGGCCGCGGTCGTCGCGCTCGCACCGACGGGGATGACAGGTGGAGTCGGCGCACCTGACACCGCCCAGTCGGGTTCCTTCAGCCCGTTGCCCGTGATCGTGCAGACAACGCGGGAACCTACCCGGACCTGGCCATTCTCACATGCCTGGAGCAGGCCTGCCACGCTTGCCGCCGAGGCAAGCTCGGCGAAAACCGCCTCTTCTCGCGCGAGCAGCCGGTACGCGGCGAGGATCTGCCTGTCGGTCACCGAGTCGATGAGCCCGCCTGACTCGTCGCGGGCGGCCTCGGCGAGGCGCCAGGAAGCGGGATTGCCGATCCGGATCGCTGTCGCGATCGTGCGCGGCACCTGCACGGGAGCGCCGCGCACGATCGGCGCCGCGCCACTGGCCTGAAACCCGAACATCCGCGGGCGGCCGGCACTCTCGCCCGCCCGGAAGTACTCGTTGTAACCGAGCCAGTACGCGCTGATGTTACCCGCGTTTCCGACGGGCAGGCAGTGAATGTCGGGAGCGTCGCCCAAGTTGTCCACGATCTCGAAGGCCGCCGTCTTTTGACCCTGCAGCCGGTACGGGTTGACCGAGTTCACCAGGGCGACGGGAAAATCGGCGGCGAGCTTCTTTGCCAGCTCAAGGCAGTCATCGAAGTTGCCGTCCACCTGCAGCAGCCGGGCGCCGTGCACCAGCGCCTGAGCGAGCTTGCCAAGTGCGATCTTGCCGCGCGGCACAAGGACCGCGCAGCCGAGTCCCGCCCGGGCGGCATAGGCGGCCGCGCTTGCGCTGGTGTTGCCCGTCGAGGCGCAGATCACCGCCTTGGCGCCGTCCTGCAGCGCCCTGCTGATCGCGACGGTCATGCCGCGGTCTTTGAACGAGCCGGTCGGGTTGACCCCTTCGAGCTTGAGATAGACGTCGCAATGGGCGCGCGCCGAGACGCGCGGGGCCGGCAGCAGCGGCGTGGCGCCCTCGCGCAAGGTAATGACCGGCGTATCTGCCGTGACGGGCAGCAGATCGCGATATTCCTCGATCACGCCCCGCCACCCCGTGCGAGCAGGCCCGCGCCCGCCCGCGCCGGCGGGCCCGCGCCCGCCCGTGGTGTCGGGCCCGCGCCCGCCCGCGTCGGAGGGCCCACGCTTGCTGCCCGTCGGTGGAACTGCGCGGCCGGCTGATCTGGCCGGAGCGCTGGTGGAACTCATCAGGTTTCCTCCCCCTCGACCCGCATGACGCTGGCGACGGCCCGGACCACAGGCATCTCGCGCAGGTCCTGAACCGTGGCTGCGAGCGCCGCATCCCTCGCCCGGTAGGTGACGATGACAAGCTGCGCGTCGTCGCCGTGTCCGTCCTGGCGCACCGCCTGAATCGACACTTCGTGCCTGGCGAAGGCCTGCGCGATCCTGGCAAGCACGCCGGGCCGGTCCGCCACGTCCAGCGCGACGTGATAGCTGGTATAAGTCTCACCCATGGGACGGACGGCGAGGCCCGCATAGGTGGTGGCGTCCGGCCCCCGGGTGCCTGCGAGCCGGTTTCGCGCCACGGCGACGATGTCGCCGAGTACGGCGCTGGCCGTTGGCGCGCCGCCCGCGCCGGCGCCATAGAACATCAGCCGACCCGCCGATTCGGCCTCGACGAAGACGGCATTGTACGCCTCACGAACGCCGGCCAGCGGATGACCGCGAGGGATCATCGCCGGGTGGACGCGCACCGACACGCCGTCGTCGGTCCGCTCGCAGATCGCAAGCAGCTTGACCACGCAGCCAAGCGAGCGCGCGCTCACGATGTCGGCCGCCGTCACCTCCGTGATTCCCTCGCGGTGTACGTCCGCCACGGTGACCGGGGAATGGAAGGCGAGGCCCGCGAGGATCGCGGCCTTGGCCGCGGCGTCAAAACCCTCCACGTCAGCGGTGGGATCGGCTTCGGCGTAGCCGAGCGCCTGCGCCTCCTCAAGTGCGTCGGAGAAACCGACCTGGCTCGAGTCCATCCGGTCGAGTATGTAGTTGGTGGTGCCGTTGACGATGCCGAGCACGCGGCGCACGTGGTCGCCCGCGAGGGACTCGCGCAGCGGGCGCAGCAACGGGATGGCGCCGGCCACAGACGCCTCGTAGTAGAGGTCGGCGCCGTATTCGCGCGCCGCGCCGTGGATCGCCGCGCCGTCCTCAGCGAGCAGAGCCTTGTTGGCTGTGACGACCGACTTGCCGGTCTTCATGGCGGCGAGCAGCAGCGACCTCGATGGCTCTATGCCGCCGATCACCTCGACCACGATGTCCACGTCTGGCCGGGTCGCCAGTTCCATCGCATCGGTCGTGAGCAGCGAGGGGTCGATCTCGACGAGCCGCCTGCGGCCGGGCCGGCGCACCGCGACACCCGCGAGTTCGAGCGGTGCGCCGACGCGCGCGGCGAAGTCGCCCGCCTGCTCGCGAAGCAGCCGGACCACCTGCGAGCCGACCACCCCGCAGCCAAGCAGACCCACCCTCAGCGCCGACACCGCAGCATCGCTCCCTCCCCGGGGCGCCACAACACCCACGGACAGCCCTTCTGGGTTCACCCAATGTCCAGCCTTCTGGGTCACCCAATGTCCAGCCGCATCAGGTCATCGTGCGTCTCACGACGGACGATGACCCGTGCCGTCCCGGCCCGAACCGCCGCCACCGCCGGGCGCGGGATGTGGTTGTAGTTGCTCGCCATTGACCGGCAATAGGCGCCGGTGGCTGCGACCGCGACCAGGTCTCCCGGAGCGAGGTCGGCGGGCAGGTACAGGTCACGAACCACGATGTCGCCGCTCTCGCAGTGCCTGCCGACGAGCCGCGACAGCATCGGCGGCGCCGCGGACTCACGCGAGGCGAGCACACAGGTGTACTCGGCGTCATAGAGCGCGGTGCGGATGTTGTCGCTCATCCCGCCGTCGATGCTCACATAGGCCCGCAGCCCGTCGACGTCCTTCACGGTGCCGACTTCATATAGCGTAACCGTGCCGGGGCCGACGATCGCCCGGCCGGGCTCGACGGTCAGCCGCGGTGGGTCGAGGCCCGCGGCACGGCACTCGCGCGCCACGATCGCGGTCATGTTCTGCGCGATCTCTTTGACAGAAGCAGGATCGTCCTCGCTGGTGTAGGCGATCCCGTAGCCGCCGCCCAGATCGAGTTCCGCGATAGATACACCGAGCTGGTCCCAGACCACCCTCGCCAGGCCCATGACCCGGTGCGCCGCCGCCTCGAAACCGGCGGTGTCGAAGATCTGGGAGCCGATGTGCGAGTGCAGCCCGGCGAACTCCAGGTCCGGGCAGGCGAGAACCCGCCGCACGGCCTCCTCCGCCGTGCCGGAAGACAGGGAGAAGCCGAACTTCTGGTCGTCGTGCGCGGTTGCCACAAACTCGTGGGTGTGCGCCTCGACCCCCGTGGTGACGCGCACAAGCACCTTGGGCCGCGCGCTGTGCCGCTCGGCGAGATAGGCAAGCCGCGCGATCTCCTCGAACGAGTCCGCCACGACGTGGCCGACGCCGACGCTGATGGCCTGCTCGAGTTCGGACATCAGCTTGTTGTTGCCGTGCAGGGTGATCCGTTCCGCAGGGATCCCCGCCGCCAGCGTGACGGCCAGCTCGCCGCCGGTGCAGACGTCCACGCCGAGGCCCTCCTCGGCTACCCAGCGCAGAACCGCGCGGCAGCAGAACGCCTTCGCCGCATAAAAGACACTCGCCCGCGTCCCGAACGCATCACGGTAATCACGGCAACGGCCGCGGATGTCCTCCTCGTCGACCACGAAGATCGGGGTGGCGTGTTCGGCCGCAAGCTCGCGGACATCGACGCCGCCGATGAACAGCACTCCGGACTCCCGCATGGCCGTTCGCGGCCAAACCCGCGGGTCGAGCGCGTTGAGGTCCGCGGGCGGCGCGGGCGGGTGATCGGGCGGAAGCACGCTCGCGTGGAGCGGGCCAGCCGGATGTGCGACGCGGCTCACTTTAGGCTCCTCAACGGAAATCGGTCGCTGTCAGCCGCGCGGATGGGGCCTAGCGCCAAGCGTAGCTGGGGTCAGAACAATGATTCCTAACGGCTGCGCCTCCTGGCACGCGCACCGGCGCTCGTGCCCGTGGGCCGGTCAGTCGCTTGCGGCCTTGCGCACCGACAGGGCGGCGAGTTCCCGCACGATGCGGATCATCTCGCCCGGATCGAACGGTTTGGTCAGATAGGCGTCGACGCCGATCTGCTCGCCACGCCTGCGATCATCCTCCTGCGCCCGCGCCGTGATAAGCACCACCTTGATGTCGCGGGTCAGCGGGTCCTCGCGCAGCTGGATGGCGGTCGCCCAGCCGTCGAGCCGCGGCATCATCACATCCAGGGTGATCACATCAGGCTTGATCGCGGTCACCTTGTCCAGGCAGTCCCGGCCGTCCACGGCCGTCGCCACATCGAATCCCTCGAGCGTCAGGTTGACCGCGATAAGTTGCCTGATGACCTCGTCGTCATCGACGACGAGCACCCGCCCAAGTTCCTCGCCCACGGGCGCGAGGCTAGCGCCTCCAGGCCCGCTGAGGTGCGCGATCGGGCATCTGTCCGGATGGCGTCGCGCTGCTGGTAACCTTGCTGCGTCCATGCCCCCGTAGCTCAGGGGAAAGAGCAACGGCCTCCGGAGCCGTGAGCGCAGGTTCGAATCCTGTCGGGGGCACCCGCCGTGACCAAACCGAACGCCCGCCTACCAGGGACGAATACGCGAAGATCGATGCCGCGCCGTCCGCCAGGGCGCGACACGATACGCCATCCTCCGCCAGAATCCGCACCCCAGGCGCACCCCAAGCTAGTCAAGGGCTGCCGTCTCCGTCTCGCCAGGGGACTGGAGGCCGGCGTTCATGCGGTGTATCCACACCTCGTCCAGACCGACCACGCACCCGGCATAGACACGAGTCAGCACCTCGACGCTGTGACCGGCCCACTTAGCCACGTCGGGCGCGGGTACCCCGGAGTTGAGCCGCCAGGTGATGCCCGCGTGCCGCAGATCGTAGGGCCGTTTCATCAGCCGCGTTGATAGCTGTTCCGGGGTCAGCGACAGTTGCCGCACCTTCCGCCAGACCTGCCACCAGGTGGACGGCTGGATCGGCCTGCCGTGCTCGCTGCGGAATAGCCGACCATCGGCTGAGGTGCCGAACCGCTCGATGTGTTCTCGGAGCATACGGACGAGTTGCGGCGGTATCGGCACCTTACGCACCGATCGGCGCGAGCGTCCTTTCAGCCCGCGCTCCTCATGCACTTCTCCAGTGTTGGTCCATTCCTTGCCTGGTGCTGGGGCAGAGTCACCGAAGGTAAGTGTTCCCCATCCTGTCTTAGGTAGGTAGCAGCCCGCTTTGGTGAGCCGGGCGACTTCGGCCGGCCGCATCAGTCCGTAGAACATGCATGCAAAGAAGGCGACGAATCTCGGTCCCTGCCGATCACCAATGTAGCTGGCCACAGTCAGCATTTCGGCTATGAGTTGCGGGCTGCCGACCGAACGCGAGTCGACTGCATCCTCGATCTTGGGTGGTGTCCAGTGCTCGGGGAGGTTTGCAGCTAGCAGGGGATTTTTGGCGAGCCGTTTCCTTCGCACGGCATAGCCGAGGCAGGTTCGCGCGACGCGAAGGCGCCGGGCATAGTAGTCCGGCGCGGCATGAGTGCCGTCCAAGCGCCTGGCCAGGGCATCCAGGACGTCGGTTACCACGGCATCGTCGTTGAGCGCGCTGATTGGCAGCGACGCCTTTTTTAGCCAGGTGATGGCTTTGGATTCCGCGATCGTAAGAGTGCTTGCCCGTCCCTGGTTGAAATCTTTTCGTAGGGCCGCGCGCAGCGTATCCGGCGCGGGCGCACCTCGCGCGGGTTCACGTACGAGCACCTCAGTAACGCACGTCAGGGACTCCACAATCGAGCGCCGGCTGTTACCTGCCGACCCTGCCCACCGCGCGGCGGCATACTCCTGAGCGTGCTGGTACCAGGTCACGTCCTGCGCTTTGCGCAGCATCGACTCCGGCAGGCCGCTTGCTTCATCGAAACGTTCCCCCCGCCGTGCCGCGGCCTTCAAATCAGCCTTGAAAGAGTCAGCTAGCTCAGCGGCCAGGAAGGAGCGCGAGAATGGAGGGCGACGACCGCCTACGGACCAGCGCACGCGATACGGCTTAGGTCGGTCACGCTTCTCTATTGCCCAAAAGCTGAGGTCGTAACTGTACGTCATGCAGCGCCCCCCTCCATCCACTCATCTAGCCAGTCGCGCCGGATGCGGATGGGGCCACGCCCTGCGACCCGCGAAACCCGGGGGCCGGTGCCACGGGATAAGTACCTCTCGAACGTGCGACGCCCGATCTTTACAATCCGGCAGACCTCATCGACAGTCAGCCACTCGCCACCGTCGACGTTCCGGGAGTGAAACTCAGCTGCGGGGGTCATGCGGCACCGCCGCCGATGACGCCGAGCCGTGGGGTAGCCGTCCCAGTCGTCCCAGCCGTCCCGTCGCTGGTCAGCCCTGGGACGGCTTGCGCGCTGGGACGGCTCAGGTCGTCCCAGCCGAAAAGCCGTCCCGGTTGTGAGCTGGGCTGGGACGGCTGGGACGACTGGGACGGGTCCCCCGCCGGGGGTGGGCAGTAGCGCGCCCAGGCGTCGGTGAAGTCGGCGCGGTAATAGCCCTTGACTTGGCCGATGGGCTCGCCGAAGCGGATGTTGGCGGAGCGGATGTCGTAGTCGCGGAGCAGGGTGGCCAGGCGCATCGGGGTGAGCCCGGCCGGGCCGTGGTCGGACCAGGGGGCTTCGGGGTCGGCGCGCAGCCGGGTGATCAGGACTGTGGTGGGGAGCGCGTCGGCGGCGCCGAACGCGGCGCGGCAGTCGGCCAGGAGCCGGATGCGGTCGGAGACGGCGGCGGCCTGGTCCCGGTCGGCGGTCAGCGCGACGGCGGCGTGCCGGGCGAGGCCGGGCCAGTCGCCGGCTGCGAGGTCGGCGACGGCGAGCAGCGGTTCCCAGGTGTCGGCGGCCCGGTCTTCCAGCGGCGTGGCCGGCTCGGCTTTCTCCAGTTCGGGCAGGTGGGCACCGAGCCATTGCCCGAGGGTGCCGCCGATCTGGGTGAGGGCGGGCCGGTCGCGCCGGTGCCGGAACGGGGCGACGGATTCGCCGGGGGCGCGGCGGCGCATCCGGATCAGGACGGCGCGGTCCTCGATGGTGTCGGGCATGGCGCCGATTCCGGCGAGCGCGGCCATGGCGAAGGTGGGGATTGTTTCCAGCCTGCGGGTCGTGGTGTCCCAGCGGATCGCCGGCCGGTTGCGCTGGTGCCCGGCGTTGAGCAGGCCGCGCAGGTCCTCGTTGGCGTCGGCGTTCTTGCCGCCGAAGATGGTGTCCGCCTCG
>WNGF01001929.1_pt1 | contig 30218 bp, 25 predicted proteins | sample 5400641 | NCBI WGS metagenome assembly WNGF01 (sample SAMN13153371, study PRJNA577476) | soil metagenome | isolation source: 80 cm soil or saprolite under grassland replicate 2 | place: USA:California | collected 2016-06-15 | reverse complement strand
CGGTGCGCAACCAGTTTACGACGCCCTCAATCTATCAGTTTGACGTGCGCCTCACGCGCGCGCTTCATTTTGGCGAGCGGATGCGCGTACAACTGATTGGCGAAGCCTTCAACATTTTCAATCGCTCGAACGTGGCGACAGTGAACAATATTTTCTTCAATTACTCCGGTGGTCCTGCGGGAACCCTTTCCGCGCCGTCGCCGACGACGGCTTTTGGCACGCCACGCAGCTTCGCGTCTCCGGCATCGGGCACGACGACGTTCGTAACTCCACGCCAGATCCAGCTTGCGATCAAGTTCGATTTCTGAACTTGATGATGCGTTCGCTGCGAGATGGAAGTGGGTGAGGGCTCCGTGTCAGCTCTGAACGCGACCTCGTTAAGCCGCTCGCTTGCCTTTCTTGTCCAGAAAAATCAGCCGCATCAACCAGGCAGGCATTGACCAGGTGCAGCGATCGAGATCGCGCTGGACCATCACGCGGCGTTCGTCAGCAGCACAAATTCCAATTACCGCTATCGTCGCCTCGCCGTCCATATAAGAACGGCCGATGAGATCGACGCTCGGGTTGTTCTGTTCCTTTCGCCTGGCGCGAAAAGGCAGGGCAATTTGCTTTGCGCTCATAATAACCTCAAAGAGAAATAAGGCCTTGCGGCACTTGGAGTCGGACTCCACGCACATAGGTTGTCTAAATGAAGCTGTAAGACGACTTATAAACCAGGGTTGTTAATCTCGCGTGAACGAAATGAGAATTTGAGGTTAATTATTGCCGGTATTTTGACTCTCGGGCGCGTCGATTTCTGTTCACGCAACTCTATGACACGGCAACTCGGCTTCTGGCCTTTTGAATCGACTTAACAATAATTTACACTTCGGAACTTAGCCGGCCGCAACAAAACCTGCGCTTCAAACGTAGCTCAATAGAGATTTCCGGATTTGCCTGTATCATATCAAGAGAAAATAATTGCTGTCTCGAATTCAACCCCAGGGTTTAGAAATGATTGTTAAAAGAAATAGGAACGTGCCGCTTGGGAAATTTTGGTCTCATGCAGGTCTGGCCGCCTTTTCGGCCATCATCCTGGCAGGCTGTACAAATAAAGCCGCCCAGCAAGCTTTTGACCGGCCACCGGCGCCTGTTTCGGTGACTGTGGCCGTGTCGCAGGATGTGCCGACTTACCTGGACGCAATCGGAAAGACGGTCGCGCGCGAAGTCGTATCCATCCAGCCCCAGGTATCTGGACGCATCACTAAAATTCATTTCACCGATGGCGCGAATGTGAAAAAAGGCGACATGCTGTTCACGATCGATACCCGGCCTTTCGAAGCAAATCTTCGGCAAGCTGAGGCAAACGTATCGAGAGACAGTGCTTTGAAGAAACAAGCGGAAGCTAATCTGGCGAGGGAGATCGCCCAGGCGAAGTGGGGTGAAACCCAGGTCAAGCGATATCGCCAGTTAGTCGAACAGGGTGTTGTTCCGCGTGAACAATACGAGCAGTTGAGCGCAAACCAGGATTCTCTGAATGCGAACGTCGGCGCTGCGCGCGCGGCAGTCCACAGCGCAGACGAAGCCATCAAGGTTGATACGGCGGCGGTCGAGAGCGCGAAGGTACAGCTTAGCTATTGCTTGATTCGATCGCCGATCGACGGCCGCGCCGGCCAGCGCCTGGTAGATGTTGGAAACGTGGTCAATCCGGGCGGAAGTTCCGGCAATAACAGTTCGGGAAGCAGTTCCGGCAACGGAAATACTCTACTCGTAATCGAGCGGCTGGATCCAATCTATGCGGACTTTACTATTTCCCAAAACAATCTGGCCGACGTGCAGGAACAGATGCGCTCAGGCCGTCTCAGGACTGAGGTGCGGCTTCCCGAGACCTCGGAAGATCCGGTTATCGGCCAACTCACGTTTCTAAACAATGCGGTTGAAAACACCACCGGCACTGTCGGTCTTCGCGCAACGATTCCGAATGCCGGACACCAGTTCTGGCCCGGGCGTTTCGTCAACATTCGTCTGGTGCTAAGCACGATTCATCAAGCCGTGCTGGTGCCGGCCACCGCACCGCAGATGTCGGCGAAGGGCTCGTTTGTTTACGTCGTCAAGCAGGATTCGACGGCCGAGCAGAGATCCGTGTCGCTGGGACAACGGCAGGGAGATCTGGTCGTGGTTGAGACCGGAGTACAACCCGGTGAACGCGTCGTGACTAACGGACAACTTGGCGTGACGCCGGGCGGAAAAGTGCGAGTTGAAGAACCGGCCGGGGCCGGAAGTCCAAACACCGCGGGCGACGCCGGCAAATGATTGCCCGCGCGCTACCCCGACAGGCCGGGGTTCTGACGAACAACGGGACGAAATAATGAATCTATCCGAGCCTTTCATTCGCCGGCCCGTCATGACCGCGGTGCTGACCCTCTCAGTCATCCTGTTTGGAATTCTGAGTTACTCGCAACTCCCGGTTAATGATCTACCCGCGGTCGATTACCCCGTCATTCAAGTGGCGGTAGGCTACCCAGGCGCCAGTCCGGACACGATTGCCAATAACATTGCCACGCCGCTTGAACGCCAGTTCATGCAAATCAATGGACTGGAAGTCGTAACTTCCAAGAGTACCCAGGGCGTTGCCACCTTCACGCTTCAGTTCGCCCTCGACAAGAATATCGATGCGGCAGCAACTGACGTGCAGACGGCAATCTCGCAATCGATTGGCAGTCTTCCCGCCGATCTCCCTTCACCGCCGACGTATTCGAAAAGCAATCCCAACGATCAACCGATCATGTATATCGCCCTGACGAGCGATTCGGTGACGCCCGGGCAGCTATACGACTACGCGAGCACTCAGGTCGGGCAACGGCTCAGCATCCTGCCCGGGGTTTCGCGCGTAAATGTGTACGGCACGAAGTCCGCAATTCGGATCAAGGCAAATCCTTCGGCGATGTGGGCGCGTGGTATTTCGATTGATGATCTGAGCGCGGCGATCAAGAACGGCACCAGCTATACCGGGGCGGGACAGTTGGATAGCAGCTCCGGCACCGCGATCCTGCGGCCGCAGGGTCAACTCGAAAGTGCCGACCAATACAACAACCTGATCGTGGGTGGCACCAGCAGCTCGCCGGTCTATCTGCGCGACGTCGCGACGGTCAAGGATTCGGTGCAGGACGAACGCGTCAACATGCGTTTTTGGGTTCGAGGATACGAAGTGCCGTCAGCGACGGTGATCGTCGCAGTTAATCGCCGGGCCGGCGCGAATGCGGTCGAGGTTTCCAAAAGCATTCATGAAGTTTTGCCCCAGGTAAGTTCCGAGCTGCCGGGATCGATCCGCGTGACGCCGATTTACGATCGCTCGCAAAACATCGTTCGCTCAGTCATCGACGTTGAAACGACCCTGGTCATCGCTTTCGTGCTGGTAGTAATGGTCATCTTTGCCTTCCTGGGCAGGGCCACCGACACCCTGATTCCCACCGTCGCCCTGCCGCTGTCGCTGCTGATTACATTCATGGCCATGCGCGCGCTGGGTTACAGCCTCGACAATCTGTCTTTGATGGCGCTCACCCTTGCAATTGGATTCCTGGTCGACGACGCGATCGTATTTTTGGAAAACACAGTCCGCCGAATGGAGCGCGGCGAACAACCGTTCGAGGCGGCCATCAATAGCGCCAAAGAGATCAGCTTCACGATCATGTCGATGACTATCTCGCTGGCGGCGGTATTCATTCCCCTGGTTTTCATGACCGGTTTGGTAGGCAGAATTTTTCGCGAGTTTGCCGTGACGATCGTCATCGCGATTTTCGCGTCGGGGTTGGTCTCGCTGACGCTGACACCGTTGATGTGCGCGCGCCTGCTCAAGGAACGCGGCGAGGGCACACGTAAAACCTGGATGGAGCGGGTAATCGGCGGCATCGAAAAGCGGGTGCTGGCAATGTACGGTGGATCGCTCTGGTGGTTCCTGCGCCATCGTTGGATCTCGCCGTTGATCTGGATCATTTGTCTGGCCGGAACCATCTGGCTTTTTGTACTGGTCCCGAAAGCGTTCCTGCCGCCCGGAGACAGCAGTGTGATTTTTGGCGCCTTCATCGCCCGCGAAGGCTCCTCGCCGGATCAAATGCGCGCCCTGCAAAATCGCGTGGATCAAACTCTGCACCAGGATCCGAACGTGATTACAGATTTCACGATGACTGGAGCGACCGGATTTCTGGCAGCAAACCAGGGCATCACCTTCACGTTCATTAAGCCGGCGGCTGAGCGTCCGCCCATCCAGGAAGTTACCGCGCAGATGATGGGCAAGCTAAATTCGATTCCCGGGGTATTCACGTTCCTGCGGCCATTTCCGGTTCTCGAAATCAGCACCGGAGTAACCAGTCAGCAACAGGGGCAGTATGCGTTTGCAGTGTCGGGCGCGAATCCCGATCAGGTTTACGATGTGAGCCAGAAGCTGATGGGTAAGCTGATGCAGTATCCGGGATTTCTTACCGTCTCATCGGATTTTTACAACAACACGCCCAATCTGAATATTGACTTGCGGCGCGATCAAGCCAAGACCTACGGAGTTTCTGAGGCGCGAATCCTAACAATGCTGCGCAATGCTTATTCGCAGAATTATCTGTATTTGATCAAGAAACCGGAAGATCAATATCAGGTGATTCTCGAGGTGGAAGATTCGGCGCGGGCGAATGCTGAAGACCTCTCGAAACTATACATCCGATCTGACAACGGACAACGGCTGGTGCCGCTGAACGAGCTGGTTAGTTCAAAGTCTACGCTTGGGCCACAAGCGGTGAATCACCTGAATCAGTTCACCAGCGTTACGCTCTTTTTCAATCTCAAGCCCGGCGTGGCGCTCGGCGATGCAACGAATTTCATCAGCAAATCGGCCGCGGAAATTGTACCGCCGGGCGTGCGCGGTGAGCTGCAGGGCGAGGCGCAGACTTTCGCCAGCACCGTGACGAGTTTGACGGTGCTGATGGCGCTCGCAGTATTTGTCATGTACGTGATCCTGGCAATTCTTTACGAGAGTTACGTGCATCCGCTGACGGTTTTGTCGACCTTGCCGACGGCATTGGTTGGGGGGTTGTTGACCCTGCTCGTGTTCGGACAGGAGGCGTCGCTCTACGCTTTCGTCGGCATGTTCATGCTGATGGGAATCGTGAAGAAGAATGGCATCATGATTGTCGACTTTGCGCGGCAGCGTGTCGACGCCGGCGAAGCCGCCGACCGCGCCATTCATGATGCCAGCATGGACCGTTTCCGGCCTATTCTGATGACGACCCTGGCTGCGGTTTTTGGCGCGATGCCCATCGCGCTTGGCTTTGGCGCCGATGGTTCTTCCCGCCGTCCACTTGGTTTGGTAGTCGTGGGCGGACTCGTGGTCTCGCAATTCATCACGCTCTACATCACGCCGGTAATCTATCTTTACCTGGAAGAGTTTCAGGAAAAGGTCCTGGACCGTACTTCATTCTTCGGCTCGCGGCATACACCCAAACCCCGTCAGCCACAGCTGCCTCCTGAATCCGTACCGCCCGACTTTGTTATTGAAAAGTGAAGATTAATGCCGGAACGATTGCCGGCAGCGCTTTGGTAAGGGGCCTGGAAGAACTGTCTCGCCCACCCTGATAAGTTTGGAGTACCGCCTTCAGGTGGGATCGACGCACACCGTCAGAAGGAGGAACTCGGAACCAAAGCGCGACTTGCCGCTATTGCTGTTCCAGCTTCAACAACCTGGTCTTGAAATCGATGCTCAGGCGAAATGATTTTAGAAAGTTCAAACCAACCAGGCCATGAGCGTCGAGACCGGCGCCGTTCATCTGTTTGAAATCGATTGTGCAGGCTTTCAGGTCTGACGCTTTGACGGTCCCCACTTCCAGTGTCTCGACCGTCACGAGGCGAATGTTTCCCCCGGTGGGACCGATGACTCCGACCCCAAGGCCCTGCCACTCGGGCAGTTTCAGTTCATTCGCTAACTTTTGATCGATGCAGGTAAAGGTAGCGCCGGTATCGAGCACAAAGGTGTAAGGGCCCTGACCGTTTATTTTTACCGGCACAAGAATAGCCGCATCGTTTGGCCGAGCGAGTTCGAAGTGGACTTCACCAGGACTTGTCCCTCCTGGCGCTCCGAACTCGGGCGCGCCAGGGATCGCGCAACCACTTGAGATTGATAGAAAAAGTAGAACCAGCCAAAAAACTGCCGAACGCATGACGAAATCCTGGCGGGGCGGCCATCAGAAGGTTGGAATGGCCCGCTGCAATTTAGGATGCCAGAGTTTTATTGGGTAAGAATGACAAAAGTATGTGAGTAGTGTGGGAAACGAGCAACTGATTGTTGATTCAGGAAAGGTTGACGCGCATTCACGTGCTGTCATTCCGTCCGGCTGTTGCGCTCAATGATCTCAAATGGAATCTTTGTGTCCGCAAAAACTTGTCAACGAGACAGGCGATCGTTTCTCACGACCGCTTTCCATGCAGCCGGCACTCGCCAGCTCTCTGTTTGCCTGTTCTTGAACGAGCCACCCGCGAAACCAAACAACGCGAAGGTGTCACCCTTCTCAAACACATCTGTGACTTCGATGTAGTAATCAGGAAACCATTTGAAGTAGGCACGCCAGCCCGCCGTCATCTTCTCTTTACCCGTGACCTCATTGCCATGCGCGTCGATGAAGGTGTGATTGTCGCTCATCAATTCGCCGAGCTCGCCAATGTCATGAGCGTTGATGCGATCAATGAAAGCACGGATCCTATTGTTCATAAGCAGTCGATCCTAATTAAGTGTCGTAGCCAGGAAATCCTTTGTTCCTTCCGGGCCAGTCAATTCCAGCCACACTGGGGTGGTACTGACGTGGTTTCACATCGCAATGTCAGTACCATCTGCGTAAGCAGATGGATCAAGCACTCAATATACGTCTCGACGCTTTGACGCGCCCATTAACCTTACTCCCTGCCCGCCGCTGGCAACTCGCCCGTTCTGCGCAGCAGCGGAGTAATCGTCAGCCCCTGGACCAGAATTGAAAACGCTACGACTGCAAACGCAACCGAGATGATGTCTTCCCGATGAGGCATCCCTGGCGGCAAACCGAGCGCGAGGGCGAGGGCCAGCGCGCCGCGCAAACCACCCCAGAAAAGAATGTGCTGATGATGGCTCTGAACCCGTAAGCGTGAACGCGCGAATACGAGGCTCAGCGGATAAACTGCAAACGCCCGACCCAGGGTAACGACCAGAATTGCCACGATAGCCGGCACCAGCACCCGTCTGAAGTTCTGACTTGCCTCGTGAATCCCGATGAGCAAAAAGACCAGGGAATTGACCACGAAAGCGGCAACTTCCCAAAACTCCTCGACTGACTGCCGGCTGGTTTCGGACATCGCTCCCAGATGACCGACATTGCCGATGATCAATCCTGTCGTTAGTGTCGCCAGCACGCCTGAAAGGTGAAAGTGCTCGGCCAGCAAAAATGAGCCGTAGGCGGCAACAGCTGTAAAAGTGATCTCGATCAGATGATCGTCGATGCGGCCCATCAGCAACAGAACGGCTGCAGCCACCAGGGCGCCGCAAACCACCGCGCCCAAAACGACTGCGATTAGCATCACAGTGATGCCTGCGGCGCTGACGCTTTGTCCGGCTGCAATGGCCAGGGCGATGCTGAACAATACGGCTGAGGTGCAATCGTTGAAAAGGCTTTCGGCTTCGACCAGAAGCCGAATCCGGCCTTTGGCTCCGGCCTCTTTGAAGGTGGCGATAACTGAAACGGGATCAGTTGCGGCGATGAGCACGCCAAAAATCAGCGCCGCGGTCCATTGCCAGCCGGCTAGGAAGCGCATGCCTCCGGCAGTAATCGCCATGGACAACAGCACTCCGACAGTGGCCAGCAGCAATATCACCGGCAAATCTTTTTGCAGTTCTTTCCATTTAAGTTGAAAGGCTGCTTCGAAAATCAACGGCGGTAGAAAGGCGCTGAAGATCAATTCTTTGGTGAGTTGAATCTGCGGCGCGAAAGGCAGCAGAGCCAGCGCGATGCCGGCCAGGAGCAATCCAATGCTGTAAGGCACGCGCAGCCGTCGTGCGAGCATGGCGACCACCGCGGCGACGAGCAGCAGGATCTCAACTCGTTCGATCGTTAAGGCCATAGCCTGAATTCGGATAATTCGACCGCGAATATTAGCACGATCCCCAATTGTGGATTTTTGAGATTGAGTGAGAGCGCGATTCTACGGCACGCGGGTAATTGCGGCCTTTCTGAGGAGGCTTTGCGAAGCAGGAATTCGTCTTCTAGCGGTCGCTGGCGTGCGTCGTGTCGTGATTCATCTGCTGCGCCAAAACTTATAACAGGCCTGACACATCGCCAGGGCCAGTTGATTTCCATCCATGAATTAACAGACCATTAAGGGCCGCGTAATTCGATCGTAGCATCACCTGAGTATTGTTCTGGAACGAAATACTACCGAACAAAGGGCTGGGGGCTATGTCGGCAGCCATTCACCGGCATAGCCCATTTTTTTAGGGACTTCGAAGGGGTTCCGTCTTCAGATCTGGCCTTGATATTCTCGACGCCAGCCCTTTGAGAAACCTTTCGGATTCCCATTGTTGCCAGCGGCCCAACGCGTCCCGGTAATGTTCAGTCCGCTCGCGGGCAAAATGTTTCAGCAGCCAGGTAGCGGCGACATTTGTTGGTTCATGCACGTGATCGTTCTTATCTCGGCTTGACGCCTTTCTTAGACGCGTACCCAAATTACCGATCCAGACATCGCAATCGTGCAATTCGCCCAGAGACGTTTGCAACAGCGCTATTTCTTTGGCGGCCGCTTTTATGTCTTCGCCCCCGCAGCAGTCGAACAGATCAAGAGCGTACCGAAGACGTTTGGCGAGAATTCGCAACTCATGAAGCTCGGTGTTTTCGAACGGAAAGAAGATATGCGGACTGGCAGTGCGAAATTCTTTAAGGCGGGCCGTAACTACCTTGGTCCCTATGCGACCGAATGTGGGAGCGACCTGCGGCATGTTTCGCGGCGTAGATTTCTTTAACACGACCGCGATATTTTGTAGCCGGCCTTCAAATTCTTCCCGCAGCTCGCCAACGGCAGAGCGCCGGATCGCTTTGTTCAGCGCTTCGCGCGCGCCTTCGCGTAACAGCTTCCGCTCCTCGATGAAAACTTCGATGCCCTCCGGAACTTCGCCGTGAGCGCTGGCCTTTAGTTTTTCCAAAGCCGCGATGGCCACATCTTCATCACGCACGGCGCCGAGGCTTTTGGCGATCGTTTTCAGTTTGGCGATCGGCAGGGCAGGTTTTCTCAGATGTGGCTCGAAATCGGAGATTGCGCTCCGCAGGCGGCGCGAAAGCACGCGCATGTCGTGCACGCCTTCCGGATCGCTCCAATCGAGCGCCTTCCTGCGGAGGGCGCACATGGCCGCGAGCTGAGCGTGCAGCGCGGTTTGAATCATTTGATCAGCGGGCGCGGCGCAATCCAGCCCGCTGACGCGTTTTCCCCTCATGAAGTCAAGCGCGTTTTAAGGCAGCGCGGCGGCCAAAAGAGAGCCGGCAATTGAAGACCTGTTCGAACATCTCACGTTTCTGCTCGGCCGCAATTATCTCGCGATCACAATTAGCGGGCGTCTGGAGTTCGATATGTACTACGCGACCGTTGCGAACACAGCGCAGGTCGCCGACTCGGCTGTCATGCCGGCGATCGAGCGCGTCCGCGATCCGAAGTATGGCCGCCAGTTTGATTACGGTGTCTTTATCAGTCTGATTCAAAGCAGCAAATGCTTCGTGACGATCTTTCGGTTCAGAGCCGCGATGATACCGGGCAGCGTTGGCGATCACGTCGCGTTCAGCTTCAGAGAAACCGGTCAACTCAGAATTCCTGATCAAATATAGAGAGTGCTTGTGATGATCGTCATGCGCGATGTGATAACCGACGTCATGCAGCAGCGCCGCGGCGGATAACATCGTGCGCTGATGTCGAGTAAGATCGGTCGCGCCCGAACGGCTGAGGTAATCGAAAATCCTTTCCGCAATCCTGGCGACCTGCTGCGCGTGGGTTTCTTCATATCCGAAGCGACGGCCTACGGCGTGAACTCCGCGGAGACGGTAATCGGTGATGTCCGGCAAAGGCGGATGAGACTCGGCTTCGATTTCGCGCAATCGATCGATGAGCACGCCTTCGCGGAGGGCCCAATTGCAGGTACGCAGGAGCTCAATCCGGAGAGCGCGTATAACGCCTTCAAGGATTTGTCCTCCGCCAATAATGATCTCTGATCTTTGGTTGCTGATCCCCGGCAACGCGCGCCGCTCGGCGGCGCTCATCTCTGCCGCGCGGGAGTTGAACCGAGTGAGCTTGTCCAGCGCAATCTCGTCGCCGGCCGGCCGCGCACCTTCCTCCCGGTGTTCTGCTTCACCCAGGGCGCGTAATCGCAACGCTGTGCCGATCGCGATGATTGTGCCGGAAGTACCCGTGGCGTGTTGCCAGCGTGCACCTTTCAACTCTCGCGCCGGCCGCTCTACCGCCGCCCGCACTTCTTCGCGCAGTCCTTTGAGTTCTTTTGCTTTCGGAGGATCGGAGTTGATGAATTGCTCTGTGAGGCCGATCGCGCCAAGTTTAACTGACAATAATACCGCCGGGGCGGAATCGCGCATGAGCGAGATTTCAGTCGAGCCGCCACCGATGTCGATATTGAGCAGCGAGGCATTTGGCGCCGCGCATCCCTGCGCCGCCGCCAGGCCAATCAGCCTTGCTTCTTCGATCGCGGAAAGAATTTCTACGGAGACGCCCGCTTTACGTTGAACTTCTCTTATGAACTGCGCGGAATTGCGGGCTTCACGGACCGACGCGGTGGCGACTGCAAAAATTCTCTCTGCGCCACGGGCTTCAGCAATCGAGCGAAAACGCTTAATGCAATCTACGGCTCGTTCGATTGCCGGGGCGGAGAGCTGTTCCTGTCGCAACGTGTCGTGTCCCAGTCGAACAACTTCTTTTTCGCGCGCCAGCACGGCAAAAGAATCACTGGCGGCGGCATCCACGACGACCAGCTTGATCGAGTTTGAGCCAACGTCGATGGCAGCGATCTTCATGGCGCAGGTTTCGAAGTCTCTTTCACTGCAGGGATAACATTCGGTTTGGCTTCCACCCGCGCTTCAGACCTGGCAACTTCCCTGGGGCTCGGGTTTGCGGCAGACACTTCACTCTCAACAATGCGCGCCACGGATCGTTTTAGTTCACCCGCAACCCGCCGGACCGGGCGTGACGCATCGATTACCTTAAACCCATACTTGCCCTTCATGCGATCGAATTCGCGCAGCAATAATTTCTGATACGCAATGAAGCTGTCGTAGTAATCATTACCGAGGCCGAGGTCCATTCCCGATTCCCAATAGTCAAAGCCTCGACCTGAGGCCAGTACGCGACCGGCCAATTCTTCCGGCGAGCGTACGCGCAAATAGAAAATTGAATCCGGTACCAGCGCGATTCCATAGATCGATCTGATCCAATCCGGATCCGCGCCGCGCACGACCGCCCGGGCAATCGCTGAATAGATGTATCGATCAGTCAGCACTACAAAACCTGCGCGCAGCGCGGGCAGCATCTGATTTTGCAACCGGTCGGCGAAATCCGTCGCGTAGTAAAGCTGCATGGTGAGGCGGCCCAGCGTATGTCCGGCTCGCGCGTCCTTGATGCCCCGTCCGGCGAGTATCGATCGCGTCATGCCGGTATCAAGCACTGCGTGACCGGCGGCCTCGAGCCATGACCGAAGCAGCGCCACGTGTGTCGATCGCCCCACGCCGTCGGTCCCTTCTATCACAATGAGCTTGCCGCTATAAGGCTCGATCTCGATACCCGGCATGGCCCGGCCGTAAAATTTCATCTCTCTCATAGGCCGGGCACCGCCTTCTCTTTCAAAGTCTCTTTCAAATACCGGTTGACGATCTCGCGCATTTGACGTTGCTGAGTTCGGATGGCCTGGGTAGCGTCTATCTGAGTCAATCCGAATTCGCTGACCATGTGATCGTATTCCTCAAGAATCTTCCCTTGAAAGATTTTGAAGCTTTCGTTCTCGTCATCCGACCACGCCATGTCCATACCGGCTTCGTAATATTTCAGTTGAGGCCGGGCCGATTCGATGCGGTCAACGGCAATGTCCAGCGGCGCGCGAAAATAAAAAGCTACGGTCGGCTTGACGGCGAACTTGTAGACTTCACGCACCCACGCTCGATCACAGCCGCGCGCGACATCGCGGGCGAATGCCGTATAGATGTAACGATCAGCGAGCACAATCGCCCCGGCCTTCAGCGGCGGCACGATGTCCCGTTCCGTGCGGTCTGCGAAGTCGGTCGCGTGCAACAGCGAAAAGGTTGCGGGGGTGAACAGGCGACGCTTTTTGGCACGCCTGGTTGTGTCTTTGACCAGCGGCGAGGAATTCCACTCCGAAAAGAAAACGTGATAACCCTCGGCTTTCAGCCACTGATAGAGCAATTGAAGCTGGGTCGATTTGCCGCTGCCGTCGGTACCCTCGACCACAAATAGACGCCCCGGGTAACGATGATAACCGTAGGAAATCATTAGTTTAGTTTGAGTCTCGCAGAAATATGTTACAGCGATGTGAAGTTTCCGGCCAGCGCGTGATTTCAAACGACTGGCGCCATTTGAGTTTGCCCCGTGGATTGAACTAAAGTAACAGCTCCGGTTTCGCGAAAGAGGCGCCATAGATATGAAGACACTCCTGTTGTTGCGACACGCCAAATCAAGCTGGAAGAATGGGTACTTAAGCGACTTTGATCGCCCGCTGAATCATCGGGGAACAAAGGCCGCGCCAATGATCGGCCGCTTGATTCGGAGGAAGAAGCTGCAGCCGGATGTTGTCTTGAGTTCATCGGCCGAACGCGCGCGGCAGACGGCTGCCCTGGTATTAGAGTCTGCCCACCTCAACACCGAGCTCCGGCACGACGAACGAATCTACGAAGCCGGCGCGCCGCGTTTGCTGGAAATCGTCTCAGAGATTGACGACAGCGCGAACGTTGCTATGCTCGTAGGCCACAACCCCGGATTGGAAGAACTATTGGAAGATCTGACCGGCGAGTCGAGACATTTACCCACTGCCGCACTGGCCCGCATAGAACTTAACGTCGAGAAATGGGACAAAGTGCGTGAGGGCGCCGGCCGGGTTGCGTGGTTGATAAAGCCAAAAAACCTGAAGTCGTGAGGTCCCAACCCCAATAATTTCCTCAATTCCCCTGGATAATCCGCGCTCGCGATAGTTAACTTCGATTTAAGGTCAGATTCACTTACTTGTAACTCGCCCCGGCTAATCTGCACGCTCTCCAAGTCGCAATCTCTTTTTCTTTGTTTAAAGGTCTTAGTAAAGCTCATCGGGAGAATCCTATGCAGAACACGCCTTCGCAGTTATCCCAAGTTCTTCGTTCAATTCTCGCTTTGTTCTTTGTATTGCTACTCCAAGTGGTCGTCTTCGCGCAGAAGAGTGACGCGGGAATGACTTCCGAGGTTCGAGTTCCGTCAAGTACAAAGACCGGCGCGGATTTGGATGACAAACTAAGAATTCTGCAAGAGGTATTGAGCGAGCAGGCAAAGCAACTCGAGGAACTGCGTGCCACTGTCGCGAACCAGCAAAGGGTGATCGAAGCGTTAACCAACAAAATACCGGCGGGCGAACCAAAAATTGACGAGCACAAAGACGTGGCGACCATGGCAACTGCGCCAGCGGAGCAGAATCAAACGCCGTCGCTGGAAGACCGCGTAAAGAAAGTTGAAGGCAAAGTGGCTCAATTTGGACCGTTCCGTTTGAGTGGAGACTTTCGTCTCCGCTTTGACGCAATCCTGCGCAAGGCGGAGCCCACGCCGCCGGCTGGATTCACGGCGCTGACGCATCAACAGAATGTGCGCATGCGCTATCGCTTTCGCTTGAATCTCGATACAGACATTAATCCGAAGCTTAGTTTTCACGGCCAACTGGCTACCGGCCCGCTCAACAATCCGCTCACTAACGATCAGGATTTCGGCGAAGTTACCACGCGGCACATCTTTGCAATCAACGAAGCGTGGATTGATTATCATCCGAACAAGGCGACCCAGCTTCAGGCCGGCCGAGTACAGGAAATCTTTGCCGACAACTCACGGTTTCTATTTGATGACGACGTCCGCTTCAACGGCTTCAATGAAAAGTACGTGGTCTCGTTCAAACGAAACAGTTTGAAAGTAACTAGTGTTGATCTGCGGGCGGGCCAATACATCTTCAGCAATCCTAATGTAGCAATTGTGACCGCCGGCAGTCCCCTGGCTCAGGCGGGCGCAATCGTAGGAACGACAGGCCGCAACTCGAACCTGTTTCACCAGGGTTTTCTCGTCAATCAGAAATTCAATGATCGGTGGAGCAGCCAGTTTGGCGGCGACGTTCAGCTCTATCGTAATCCAAATCAGATTCAGCTGGCTTCGACGGCAAATGGCGTCGCTCTGATTGTTCAGAACGGTCTGGGCATTACCCTGTCGGGCCCTCTGCCGGGCACGGGTAATGCGACCACGACTTCAGGCGGCGCAATTTACACAGCCAGAAACTTCCAGATCGCGCGCCTGACCTATCGATTGAACTGGGCGGGATTTAAGAGCGGCAGTCATGATTATCCCGTGACCTTTAACATACAGGCGGCACGCAATGTCGGCGTGGGAATCAGGGAACGCGATGCCATGCTCGCATCGCTGCAGATTGGAAAGATTACCAGGCGCGGCGACATGGCGTTCATCTACGTCTTTTCGATCAAAGGAGCTAACGCACTGATTTCGCAACTAACAGACGACGATCTGGGTACGAACAGCGGCGTCAACATTCGCACCCATCATTTTCGATTCGACTATGGAATCGCGAAAAAGGTCACATTGCAAAGTTTGATTTTTGTCCAAAATGAATTGCGCAACAGCGGAGATTTCCCGAACTTCTTCGTGCCGCTGAATGCGTTCACGCCGCGCCAGTACCGCTTCCAGGAACAAATCGCGTTTAGCTTCTAAGGACAGGCACCGCCTGTAATCGCTCTTAACTAGTCAATGGAGGAATTCCGCATGTTAATCCTAATAAGACCAATCACCGGCGCAAAGTTCAGCGCAGCTTTTTGTATCTTAGTGATTCTCGGTCTTGCCGCGTGTCACGGTGGGAATAGTGCAACTGAAATGAGGCTACAAGGCGCCGGCGCAACTTTTCCAAATCCTCTCTATCAGAAATGGTTAAGCGAATACGGCAAGCAGAATCCAACCGTGAAGATCGATTATCAATCGATCGGTTCGGGTGGCGGGATCAAGCAAATCCAGGCGCGCACCGTCGACTTTGGCGCCTCGGATGCGCCGATGACTGACGCCGAGTTGAAAGCGTCGCCGGGTGAATTGATTCACATTCCGACCGTCCTGGGTGCGGTTGTGCTTACCTACAATCTCCCGGGCGTTTCCAAGGCATTACGGTTTTCGCCGGACGTCATCGCCGACATTTTTCTGGGGAAGATTACGAAATGGAACGACGCGCGCATCAAAACCGACAATGCCGAAGCAAATCTGCCCGCCGCTGATATCACGGTGGTGCACCGCGCCGAAGCCAGTGGCACCTCGTTCGTTTTCTCTGATTACCTTTCCAAAGTCAGTGCAGACTGGAAGCAGAAAGTGGGCGCCGACAAATCGCCTAACTGGCCAGTGGGGCAAGGTGGCAAGGGCAACGAAGGCGTCACTGGACAAATCAAGCAACAACCAAACACGATCGGCTATGTCGAGTTGGCTTATGCAGTCCAAAACAAACTTCCAGTAGCACTAATCAAGAATGCCGGCGGCAGTTTTGTAGAGCCGTCAATCGATGCGGTCACAGCCGCAGCCGCGGCTTTGGCGGCAACGACGCCGGATGATCTGCGCGTCTCAATCACCAATGCTAACGGTGCGACTGCATATCCGATTTCCAGCTACACCTACATTCTCGCCTACAAAGCGCAAGCCGACTCCACCAAAGGAAAGGCTCTGGTTGACTTCCTGTGGTGGGGAATTCACGACGGTGAACAATTTGCGAAAGACTTGCAGTACGCTCCTCTGCCGAGCGAGATCGTCAAGCGAGCCGAGGCGAAGATCAATTCGATTACTTCGGGCGGAAAAACACTGCGGTGATGTTTCATGTCTGCCTGGCGACAACGACTTTCTCCCACCGGGAACACGGGCGATGCAATTTTTCGCGGCGCAATGTTCGGGGTCGCGTTACTGGTCGTGTTAATCGTCTGCGCGATGATCCTGGCCCTGGCATTGCAATCTACGCTGTCGATTCGACAATTTGGTTTCGGTTTTCTGACCAGCCGTGAATGGGATCCGGTCAAGGAACAGTTTGGTGGGCTGGCGTTCATCTACGGAACGATTTTCTCCTCATTAATCGCCCTGCTAATTAGCGTGCCGCTTTCACTCGGTGTCGCGATCTTTCTCGTCGAACAAGCACCGAACTTCGTGGCACGACCGATCACTTTCCTGGTCGAGTTGTTGGCAGCAATTCCTTCCGTCGTTTACGGATTGTGGGGAATCTTCGTGCTCGCGCCGTTTCTGCGCGTACATGTCGAACCTGTGATGGCCCGCGCATTTGGCTGGCTGCCGCTGTTCCAGGGTCCGATTACCGGCATCGGCTTACTTACCGGAGGAGTGATCCTGGCGATCATGATAACCCCAATTATTTCGGCAGTCGTACGCGACGTGCTTTCAGCAGTTCCGAATACGCAACGCGAAGCCGCCCTGGCTTTGGGCGCGACCAAATGGGAGACCACAATTGTGGTCGTGGCCAACGCGGCGCCGGGAATTGCGGGTGCGATAATCCTCGGACTTGGTCGCGCTCTCGGTGAAACAATGGCTGTGACGATGGTTATCGGCAATCGGCCGGAGATCAGCCTGTCGGTTTTTCAACCTTCGTACACCCTCGCCTCAGTGATCGCGAATGAATTTACGGAAGCGACTGCAGATATCTATTTGAGCTCTCTGGTCGAGCTCGGATTGATTCTCTTCCTGGTCACTTTCGTGGTGAATGCGATTGCCCGCGTTCTGGTTTGGCGAGTGACCCGCAGGACGGCTGGAGTGGGACTGGCAGCCTAATGTAATTCGAAAATGAATGTGGTGGGAGCTTGAGCCAGGTAATGCCCTTTTCCCGAACAGATCGAACACGACGCGTCGCCAGTGGTTTGATGACCACGTTGACAATGCTCTGCACGCTCGCGGCGATCGGAATTCTGGCGATCATACTTGGCTACATCGCGATGCGTGGGATCAGTTCAATCAGCTGGAACTTCATGATCGACAGTCCTCGCCCCGTAGGCGAAGGCGGCGGCATCGGCAACGCAATCATCGGCTCTGCAGTTTTGCTCTTGCTCTCATGTGTCGTCGGCATTCCTATTGGTATTGCCACCGGAGTTTATCTCTCAGAGTTTGGCGGCGGATTTTTTGCGAGTTTCGTTCGCTTCCTGGTTGATACTTTGACCGGCATTCCATCGATTGTGACGGGCGTGTTCGTTTACGCCGTAATCGTGCTCCCGATGCGCCATTTCTCGGCCTTCGCAGGTGGAGTTGCGCTCGCCTTAATCATGGTCCCGATCGTTGCGCGCACGACCGAAGAAATGATTAAGCTGGTGCCAAACAGTTTGCGCGAAGGCGCTTTGGCGTTGGGGGCGCCGCACTGGAGAGTAACGTTGGGTGTTGTGATTCCCGCAGCCGCTTCGGGAATTGCTACCGGCGCGATTTTAGCTATCGCTCGCGTGTCAGGCGAGACTGCGCCACTCCTGTTCACCGCTTTCGGCAGCCGCTTTTTTCCGCGAAATCTAAACGAGCCAATTGCTTCACTCACAGTTCAGATTTACAACTATGCAATTTCACCTTACGACGAGTGGCATGCTCAGGCATGGGCAGCAACGCTTGTCTTGATGACCCTAATCCTTGCCATAAATATCCTGGTAAGGTTTGTTATTCGCAAACGGTTCTAGCGATGTCGACATCATTCCCCACAGTGACGCCGAAGTTTGAGATCAGGGATCGCGCTTTGCCCGCATCGCGCGAAACGAAGATCGCAGTAGAAAATCTCAACTTCTATTACGGCCGCTCTCAGGCACTGAAAAATATTTCACTCGCGATCCCGGAACGCATTGTGATGGCTTTCATTGGTCCTTCTGGATGTGGAAAAACAACTTTCCTCCGCACGTTGAATCGCATGAATGACGTAATTCCGCACGCGCGAGTCGAAGGAAACGTTTCCATCGACGGCCAAAATATTTACGCTGCCGGCGCCGACGTCGTTGAATTGCGTCGCAAGGTCGGCATGGTGTTTCAGAAGTCTAACCCGTTTCCCAAGTCGATATTTGACAATGTCGCCTATGGTTTGAGGATTAATCGAATCGCGGCGAACAAATCGGACCTTGAAGATCGGGTTGCCGGCGCGCTGCAGGATGCCGCTCTTTGGGAAGAAGTAAAAGATCGTCTAAAGTCTTCTGCGCTTGGGCTTTCTGGCGGTCAGCAACAAAGGCTCTGTATCGCAAGGGCGCTGGCAATTCAGCCGGAAATAATTCTGATGGACGAGCCGGCGTCGGCCCTCGATCCGATTGCCACGTCCAAAATCGAAGAGTTGATCGTCGATTTGAAAAAACGATATACGATCGTCATCGTCACCCACAATATGCAGCAGGCGGCGCGTGTCTCTGACTTGACTGCATTCTTCCTGCTGGGCAAATTGATCGAGGCAAACAGCACGGAAAAAATGTTCACGGCCCCTGACGAAAAGTTAACTGAGGACTACATCACGGGGCGTTTTGGCTGATTCGAAAGTTATGGAAGTTCACCGGCATCTTGATGAAGAACTCGACACGCTGCGCGCCAGTGTCTTGCGGCTGGGTGGTGAAGCCGAATCTGCTCTTCGTCGCGCGATGCAGTCTTTGACGGGACGAGATAGCGACGCAGCGCGTGAAGTGCTGGAGCATGATGACGATATAGATCAGCTCGAAATCGAAGTCGATCGTCAATGCGTGGACATATTCGTTTTGCGCCAACCTGCTGCGCGCGACCTTCGTTTCGTGATGTCGGTGGCCAAGATGGCACCTTTGTTGGAACGAATCGCGGATCACGCCTGCAATATCGCGCGGGCGGCAATCGATCTAAATACCGAGCCGGAACTAAACGACCATGATCGCGTCCGTAAAATGGGTGCGAGTTGCTCAGCCATGCTCGGCGCAGCGCTCGATGCTTTTACCCGAAATGATCCGTCAGCTGCGCGCGAAGTTATCAAGCGTGACGCGGAGATTAACGATCTCTACAATCAAATCTTCCACGATTTGATTGAGATGATGGCCCAGGAGCCGGCGACGGCAACCCGTGACGCGCGATTATTGTTCGTCGCAAAGCATCTCGAGAGAATTGGGGATTACGTCACCGACATCTGCGAATTGACGGTTTATATGGCTGAAGCCGCAGTCATCAAACATAAACATTGAATGTTTCCGGCGCGGGCTAAATAACAGCTGCGGTAACTAGCCACACGTTTAATAAGTGTGATTGAATTGTCCCGTTATCGATACTTAAAACTCTTTCTGCGTTTCACGCTGAACTGTGACTACAACAACAGCCGCCATCGCTATCATCATCGTTCTGGTAGCGATGGTTTTCGATTTTACTAATGGATTCCACGATGCGGCCAATTCGATTGCTACCGTCGTCTCCACCAGAGTTTTGTCTCCACGCGCAGCCGTCATTTGGGCAGCCGTTTTCAATTTCGTGGCCTTCGCGATCTTTGGCACCCGAGTGGCGAAAACTATCGGCGGTGATCTGGTGCGCATCGATCTGATTCGAGACGATCTTCGCATTTACGTCCTGTGTGCGGGTCTATTGGGAGCCATAGCCTGGAACCTGGTGACCTGGTATCTCGGATTGCCGACCTCCAGTTCGCATGCTTTGATCGGAGGCTATGGCGGCGCGGCCATCGCCGCATACCGCGGCTTCGGCGGATTGTTGAAACCCGAGGGCTGGATCAAGACGCTCATTTTTATTGTTGCTTCGCCCGTCATCGGATTCATACTTGGATTCATTCTCATGCTGGCGGTCTATTGGATCTTTCATCGCGCAACACCTGCTCAGGTCGACAAAACGTTCCGCCGCGGCCAACTGCTTTCGGCCGCTGCTTATTCACTGGGCCACGGCGGTAACGATGCGCAAAAAACAATGGGTATCGTAACTGCTGTGCTGGCGACAGCCGGCCTGTTCAATTTGCATCTCGGCGATAAGGGCGCACTGCCGGCAATTCCTTTGTACGTCGTGTTATTGGCGCATGCGGCTATCGCTTTGGGCACTCTCGCCGGCGGCTGGCGGATCGTTCATACGATGGGTTCAAAGATTACGAAGTTGCGTCCTGTCGGAGGCTTCTGCGCTGAGACGGCAGGCTCGATAACTTTGTTCGGCGCGACGATACTCGGAATACCCGTCTCCACGACGCATACAATTACCGGAGCCATCGCCGGCGTGGGCTCAACAACGCGTTTATCGGCGGTTAAATGGCGAGTGGCCGGAAGAATTCTTTGGGCCTGGATTCTAACCATACCTGCTGCGGCTATTTTTGCAGCCGCTGCTTTCTTATTTATCAACTTGGTTTACAGCATAGTAATTAGGTTCGTGTAAGGAATAAAACCCAACCGATCACTATCCATGCATCTCACATCATGAAGAAGCCGGCGCTAATCATCGAGGACGACGCGGACATCGCAGAGAGCGTGAAATACAATCTCGAATCCGAGGGCTTCACGGCAATGGTTGCCGCCACGGGAGAGCAGGGTCTGGCTCTGGCGCTCGATGCTCAGAATCCACCCGCGGTAATTGTCCTCGATTTGATGCTTCCCGGCATGAGCGGCATGGACCTGTGTCGTCGCTTGCGGCGCGAAAACCAAACCCGCCGGACTCCAATCATCATGTTGACAGCTAAGGCTTCTGAAACCGATCGCATCGCAGGATTGGATCTGGGCGCCGATGACTACATTCCGAAACCGTTTTCGGTGCGTGAATTAGTCGCCCGAGTGCGCGCCGTACTGCGAAGAACCGACGAGGAAGCCACTGAGCGCTATGATGACGGCCGCCTGACGATCGATTTTGGCGACGTGCGGGTGATGTGCGATGGGGCGAACATTAAGCTGACCAACAAAGAATTTACGTTGCTGTCGGTCCTGGCGCGCTCGCGCCGCGTGGTTACTCGCCAGCAACTCCTCGATCAAGTCTGGGGCTACAGTTACTATGGCGACGCCCGGACTCTTGATGTGCACATTCGACGCCTGCGACAGAAACTTGAAAACTGTGGCGATTGCATCGAGACTGTCGTCGGCGTGGGTTATCGCTTTGTCGGTTGCAGAACGCAAACGCGAGCTGCTGCTGTGGTTACCGATGACTAGATCTCGGCTTCTCATTTTCTTCCTGGTGGCTGCGTTCGCAGCGTTGTTAACGGTACTTATCCTTGTCCCAACTCGCGGTTCATTTCTGATTGCCACGCTTGCGTTATTGGCCGGGCTGGTTTCCGGCCTACTCCTCAAAGGAAGACGCTCTTCATTCGGCATTAGCAATTTACAGACTGAGAACGATCAAACAGTCGGGGTGTCAGCGGAATTACTTGACGCTACAATCAACGAAATGCGCGAAGGCCTGCTGATCATAGATCACGAGATGCGGGTGCTTGCTTCAAATAAAGCCGCGCGGAATCTGCTCTCAAACGTCGACGATCGAATCGACTTGCGCCGCTTGACCGAACTCACGCGTAACCCCGCCATCTACGATGCGTTTCTCGATGCCCTCCACGGGCAGGAACGCGCGGGCGTGAAAGTGGAAACCTATAATCAGGGCCGTCAGGTTTTTGATCTTCGCGTGGCGCCTTTGCGGTCATCGAATGGAAAAGGGACGCAAGGCGCGGTTGGAGTCTTCTTTGACATTACCCGGCTGGAGCGGCTGGAAGTAATCAGGCAGGAATTTCTTTCCAACGTTTCGCATGAATTGCGGACTCCTTTGACGTCGATAATCGCGTTGGCAGAGACTCTCGAAGCCGGAGCCCTTAACGACGCGGAAAATAATCGCCGCTTTCTTTCAATTATCCAGAAGAACGCCACACGGATGCATCGGTTGATCGACGACATACTCGAGCTCAGCGCCATCGAAGCCGGAAACGTCAAAGTACACCCCGAAACGATCCAGCTTCGCGCGCTGGTAGAGGATGTCATCGGTACGCTCTCGTCCGCCGCAGCGTTGCGAAAGGTCGCCTTGAGAAATGACGTCTCCCCGGAAGCGAGAATATTTGCCGATCCGCACCGATTAATGCAGATGCTTACGAACCTGGTCGACAACGGAATCAAGTTCAATCGCGAAGGCGGGCAAGTCGTCATTAGTTTTGATCACGGAGTTCGGGATCGAGTTCACGTCGAGGACACTGGTGAAGGAATTCCAGCGCATCATCTCGATCGTTTGTTCGAACGCTTCTATCGAGTCGATCGGGCCCGATCGCGCGAGCTGGGCGGCACCGGTCTCGGATTAGCTATCGTTAAGCACCTGGCCCGGGCGCACGGAGGAGAAGTAACAGTCGAGTCCCGGTTTGGAGAAGGAACGAAGTTTACGGTTGAGTTTGGCGCCACTGCCTCCGCCGAAAAACCAATGCCGTCAAAGGCGGCGACCGCTTAATGGGTCGAGCGAACGGGGCTGTACGCAATCCTCGATTTCAGTAATCGCTCGGCAAGTCGTCGAAGTTGCAAGGGCATCTCTGCCAAGCTGGATTCTTCTTCTCCCGTTTGATACCTCATCAATAATTGCAGTTCCGCACTACAAAATTCGCAATAGGCCAGATGCGATTTTGTCTGCCTCATTTGTTTTGGAAGCAAAGCGCGATTCTGGAACTTAAGCAAACGTTCAGAAGAGGGACAGCCCGCGCTTTTGAAGAATAGGGTCGTTAATCTCAAGGCCATCACCTTCTATCGGTGCTTTCCAATCTACCAGGGTTTGTTTAGCCACAGCTGACATAAATCCAATAAGCCAAATCTTCCAGATTTTGCACTCGACTGTTTGAGGGTTTTCCCTTTACGAGTCAAGGCTTTATCTCTAGTGTAAAAAAATGTTGCCCATTCTTTAATTTGTTGCTAAGATGGTCTCGGTCGGTCGAGGAGCGGGTAAACTCCTTGATTTCCTTTCTCCGATGGTGCGGCGAGTCTGAGCGACCATCGAACCCGATTGCTTCAAGCGAACGGGATTATCTTTCCGGGATAACAGAAGTCACGAACAAATTGGTTCCCCCAGCGCGGGAGTGCAATCAGTTTCATGGAACTGGGACGTTGCCCTTCAAATTCAATCTCCTCCGATCCCTGCCAGATGTCGCATAGCCGTTGTGCCTGAAAGTCGAGTGTTCCACTTTGCCACTGATCTATTTCGCAATCGCGATCCAATTCTTCTCAAAGTCCCATCAATAACCGTGAAATCAACCAGTCCCAAAACTACAAACGAACTGGCGGTTAGCACGCCGGCTTCACCGCAGCCACGAACTGTCTCCGGGCGATACACACGTGGCCGCTGGGTCGAGAGCCTGCGTCAATCGGACGTAAACCGTCTTTGGTCTGAACTTCATCGCGTAGTCAGCAGCCATCCGCTGGTCCGGGCATCACGGAGCGCCGGCCTGCTGATTGAAGAGGGAGCGACCAGTGCTTATACAGATCTAACCCAGGAACTATTTGTTCAGTTGTTAACCAAGTCGCGGTTTCAGCACTATCTGGATACTGCGATGACCGATGCAGAGATTGAATGCGAAATCAGCCAGATCGAATTGACCAACCTGCTGACTGCCGAACTTCGCAAACGTCATCCGGAAAGCTATCGACTGGCACGCCGCATCTCGACGCTGATCCAATCGAGTTCGAACTTCCGCCGATTTGACAGCAACGGCCACTCCGAAGAGAACCATCGGCGCCTGGCAGATCGAGTTTATGGCTTGAGCGAATGGGCAGAAAACAAAACTGGCCGCGGGCACCACGAACTGGAGGCGCGCGCGCACATGATTCCAGTTCGCCCGCGCGATACGCGAATGGTTGGATGCACAGGAGACTCGCAAATAGTGATCAGCAATTCCGACCTTGAAGACCTGATCGTCTCGGTACTTGATGCCATAGATTCACCGGTTGATGTACGGACGCTGCGAAGTTTGGTGATGTCACGGCTGCCGGTGATGGACATTTATCTGGTTCCTCTGGGCGGCGATGATTCTGATTCTGAAAGCAGCCGTTTCGATCCGCCTGACTCCGGCGAGAATCCAGAGCAGAGCTTATTGCGAAACGAATCTGAGCGCGCAGCCGCGGGTTCAGTTGATAGGTTCCTCAAAGGTTTGCGTGGGAACGTGCGCGGCAAGGTAAAACAATATAACCGGATGCTGGGCGTGCTGTGGCATTGTTACCTAAACCCGGAACACGCAACTCAATTGGAAGTTGCGGCGACCCTGGGCGTTTCCGACTCGCTGGTGTCTGATTACCGGCGGCGTATCGAGCAGGAGTTGCGTGCGCTGGCATTCAGGGAGGTCGAGGAGGCGCGATTATTCGAGCTCGCGTTGCGCGAGAGAGTGCGCGGACTGGTTCCGACCGGTGCTGAAGAAGAAGAGGTGGTGGCCTGAATCTTTAGCCGCTAAGCGAATAATTTCCCGGAATCGAGCTTGAGCCAGTAGCGCAGATATTCTGCGCTTTTGCTTTTTTTGGCGGCCATCTCAAAGATTGTGGTCGTGAAAGCCATCACCAATGCAATCCGCCTTCACCCTCTCTTATCATCCGACACGCAGTTCACTTGGGCCTTTATCCCGCTCGCTGCCGCTTGATGGTGATGTCGCCTTTAGTTTGACGGATCGCTGCGCGCTTCGTTACGCTTTGTTTCCGCATCGCTCGGCCGTAGCCTAACAGATGCACATCCTCGGTATTTCCGCTTATTACCACGACTCTGCCGCCTGTATTGTGCGGGACGGAGAGATAATCGCCGCCGCGCAGGAAGAGCGCTTCACGCGCAAGAAGCACGATCATCGCTTTCCCGCTAATGCAGTTAATTTTTGTCTCGATTATGCAGGAATCAAAGGTGGCCAGGTTGATCTGGTAGCTTTTTACGACAAACCCTTGCTGAAATTCGAGCGGCTGTTGGAAACCTACCTTGATTATGCGCCCAGCGGTTTGCGTTCTTTCATCATGGCGATGCCGCTGTGGCTGCGCGAGAAATTATGGATTCGCGAACAGGTGGCGAAAGAGTGCGGGTACAAAGGCCAGGTTCTTTTCACCGAGCACCACGAATCGCATGCCGCCAGCGCGTTCTTCCCTTCTCCGTTCGAGTCCGCGGCCGTCCTGACGATGGACGGTGTTGGCGAATGGGCCACCAGCAGTTTTGGTTACGGTCGCGGCAACGAACTCCACCTGCTAAGCGAACTTCATTTTCCGCATTCCCTCGGACTGCTCTACTCCGCCTTTACCTACTACACCGGCTTCAAAGTAAATTCCGGCGAATACAAAGTGATGGGCCTGGCGCCCTATGGTGAACCACGTTACGTTCAAACAATTCTCGACGAGTTGATCGATCTGCGCGAAGACGGATCGCTGCGGCTCAATATGAAGTATTTCAATTACTGCCAGGGCCTGACGATGACCAGTGCCGCGTTCGATCGTCTGTTCGATGGGCCGCCGCGCAAACCTGAAGCGAAGCTCACGCAACGTCACATGGATCTGGCGCGCTCGATTCAGGAAGTAGTTGAGCTGGCGATGCTGCGGATGGCGAATCACGTTCACAGCCGAACCGGTGAAAAGAATTTGTGCCTGGCCGGTGGCGTAGCACTCAACTGTGTCGGGAATGGTCGCATTCTGCGTGAAGGACCTTTCAAGAGAATTTGGATTCAGCCCGCGGCCGGCGACGCGGGCGGATCGCTCGGGGCGGCGCTCTCCGTCTGGTACCAGTACCTGAATAACGATCGCAACGTCGAGGCCGTTTGCGGCAGCCGTCAGGATGGCATGAAGGCGGCTTACCTGGGGCCGGAATTCGCAAGCGATGACATTCAGGATTATCTCGATGGCATCGGCGCGAAATACAAGCGGCTGAATCGCTCAGCATTGATTGATTACGCAGCCCGCCTGTTGGCTGAAGAGAAAGTTGTCGGCTGGTTTCAGGGCCGGATGGAATTTGGCCCGCGCGCGCTCGGCGCCCGCAGTATCATTGGCGATCCGCGCTCGCCGAAGATGCAGTCGCAGATGAATTTGAAGATTAAGTTTCGCGAATCATTTCGGCCGTTTGCGCCTTCGGTCTTGCGCGAGCGCGTGGCGGATTATTTCGAGCTGGACTGCGATTCGCCTTATATGCTTTTGGTCGCGCCGGTCCAAACACATCTGCGTCGCGACATGAACGCCGCAGAACAGTCATTATTTGGAATCGACAAACTCAATGTTACACGTTCGACGATTCCGGCAATCACGCACGTTGATTATTCGGCGCGAATTCAAACTGTGCGGCGCGAAGACAATTCGCTTTATTACGATCTAATCGCGGCGTTTGAGAAATTCACCGGTTGCGCAGTCCTGGTCAATACCTCGTTCAATGTTCGCGGTGAACCGATCGTCTGCACGCCGGAAAATGCCTATACGTGCTTCATGCGTACTGAAATGGATGCGCTGGTAATTGAAGACTTCGTGCTTGAAAAAGGTGAGCAGGACGAAAAAACATTTGTCGCCGATACTGGCTGGCAGGAGGAGTTTCAGCTTGATTAACGAGAGTACGGCAAACTCAGGCGTGTCTGACGCGCAGGCCCGCAAGACTGCCTTAATTGTAGCCGGCGCATTCCTGCTGCTGGCCGCCTGGAATTTTTATCGCCATCGGGTGACGGTCGTGATGATCCTCGGCGGAGTCGCTTTAGGTTTGATCTTAATCGGTCTGTTGATTCCGCCGGCGGCGCGCGCGTTCCACTTTGGCTGGATGAAGTTCGCCGCGGTTCTCGGCTACATCAATAGCCGCGTTCTACTCTTCCTGCTTTTTTATTTCTTAATTACGCCGTACGGTTGGATCGCGAAGCTTTTTGGCAGAGATACTCTGAATCGACGTGCCAGGCCTCGGGAGAGCTATTGGATTTCCCGCGAAAACTCGCGTCAGACAAAAGAGCAGTTTGAAAGATCTTTTTAGGGCTGCGATATCGTGAACGTTCCGGGCTTTCAGATCGTATATTCAATTAGGCCGGCGGAATAATTCATTTTAAAGCTGCCCGCCGGACCGTCATGGTCACGTTTCTCATTACCGCATTTGCAATCCTGTTCATCGTCGGAATCGCGGCTTATTTCTGGCAGAAGTCCGCGTCCGAAAAGTCTGAATACGTTTTGCCCCCGCGTCCCAACGCTCGAGGCTTGTTTGCCGATTCCGGATCGGGGGACGAACAGGCAACCAGCCAATCAGAAGTTGACGCCAAGAAACAATCCTTAATTGCTCGAGCGCGAAACGGCGAGCGCGCTGCCTTGAATGAAGCCCATAAGATCGGTGACTCAGTTTTGTATGATCAGGTCCTCAATGAACTCGTGCAGCACGCGGATTCCGACTCGAAATTGCTCGCTTTGATTTCTTATGTCGCGCAGCAGGAATTGCCGGTTAACGACGGACTTGCCCGGGCAGTCGTCGCGTCGTGGCAGCGCGCTCCTGATCGAAGTAACACGGCAAAGGCCCTGCACATCGCCGCTCTCAGTGACAACCCCGAAATCTATCGCGAAACCGTGGAAATAGCGCTGAGGTTCTGGCGCGAAGAAAGGCTCAAGGACGTCTCGTCAATCGAGCTGCGAGCTTTATTTGACGGCGAATTTTGGGTACTCTCTTCAGGCTCAAGACGCTCAGGCGCGGGTTTTCTTTTGAAGCGCACCCTCGCAAGCGCGCGTCGCGAATTGGAAGCCGCGGCCCGTATCACTCAATGAACAGCTTTTTTCGATTTTTTGAATTACCATTTGGTGGTGATGTTTGGAGTACCGCCTTTAGGCGGAATTGCGGTGATGTTTGGAGTACGCCTTTAGGCGGAATTGCAGTGATGTTTGGAGTACGCCTTTAGGCGGAATTGCGGTGATGTTTGGAGTACCGCCTTTAGGCGGAATTGCGGTGATGTTTGGAGTACGCCTTTAGGCGGAATTGCGGTGATGTTTGGAGTACGCCTTTAGGCGGAATTGCGGTGATGTTTGGAGTACCGCCTTTAGGCGGAATTGCGGTGATGTTTGGAGTACCGCCTTTAGGCGGAATCGCATTATCCGTAAGAGTTTCCGCTGAACGCGGTACTCCGAACAATTAGAGGTTTACCATGAATAACATTGATTTTGTTTCGATGCTGCCCCTGCTGATCGGCGTGGTCGTTATCCTGATCGCGCTGCTGATCATCTTGCGTCGAATCTTCGTTAACGTTAATGCTCGCGAGATTGCGATCAAAGAACGGCGGTATCTCGGAGCCAAGATGCCCCCGGGCCGTGTGGTAGCAACCGAAGGCGAAGTCGGCATTCAGGCCGATGTGCTCAAGCCCGGATTGCATTTGATCAAATATCCGTTTGAGCGCGTCGTGCGCAAGGTGCCGCTGATCGAGATCGGGGCGGACGAGCTCGGCATTGTCGAGGCGATCGATGGTGAGCCCATGCTGCCGGGCAGAATTTTCGCTCCCGATCGCGCCCAGAACGCCCACAACAATTTTCAGGACCCGATTGCCTTCATTAAGCAGGGCGGAGTCAAAGGCATCCAGCTGCGCACGCTGCCGCCGGGGCTCTGGCCGATACATCCATACCTGTTTCGCGTTTCGATTGCCAAGACGACGATGATTCCGCAAGGCAAGGTAGGCGTTGTGACCGCGGCCGATGGCGCGCCGCTGGATCCCGGCCGTTTGCTGGGCAAAGCGATCGAGGGCCATCTTAGTTTTCAGAATGCCGAGCTCTTCGTTTCCTCAGGCGGACAGAGAGGACCACAGGTCGACATTCTCACGCCGGGCACTTATCGCATTCTGACTCAATCGGCCCCGCTGGAAGGTGGCACGGAAACCAAACCGGGCTTGTTCTATATTCGCCTATTCGACGCAACGGTAATTAATGAAAACCAGATCGGTTTGGTCGAAGCCCTGGATGGCTCGCCTCTGAATTCTGGCGATTACGTGGCCGAATCAATTCCGGGCCATGACAACTTTCAGGACGGACACGAGTTCATCGACAGCAAGGGCCAGCGCGGTCCACAGAAAGACATTCTGTTGCCCGGCACTTATTACATCAATCCGCTGCTTTTCAAGGTGATTCTGGAAACCGCGAAAGAAGTTAAGCCGGGCGAGGTCGCAGTGATCGTTTCCAACACCGGCAAAGATCCTTCTGATGAAGTCCGGCGAGAGATGGCGGCGAAGGTTCGCGCGCGGATGGAGCGTGAAGAAAAAGAACAAGCCGAGCACTCCGCGGCCCGCCTCGATAAAATCGACGATGGCCGTACCGCTGAAGAGATCAAGGTCGAGTTGATGACCGGCGATCCGGCGGATCGACGGCTTGATGAAGGCGCACACGAAGCTTATGTCGTGCCTGAAGGCTATCGCGGTATTACCAAACGGTTGAGTGGACTTCCGGCGAAGTCGTCAACACGTTCAATCCTTTCGAAGTGATCTCGAAAGATGGTTTCACGATGCAGTTGGAAGTCCGTGTTGTGTTTCGTGTCAAACCGGAGGACGCGCCGTTCATGGTAGCCAAGATCGGCGGCATCGATCGTTTGATTCAGAACGTGATGCATCCGTTGATCGATTCAATCTTCCGTAATCAGGCATCGGAATCTTCGGCCATGGCCTACCTGCAAAATCGCCACGAAGAACAGGAACGCGCTGAGGCGCGCGTGCGTGCGCACCTGCTCAAGTACCACGTCGATGTCGTGAACGTGCTCATCTGTCACATTCACCTGCCGGAAGAGTTGATGAAGACTCAGACTGAGAAGATTCTCGCCGAGCAGCGTCAGAACATGTACAACGCACAGCGCGAGGCTGAAGAGAGACGCATTCAACTCGAAAAGACCAAGTCACAGGCCGACAACCAGCGAGATCTGATGGCCGCAACCGTCGGAGTTGAGATTGCCGGCAAGCGCGCCGAGCAACGCAAGGCCGAAGGCGAAGGTGAGGCGCACTATATTTTGCAGACCGGTAAAGCCGAAGCCGAGAAGGTGCGGCTGATGGGTGAAGCACAAGGCGTCGCTTATCACGAACAGGTGAGCGCGCT
>WNGF01001874.1_pt1 | contig 30219 bp, 26 predicted proteins | sample 5400641 | NCBI WGS metagenome assembly WNGF01 (sample SAMN13153371, study PRJNA577476) | soil metagenome | isolation source: 80 cm soil or saprolite under grassland replicate 2 | place: USA:California | collected 2016-06-15 | reverse complement strand
TTCGTCGAAGAAAATGGCGTCCCTTTTGTCGCCGAGATCGAGCGTGGCGACGGTCTTTGCGTCTAACTTCATGGAGGGCCCCTGGGGAAGCGACAGGGAAGCGCGAGGCTGCTTCCCCGTGGCCGTTTGCGGCACTTTCAGAAAGCAGAAATAGCGCCGAAGTCGATTAAAAACAAAGGCGTTTGCGCTTCCCGGCAGAGCATGGCCGGTCCGCTGCCCTGCATCTGCAGAAGCGCGGGGATCGTAACCTTGGCCGCCATGCTCCCCTCTTTCCTTCGATGATGCTCGCGGTGTCAGAATTTCTCCACCCACGGCCGCAGCTCGATCTCCCATGCCCAGGCGCTGCGGGACTGATGGATGAGATGCATGTAGCTGTCGGCGATCGCGTCGGGATCGAGCGTGCTGTCCGGACTGTCGCCCGAGTCCGGCCGGTGCGCGCTCCTGATGCCGCCGTCGACCACGACGTGCGCCACGTGAATGCCCTGCGGCGAAAGCTCGCGCGCCATGCTTTGCGCCAGCCCGCGCAGCGCGAACTTGCCCATGGCAAACGGCGCCGACTGGGGATAGCCCTTCACCCCGGCGGAGGCGCCGGTGAGCAGGATCGCGCCGTGCTTCTTCGGCAGCATGCGGCGTGCCGCCTGTTGGGCGACGAGGAAGGCGCCATAGGCGGTGACCGCGAGCGCTTTCTCCACGTCGAGCGGATCAATCTCGACGAAGGGGCCGCGGGTACGAAAGCTTGCATTGTAGACGACGATGTCCGGCGCCCCGAGGGAGGCATCGACATCGGCGAACAGCTTATCGACGTCCCCGCGCTTGGTTGCGTCGCAGGCGAACGCCCGCCCGCCGACTTCTTTGACGAGCCCATCGAGGTCGCCGGTGGTGCGCGCAGCGAGCGCCACCTTGATGTTCTCTTTGGCCAGCGCGCGTGCGAGGGAGGCGCTCAGCCCGGAACCTACGCCCACGATGAGCGCGGTATTGAATTTGACATTCGTCATGGTGAGTTTCCGGTTCGTGTCCTTAGATAAGGGACGAAACTAGCACGGCGGGGTGGAGCGATGGCGCGCTTTCTGATCGTGCTCGGACTTGTGATCCTGGTGGTCGGCCTGCTGTGGCCGTATCTGAGCAAGCTCGGGCTCGGCCGCTTGCCTGGCGACATCGTCATCGAGCGGGAAAACGCTACGTTCAATTTCCCGCTGGTGACGTGCTTGCTGCTGAGCCTGTTCCTGAGCCTCATCTTGTGGCTCGCACATCGATGATGGCGTGCCGCTCAAGTCGGCGAAGCGAACTCGATCGCGTGTCCCGGGCGCAGCGCAGCGTGAGCGGAAGGAATGGTGCGCTGCAGACACCGAGCTCGGGTTTACTTGAGATCGGCAATCAAATCTGCGCAAGTCGGGTAAACCCGACTTGCGTGGACCGTAATGGTCCCGGGGCGGTCCCGGATCAGCGGTGCACCGCCATCAGCGCGTTCACGTGCGCCTTTGACGCGCTATGGCGCTGCACCGCATCCGGGACACGAGCCGGTTGGTTTTACTGGCGATACTGCTGAATGCGCGTGGTGCGCAGGCCGGCCAAGCCGTGCTGGTCGATCGAATATTGCCAGGAGAGGAATTCCTCGACCGTGAGCGTGTAGCGGCTGCAGGCTTCCTCGAGCGAAAGCAGCCCCCCGCGCACGGCGGCAACGACCTCGGCCTTGCGCCGGATGACCCAGCGCTTGGTGCCCGGTGCAGGCAGATCGGCGATGGTCAGCGGGCTGCCATCAGGCCCGATGACGTATTTTGCCCGCGGTCGAAGGGGCTCGCTCATCAATGATCTCACGCACTCCACTGGCAAATCACGGCGAAGGTAGCGGCCGGCACTTAAGATTTGCCTAAGTTCCGGGCGATGGCGGCCGCATTGCTGCCGCCAAACCGCGCCGGCGGCGGCCGACGGCCGATCAACCGGGCCCGAGCCCTTTAGTTCGTCATTCCGGCCGGGCCGCGCGGGCCGGATTCCATAACCACCGGCAGTGGTTATGGAATCCGGGCTCGCTGGCTTCGCCCGCGTCCCGGAATGACGGGTCGGAGATTGTTTCCCATGACCTGTGGGGCCGGGCAGCCGCATGGCCGCATCACCCCCTCCAGCGGTCCCGCTGCGCGATCCCATGGCCGCATGCGTGCGATCCGGGCGGCGAGTGCCTATAATAAATGGATAAAGGTGCGTGAGGCCCCAGCGGGGGCGCGTAAGTCGGTTGCGCCGGAAAAGCAATGCTCAACAGCCTCGACCTCGAAGGCTTCCCGCGCGAGACCCGCGTGGTCGTCGCCATGTCGGGCGGCGTCGATTCGTCGGTCACGGCGGCGCTGCTCAAGGCCGAGGGCTACGACGTCGTCGGCGTCACGCTGCAGCTTTACGACCACGGCGCCGCTACCCATCGCAAGGGGGCCTGCTGCGCGGGGCAGGACGTCTATGACGCGCGCGCGGTAGCGGAGCGGATCGGCATTCCCCATTACGTGCTCGACTACGAGAGCCGCTTCAAGGAAGCGGTGATCGACCGCTTTGCCGAGAGCTATGTGGCGGGCGAGACGCCGGTGCCGTGCATCGAGTGCAACCAGTCGATCAAGTTTCGCGATCTACTCTCGACCGCGCGCGAGCTCGGCGCCAAGGTGCTGGCCACCGGCCATTACGTCGCCTCGCGGCCGCTGCCGGGGGGCAGCCGCGCGCTCTACCGCGCGCGCGACGAAGAGCGCGACCAGAGCTATTTCCTGTTTGCCACCACACGCGAGCAGCTCGGGGTGTTGCGCTTTCCGCTCGGCGACAAGACCAAGGCGGAGACGCGGGAGCTTGCCCGCCGGTTTGGACTTTCGGTCGCCGACAAGCACGACAGCCAGGACATTTGCTTCGTGCCATCGGGCCGCTACACCGAGGTGATCGAGCGGCTCAAGCCCGGCGCCGCCGAGCCCGGCGACATCGTCGATCTCGAGGGCCGGGTGCTTGGCCGTCATTCCGGCATCATCCATTTCACCGTCGGCCAGCGCCGCGGCATCGGCATCGCCGCCGGGCATCCGCTCTACGTGGTGCGGCTCGATGCGGCCTCGCGCCGGGTGGTGGTCGGACCGCGCGAGGCGCTGCGCACCAGCCGGATGCGGCTACGCGAGGTCAATTGGCTGGGCGAGGACACCATCGACCATGCGCTGTGTGCCGGCTGGCACGAGGTGTTCGTCAAGGTGCGCTCCACGCGGCCGCCGCAGCCGGCCTGGCTGAGCCGGGGAGCCCACGGCGTGGAGGTCGATCTGCTCGACGGAGAGGACGGCGTTTCGCCGGGCCAGGCCTGCGTGTTCTACGACGCGGCCGAAGGACAGGCGCGCGTGCTCGGCGGCGGCTTTATCCAAAGCGCGGTTGCGGCGACGCGCCTTCCAGTCATGCGGGAGGCGCGTGTGGTCTCGGGCGCCAGCCATATGTAAGTTTCGCCGCATCGCTTGATCCGTGCGGCGTGGCGTGAGTTGACGTGGGGGCGATGGCGGGCGAAATCGACATCGACACGGTCGCGAAGGCCTACGCGCGTTGGGCGCCGGTCTACGATTTTGTCTTCGGCGCGGTGTTCGACGCCGGCCGCAAGGCCTCGATCGCGGCCGCCGAGCGCGTCGGCGGGCGCATCCTCGATGTTGGCATCGGCACCGGCATCTCGCTGACCGACTATGCATCGACCCTGCGGGTCGTCGGCGTCGACTACTGCGAGCCGATGCTGCGCAAGGCGCACGAGCGCCTCGCCGAGTACAAGCTCGCCCATGTCGAGGCGCTGGCGGTGATGGACGCGCAGCATCTCGGCTTTCCCGACGCTTTCTTCGATGCGGTGGTCGGGCAATACGTCATCACCACGGTGCCGGACCCCGAGGCCGCGCTTAACGAGTTTGCCCGCGTGACGAAGCCGGGCGGCGAGATCATCCTGGTCAACCATCTTGGCGCCGAGGCGGGGCCGCGCCGCATGTTCGAGCAGAGCTTTGCGCCGGTCGCGCGTCGGCTCGGCTGGCGGCCGGAATTCCGCTGGCAGCGGCTGGCGCAATGGGCCGAGCGCCACGGCGGCGTGCGCGTGCTGGAACGCCGCCCCATGCCGCCGTTCGGGCACTTCTCGCTGATTCGCTTCGAGCGGCTCGTGGCCGGCGCCGACGGGCGGGGCAGGGCGGGGGCGGAAAAGACAGACGGTCCGCAATACACCTAATGTCGACGTTCGGAGTGATCCGGCGCTCTCCGCGCCGTAGGAACTACAGAACTTATGCGCCGCGTGAAGTGCCAACCCGGAGCACCCCCATGCTGAAACTCCCCGGCCACAGCCGATATGCCTATTCGCCGATCGTCGAACGCAAAGACTACAGTTGGCCGGGAGGCAAGCGGCTCGCCTTCTATGTCGCGCTCAATATCGAGCATTTTGCCTTCGGCGCCGGGCTCGGGATGGATCCGGTCCGCAGCGGGCAGCAGACGACGCGCAATTTCGCCTGGCGCGATTACGGCAACCGGATCGGCAATTGGCGCCTGTTCGAAATCCTCGACGAGCTGAAGCTGCCCGCCACGATCCTGTTGAACAGCAGCGTCTGCTATCACTACCCGCAGATCGTGGAGAAGATCAAAGCCCGCGGCGACGACGTGCTCGGCCATGGCCGCACCAATGCCGAGCTGCTGCGGGGGATGTGGGAGCACGACGAGGTGCGTGCCATTCAGGAATGCACGGAGATCATCGAGAAGTACGTCGGCGTGCGGCCGACCGGGTGGATGGGGCCCGGCGCGCTCGAATCCAACCTCACGCCCGATCTGCTCAAAGAGGCGGGCTATACGCATTTGCTCGATTGGCCCGTCGACGACCAGCCGATCTGGATGCAAACGCGCGCGGGGCCGCTGCTCTCGGTTCCCTATCCCATGGAATTGAACGACGCCGGCTCTCAGGCGCATCGCGACCACACCGGCCGCCAGTTCGCCGAGATGATCGTCGATCAGTTCGAGGAGATGCTGGAGCAATCGGAACGCCAGCCGCTCGTCTATGCGCTCTCCCTGCACGGCTTCATCGTCGGGCAGCCGTTCCGCCTGCGGCCGGTGCGCCAGGCGATCAAGCATTGCGTCGAGCACAAGCACAAGGATCGAGTCTGGTACACGCGCGCCGGCGACATCGCGAAATACTGCTTCTCGCTGCCGAAGGGCCTCATCCCGGGCAGTGACTGATGCCGGGAGCTAGAAGCTGGATCTCGGCTTTCTTTAGGTGAGGCCGGGCAACAAAACTCCGTTCATTCCCGCCCTCGCTTTCGCGGGGTAAACTCGAGCGGAATTCAGGGCCGGGCTGCGTGAGCAGCATACGATTGAGTGATACAGCGCGCGCATACGCGAGGCTTGAGATTGTGATGGCAGTCGAGGTCGCAAAAATCGAGCTCAAGAACGTGCAGGACGCCTCCGGGCTTGAGGCATGCATCGCGCGCGGGCAGTTCGCTGCTGACCAGGTGATCGCCGTCATCGGCAAAACCGAAGGCAACGGCGGCGTGAACGACTTCACGCGCATCCTGGCCGACCAGGCCTTTCGCCGCGTGTTGCAAAAACATGGCAAGCGAAGCGAAGCGGAGATTGCCGCGATTCCTATGGTCTGGTCGGGCGGGTGCGATGGCGTCATTACCCCGCACGCGACCGTGTTTGCCACGAACGACAAGACCGGCCCCCCATCGAAATCGTGCTTAGCGATCGGAACCGCGATCAGCGCCGAGCTGCTGCCTGAGGACATCGGGCGGCCGGCGATGGTGGAGAAGGTCGCGGACGCGGTCAGAGCGGCGATGCGCGATGCCGGCATCGACGATCCCAAAGATGTGCATTACGTGCAGACCAAGACGCCGCTGCTCACCATCGAGTCGGTCCGCGATGCGGAGGCCCGCGGCCGGCACGTCGCCTGCGAGGTGCATGACTCGATGGGCGTTTCGAATGGCACCGCCGCGCTGGGGATCGCGCTCGCCCTCGGCGAGATCAAGCCGCCGCGCGCCGAACAAATCTGCAGAGATCTCGACCTTTACTCGTCGGTCGCCTCCTGCTCCTCGGGTGTCGAGTTGACGCGAGCGCAGGTCGTACTGCTCGGTAACAAGCTCGGCGCTGGCGGGCGCTACCGCATCGGGCATGCGGTGATGCGGGATGCGCTGGATATGGACGGCATTTACGAGGCCATCCGCAACGCCGGGCTCGATTTGCCGGCCCGGCCGCGCGCCGAGGACCTCGGCGGCCGAGTGGTCAACTGTTTCATCAAGTGCGAAGCCGACCGCCGCGGCTCTTTGCGTGGACGCCGCCAGATCATGCTCGACGATTCCGACGTGCACCATCATCGGCATGCCAAGGCCGCGGTCGGCGGCGTGGCGGCGTCGGCGATCGGCGATCCGGCGGTGTTCGTCTCGGTCGATGCCATGCACCAGGGACCGCAGGGCGGCGGACCGGTTATTGCCATCATCGAGGCGGGAGAGTAGGGCAAGTCACCCTCTACCCAGCCATCCCCCCGAGCGACCCACGAGGGGAGGGAAGGGACCGGGTTGTCGCTTCGCGCTAATTCCATTTGACCGAAATCCGCGCTACGAGAACGTGGCCGTGACCAAATATCTGCAGACGTTCTGAGGATCGTCGTGGGGCGGGAAAGCTCGGTCGCGCGAGCGCATCAGGGTCGAGCGCCGATGGGCGAGGACGGCGCCGCTGCGGCATCCGCCCACGTCACCGTCCGCGGCCTGACCAAGCATTTCCCCGACGCCGTCGTCTACGATCGCTTCGACCTCGACATTCCGCGTGGGAAGCTCGTCTCGATCTTCGGCCCGAACGGCTGCGGCAAGAGCACGCTGATCAACATGATCACCGGCTTGATCCCGATCGATGCGGGAGAAATCCTGTTCGACGGCAAGCCTCTTCGCGACATCAAGTTCGGTTACGTGTTTCAGAATTATCGCGAGGCGCTGTTTCCTTGGCTGCGTGCGATCGACAACATCCAATATCCGCTCAAGCTGATGAAGCTGCCGAAGGCCGAGCGCCGCATGCGTACCGAGCGGATGGTCGCGAGCCTCGGGGTCAAGATCGACCTCAAGCGTTATCCCTATGAGCTGTCCGGCGGCCAGCAGCAACTTGTCTCGATCATGCGCGCGCTGGTCGTGGAGCCACAAATCCTGTTTCTCGACGAGCCGTTCTCGGCGCTCGATTACGAGATGACGCTGTTCATGCGCGATCAGCTTCAGCGCATCTTCGTCGAGACCGGCACGACGACGGTGCTCGTCTCGCACGATCTCGAGGAGGCGGTTTACCTCGCCGACCGCATTCTGCTGCTCTCGCGCCGTCCGGCGTCCATCGCCGACTACGTGCATTATGACGCGGCGCGGCCGCGCACCGACGCGACGCTGTCACAGCACGACTTCGTCCGCATCAAGGCGCACTGCCTCGAGGTCTTCCAGCGGGAGGTGCGCAAGGGATGAAGCCGATTCGTTTCGATCCCTATCTTCCGATCATCGGGGTCGTTGGCCTCATCGTCATTTGGTACTTGGCGGTTTGGTACCAGGTCGTCGATCCCGTTCTGCTGCCCTCGCCGGTCGATACCTTCCGCGCGTTATGGAAGGGAATGGCGGGCGGCCGGCTCGGCTTCGATTTCATGCGCACGTTGGAGCGCACCATCCTCGCCATCCTGATCGCGGCGGCGATCGCCATTCCGCTCGGCGTCGCGCTCGGCGCCTCCGAAAGGGTCTACCGCTCGGTCGAGTTCGTCATCGATTTCTTCCGCTCCACCCCCGCCTCGGCCATGTTCCCGCTGTTCCTGGTGCTGTTCGGGGTCGGCGACAAGACGAAGGTTTCGGTTGCAGCATTCGGGGCGGCACTCGTCATTCTGTTCAACGTGGCCTATGGGGTCATGAATGCCCGCAAAACGCGGCTTCTGGCCGCCAAGGTGATGGGCGCCTCGCGCATTCGCGTGCTCATCGACGTGATGCTGCTCGAGTCGCTGCCGCAGACCTTCGTCGGATTGCGCAACGGCGTGTCGCTGGCGCTCGTGATCGTGGTGGTGGCGGAGATGTTCATCGGCTCGACCGATGGTCTCGGCCAGCGCGTGTTCGAGGCGCAGCAGCTCTTCGCCATGCCCGACATGTACGCGGCAATCTTCGCGGCCGGCGCACTGGGCTACGGCCTCAACCTCATGTTTCTGCTTGTCGAGCGCCAATTCGTGCATTGGTCGGGAAAGTAGCGGGCCTATTCCCGACTCATCCCCGAATTGCGAAGATCGCTACTGAATCGGAGGGATGCCGGCCTTGACGATGATCTCGCGCCATTTGACGGCTTCGGAACTGATGAACTTGGCGAGCCCCTCGGGCGTCGTCGAAGCCCCTTCCGCGCCCTGCTCGACGATCTTGGCGGCGACCTGCGGATCCTTGATCGCCGCGACCACCTCCTCGTTGAGCTTGGCGATGATCGGCTTTGGCGTTCCGTGCGGCGCCAATAGCGCGAGCCAGCCCGACGCCTCGTAATTCTGCATTCCCGCCTCAGCAGCCGTGGGAACGTCGGGAAGCGCGGTCATGCGTTTGCTCGCCGCCACCGCGAGGGCCCTCGCGTCGCCGCTCTGCAGCGGCGCGCTCACGTTCGGCAGCCACTGGAATCCGACCGGCACCGTGCCCGCGATCAGGTCCGGCACGTATTGCGCGATATTGCGGTAGGGCACGTGGGTCAGCTCCAGTCCCGCGACCTGCTCGAAATACACTCCGGAAAGGTGTTGCGAGCTGCCGATGCCGACCGAGCCGTAGTTGAGTTGTTTCGGCCGCGACTTCGCATAGGTCACGAATTCGTTGAGCGATTTCACCGGCAGCTTCGAACTCACCACGATGAGAATTGGGAAATACGCGAACAGCGAGATCGGTTCCAAATCCTTGTCCGGGTCGTAGCCAAGGTCGCGGTAGAGCGTTCTGTTGGCAGCCATCGGACCGGTCGAGCCCATCACCAGCGTGTAGCCGTCGGGCGCCGCCTTGGTTGCCGCGCTGGTGCCGATATTGCCGCCTGCGCCCGGCCGATTGTCGACGATGAAGGGCTGTCCGATCGACTTCGCCATGCGATCGAGCAGAATGCGCATGACCACGTCGCTCGCGCTCCCACCGGCAAAGGGAACGATCACTTGGATGGGCCGTGTCGGATAGGCTTGCGCCGATGCCGGTGCAGCGAGGATTGCGACGGCGGCTGCGGCCACGTGCAGAAGGTGCGAACGTGTCATGGAATTCCCCTCGGAAAGACTCTGCTGCGTTCAAGCGTAATTGGCCGATCGGTTCAAGCCCATTCTGCGGGCGCAGTGCTCGATTTGCGTTCGCAATCGCCTTGCCGGCCTCAACCAGCTATACGATGATGCAGCGCGCGGGCGCAGTAGGGGACAATCGTGCAACGAAATCTCGACAACGACAATCAGAGCCTACGCGGCTTCTTGCGGCTGGTCGAAACCGAATATCCAGACGAATTGCTGCGCGTTCGTGAGCCGATCGACTTGCGCTTCGATGCCACGGCCTTGGTGTTCGAGCTGGATCATGCCGGCAAGAGTCCGGTCGTCGTGTGCGAGAACGTGCGCGGCAGCGGCATGCCGCTCGTGACGAACGTCGCCGGCAATCGCAAGCTCTTGGCCGCCTGTCTCGGCGTAGAACCCGCCGATCTGCCTAGCGCCTTCCGCGAGCGCTGCCAAAAGTACATCCCTTGCGAAGTCGTCGACCGCGGCGCGTGGGATGAGGTGGTGCTCGAAGGCGACGACGTCGACCTCGCCAAATTGCCGATTCCGCTGCAATTCAAAGTGGACGCCGCGCCCTATATCACCGCCGGCCAGATCGTGGCGCGCGATCCGGTGACCGGCATCGATACGACCGGCTTCCACCGCCTGATGCTAAAAGGCAAGAATCGACTTGGCGTGTCGTTGCATTCGCGCCGTCGCCTCTACGAATTCTATCGCCGCGCCGAGGAGCGGGGGCAATCGCTCCCCGCGGCGATCACGCTCGGAACCCATCCGCTGCACTATATGGGCTCGATGGTCTACGCCTATCCGCCGCACGTGCGAAAGTTCGAGATCATCGGCGGCTTGTTCGGCGAACCATATCGGCTTGCCCGCTGCGGGGTCGCCGATCTCGAAGTGCCCGCCGGCGCCGAGATCATCATCGAGGGTGAAATCCTACCCAATGTGCGCGAGCCGGAAGGTCCGTTCAGCGAGTTCACCGGTTACGCCTCCTACCGCAGCACCCAGAACGTGTTCGTCGCGCACCGGATTCGCATGCGCCGCGACGCCATGTTCCACAGCGTCACCTCGGGAATGTCACGGGACCATATCTTGGTTTCTTGCATCACCCGGGAAGGCGAGATCCTCAACGCGCTACGGCGCAATTTGCCGAACGTGCGCGCGGTGCACGTGCCGCACACCACTTGCGGCGCCTTCATGGCCTTCATTTCCATGAAGAAGATTGCCGAAGGCGAGCCGCAGATGGCGATCATGGCCGCGCTCGGCACCGAGCAGTACACCAAGTACGTGATCGTCGTGGACGACGACGTCGACATCTTCAACATCAACGACGTCATGTGGGCGCTCGCCACGCGGATGCGGGCGGAGAAGGACATCGTCTTCATCCCGGGGGCCAAGGGCGCGATCCTCGACCCCACATCCGACCCGGAGACTTTCACCCTGACGAAGATGGGAATCGACGCGACCCGCCCCGCGGGGCGCGAATTTGCCGAGCGGCTGACGATCTCGGATGATCAGCGCGCGCGGGCGCGCTCGATCCTGGCCGCGGCCGGCGTCAAGGCATAGGCGGGGCCGGTACCAACGACCGCCGCTATGAGCTCTTGCGCGGCAGGTATTTCTCCGACCGCTTTTCAACCTCGGTCCATTCCGCCTCGGTCAGCTTCACCGTGCCCACGAACTTGTTGGTGAAGAGTGTCTGTGTGGGCGGGGCATTCTTGACGCCCATATAGGTTTCGACCGTGTTCGCCGTGGTGGCGACGAGATCGGGATCCATGTAGCCGAGCCCGTGTTGCCGCACCGCGGGCACGACGCCGAGCGCGGTGCTCACCGCTTGCCCGTACTCGATCACCTTCTGGTTGGCGACGCTGCCGCCTTGGAACTCCTTGACGCTCTCGAGGTGCAGCGCGACGGATTTTTCCGGATTCAAATAGACGTATTTCAGCCCTTCCATCAGGCCGCCGACGAACGCCTCGCACAGATCCGGCTTCTTCTCGATGGTACTGCGCTTGCACGCGACTACGTTGCTGAACATCTTCACCCCGTAATCCTCGTACAACATGCTGTTGATCTCGAGCCCCTGCGCCCACAGACTCGGCGCGATACTGCCGAAGAAGTTTCCTTCCGCCTTGACCTGCCTCTCCACCAAGGCCTTGATCAGCGCGGCCGCATCCATGGTCACCTTGTTGACCTTCTTGTCGTCGATCCCGGTCGCCTTGATGAACGCCGGCCAGAGTTGGAAATCGCCGCTGCCGACGTCGAAGGCGACCGTCTGACCCTCGAGGTCCTGCGGCTTGGTGATGCCGTATTCCTTGAGCGAGAAAATCCCGACCGGAGAGCGCGGCCAGATTCCCGCGATCGCGACGAGGTCGAGCCCGCGCGCCGCGCAGTTCATCATCACCGCCAGATCGAGGATGCCGAAATCATACTGCCCCTGATCCACCGGCACGCACACCCGGCCGGAGCCGAAGCCGCGGTCGATGGTCACCTCCAGGCCGCGCTTCTCCCAGAAGCCCATCTTGTTCGCAACGAACGCGTAGCTGAAGGTCCCCAGCGGCAGCCAGGGCAGCGTCATCTTGACGGGCGTCGCGGCGCGCAAAACGGCGGGTACACCAATGCCCACGCCCGCCGATGCGACGGCGGTGCCGAGCTTCAGGAAAGAACGGCGATGCATTGTCATTGAAGTCACTCCTCTGTGCTGGGTGAGGATACCGGACGATGTCGGGGTTTTCACGAGCAGCCTTCGGCTCTCAATCTCGCTCGATAATGCAAAAGTCCAATCCGGCGCTTCATCCTCCTCCGGCTGCCACCGCATCCGAGGGCGGCTGCCAGTACACCGCCCAGCTCTCCACGCCGGCGATGATCGCGTAGAGCGCAAGGCCGCTGATGCTGAGCGCAGCGATCGCCGCCAGCATCAGCGGGGTGTCGAGCAGGCCGCCGGCGAGCTTGATCAGGTAGCCGATGCCTTCCTGAGAAGCGACGAATTCCGACACGATGACGCCGATGATGGCAAGCGTGATCGAAATCTTCATGCCGCCGAAGATATAGGGCAAGGCGTTCGGCATGCGAATCTTCCAGAAGATCTGCCAGCGCGAGCCCATGAAAGTGCGCGCCATGCGATGAATGTCTTCGTCGATCGATTCAAAACCCATGGCCGCGTTGATCGTCATGGGAAAGAACGCGACCAGGAACGCCAGCAGCAGACTCGACATGGTTCCGGTCCCGAACCACACGATGAACAAAGGCGCAATGGAGATTTTCGGGATCACCTGGGAGACGATGATGACCGGATAGAAGCCCTTTCGGACGATGTTGGAGTAGGTGATCAACACGGCGACGAGAATGCCGCCGACAACGGAAAGTGCAAACCCGAGAACGGTGAGATAAAGCGAAGGCCACAGATGCGTAAGCAGCAGATCATGGCGCTGCGCCATCGCCTCGAAAACCGCCGAGGGCGGCGGCAATATGATGCTGCGGATGCCCAATGCCCTGACGCTGACCTCCCAGATCAAGAGCAGAAACGCCGTGACGAGGATCGGCCACGCGATCGCGGCCGCGTGCTTGGCAATGTTATTCGGCATGGCTCGCCTCGATCGCTTTGCGCAGATGGCGAACCAAGCGGTTGAACGTTTCATCTTCGGTCACCGCAATGGCTCGCGGTCGCGGAAGCTCGATTGCCAGCTCGTCGATGATGGTGGCGGGTCGGCGACCCATGACCAGCACGCGATCGGAGAGAAAGGCGGCTTCGCGGATGCTGTGGGTGACGAAAATTACCGTCTTGCGGTGGGCCTGCCAGATGCGCTGCAGCTCGACCGCCATTTCGTCGCGCGTGATTGCATCGAGCGCGCTGAACGGCTCGTCCATCAGTAGGATGCTGGGATCGTGCACGAGCGCCCGGCAAATCGCGACGCGCTGGCGCATGCCGCCCGAGAGCTGACGCGGCAGCAGTCCGGAAAACTCGTCGATTTTCGCCATGCGCAGCAGGTCCATCGCGCGCCGGCGGTATTGTGGACGTGGCAGCTTCAGCAGCTCGATGGGAAACAGCACGTTTTGCAAGACCGTGCGCCATGGCAGCAGAACCGGGCTCTGGAAAACCACGCCGATTTCCCGCCGAGGTCCCGCGACCTTCGCGTCCTTGATGCGGATTTCGCCGGCGCTGGGATCGATGAGTCCCGCAATCATCATGAGCAACGTGCTCTTGCCGCAGCCGCTCGGCCCGAGCACGCTGACAAACTCCCCGTCGGCAACGTCGAAGGACAGCTGCCGGATCGCTTCAAGGTCGCCGAATGTCTTCTTGAGAGCTGCGATGCGCACAATGGCTCCGCCGTGGGGCCAGCCGGCGGCAATGCCGGGCGTCGGCGAGGCGGCTGCCGATCGCAACGCATCGCTCTCCTCAATCCCGCGGTCGGCAGTCATGCTCGTTGATTTGAACCGCGCACGCCGAGCGACTTCGTTGCCGAGTTGGCGCGGAGACCTCCCCATCGTGCTATCATACCCGCTCTTAACCGCAAGCAGAGTTTAGGCATGTCTGGCCAAGGGGTCGGGGCTTCCGTTCCGCGCAAGGAGGATGACCGATTTCTGCGCGGGCGCGGCCAATACGTCGCTGACTTCCGCCTTCCCGGTGCGCACGAAGTTGCCTGCGTGCGAAGCACGGTGGCGCACGGCCGCATTCGCAACCTGTACGTTCCCGACGAGTATAAGGTCGCGGTCTTCACTGCGGCAGATCTCTGCAACGTCAACCCTATTCGAGCCGCGACCTCGCTCGCCGGATTCAAGCATTCCTCCGAACCAATTCTGGCCCGCGACAAGGTCCGCTATGTGGGCGAGCTCGTCGCCGTTTGCGTCGCCTCCTCGCGGGCGCAAGCGGAGGACATCGCCGACAGCGTCGTCGTCGACTACGAAGAGTTGGAGCCCGTCGTCGACATGTTGGCCGCGCGCCGAGTGGGCGCGCCGCTGGTGTACGAGGAGTGGGGCGACAACGTCTTTATCGAATTCTTCCAGGATGGCGCGATCGACCGCGTCGCCGAAACCGCTGCCATCAAGGTGACGCGCGAAATCCGCACTGCGCGACATTGCATGTTTCCGATGGAAGGCCGCGGCGTCGTTGCGCAGTGGGATGGGCGGCTGCGTTTTCTCACTCTGATCACCGCGACCCAGATGCCGCATATCGTCCAGCGCGGCGTGGCCGAGTGCCTGGGCCTCAGCGACGGTTCGGTTCGCGTGATTTCGCCCGATGTGGGCGGCGGCTTCGGCTACAAGGGCTTGCTCTGCCGCGAAGAGGTGGCGCTGGCCTGGCTCGCGATCCGTCTCGGATACCCGGTGCGCTGGCTCGAGGATTGCCGCGAGCATTTGAGTGCGAACGCCAATTGCCGCGAGCACCATTATCGCATCACCGGCTACGCCGACCGCGACGGCCGGCTGCTGGCGCTCGATTGCGTGGCCGCCGTGGATGCCGGCGCCTATTCCGTTTATCCCACCTCATCGGCGCTCGAGGCTGCTCAGGTGGCAAGCCTGTTGCCCGGGCCGTACGATCTTGGCGTGTATCGCTGCCGCTCCGCCGCGGTCGCGACCAACAAGTGCCCGATCCTGCCGTATCGCGGGGTGGCGCGCTCGGGCGTGTGCCTTGCCATTGAAGTCATCATGGATGCGATCGCCCGCCAAGCGGGCATCGAGCCCTACCAGGTGCGGCTGCAAAACCTCGTACGTCCGGAGCAGATGTCGTTCGAGAACGTGGTCAAGAAGCAATTCGACGGCGGCGATTATCCGGAATCGTTGCGGCGAGCAGTTGCGGCAATCGGACTGCTCGCCGTTCGCGCGCGACAGCGCAAGGGCGAGCCCGATGGGCGGCTCCTCGGTGTCGGTTTTTCGATCTTTTGCGAGCAAGGCGCGATGGGAACCGCGGTGCTCGCCGATTGGGGCCGCCCGGTCGTGCCGGGATACGAGCAGGCGACCGTGCGGCTGACCGCGGACGGCGACCTCGAGATCCGCGTCGGCACCCACTCGCACGGCCAGGGCCACGAGACCACGCTGGCGCAGGTGGCGCACGAAATCCTCGGCATCGAGCTTGATCGCATCAAGGTGCTGCAAGGCGATACGCTCTACGTTCCCTTTTCCACGGGCACCTGGGCCTCGCGGTCAATGGTGATGGCGGGGGGCGCCGTCGCGCAGGCCTCACGCATGCTGGCCAAGCGGGCGAGCCGGATCGGCGCATGGCTGTTGCAGGCCGATCCCGCCGAGGTGCGCGTCGCCAACGGCGGCGTGGTGGGGCGGGGCGCGAGCGTCACGCTCCGCGAAGTGGCGCGCGCCTGGTATCTGGAGCCGCAGAATCTGCCGCCCGAGCTCGATGCAGGCGGCCTGGAGGTGACGACCGGCTATCGTCCGGCGCGCGACACGGGGACATTCAGTTATGCCACCCATGCCGCGCTGGTCGCGGTCGACCCGGGCACCGGGCTCGTTGAAATTCTCGATTACGTCGTCGTGGAAGACGGCGGAAAACTCGTCAATCCCATGATCGTCGACGGGCAAGTGCAGGGAGGAACCGCCCAAGGCATCGGCACCTGCCTGTTGGAAGCGGTGCCGTTCGATGCGCACGGCCAGCCCCTGGCATCGACCATGCTCGACTACCTCATCCCCGGCGCCAGCGAAGTCCCGGACATTCGCGTGCTGCACATGGAGACGCCCTCGCCGCACACCGAATTCGGCATGAAGGGTATCGGTGAAGGCGGCGCGGTGGGCCCGCCCGCGGCGATCGTCTGCGCGGTCAACGACGCTTTGCATGCCGTCGGTGCCGAAGTGCACGATCTGCCGCTCACGCCCGAGCGAATCCTGGACGCGATTGCGCTCGCTTCGACGTCGGGCGGAGCGTGATGATGAAGCCGGCCCATTTCGAGTTCGCGCGCGCAAGCAGCCTCGGCGAGGCTGCAACCATCCTGCGCCAGGCGTCCGGCAATGCCAAGGTGATTGCGGGCGGCCAGTCGCTCGGCCCGATGTTGAACTTGCGCTTGGTGCGGCCAAACGTCTTGGTCGACATCACCGCCATTCCTGAACTGACGCGCATCGAAGAAGACGCGGACGGCGTCAGCATCGGCGCCTGCGTAACCACCTCCGACGTCGAGGATGGACGGGTGCGCGTAGACGGATTGCCGATTCTCGCCACCGTCGCCGCCGGTGTCGCCTATCGTGCGGTACGCAACCGGGGCACCGTCGGCGGCAGCATTTGTCATGCTGATCCGGCGGGCGATTGGTTGCCGGTACTGTGTGCACTGGCCGCGGAATGCATTGTTGCCGACGGCAGCCAAAGGCGGCGCGTGCCGGTCGAGAAGTTCGTAACCGGTGCATTCGAGGTAAGGCTCGAACCAGGAGAGCTGCTGCAAGCTATCCGCATTCCGCGTCCTTCCCGCACCGCGCGCTGCGGCTATTACAAGGTATGCCGCAAGGCCGGCGAGTTCGCTCTGGCGAGCGGCGCGGTGCTGCTCGACGTGGAACGCGGTCGCTTCAGAGCGGTCATCGGCGCGACCCAGGGCCGGCCCATCGTGGTCGATGACGCGCGCCCGTTATTGGGAGGCATTCCGCAGCCGGGGGCCGCCATTCGTCTCGACGAGAGGGCTACCCGCGAGTTGCTGCAGGGCGCCGTACTCCCCGCGAAATCTCGCCTTCACATGACCGCCCTGGCGCGGGCGGCCACGCAGGCGATGGCCTGATGCGATCGATCGCTCTCACGGTGAACGGCATTCAGGTCGCCGAGGCGGTCGAGCCGCGTCTGCACCTCGCCGATCTGCTACGCGACCGGCTCGGCTTGACGGGCACCCATCTTCGCTGCGAGCAGGGCGCCTGCGGTGCGTGCACGCTCCTCATCGATGGCCAGCCGGCGCGATCGTGCATCACCTATGCGGTCTTGTGTGAAGGCGCGCAGGTCACGACCATCGAAGGCCTGGAAAACGATCCGGTCATGATCGCCTTGCGCCGGGCGTTCATGGCCGAGCACGGATTGCAATGCGGCTTCTGCACGCCGGGAATGCTGATCACCGCGCGCGACATCGTCACGCGCCTTCCCGACGCCGACGAGCGGCGCATTCGCCTCGAGCTGAGCGGCAATCTCTGCCGCTGCACCGGATATGTCGGGATCGTGCGCGCCATTCGCCGCGTGCTGGAGGAACGCCGCATCGGCGCCCTGGTCGCAGTGGCATCCGAATGGCGCAGGCTTGGGCCGGTCGGCTCGGGCCGCGCTATGCGCTCCAGCGGCGAGGCTGCGCTGTCGATCGCAACCGCGACCGGCAGCGACAGGCGTCCGGCCTTGGGCGAAGCGGATCTGGGTCTCGCGGGCAAAAATCCCAACATCGAGATCCACCAGTCTTTCACAATCGCGCGGCCGCAGCGCGAGGTGTGGGACTTCCTGGCCGATGTCAAGGGCGTGGTGCCGTGCATGCCCGGAGCCACGCTCAGTGCTGCGCAGGGCGACCGGCTGCAGGGGCAGCTCGCGATCAAGCTCGGCCCGATCGCCGCCACGTTCAACGGAGAGGCTCGCGTCATGCGCGACGAGGCCATGCAGCGCGGCATAATCCTGGGCGCGGGCAGGGACCGGCTCAGCGCGTCGCGGGCGAGCGCCGAAATCGAATATGGCTTGAGCGCCGAGCAGGGCGGAGCGGCGACACGGGTCGATATCACAGTGCGCGCCCTCCTGCTCGGACCTTTGGCGCAGTTCGGGCGCAGCGCGATCGTCAGCGATCTGGCGGCTCGCATCACCGACATGTTCGCGCGCAACCTCGAGCGGCGCTTGGCAGGGTTGCCGGATGCGACGCAGGGGGCGACAACTGCCATCCCGGCCGCCTCGTTGCTCGGCGCCGTCATTGTTGCCCGGGTGAAGAACGCGCTCGCGCGATTGGTGGGCAAGTTTCGCCGATGACACAGGCAAGCACGTCCTCACAAGGCATCGGAGCTCGCGTCGGGCGAAAGGAAGACGATCGCCTCTTGCGCGGTCGCGGGCAGTTCGTCGCCGATATTCGGCTGCCCGCAATGAAGGACGTCGCTTTCGTCCGCAGCCCCGTTGCGCATGGGCGCATTCGCGGCATTTCCGTCCCCCCCGATCAGCGCGGCAACACGTTCACCGCAGCCGATCTCGTCGGCGTGAAGCCGATCCGCGCGGTCTCCGGCTTGCGCGGCTTCAAAGTCTCGGAGCAGCCGCCGCTCGCGACCGACAAGGTCCGCCACGTCGGCGAATTGGTGGCGATGTGCGTCGGCTCGACGCGGGCACAAGCCGAAGACCTCGCCGCGTCAGTGGCGCTTGATCTCGAGGAATTGCCGGCCGTTTACGACATGCTGGACGCACGCATGAACACCGGCGTCCTCGTCCACGAGCACTGGGGCGATAACGTGTTTCTGGAGACGTTCGTCGACGTCGATATCAGCAAGGCATTCGGCGCACCGATCAAAGTCTCGCGCGAGATCCGCACCGCGCGCCAATGCATGGCGCCCATCGAGGGCCGCGGGGTCGTTGCCTTCTGGGATTCACGGCTCGAACAATTGACGGTCTACTCGGCCTGCCAGATGCCGCACATCGTGCGCACCGGCTTGTCCGAATGCCTTGGTCTCGAAGAGGGCCAGGTCCGCATCATCGCTCCCGATGTCGGCGGCGGCTTTGGCTACAAGGGCATTCTGTTGCCGGAGGAGATTTGTCTCGGGTGGCTCGCCATGCGTTGCTCCCATCCGGTGCGCTGGATTGAGGACCGGCGCGAACATCTCATTGCCGGCGCCAATTGCCGCGAGCACCATTACCGCATCACCGCCTACGCCGAGCGCGACGGGCGGCTGCGCGGTATCGACTGCGAGGCTGCGGTCGATTCCGGCGCCTATTCGTCCTACCCGTTCTCGGCGTGCCTCGAAGCCGCGCAAGTCGCCAGCATCCTGCCGGGACCCTATGATTTTCCCGCCTACCGCTGCCGCACCTTCTCGGTCGCCACCAACAAATGCCCGATCCTGCCCTACCGCGGGGTGGCGCGGACGGGCGTCTGTTTCGCACTCGAACTCGTGCTCGACGCGGTGGCGCGCGAAGCCGGGATCGAGCCGCAGGAAGTGCGAAGGCGCAATCTCGTACGACCCGAGCAGATGCCGTTCGACAACATCACCAACAAGCATTTTGACAGTGGCGACTATCCGGAATCGTTGCGCCGCGCGGTGGCGGCAATCAACGTCGCGGGAGTGCGAGCGCGGCAGAAGCGCGGGGAAGGCAACGGACGGTTGATCGGCGTTGGTCTTGCGACCTATTGCGAGCAAGCCGCGCACGGCACGTCGGTCTATTACGGCTGGGGCATTCCGATGGTGCCCGGCTACGAGCAGGCCACCGCCCGGCTGACCCCCGACGGCGGCCTGGAGTTGCGCGTCGGCCTGCATTCGCACGGACAGGGGCTCGAAACGACACTCGCGCAAGTCGCCCATGACATCCTCGGCATCGACATCGGCAGGATCAGGGTCGTGCTCGGCGACACGGCGCTCACGCCGTATTCGACCGGCACGTGGGGCTCGCGCTCCATGGTGATGGCCGGCGGCGCGGTGGCAACGTCGTGCCGGGAGATCGCCAAGCGCGCGGCGACGATCGGCGCGCGGCTCCTGCAGACCGATCCGGCGCAGGTGTTGGTGCGTGGCGGTCAGGCCGCCGGTCCGCACGGTGCCATCGGTTTGGCGGAGATTGCGCGCGCCTGGTATCTGCGGCCGCAAGATCTCCCGCACGACGTCGATCCGGGCGGCCTCGAGGTCACAATCGGCTACAAGCCGGCGCGCGACAGCGGAACCTTCAGCTATGCCACCCACGCTGCCTTGGTGGCGGTCGATCCGGAGACCGGCGAGGTGGATATCCTGCGCTATGTCATCATCGAGGACGGCGGCAAGCTGGTGAATCCCATGATCGTTGACGGACAAATCTACGGCGGCTTCGCGCAAGGCGTCGGCACGGCGCTTTACGAGGAGATGCCGTTCGATCGTTCGGGACAGCCGCTCGCGTCCACCCTGGCGGACTACCTCCTGCCCGCAGCGACCGAGGTCCCGGCCCTGCTGCTTGAACATATGGAGACGCCGGCGCCTTACACGGAATTCGGTGTCAAAGGGATCGGCGAAGGCGGCGCCATCGCGCCGCCGGCGGCTATCGCCAATGCGGTCAATGATGCGCTGCGGCCGCTCGGCGTCGAATTGCTGGTGTCGCCGATCACGCCGCAGCGCATCGTCGGGGCCATCGCGGAGCGGACCGCAAAGGCCAGCGCCGATTGACTGAGTTGAAATCGCCGCCTAATGACGGCTCATCTGGTTGGATTTGTGGGGATCGCAATGAGCGCGAGTGTCACCGAGAAGCTTCTGCAAAGCATCGACGACAATCGCGACAGAGCGATCGCGTTTTTGCGACAGATGATCGCCATCCCCAGCGTCACCGGGGACGAAGCCAAGATCCAGAAGTTTCTTGCGGATTACATGGGGAAGATCGGCCTCGATGTCGACCTGTGGGAAACGGACTGGGAGGAGTTGAAAAAGCACCCTGGCTACCGCCCCGTCGACCGGGGTTACGAAGGACGCCCCAACATCGTCGCGACATTGAAGGGCACAGGCGGCGGCCGTTCGTTGCTGCTGAACGGGCATACCGATGTCATTCCGGTCGGCGGCGGCGGCTGGAGCGACGATCCGTGGTCCGCCACCATCAAGAACGGCCGCATCTATGGGCGAGGCTCCGCCGACATGAAGAGCGGCGTTGCCAGCCACATCATGGCGGTCGAATGCCTGATGGCCGCGGGTCTCAAGCCCAAGGGCGACGTCTACATCAACGTGGTCGTCGATGAGGAAGTCAGCGGTCACGGCACGCTCGATACGGTGATCCGCGGCTATAAGGCGGACGCCGGCATCTCCGGCGAGACCAGCGATCTCGCGGTGCAGCCCGCATGCATCGGCCGCATCTGGTTCGAGATCGAGATACACGGCAAGCCCGCCGGCATTCAAAAGCGCTACGAGGGCATCAGCGGAATTGAGCTGGGCAACAAAATCGTCAAGGCGGTCGCGGATCTCGAGGCCAAGCGCGTCGCGACGGTCACCCACCCGCTCTATCCAAACGCCCTCGATACGCTTCCCTGCATCATCGGCAGCTTTTCGGCCGGCAATTATCCAAGCGCGTTCCCGGTCAATTGCCTGCTCAAGGGCAGCATCGGCACCGTGCCCGGCGAGGACCACGAAGGCGTGAAGCAAAGCCTCGTGGAGCAGGTGGCACGCGCGGCGGCCGAGGATTCCTGGATGAAGCACACCCCGCCCAAGGTGCGGTTCGTGGGCTACGACGCGGAAGCATCCGAGATTCAGAGAAATCACCCGATCGTGGAAACGGTCTGCCGAAATTACAAGCAGGTGACCGGCCGCGATCCCGAGATTAGCGGCCGCCAGGGCGCGGCGGATACGCGCTTCCTCAACCGCTATGCCAATACGCCGACCGTGATCTTCGGACCCGGCTCGACCGCGGTCATGCACGCGAACGACGAGTACGTTTCCATCGATGATTATCTCACCGCGATCAAAGTGGTTGCGCTGAGCATCTGCGACTGGTGCGGCGTCGATCGCCGGTAGAGCATGTTCGTGCGGAGTGGAATCAGCGGAGCGGCGAACTCGGTCTGCTCCCTCCCCAAGGGGGAGTGGAGCCCACCGAGTATGCGGCGCTGACGTGCTTCAAGCACAAACGAACTTGGACTAGACCGGGAGACATTGTTGCAAGCACGGCCCATTATCGCGGTCATAGGCGGAACGGGGGAGCTGGGCTCGGCGCTGGCAAAGCGCTGGGCGGCGGCCGGCTATCCCATCGTTCTGGGCTCGCGATCCAAGCAGAAAGCGCAGGCCGCCGCCCAAGAAATGAACGCCAATGATGGGTCCGTCACCGGCGACAACAATCGCGCCGCGGCGGCCGCCGCCGACATCGTCGTTATCGCCGTCCCCTACGCCAGCCATGAAGCCATCATCAACGAGATCAAGCCGGCCGTCGCGGGCAAGATCGTCGTTGACACCGTCGTGCCGCTCGTTCCCCCCAAAGTCTCGGTCGTGAAGCTTCCGCCCGACGGATCGGCCGCCTTGATCGCGCAGCGGCTGCTCGGCGAAGCAGCGCGCGTCCAGTCCGCCTTCCACAACGTCAGCGCATCGAAGCTCCATTCCGGCGGCAGTGTCGATTGCGATGTTCTCGTGTTCGGCGACGACCGCGAGGCGCGCGCGGCCGTGATCGACCTGGCAAATGCGGCGGGCGCGCGTGGCGTCGACGGCGGGCCGCTCGCCAATTCCGCGGCGGCGGAAGCGTTGACCTCCGTCCTCATTGGCATCAATCGGCGATATAAGATCGACGGCGCCGGCATTCGCATCACCGGATTACCGGCAGCGCAGCGGCGGTGATGCCGGATGAGCAGAGCTGCAATTTTATTCGACGATCTCGGGCGCAATCTCACCCGCGAGGAAGCGCTGTCGCTCGTCGACTGCGAGCTTGACGCGCTGCTGCGCGTGGCGGCGCGCCGGCGCGATGCCGCCCACGGCTCGATCGTCTCGTATTCGCGCAAGGTCTTCATTCCACTGACCAAGCTCTGCCGCGATGTTTGTCACTACTGCACGTTTGCTCATCCGCCGCGCAAAAATGAGCGAGCGTATCTCTCACTCGACGAGGTGCTTGCCATCGCACGAGCGGGTCAGGCGGCCGGCTGCAAGGAGGCACTGTTCACGCTCGGCGACCAGCCGGAGCTACGCTATCGAATTGCTGCCGATGAGCTTGCCCGCCTTGGGCACCGCACGACGTTGTCTTATCTCGCAGAGGCGGCACGCGCGGTGCACGAGCAAACCGGATTGCTGCCGCACCTCAATCCAGGCCATTTGACGCCGGCCGATGCGGCCGTCTTGCGGGCGGTCTCGGTGTCCCAGGGGCTGATGCTCGAATCCGTGTCGGAGCGGCTGTGCGCGCGGGGCGGCCCCCATCATGGCTCGCCCGATAAGCACCCGCGCAGGCGGCTCGCGAGCATCCGCGCCGCCGGCGAGCAGCGCGTGCCGTTCACCTCAGGGATTCTGATCGGCATCGGAGAGACGCGCGAGGAACGGATCGACTCGCTGCTTGCTCTGCGCGCGCTCAACGACGCTTATGGACACATCCAGGAAATCATCATCCAGAATTTCCGGCCGAAAGCGGGAACCCGCATGGCGCATCGGCCTGCGCCGCCTCTCGATGAGCTACTCTGGACGATCGCGATTGCCCGGCTCTTGTTCGCACCGTCGATGAACATCCAGGCTCCGCCCAATCTCAATCCGGGCGTGCTGTCGCGCTTGATCGACGCCGGCATCAACGACTGGGGCGGCGTGTCGCCGGTCACGCTGGATCACGTCAATCCGGAGGCGCCGTGGCCGGCTCTGGACGCCCTCGAGCGCGCCACCAACGCCGCCGGCAAGCAACTGGTGGAACGGCTGGCGATCTATCCGGCATTCGCTCGGGAGGCGGATATATGGGTCGATCCCACGTTGCGGACCGCGTTCCTCCGCCGCATCGACGCCGATGGCTGGCCGCGCAGCGATGAATGGTTCCCCGGCGCCCGCGCCGCGCTTCCCGACCGTGATGTTCGTTTCACTCGCCTGGCGATTGCCAGCGAAATCCCGGCGATGTTGGCAAGGATCCAGGCCGGTAATGCGCTGGATGAAGCCGAGATCGTGCGGCTGTTTCGCTGCCGCGGGGACGAATTTGCGGCGGTATGCGCGGCCGCCGACGAGTTGCGCCACGCCGCCAATGGCGACGTGGTTTCCTACGTCGTCACGCGCAACATCAATTATACCAACATCTGTTATTTCAAATGCGGATTCTGCGCCTTCTCCAAGGGCAAGCTGAGCGAGAACTTGCGCGGCCGGCCGTACGAACTCTCGCTTACCGAGGTCGCACTGCGCGTGCGTGAGGCGTGGGCGCGCGGCGCCACCGAAGTCTGCATGCAGGGCGGGATCCATCCGAGCTATAGCGGCGCCACATATCTCGAGATTTGCCGGGCTGTGAAAAGCGCTGCCCCGGGCATCCACATCCACGCGTTTTCGCCGCTCGAAGTGCATCAAGGCGCCGCAACGCTCGGCGTGCCGGTCGAGGAGTTTCTGCGCACGCTGCAAGCGACGGGGCTCGGCACGCTACCGGGCACGGCGGCGGAAGTCCTCGACGATGAGGTGCGCGCCGTGCTTTGCCCGGACAAGATCGATACCAGGCGCTGGCTCGCGGTGATGCGCGCCGCGCATCGCAACGCCTTGCGCAGCACCGCAACCATCATGTTCGGCCATGTCGATGGCTACCAGCATTGGGCGCGGCACCTGCTGCGCATTCGCGAGCTGCAGGCCGAGACCGGCGGCTTCACCGAATTCGTGCCGCTGCCGTTCGTGCATATGGAAGCCCCGATCTATCTCAAAGGCCGCGCGCGGCGCGGGCCAACCTTCCGGGAGGCGATACTTATGCACGCGGTCGCGCGGCTCGTGCTCAATCCGTTGATCACCAACATTCAGACCTCTTGGGTGAAAATGGGCCGCGAGGGCGTGAAGACCTGTCTGCGCAGCGGCGCCAACGATCTCGGCGGCACGTTGATGGATGAGACGATCACGCGCGCGGCGGGGGCGAGCCACGGACAGGAAATGACGCCGGCCGAGATGGAGCACACCATTCGCTCCCTTGGCCGCAGACCGCGCCAGCGCGACACGCTTTACCGCACGGTCGCGGAGGAGCGTTACCGCGCCTCGTTCGCCGCGGCTGATGGCGCGCAGCCTGAAGAACTCGCATCGGCTCCATGACCGAACCATTCCTCATCCGGCCCGAGGTCCTGGACGCCGAGCGCCGCCGCGCGGCCATCGCCTGCCTGCGCGACGCGCAAGTGAGTTTGCCGACCTGGAGCGAGCTGGCCGATCCGGCGCACATCCCGGTTGCCGTGGGGACGAGCCTCAAATCGGTCGGCCCCGACGAGGCGGATGCGAAGAATCTTTGGCGCGTTCACTGGTTCAACGGCGCCGATCGCAGGCATCGCGTGGCGCTGCCCGGCTATGTCGTCCTGCCGCAGGCGCTGACCGGCGTGAAGGCGCCGATCATCGTTCTTTTGGGCCGGAGGTTTCCGATGATCGGGGCGCACAAAGTGCTGGCCGCGTACGCCTGTCTCGTGCCTCGGCTGGTGACCGGCCGCTTCGACCCCGCGCACGACCGGGCGGTGTGGCCATCCACTGGAAATTACTGCCGCGGCGGCGTTGCCATCTCACGCATCCTGGGCTGCCGCGGCGTGGCCGTGCTGCCCGCCGGCATGAGCCGCGAGCGCTTCGATTGGCTCAACGAGTGGGTGTCGGATCCCGCCGACATCATCCGCACGCCGGGGACGGAAAGCAATGTCAAGGAAATCTACGACAAGTGCGCCGAGCTTGCGCGTGACAAACGCAATATCATCATCAACCAGTTTTCCGAATTCGCCAACTACTTGATCCATTATCATTGCACCGGCGCCGCGTTCGATCGCGTGTTCTCGCAGCTCAAAAGCGAGAACCCCGACTATCGCTTGGCGGCGTTCGTTGCGGCGACCGGCTCGGCCGGAACCATCGCGGCCGGCGACTACCTGAAAGCGCGGCACGGCACCAAGATCGCCGCGGCCGAGGCCATCGAATGCCCGACCATGCTCTGCAATGGATACGGCCAGCACAACATCCAGGGCATCGGGGACAAGCACATCCCGCTGATCCACAACGTCATGAATACCGACTTCGTCGTCGGCGTGTCCGATCTGGCCAGCGATTCGCTCAATCTGCTTTTCGGCGGCAATGCCGGACGCAGCTACCTGGTGGGCCGGCGCAAGATCGATCCGGACGTGGTGAGGGCCTTCGACGATATCGGCATCTCGGGGCTTGCGAATATCGTCGCCGCCATAAAGGTCGCCAAGCATCTTGATTTTGGCGCCGATGACGTGGTCATGACGGTAGCGACCGACAGCGCGCTGCTCTATGCCAGCGAGCGGGAAGGGTTTCTCGCCCGCCGCTATTGGGATGGTTTCGACGAGGTCAATGCCGGCGAGATCTTCAGCCGCCACTTGGAAGGGATCGCGGACGACCACATGCTCGAGCTGACCCATTTCGACCGCAAGCGTATTTTCAATCTCGGCTACTTCACCTGGGTGGAGCAGCAGGGCGTGACGATCGATGATTTCGAACGGCGCAAGGACCAGCGGTTCTGGCGCAGTCTCGTGGAGTCGATACCGATGTGGGATCATTTGATCGAGGATTTCAATGCGGAGGTCGGCGCCGCCCGCGCCCGCTGATCGGCATGGCAGAGACCAAGGGCAAACCGGTCGGCAACACGGTTCGCAGCTATGCGGAGCTGCGCGAGGAATTAGTGCGCCGCGACCGCAGCCTGCGCGACAAAGTCGTCTCGCTTGAAGAGGCGACCTCCTTCGTGCGCGACGGAGACTCGGTCGGGATCGGCGGCAGCACCATGTCGCGCACGCCCATGGGCATGATCTGGGCGCTGGTCCGCGCCGGTCGAAAGCGACTCACCTGTGCACGCAGCATTGTCTCAAGCGATGGCGACCTCCTATTCGCGTCAGGCGCCTGCGATCACATGGTGACGAGCTGGTTCAGCCAGGGAATTCTGTGGGGGGTCTCGAAGGTGATGCGCCATCACGTCGAAACCGGAAAGGCGCGATACGACGAGTGGAGCCACATGGCCATGGGCATGCGGTTTCGCGCCGGCGCCATGGGCGTCCCCTTCATGCCGATCCGATCGATGCTGGGCTCCGATGTCCGCAAGCAACGCCCCGAAGCGATCGAGATGGAGTGCCCATTCACCGGCGAGAAGCTGCTGCTCGTTCCCGCGCTCAATCCCGACGTCGCCTTGATCCACGTCCAGCGTTGCGATTCTTATGGCAACGCGCAAATCGACGGGCTGCAGTTCATGGACATCGATCTGGCGATGGCGGCCAACAAGGTCATCCTGACGACGGAGCGCATCGTCTCCAACGATCAGATCCGGCGCGCTCCGGACCAGACCAAGATACCTTTCTTTGCTGTCGATGCCGTGGTCGAATTGCCATTCGGCTGCGCGCCACATGAATGCTACGGCGTGTACGAGCCGATGTTGCGTCACATGGAGGATTACGTGGCGCTGGTGAACGACGATCCCGTCAAAGGGATGCAACAATACATGGAACGCTACGTCTACGGACCGAAATCGTGGAGCGAATTTCTCGCCTTGATCGGAATCGAGGAACTGCTCGAGGCGGCGCGCGCCGGGGAGAGCATCTACGATGCTTAAGAAGCACAACTACACCGCCGCGGAGCTGCTCACCATCCTGAGCGCCCGCCAACTCACGGACGGGCAGGTGGTGTTCGCAGGCGTCGGCATTCCGCTGCTGGCCGCTACCCTTGCACAGCGGCTGCGTTGCCCGGGATTGACCATTCTGTTCGAAGGCGGCGTGATCGGCGCCTTCATCGAGCCCGGCAAGCTGCCGCCTTCGACCAACGATCAGCGCTGCACCAAGCGCGCCAACATGGTACTCGGTAGCGCGGACGTACTGCTGTTGCTGCAGCGCGGCTACGTCGACGTCGGATTCATGGGCGGGGCGCAGGTCGATCAGTACGGCAATTTGAACAGCTCGTTCATCGGCGATCCGGCGCGGCCCAAGACGCGCCTGCCGGGCACGGGCGGCGGCAACGACATCGCCTCGCTCGCGCAGATGATCGTGGCGATGAAGCACGAGAAGCGCCGGTTCGTCGAGCACGTCGATTTCATCACCAGCCCCGGATATCTGCGCGGGGGCGACACGCGGCGCGCGAGCGGCCTGCTCGCCGGCGGCACGTTTCGCGTGGTCACCGATCTGGCGGTGTTCGGATTCGAGCCCGAGAAGCGCCGCATGCAGGTGATGTCGCTCAATCCGGGCGTCACGCGCGAAGAGCTTCAGGACAACACCGGCTTTACCCTCGACTTCTCGCCCCACCTGGGGGTGACCGAGCCGCCCACCGATCAGGAGCTCGAGCTGTTGCGCGAGCTCGATCCGGATCGGCTCTATACCGGCTAGCCGCCAGTTCGTCATGCCCTGGAATTATGATGCTCAATTACCAACCGGCGGCAGGCTCGGTCTGCTCCCTCCCCCGCTTGCGGGGGAGGGCTGGGGAGGGGGCGGGATGAGATGCTCTCATATTGTCTGCCCCCTCCCTGTCCCTCCCCCGTAAACGGGGGAGGGGACGATGTGGCACCATAGGAGTTTGCGATGGCGCGTTTGGATCGCACGTTCGGCATTGCAGTGCCGAATTTCACCGCCTATCCGCAAATGCCGGACATCAAGGCGCTTGTCGACTACGGCGTGCGGATGGAGCAGCTCGGCTTCGACTCGCTTTGGGTCTGGGATCACATCCTGCTCGGCGTCGAGCCGAATTTTCCGATCATAGAATCGTTGACGCTGCTCACCGCCATTGCCGCCCGCACCAACAAGATCAAGCTCGGCACCGGCATTCTCGTGCTGCCGATGCGCAATCCGGTGATCCTCGCCAAGCAACTCGCCTGCATGGATCTGTTGTCGGACGGGCGCCTGCTGATGGGCATGGCGTCGGGCTGGTACCGGCGCGAATTCAACGCGATCGGCGTGCCGTTCGAGCAGCGTGGCAAGATCATGGACGAAAGCCTCGAAATCCTCAAACGCTTCTGGACCGAGCACACGGTCAGCGGCAAGTTCTCGCGCTACGACATCCCGGCCGGCGTCATGTATCCCAAGCCGGTGCAAAAACCATATCCGCCGATCCTGATCGGCGGATATGTCGATCGCGTCCTCAAGCGCGCAGCCGTCAGCGGCGACGGCTGGCTGACCTATTTCTATCGCCCCGAAAGCTTCGCCAAGTCATGGAGCAAGATCCGCGGCTTCGCAAAGGAAGGCGGAAAGGACCCGGACAAGCTGCTCAACGCCGCGCAGCTGCCGATCTTCATCGGCAAGTCCCGCCAAGCCGTCGAGAGCCGAATGATGGAATGGCTCAGCAAGGAATGGGATTTTGCCGCTTGGAGCGAATCGACCAAGGATAGCGCCATCATGGGAACGGCCGAGGAGTGCGTCGAGCAGCTCAAGGCGCACCTGGCGGTCGGAACGCAGAAGATCATCTTCGTTCCTTACAAATACGAGATGGAGCAGATCGAGATCATTGCGCGCGAGGTCATTCCCCGCCTCAAGGCGAAGTGAGTAGCGTTGCGCGGCACATGATGACGGCGCGAAAAACCAAGCCCACGGCGCAGCTCTCGGCTGGCGCGAAACTATGCAATTTGCCGCGTAGCGCGGGGTCAATTTCGGCTTGCCCGCTCATTCGCTCCTCATGTTATCATCCCGACACGAAAGCCACTGACGGGCCCGGCCTGGGCCGCACGCGTGCCAAGAGGCTCAACGCGCTTCGCATACGATGTGCTGCTTACTCCCTGAACAGATCTGGTAGCCACGCGAGGATCGGCTGGCGCCGCTCGCACAACGGAGGGACAAACATGAGGCAATACCTAAGCAAGACGACGCTCGCGGCAATCGTCCTTGCCGCCGGCGTGACAGCGGCAGCCGCGCAGGAGAGCATCAAGGTCGGCGTCATTCAGCCGCTGACCGGCGCGTTCGCGGCGTCCGGAAATTACGTCGCCAACGGCGCGAAGATCGCAGCGGACGAGATCAATGCCAAGGGCGGGGTTCTCGGCAAGAAACTGGAGCTCGTGATCGAGGACAACAAGAGCAACCCGACCGAGGCGGCCGCGGTCGCCGAGAAGCTGATCGTGCGCGACAAGGTCCCGGTGATGATGGGCGCGTGGGGCTCGGGCTTCACGCTCGCAATCATGCCGAAGCTGATGGAATACAAAGTGCCGATGCTGGTCGAGACCTCCTCGGCCGGCAAGATCACCACCTCGGGAAACCCGTACATCTTCCGCATCTCGCCGCCATCGGCGGTCGAGGCGACCGCGTTCGCCAAGATCGTCGATCGGCTCAAGATTGGAAAGGCGGATTTCCTCGTCGTGAATAACGATTGGGGCC
>WNGF01004416.1_pt1 | contig 30226 bp, 22 predicted proteins | sample 5400641 | NCBI WGS metagenome assembly WNGF01 (sample SAMN13153371, study PRJNA577476) | soil metagenome | isolation source: 80 cm soil or saprolite under grassland replicate 2 | place: USA:California | collected 2016-06-15 | reverse complement strand
TGCATATTGCTTAACTGGCAATGGTAGTTTCCCGGAATAAGAAACATGCTGTGGCTTTGCCACTCGAAGATCTTCTTCGCGCGATCACCCGCCCACACGCTCGCCACTCCTCTGCCCTGGAGAACGTAAACGGCTTCGTCCACCGCCATTCTAAAAGACGGCAAAGTTTTCCCCGGTGAAATCTCCGTAACGTAGGCGCCTGTGACGCCTTCTTGACCGACCAGCTGGATGAAAGCGGCGTCGCACTCGCGCTCGGGCCAATAGCCCAGCTCCACCGTGCGGCAGTCTTCGATGAAATAGCCGCGATGAATCGGCACGCCGAGCGACTCGATCCAATCTTCATAGGGAGTTTTTTTGTCCCAAAAATTTGCCGTCGCTCGCGCCATCTTCGCCTCCGTCTTCCTTAACCCTCACTCTTCACTACTCACACCTCACCTCTTCTTCGCCTGCACCAGCGCCTTCTCGACGATGTCATAGATCGGCGCCATGTCGATATATTCAGGTTTATCCACCAGCAAATACTTTACGCCGTCGACGCGCCGCAAGTCGCTACGCACGATGTCCTTCGGGACATCGATGCGCAACGACTCTTCGGAATTGTACGGCGTGTTAGCCGTACGCTGTAACGCGATCTGACCTTCGCGCGAAAGCAACCAGTTGACGAACACCCGCGCGGCATTCGGATGAGGCGATTGGCTCGGTAAGGCCACGGAACCCATGTTGCCCGCGGAAATCGCCCGGCTTTCTTTCCACCGCGCGGTGCGAAATTCGTCGACGGCCAACCCCTGCGCCTTGGCGCGCGGAATATCAGAGCAAAAAAAGCAGATGGCGAATTTTCCGTTCGCCAGCCAATCCGTCGTTTGCCGGATTTCTTGAGTTATCGTCACATCCATCTCTCCGTAGAGGCGCCGGATGAACTCAGCGCCCAGCTCCGTTGTGTGATAAAACCCTCGGAGACCGATGCGCTGACTACCGGAAATTTTCGGATCGCGCGAGAGAATTTTTCCTTTCCACTTGGGTTGGAGAAAATCCCAGTAGGAACGAATCTCACCCGGCTCCACCGACTTGGTGTGGTAGGAAACATACTCGCCGACATTGCCGAGATAAACGAGGATAAATTTGCTCTCTGGGTCGATATAGTGGTGCTGCCCTTGCCACCACTTGGACTCATCGATGACCTCCGGAAGGATCAGCGTCGCGCGCACGCTGTCCAAGATTTTCGCGCGATAAAACACTTCATAGGCGGTCGTCGCCCCGGCGATGTAGGCATCGACGAGATACTTGCCTGCGCGCCGCTCCGCCATGATCTTGGGCGCAAATGTATTACCTCGCCCGGGGGTCACCACCACGTTGATCTCGGGATATTTTTTCTGAAACAGCTGCGCCATCGCGCTCAGCTCGCCGTCGCCTTGAAAGAGATAAAGCGACAGCGCGCCTTCCTTCTTGGCGGCTTGAACGGTCCGCTCCCATTCGGCTTGCCAGTTGGATTTGGACTCGGCGGCGTGAGCCGTCGTCGCGGCGAAGCCAATGACAAGAAGAATGAAAACGGTACTGCGGATTTTCACGCAACGCTCAACGGCTCTACTGATTCTTTTAGAACGATTTGAACGGCTTGAACGACTTGAACGTTTTGAACAATCTACCCCTTCGGCGGCATGTGATAACGCACCGATCCCGCTTTCCCAACTTCCAGAGACTTGTCCATGTCGGTATTGATGATCGCGTGATTGGGGTCGCGAAAAACGTTCATTGGATCGATTCCCTGCTGTGTTTTCTTGATCTCCCGCGCAAGCATCTCGCGGTACATAACGACGCCGCGATCCGACCCCGCCAACCTTTCACGCGTGCGGTCAAGGATCGGCCCTTGAGTTTCCCATGCCATGAAATCTTGAGCATCCACTTCATCGAGGCGATATTTGGTGAATGGGTGAAGCGCGCCCTGGGGATTCTTGAAGGGTCTGCGATAATTGATCGGCACCTCGCCGTTGGCGGGGCGCGTCTCGGCGGAGTCCGGCACGAAGTGAACGTAAACGATGTAGGTGTGAGTGTCGTCGATCGGCACGCGGATCTGCGTGCGGTTGGCCTGACGCAGCACGGTTGGAAAAAGTAGCGGATGCTCCTCAACCTTGCCGTCTCTGAAATAGCGCCGCTTGATTATGCCGTAGGTAAACTCTTCCATTTCATACTTGACCAGATTGTCGATCGTGCCGCGCGTCGTGCTTGTGACTTTGAATCCGTCGGTGACCAGCTCTTGATGAAGCACGTGCAGATGCGCCGTATCGACGGAGTTTTCCATCGCTTGCAGCCAATTGCAGTCGAGCTGCGGCAGCGCGCGGATCCAGTGCCAGCCATCGGTGCGCGCCCACACATCGTACTTCGGAATCGCCGGCACCGGCTGCGGACCAAGGTAGGCCCAGTAAAGCCCGGCCAACTTTTGCACCGGATAAGCCTTGTGCTTCACCGTCCGGCAAAAATTGCTTCCGGCCGGCTCGGCCGGTGTTTCAAGGCAATTACCCTGAACATCGTAGAGCCAGCCGTGATAGGCGCAGGCAATGCCGCGCTCCTCGACTCGGCCGTAGGAAAGCGAAGCGCCGCGATGCGAGCAGTGATCTTCCAACAGACCCACCTCGCCCTTGGTACTTTGGAACAGCACCAAGTCTTCACCGAGAATCCTTACAAACTTTGTCGGATTCTCGGGGGAAAGATCGTTCGCGATAGCGACAGGATGCCAATAGCGGCGCAGCAGTTCTCCGGCGGGCGTTCCAGCACCGACGCGAGTTAGCATCTCGTTTTCTTCCGCGGTCAACATCTTTGCTTCCCTTTCTAAAGAACCGAACCGCTGTCCTGACGGCGCGATCCTTTATCGTCACTCTTCCTATTCCGGACTCGGCACCAAAAAAATACTTCCTGACGTCTTTCCCCCGACTCGATCATGGCCAAACACACTTCCAAGGTCGCCGCGCCCCAGCGGCCATCGCGAAATACAGGTCTGCCATTGACTACTGCATTATAAAGCTCCTCGACTTCGGCTTCACGCCCGACGCATTGACGCGCCATACTCGATTTTCAATCCTCGATTCGTGAAGCGCCCGTCATTTCTTACCGGCAAAAATCTCATCCATCAACTTGGTCACCGGGGTAATATCCCTAGAATTTAGGTCGTCGCCGTCAAAATACTTTACCCCATCGCTGCGCCGTTCGGACGCTGGAATGTGGTCCTTCGGCACGTCGATGCGGCGCGAGTTCTTCGCTTCTCCCGGTGTGCTGATAATTCGCTGGAAGGCGCTTTGCCCTTCGCGCGATAGCAGCCAATTGACAAACACCTTGGCAGCGTTGGGGTGGGGCGCGCGGTTCATCAACGCAAGTTGGCCAAACGCCACGGAGAGGCTGGCGCCTTCTTTGAAGTGATGCGGATCGAATTCATCCACAGGCAACCCCTGCATCTTGGCTTTGGCCGTGTAAGAACCTTGCGTCGGCATCGACAATGCAAACTTGCCGACCGCGAGCCAATCCAACGCCTGGCGCAGGTCAGCGGTCAAAGTCACGTCCATTTCCCCGTAAAAACGCCGCAAGAACTCAGGACCGAGGTCCGCTTGATAATAAAGATATTGCATCGATGGTCCGAAACCGCGCACGCGTCTAATGTCGGGGGAAACGATCTTGCCTTTGAGCTTGGGATTCAGAAAATCCCAGAAGGATCTGTAGTCTTTAGGATTGATCAGATTCGTGTTGTAAGCCGGACTCGCTCCCGCCGCCACGTTGCCTTCGTAAACAAAAATGTAACGCGCCTCGCGGTCGACGTATTTTTGCTTGCCCTCCCACCACTTGGTCGGATCGATAACTTCCGGCAAGATCAGCGCCGGCTTGATCGGATCAAGCATCTTGCCGAGATATAGGTTTTGATAGAGCGACGTGCCACCTCCACTATAAACGTCAACAAGATATTTTTCGCCGCGCCGCTCGGCGACGATGCGCGGCGCGAGCTGCGTGCCCGAGCCGGTGACGCTGGTAACCTTGATTTTCGGGTAAGCCTTCTGAAACACCCCCGAATCGATCAACGCGCCATAGCCGGCGATGTAGACCGTCAACTGCCCTTCTTCCTCCGCGGCCTTAACCGTCCGCTCCCATTCGGCTTGCCACGTTGGCTTGGACTCGGCCGCGTCAGAAAAGCCGCTCGACCACAAACACAGAATGAGCCCATACAACGCTAACCGATGCCGCATGTCGAATCTCTCCGATTCCGACCTTGAACTTTCAACCCGCAAACTTGAAAGGCTGCCATTCTATTCCGGACTCGGCACCTGATGCGACAGCATTATTTCTTTACGCTGTTTAGCCGACTCGAGCATCGCCAGGCAGACTTCCAACGTCGCGGTGCCCCAGCGGCCGCCGTGAAATACGGGTCTACCATTAGTAACCGCGTTGTACAGTTCTTCGACTTCGGCTTCGCGGCCGCGGCTGCCCGCCGGTAACGTAATTTCGCGCTGTTCGGTCTGGCCATATATTTTTAAACCGTCAGGCGTTTGGCGAATATCGCCTTTCTGGCAACTCACCACGGTGTGACCGAAGAACGGCTGATGCTGCCCGCCTTCGCCGACCCAGTTGAATAACTCCGCCGTGTCGAAAAAACCATAACCACTGTAAACCAATGTCGCTGGCGTGCCGTCGGCAAATTCCAAATAGCAGGTGTAGCTGCCCTCCCACTGGCGCGCCTTGTCCCAGATGCCGGTCATGGCGCGCACGCTGCGTACCATGCCGCCGCCGATCAAGCGCACGATATCGACATGGTGCGGCCCCTGGTTGAGAACGACGCCGCGGCTCATCGCCAATTCATGCTTCATGCGCGGACGGTACATGAATTCGTTGAAGTTCCAGGTGTTGATCATGCAAAGCTTGCCCAGCTCGCCGCCTTTAACGATCTCGCGGATTTTTCGGATCGGCGGATCAAAACTGTGCGTATGGCCACAGAGTAACTTCACGCCATTTTTCTCCGCCGCCTCGTTCATGGCGTCGCATTCAGCCAGCGTCATCGCCATGGGTTTTTCGACGATGATATGTTTTCCAGATTGCGCCGCCGTGATCGCGTGTTCGGCATGGAGCGGATTGGGCGTAGCAATATACACCGCGTCGACGTCGGGACTGCGGCACAGCTCCGCCACGCTGGTGTAGCCCTCGCCTTTGTAGATTTCGCGGAACTTGGTCAGCGCGTCGGCGCGGGTGTCGGCGGCTGCGGTAATTTTGATGTACGGCAATGCCGCAATCGGCGGCAGGATCTGCGTGCTTGCTACCCCCAAGCCGGCAATGCCCAGACGGAGGATCTGAGTCAGTTTTTTGCCCTCGCTTCCGTTTCGAGTTTCTTAGCGTATTGCTTCCAATCGCTGCTGCTTGGAATCATATCTGAGAGCACGAGAAAAAGCGGCGCGCGATTTTCGCTCTCGGTTCTGATCACATGAGGCGGCTCTCTTCCTTCCTGAATGTCGTGAATCGCCTTTTCCATCAGCTTGCGCGCCGCGACGATCGCCCGGTCCGACGAAACCAGACGCTCTTCCGTGCGGTCTTGAATCGCGCCTTGGCTCGCAGTGGCGAAAGCGTCGTGAGCTTGGAATCCCGAACCCATACCGGCATAGGTTTTGTTCTTCATTGCCTCGCGGTCTTGCAAAAACCGATTGCTCTCGCTGCGGCGCAATCGGTAGTCGGGACCCAATTCCGAGCGTTCGCGGCTGACTAATTCCTTTTGCAACGGCGCGCCGGCGCTGTAAACAAATGTGTACTTCCAGTGATGCGTGTCATCGATCGGGACATGCCAATTGACCGAGTAGCCCTCGCCGCCGGTTTGCCCGGGGAAAGCGCTCAGGTTAGGCAGAATAAAATACGAAACACGCAGATAGGACTTGTCATTCTCCAACTGGCGCACGGTATAGATGCGCACGCCAAAATCAGTCAGCTCCACGTCGAGAGTCGGCGTCGAGTTTCTCGCGACGAGATTATAATGGGACTCGTTGGCGCCGCGCACGCCTCGCGCCGCGCACGCCTCGGTAACTCTCGTTACGCTGCTCGAGAAAGCGATGCAGATACGAAAGATGAACCGGATCAATGTTGCCTTCGTTCGCCTGCAGATAATTGCATTCGTGAAAGATCTTAGAGACGTAGAGATGATCAGGAGAAGCGTTGAGAAAATCATAGTTGGGTAACAGCGGCGGCTCACCCGGTCCCATATACGTAAAGATCGCTCCGGCAACTTCTTTGCAAGGATAGGCGAGATGGCGAATCTCGTTCCGATGTTCGCCGCCGCCGGGTTCGCCCGGCTGCTCGAGACACTCTCCTTCGATGTTATAGAGCCAGCCATGATAGAGGCAGCGCAGTCCGCCGTCTTCAATCCGTCCGTAGCTGAGATTCGTACCGCGGTGCGAGCAGTGAATCCCCAAGAGCCCTACTCGTCCATGGTCATCGCGAAATAACACCAGGTCTTCACCCAAAATTCTCATGCTCAAAGGCGCGCCGCCGAGAGGCAACTCTTCTGAAAGCGCCACCGGCTGCCAGTAGCGCCGCAAGAGCTCGCCTGCCGGCGTGCCGCGACTGGTTTGGGTGAGAAGATTGTTTTCCTCTGTGGTGATCATGTGACTACTCCACTAACATGAGTTCCCTCGCCCGCTTGCGGGAGAGGGCAAGGGTGAGGGTTTTTAACTCGCGACCCTCATCCTAACCTTCTCCCAGAGGGAGAAGGAAGAGACTTTTGGCGACATGTCTTCGCTCCGATCAACTCCCCGGAAACGGAATAATATTTTTGAACTTCGCGATCGTTTTCTCGCGCAGCTCGCGACTCGAGCGACTGACCTTCGGAAACTTATCTTTCCAAGCAAAAGGCCGCACCGCATAAAAGACCGCGCGGCCATTGGTATGATCCTTATTATCTCTTTTCTCCGGCGGCATGCGCGGATCGAGCGGTGTGCTCCAGCAACCGTCGACGATATCGATATTAGTCGGCGGATCGACGCGCGTCATCATCGCCCAAAGAACTTCTTTCACATTGGTCACATCGATGTCTTCATCGACAACCACGACGTAGCGGCCGTTGCGATTGGCCGCCGCGCAACTCAGCGCCGCCATGCCGGCCTGCTTGGCATGACCGGCGTATTTTTGCTTGATCGATACGACAGTAAGATACGAAGTGTGATTGTAAACGCCGGCAATGTCCTGTATGCCCGCGCTTTCTAATTGATCCCAAAGCACCCCCGCTGAAATATGTAAATCCATTTTGACTGCGCCCGGCCAGAGCGGCGCCTCGTCTTCAAGAATCGGATCGTCGCGATGATAGATTGCCTTGACGCGAATAATCGGCTGATTTTCTCCGGTTCCGGTTGTCCCCCCGGAGTAATACCCTGGCCATTCGCCGAAAGGTCCTTCCGGACGTGCTTCTTCAGCAGGCGGTGGAATCTCACCTTCGATGGCGATCTCGGACGAGGCGGGAATCGGCAGGCCGGTAATCGGCCCACGCAAAACCTCCAACGGTTTGCCGATCAGCCCGCCGGAAATGTCCAGCTCCGATCGGCCAAATGGAAATTTCGTGTACGCCGGCATGAACACTAGCGGATGCTGGCCGTAACTCGCGACGACGGGACAACTCTTTCCCTGCTCCCAGTATTTCATGCAAATCTGCCGGCCGTTCTGTCCCGGGCTCATCCAGATTCCCAGCGTGTTTTTATCGTGCAATTGCATGCGGTAAGTGCCGGTGTTGACGTAGCCCGATTCAGGATCCCGATTGATCAGTCCGCCGCCCGGCCCGAAGTAGCGGCCACCGTCATTTTCGTGAAAGCGCAGCGCAGGAAACTTGAGGAGATTGACGTCGCTGCCCGTCAGCTTGTTCTCGAATAGCGGCGAGGTCGAGACTTCTTTTGGTGCTATCGGTTCGGCGCTTCTAACTTTGCGAGCCGCTAAACGGAGAATTTCTAACTTCGGCTTGTCGGTCGGCAAACCCAAAGCGAGCGCGACCCGTCGATACGCGGCGTACGGCAAGCTGCACACGCGATAGCCAGCTGGATAGCCTTTGACCTTATCGAAGATCAGCATCGGCGGCTGCGGCACCAGCTCTGCCGTCGACTCCACTAACGCGCCGATCTCGCCGTCCCAGTCGGCGCCCTCGATAATCCGATAATCGCCGATTTTTTTCGCTTCGTCGACGAAGCTGCGAAAATCATGATAGGCAAGCTCAGACATTTTGTTCTCCCAACCTTGAACCTTAAACTTTGAACCTTGAACGATATCTATTCCTCGACCAACGAAACTTGCGACTTTACACCTTTTCGTTTCAATTCTTCCAAAAACATTGGATGAACGTCCGGCGGCTCTTCATCAAACGGAATCATTTCGTGCAGTTTCGTCCGGAAGCGATCCTGGCTGTGTTTGGGACTTCTACCGCGCATGGCGAAGTGGCGCAGGGATGTGTGTCCGGTGTTGAAGTGGCCGTGGTACATCAGATCGCCGGGAGAATAAATTGAGCCGGCCTTGATTTCGAAGCGCGTGCGCTCTTCGCCTTCGCGCCAAACCATGGCGAAGCCTTCGCCTTGGGTCACACATACGATCGCGCCTGGGCCGTGGCGGTGAAAGGTGCTCCGGCTCCCCGCCGGAAATTCCTGAATGTGACAACCGTAGGTGGTACCGGCAATTCCGAAGCGCATAATCTTCACACCCTTACCCTTCATCGGGTAATCGTCGAGGGCGAATTCGTTGACGTCAGGGACTAAATTACTCTCCCACGAGCGGATCGTCAGCTTCTTGTTCTCATTGAAAAACTCGCGGTCGGGACGAAAGCGATCGCGAAACTGGAATGGATTACGGAAAATAAAATCGTCGTTGTGAAACAGATTGATCACGTGCGGCGCATTGGTGCCGGCGAGAAAACGCACCGGCTCGGTGGAAGCATTGAAATGCTGGTAGGAAACATTGAGCGGTATTGCGAAAATCGCCCCCGCGCTCCACTCAAACGTTTGCTTGGCATCTCCTTCGAACCAAACCGTCGTCGCGCCGCGTCCTTTGTGAATGTACACGAGGGTTTCGAACATATGGTGCTGCGGTTCGGTCTGTTTTCCCGCAGAGATCTCGCAAATGTAAGCGTCGGTCTCTTGTTGCTCTCCGAGATTGAGAAACGCGCCGAGCACGCCCATGCGCGCCCACGGCTTCACCTCCACGTCCATCAAATCTTCAACGAAAAACCCCGTGACGGATGGAATTCCTTCTTTCTCCTGGAACACTTCGTACGGTGTCGGTCCCAAACGTATCGGGTCGCGGTGCGGCAGTCTCACGGATTGAACTCTCCTTATCTGGGCGAAACGCTTCGGCTACGTTATGTTCGCAAGACGATTCTATAGTCTCCGTATGTCAAAACTTCAAGGCAAGTAGTTAAAGTATCAACGGATTTGAACGTCGTGCAGGATGCTCCGGATCACCGGAGCGAAAACATTGCCGCACTGCGTCTCATCTCTGGTCGATGGCGCTTCGGATGTTCTCGAGCGTCGCCGCTGGGGTTTTTAATTCCAGAAGGCTGCGATTGAGCGGATGATCGGGAGTGAACACGGGCGTCCCGGCGCGCACTGCTTCCCTGGCCAGCGCCAAGGAAGAGCTTTCGTCCGGCGCGGACAAAACCACTAGCGCCTTCGCTAATCCTATGACCAATTGATTGCGCCGAAGGGAGGCTTCCCGGCTGATGCGTTTTGCTTTCGGACTACAGTGGGTCAGCAGTAAACTCCGCCCTTCGTTCAATCGCATCTTGATCTCTTCGGAGGGAGCAACGCGCTGAAGGCTCTTCGCAACGCAGATGACTAGGCTAGCCGGTAGTCTCATCACAACCCGAAAAGCCTCCTTCTCCAAGGGAGAATGCCATCCGCTTATGAAGGCCAGGTTCTCCAAAGACCCAAGCTGCTGCAACAGTTGTACGGACTTCCAAGTCAGATCCGCATCAAACCGTCGCGCGGAAATGATGCCCAGAAGGTTTTTTTGTAGAATGCTCTCGTCGCCAACGCACCAAAGTTTAGGCAGTTTCGAATCAGCACCCTGTAGTGATCGAATTTCGTGGACCTCACATCCTGCAATCACGAGATTTTCGATGGCTGTCATAGCGTCCGCCGTTTATGCGTCCAACCTCTTGCGATCGGTAGCATGCTCCTGAGATCCATTTGCCGAACTCAAGCGCGAAATTTTCAGGTGCACAAATAGGTGAATCACTTGGTCGCCACCAAAAGTACGTTTCTCACGCCGAGGTGACTCCACAGGATGTTGAGCCGTGAAAGCACCAACATTTTTTCGAGAAATATTTTGAAACGGGCATCGACGAGGGGCATGCATGACGCGCGCGGTGATCTTTGGTACCGAGACAGAGCTAGACATTTTGTTCGGCTTAGAGTAATGGACGGCAAGATTGATTGGGCAAATGAAAGATCATTATCTTCATAAACCGGTATCATGGATTGGGTTGCTGAACAGGAAAATTCATCCAGAGGCCTGCTTGGGAAAATCAACTGTTTCCGCGGAAAAGGCGGTCATTGTTTATTGGGTTGGGGCGCTGATTCTCACCATTGGGATCAGACTCTATCTCTTCACAAATTATTATACTATCAACCCTGACGGCGTACGCTACATTGAGGCCGCGCGTCACTTTTGGGAGGGGAAGTGGCTAGAGGGTCTTGCTTCATTCTATCCGCCACTCTTTCCGCTCATGATCGCACTGATTTTTCCTGTTGTTGGCGATTGGGAGATCGCAGGTCAAGTATGGCCTTTTATTCTCGGGGTGCTCATCCTGTTACCGCTGTTCGGCCTCTTACGCAGAGTCTATGGACTGAGAGTGGCTCAGGTCGCGCTCTTTTTTTACGGGGTGAGCCTCTATCTTGCCCGCCTGTCCTTGGAAGTGAGGACTGAGATTCCATATATTTTTTTTCTGATCCTGACTCTTTACCTGTTACGGCGGGGTTTGGAGAGTGGCAGATCACTTACCTTCTTTTTTATAGGGATGTGTTCTGCCTTGGCCTATCTTATACGTCCAGAAGGCTTACTCCTCATCCCAGTGGGTGTCTTTTTTCTCATCTTTCAGAAGTGGTTCGCAGATCGTGTGGAGAGAAATTGGCTAAAATCTAGTATTGTAGTTCTGGGTTTTGTTCTTTTTTCTGCCCCCTACGTACTTTACCTTAAATGGGATACTGGAGACTGGTTGCTCAGCCGCAAAACCGGCTATCAACTCTCAGAAGGCTTGGCGAAGCATGATGCCGAAACAGCGGAACTTCGCTTAAAGAAGTCCGACCGAGTCAGCATTTCGCATTTGATTTCATCGCGTCCCCTTACATACGCTAAAAAGGTTTTTATTGATGCCTTTCGTGCCTTCGGATTTTATTTACAGGCGCTCCACTACTCATATCTCCCTTTTTTGTTTATAGGATGGTTTTTCTTTTTTCGTGGTAAATTCTGGGTGAAAGACGAATTCCTGCTTATCGCGGTTGTATTCCTTCATCTCGCCGTAGTGTCCCTTTTTTATGTTACCCGCCGTTACGAGGTCGCACTGGCTGCACTTTCCCTTGGATGGGTCGCAGCGGGGTATCTAACCATTGAGGGCTATTTTCAGAGCAGTTGGGGCAAAAGAAGCGGACTGATAACAGCCTTTATACTGGGACTCTTCGCTATTGGTACCCTACCGAAGACGCTTCAGCCAATCGGGTGGGATAAATTATATTTACGAGAGGCTGGTCTATATCTTAAGCAGAAACCCGGAAACCCTACTATCCGGTGGTTTTTAGACAGGGAATTCTCGTCAAATGACGAGACGGACAAATTTTTCGTTTTTCGCCGGATGAAGATTTAACCACAGTGAAACATCTTATTTCGTCGCGTTAATAAAGCCGCCCACAGAAATGCTGTCGGTTCGTGTCTTTTTGGTGTCGAACCAAAACTATGCTTTCCTTCCGTATGCAACACAGCTCGATCCTGCTGATGCCCGTGTCCGATGATCGCTTCATAAAACGCGATTGTTTTGAGTCTTCGCTTGGTGGGCGGTGTGAACGCACCGGGCAGTCTATCCTCATAGCGCCGGTCATAGAGTTGCTCTGCAACCTGCGTTCTACTTGCTGGGGGGGCTTTTAAGAGATCGTCGAAAGGGTTCTGTCTCGATATTGCACAAGTCTCCAATAACGCTTTGGCAGGACGCGTCCTTTAGTTCACCGATCACAAGCGGCTCCAACGTTCGCCGCGTTTGATCATCGACTCATAGTAGCTCCATTCTATTAAAGAAGCGATCGCCGGGTCTGCTTTTCCTCTAGCCCTCCGGCCCGCGATCGACTTAAATTCTTCGATCGCCGCAGGAGTCAGAGGCTGCGGCTGGCCGAACGCTCGACCCAGCAGCAGCATTCTTGCGGTTCGTTCGAGTTGCACCATGTTGATACAGGCTTCCTCGATGGTTCTCCCGGTCACGATGGTGCCGTGTCCCTGTATGATGAGCGCGCAGTTTTCGCCCATCGCCTTCGCTGCTTGTTCTCCATGTTCCTGCCAGTAGCCGTAGAGAAAGGAAGTCATCGGCACGCCGTTCTCGAAGCGCACGCTGCTCGTGTGGACGGGCTCGATCTTTCCTCCGACGGCCGCCAGTGCCAAGGTCATTTCCGGATGGCAATGGATCACCGCGCCCACTTCTTCTCTGGCGCGGTACGGACAACTGTAGAAGAAAATTTCGTCGATGGCGTCGCGCCGGCCCGATATGAAGTTTCCCTCTAAATCGTATTCCAAAAGATCGTCGGACGGAATCGCTACATCCACCGGCTCCCTTAGCGGCATTAGAGAAAACCCGCCGTCACTCGGCGACCTGACGCTCACATGGCCCCACATATTGGAAAGTTCCCAGCGCAGGATTGCGCAAGCTGTGGACATTTTGTTTTTGATTTCTTCCGGCGCGCTCATCTTTGCACCGACTCGACGATGGCCTTCCACTCCGGGATCCATTTGTCCTGCATGGCATTGAACTCCTCGTTCTCGATGAAAACTTTTTGCTCGGGAGCGATCACGAATTCTTTTAGAACACCGGAGGCCGTCACATCGAGCCGTGCGCTCGGCAGTTCATAGGTTTTGACCGCCAATGTCTGTCCTTCGCGGCTCAAGAACCAATTGACGAAAACCGTCGCCGCGTTAGGATGCGCCGGTTTGGCGGGCACGCCCAGACAGCCAAAAGCGGGCGAAGCCACCGCTCCCTCTTTTAGATGCGTCACCGCAATTGGTGCACCCGCCTTCACGTAGCGCGCTGCCTGCCCGGGGTTCGGCCAAAGTGCGACAGCGTACTTCCCTTGCCCCACCCATTCGACATGCTGCTGATAGTTTCTAGTCACCCCGGCTTCTTGCGCCTTTAACAACGTGCTCAAATAGTCCTTCGCCTTGCTTAGGCCCCAGAGTGTCGCTAGATAGCTTATGCCGTTGGCGCCGGCGCCAAGGATAGACGGGTCATGCATCAGTATCTTCTTTTTCCATTCCGGTCTCTGCAGATCGAGAAACGACTGGATGGAATTTGCTTTCACTGAGTCCGTGTTGTAGACGACCGGCGGCAATGCGTGGTTGATGAAGCGAAAGGCCGTGCCCGCCTTGTCGTAATTCAACTTGCCGCCGAACCACGCTTTGCCGTCCCTGACTTCCGGCAGAATGAGCATCGGCTCGATCGGCGCGAGATAACCATGCGTGCCGATCAGAGCGATTAACGTGCTGCAGCCCTGAAAGCTGACATCCGCCTGGTGGAGTCCCGCGCTGTATTCGGAGACGATCTTCGCCGATAGTTCCGGACCGGTGCCGGTGACAACGTAGATCTTAATCCCGAACCTTTCATCGAAAGCCTTCGTCAAAGCCGGTCTCACTTGCGCGGGAGCGTTGAGATAGATGGACAGCTCGCCTTCTTTCTTGGCGGCGGCAACGGTCTTCTCCCATTGCGCCTCCCCTTGGGCGCCGGCATCGCTGAGAAAGACGAGTCCGAACACCAGCACTGCCAACGTAACCGTGATGCTTTTTAAGCCGTTCATTCCCTCGATCTCCTTGGCCGTCGGCAATGGATCTCTAGCAGGCTGCTGAAAAAGACTCATATGCTTCGTTGCGCTCAATCGCCTCGCTCCAACGTACGGGCTAAGTACGCCTCCGCTTGTCTATTTTTCGCGCGCCTCGCCTCTGAGATCTTTTTGAGCAGCCTGCAATCCGGGTTTTTTAGCAACCTGCTAGACTAGTTTCTCTGATTTTGTAGAGGCGTCTGGCGTTATCCCCAAGGATGCGCTGCTTGGTCTCATCGGACAGGTCGGGCCGCTCCTGAAAACGTTTCACGCCCTCGGCGATATGGTCTGCGCGCGTGAAGTGGGGAAAATCGGACGCGAATACGAGCACCTTGTCGCCGAGCAGCTGCACCGTGAAGGGAAGCAATTCGTCTTCGAGCTCCGCTTCGAAATAGAGGCGGCCACTCTTTAGATGCTCCTTAGGTTCCTTTTTTTGGTCGCGCAGCAGCACCGACCAATGCTCAAACTCACGCTGCATACGCTCCAGTGCGCACAGCACCCAAGCCGAGCCGGATTCCAAAAAAGCGATACGCAAATTGGGAAAGCGATCGAAAACGCCGCCGAACATCATGTTGACCATCTGGTGCATCTGGCCGATCGGGTGCTGCAAGCAGCGCACATCGATGAGCCGATCAAAGAAACGCATGTCCAGCTGGGGCACGCCGCCGGTGTGCACCGAGAGCGCGATATCGAGATCTTGCGCGGCTTCATAAATGGGATCGTAAGACGGATGTCCGAGCAATCGCTCGACGCCGGCTGCCGGCATGAGAGCACCGACCATGCCCAGTTCCTTGGCGGCGCGGCGCAATTCTTTGGCGGCCTCCGAAGGATTTTGTATCGGCAACACCGCGATGCCGTTCAGCCGCGGGCTAACCTTTAGAAATTTATCGTAGAGCCAATTATTGTAACCGCGCGCGACTACCACCGCCCATTCAGGGTCGCGCACCGAACCGATGTTAAGACCCAGGGTCGGATGCAACACCGTGCCGTCGAGCCCGACCTGATCCAAGGCATCGAGCCAGTTCTGCGCGGTGATTTCGCCGCCGGTGAGTCCACCTTGGCCTCTGCTGACGCCTAGAGCGATCCGATGCCAGCCATCGCCGGAATTGATCAGCGGCTGGCGTAAGAGCTCCTTCCTGCCGCGAAACGGTGGATCGAGATACTCGATGATCTGGTAATCGAGCTCGTAAACATGACCATCCGCGTCGAACAGACCCTTAGTGATTGCCATTTGTGCTCTCCCGATTTTAATCCACGCTCGCTGCCACGCGAATCGAATTTTTCACTTTCCGCGCTTCCTCGATGCGCTGCGGACTCTAACAAGGATGCATCGGACCCGTCAACTTTGCTTACAGCTAAAGCGCAATCTGATCCGGAACCAGGTTCTTTGATCAGATTTATTTTACGGGGGTTGCTATCGACACGTAACATGGGCTAAGAGGGATTCGAGAATTCTGGTCAATTAATAAACACGCACGAGGCAACGAATTATGGACTATTTTGAACCAAAAACAGTCGGCGAAGCGGTGTCGCTACTGGCCAAATATGGCGCTGAAGCCAAGATAATCGCCGGTGGGACCGATATGCTGGTGGATATGAAATATAAGGAAGAGCCCGGATGTCTAATCAACATCAAGAAAATTCCCGGCCTGAGCTCAATCCAGGAGAACGGAGGTAGCCTGCGCATCGGCGCGCTGACGACGATCCGGGACGTCGAAATCAACGTTCTCGTCCGCGACAAGCTGCCGGTGCTGTGGGAGTCGTCGCATCAGTTCGCGTCGCTGCAGATCCGCAATACGGCGACCATCGGCGGCAACATTTGTCGCGCCTCACCTTCGGGTGAAACACTGGCGCCGCTGCTCGTGTTGGAAGCCGCGGGTAAGTGCGCTTTCTCGGATGGCGAAAAAACCCAACCGTTCACGTCATTTTTTCAGGGACCGGGGAAATCAGTTCTCGGCACGAAAGGTCTCTTGACCGAAATCGACGTTCCTTATCCGGCGGCTGGTACTAAAAGCGTTTACTTGAAACACGCCGTGCGCGGCGCGATGGACATCGCCATGGTCGGCGTCGCCGTTCTGCTTACGCCGGATGCGACGAAGAACAATGTTCAGGACGTGCGCATCGGTCTAGGCGCGGTGGCGCCGACACCGATTCGCGCGACAAAGACGGAAGCGTTACTGCGCGGCAAACCGCTCAGTGCAGCATTGATTAAAGAAGCCGCCGCCATGGCGGCGACGGAGTCGAGCCCGATCAACGATCAGCGTAGCAGCGCGGAAAATCGCCGCTGGATCGTCGAAGCATTAACTCGGCGCGGTCTCGAGCAAACTTGGAAGGCCGCCGCCGGCAAGGAGGTAGCATAATGAGTCTCACCATCCATACTACAATCAACGGCAAGTCGGTCAGCGCCGGCGCCGAGCCGTCCACATCGTTGTTGGATTTTCTGCGCGATACATTGGAATACAAAGGCACCAAACTCTGCTGCAACACCGGCGAGTGCGGCGCTTGCTCGATCATTTACAATGGCAAGCCGATTAACTCGTGCGTGACCCTCGCCGCCGACGCCAACGGCGCGGAGATTACGACCATCGAAGGCGTGGCCGACGGCGATAAATTGCATCCCGTGCAGCAAGCCTTCATCGACACCGGCGCTGTGCAGTGCGGCTACTGCACGCCGGGCTACATAATTTCGGTGAAAGCGCTGCTCGACCGAACGACCAAACCGACGGCCGAAGACATTGAAGAAGCGGTGTCGGGCAACATCTGCCGCTGCACCGGCTACACCAAGATCGTCGACGCGATCCAACTCGCCGCCGACAGAATGGCAGGGAGGGTTTAAGCCATGGCAAAAGCTGAATACACGGTACTGGGCACTAGCCCTGCGCGCATGGGCGGCATTGAGCGCGTCATCGGCGCGGGCATTTACGGCATCGACTTCGCTTTGAAAGACGAATTGCACGGCGGCATTTTGCGCAGCCAATACGCCCACGCCAAGATTATCAGCATCGACACCAGCGAAGCCAAAAAAATTCCCGGTGTTCACGCCGTGGTCACGGCCGCCGATGCGCCCGACGTGCGCTACGGCCGCACCTCCATCGACCGCTACATGCTGGCGAAGAACAAAGTCCGCTACATGGGCGATCCGGTGGCGGCAGTCGCAGCCGACAGCCCAGCGATCGTCAAGCAAGCGCTCAAGAAAATCAAAGTCGTTTACGAACCGCTGCCGGTAGTCATCGATCAGGAAGAGGCGATGAAGCTGGACGCGCCGACGTTGCACGAGGATATGCCCCTGCCGAAGAACTTGCCCGCGGACGTCAAGGTGAAAAACGTTTGTAGCTTTACGGCCGTTCATGTCGGCGACCCCGACAAGGCAATGGCGGAAGCCGACATCGTGGTCGATGAGGTTTACGAGACCAAGATGATCCATCCACAGTATCTGGAACCGCGCATAGCCGCGGCGCGGGTCGAACCGGATGGCCGCATCACCGTATGGGCGAATGCCCAGGCGCCCTTCGCCGTGCGCACTGACGTTGCCAGACTGATCGGCGTGGCTCTCAATAAAGTGAGAATAATTTCGACCGAGTTGGGCGGCGGTTTCGGCGGCAAGGCGAGTGGCATCACCTCCGGTGCGGCGATTGAACCGATTTGCGCTTTGCTCGCGGTCAAAGCCAAGCGGCCGGTGATGATCGTCCTCGACAAGGCCGAGGAGACGATTTCGACGACGATCCGCTCCGGCGCGAAAATGTATATCAAGACCGGCGTGAAAAAAGACGGCACCATCGTCGCGCGCCAGGGCAAAGTCGTCTACGACGCCGGCGCCTATTCCGGCTTCGGCGCCATGGCGGGCGCGCGCTGCACCAACATGCTCGGCGGCTGGTACCTGATGCCCAACTGCCACATCGACGGCTATGTCGTTTATACGAATAAACAAGTCTGCGGGCCGGTGCGCGGCCCCGGCGGGCCGCAGGCCGCTTTTGCCGTCGAGTCACACATGGATTCCATCGCCGCCAAGCTCGGCATGGACCCGGTGGAGTTTCGTCTGAAGAATACGCCCAAGCCCGGCGACAAAATCGTCGGTGTGCCGAAGCTGCGCGATGTTTCGCTCGGCGAGACCATCCGCACGGCGGCAGAAAAAATCGGATATACAAAGGTAGGGGCGCAGCATGCTGCGCCCGTACTTGGCAAGAACCAAGGCATCGGCATCGCCACCGGCTCATGGATTGAAAGTGCCGGCCCCGGCGGCGGCGCCGTGGTCAAAGTCAACGAAGATGGCTCGGTGACGGTTCACATCGGAAAAATTGACATGGGCACCGCGCCGCGATTCGGCATTCCACTCATCGCTGCCGAAGAGCTCGGCGTGCCGGTGAGCGATGTGACGGTCGTGAACGTCGACACGGACGCCAGTCCCTGGGACGCCGGCACCGTCGGCAGCCGGGCAATCATAGTTTCCGGCACGGCAACACGGCTCGCCGCTATCGACGCGCGCAACCAGATCTTTAAGATGGCCGCAAGCCAGCTCGAAGCCAGCCCCGACGATCTCGAGATCAAGGACAAACAGATCCGCGTCAGAGGCACGCCGTCGAAGTCGGTTCCTCTCGCGACCATCGCCACTGCCGCGCACAACATCATCGGCGAAGTGATCGGCCGCGGCTACTGCGATAACGTAGCGATGATGGCCGAAGAAAAAGCCCGCGGCAGCTCGCAGCCGTTCACGGCTCATGCCTGTATCGTCGAAGTCAGTCCGGATACAGGCAATGTCAAGATTCTTAAATACGTCGCCGTCCACGACATCGGCTTCCCCATCCACCTCGCATCTGTCGAAGGCCAGATCGAAGGCGCCACGGCGATGAGCATCGGCCAAGCGCTGTGCGAGCAAGTCGTCTTCGACAACAACGGCAGAACGATGAATCCTTCGTTCGTCGATTACTTGATGCCGACGATCAATATGATGCCGCGCATCGAAACCACCCTAGTTCACGGCTACCCCGGCGCCGGCCCCTACGGCGCCAAAGGCGCCGGCGAGATCGCCTGCGTCCCGCCGATGGCCGCCATCGCCAACGCGATTTGCAACGCTACTGGTGTGCGGATCACGAAGTTGCCGTTGAGTCCGGAGAATGTGTTGCGGGGATTGAAGGAGGCAGGAAAAGCGTAACGCCCGCAGAATTGAAGCGGAACAATTTATTCGCGAGCAGGGAAATTTTCGCCTCGCGTGGAGCGTGTTGGCGTCATCAGACGGGCTGTTTTACTTCACACCATGCCGATATTCGAGTTCCGATGCAAAAAGTGCCATGCGGTTACTGAGGTATTTTGCTCAAGCGGCCAGTCTGCGACCGGCGCCGTAACCTGCGGACAGTGTGGCAGCCGTGCCACCGCCAAGGTCGTCTCCCGAGTCAGCGTCAGAGTCGCCAGACCAGCCAAATACAGCGAAGACTTTCTGCACAGGGCGCGCCCTTTCTTACGCACGCAGAAACAGACAGGGGAAATTTTCGCCGAGGGCAAGGGGTCGGATGATGCAAGGACGTTTCAGCTCGCCGAGCAGATCGGCCAGGGCATCGATCGCGCCCTCGCGACTCGCTTGCCTTCGCGCCGACGCTGATTGACTCTCGGCGCAAGCGAGAACGGCTCGCGCCGGGTTAACGGGCTTGTCTCGGGCGCGCGCCCAAACCATGATCGCCATCGACACGCGAGCGCATCGGTTGAGCGTGGCGGCGCTAATCGCATTCGACATTCTCAGATGGAGGGGAAAGCCATGTGGAACGGATTCAAGGTCATCGACTCGGATGCGCACCACCATGAGCCGCAAGACCTGTGGGCGCGCTACCTAGAGCCGGAGTATCAGGATCGCGTCCCGAAAGTCATTGGCATGCGGCGCAATTTTTTTGTCTATGCGCCCGATGAAAAGATCTTTCCCGCGCTGGAATCGCGGGAGAATATTCCCGCGCACCACGACCAATGGATGGCGGACAAGTACGGCGAAGCTTACAACCGATGGTGGTCGCCGGATATTCGCCTCAAGGACATGGATCGATATGGCTGGGACATTCAAGTCATCCTTTCTACCAACGGCAACCGGATCATGGAGGCCGCGCTCAAGGATGCAGAAGTGGGCGCGGCGATGGCGCGGGCATATCATAACTGGTGCCACGAGTATGCCGGCGCGGACCCCGGGCGCCTGAAGTTCACCGCCACTCCGGCAGCCGGCGATAGCGCGGCAATGGTTTTAGAAACCCGCCGCGCGGTGGAGAAGCTCGGTGCCGTCTCCGTGCGCAATCCACTTTTGCCGCACGGCAAATGGTTGCACGAGTCTGAATACGACGCTCTCTGGCAGTTGGCCAGCGAGCTTGATTTTCCGATCTCGGTCCACGGCGAGTCGCGCCACGTGCGCGCTGCGCCTTTCCGAGAACTCCGCGCCGAGGGCACCTTCAGCGCGCTCGACCATATCATCGGCTTTCCGATGGACAACATGGTAACGATGGCTCACTTTATTTTCGGCGGCGTCTTGGAGCGATTCCCGGCGCTACGGCTTGGCATCTTGGAGTCCAACGCCGGCTGGGTTCAGTTCTGGCTGCCGCGCATGGACGATCACTCCCATGGGCGACGCCTCATTTTGGGCGCCGGCTTGCCGATGAAACCGAGCGAGTACGTCCTGCGCCAATGCGTGATCTCGGCGGACCCCGACGAGCCCGGTCTGGACACGATCATCAATTTCATGGGTGACGACAATCTTGTTTGGAACACCGACTATCCCCACCCGGATGCGCCGGACCCCGTCCAAGTGCTGCCCTGGTTCTCCGCTCAGCCGATCTCGGACCACAGTAAACGAAAAATTCTCTGGGACAACGCCGTCCGCCTGTACGGACCGCGGATTCTGGAACGCACACCATAGGCACAGCTCGGTAGCGCGGCCATCGATTTGCGGTCTTGATGCGCAAGCAACGTTGATCGTGAAAAAAATTTTCGTCAGAACCGGCTTGCGCGCCAGCTAATTAGCATTGCGCGCTGGAACACTTCTAATCGCATGGTCGGGTCAAGCCTACTCTCGTAGCTCCGGCAACACTTCTTTTCCCAAAAGATCGATCTGCGCCAGCCAATCGCCGTAGCGGAAACGCAAATCGTATACGATGTGATCGGCGCCCGCTTGTTCATAGGCGCGTGACTCTCGCGCGATATCGGCTGGCGTTCCTGCCAGAATAAAACCGCTTATATCATCCAGCTTCGAAAATTTTCCGCTCGGCGGTTTGACCCATGTCGAGAACTTGTTGGCCTCGGCGATCAGGGATTCGACGCTTATCTTGCTCAGCGCCGTGTCGCGATCTTTGCTGATACTGGTAAACGGCATCACGGCTGCCCTGATCATAGGCTTCCCGGCCTTTTGACAAAGCTCACGGATGTACCCGATCAGCTTTGTGAAAGTCGCCAGCGTCGTACGTGCTGGCATCCATCCATCGCAATATTCGACCGCGCGCCGGCAGGCGGCCGGTGTGCCGTCGCCGTACCAGATTGGAATCGGCTTCACCGGAGTCGGTTTGAGCGCCACGTCGGTGAAATCGAAATAGTCATTCTTGAAAGAAACTCGTTCACCGGTCCAAAGCTCACGACAGATCTGCACATTGCTGCGAACCAGCTCGGCGCGCTCTTCAAGACCGGTCGGGTAACCCGCCGCCGCAAACTCGTGAGGAAACCCACCTAAGCCCATTCCCATGATGACGCGGCCCTGCGAAATGGCGCTTAAGCCGGCGAACAACTGGGCGAGATGGATCGGATGACGATGGCAGATCGCCATCGACGTGCCGAGCGAAATGTTTTTCGTCACCGCAGCGATCGCCGAAAGCACTAAGAAGCCTTCAATGTGAGTGTTGTCGTTGCCCTCGATGCCATGCGGCTCGAACACGAGATGATCCCTCACCCAAACCGAGTCGAAGCCATAGGCTTCGGCGCGTTGCGCGCCTTCCAGGCAATTTGCCGCTGACGCATGCTCGCAAAAGTGCGGCAACAATAAGCCAAATTTTAATCTCGTTCCCATGAACTCATTTCGACCAAAAGTCCTCCCTTTCTTGCACAATCCAGCGTGACTGGCTAGCATTCATACACTCGATCCCGATATCTAACAGAAAGCTGAACCGAAGCGGGTTATCACTCGCAGTTTCCCCCATGACCAATAACATTTCAGAAGCTGCCCAGATCAAGATTGTTCAACTCATCGCCAAGGAGCTCGGGGTCGGGCCCCATCAGGTCGCTCCCGCTGTGGCGCTGCTCGACGAAGGTTCGACCGTGCCCTTCATCGCGCGCTATCGCAAGGAGGCGACCGGCAACCTGGATGACACGCACCTGCGTAATCTGGATGAACGCCTGCACTATCTGCGCGAACTGGAGGAACGGCGCGCGGCGATCCTGGCCGCGCTCGAGCAACAGGGCAAACTCACCGATGAACTGCGCGGGAACATAGAGGCGGCCGCCACCAAGCAAACGCTGGAAGATTTCTACCTGCCCTACAAGCCCAAGCGCCGCACACGTGCGCAGATTGCGCGCGAGGCCGGGCTGGAGCCGCTGGCCGATGCACTATTCGGCGATCCCACGCTCGATCCGCAGCAGGAGGCGGCGAAGTACGTGAACGTGACACCTGCTACCGAGAGTAGCAACGCCATAAACATTCCCGACGCGCAAGCGGCACTCGATGGCGCGCGCGAGATTCTTTGCGAGCGTTTTGCCGAGACCGCCGAGCTCCTCGCCAAACTGCGTGCGCGCATGTGGGGACAGGGCATCGTTACCTCCACGGTGATGAAAGGCAAGGAGACGGCCGAGGAAGAAAAATTCCGCGACTATTATGCTTATTCCGAAGCCATACGCACCATCCCCTCGCATCGCGCGCTTGCGCTGTTCCGCGGCCAGAGCCTGGACGTGCTGAAGATCGAACTGGGTTTGAGCGAGGAAATCGAAGCCGCCGTGCCACATCCATGCGTTGCGATGATCGCCGCGCATTTCGGCATCGAAGACCGCGGCCGTCGCGCCGACAAGTGGCTGGCCGAGGTCTGCCATTCGACCTGGCGCGGCAAAGCGCATTCGCATATCAGCACCGAGCTGCTGACGCAATTGCGCGAAGCGGCGGAAGCGGAGGCGATTAAAATATTCGGCCGCAATCTGCACGAGTTGTTGCTGGCGGCGCCCGCCGGCCCCAAGGCCGTGCTGGGCATCGACCCCGGCATACGCACCGGTTGCAAAGTCGCGGTCGTCGATGCCACGGGTAAGCTGCTGGAGGCCACCACCATTTATCCGCACGAACCGCGTAACGACTGGCAGGGATCGCTGGCGACGCTGGCGCGAATGGCGGTGCAGCATGGCGTCGAGCTGATCTCCATCGGCAACGGCACTGCTAGCCGCGAGACCGACAAGCTCGCCGCCGAGGTGATCAAGCTGATCGCGTCGAAGATGCCGGAACGGAAGTTGAACAAAATCGTCGTCAGCGAAGCCGGCGCCTCGGTCTATTCGGCGTCGGCATTCGCCGCCAGCGAATTTCCCGAGCTGGACGTGAGCCTGCGCGGCGCCGTGTCCATCGCCCGGCGCTTGCAGGACCCACTCGCCGAGTTGGTAAAAATAGATCCAAAGTCGATCGGCGTCGGCCAATATCAGCACGACGTGAATCAGCGGGCGCTCGCTCGCGCGCTCGATGCTACGGTTGAAGACTGCGTCAACGCGGTGGGTGTGGACGTCAATACAGCTTCGACGCCGCTGCTCGCGCGCGTGTCGGGCCTTAACACCATGCTGGCGAAAAACCTCGTCGAGTTCCGAGATGCCAACGGCCCGTTCCCGAATCGCAAAAAACTGCGCAAGGTGCCACGCCTGGGCGACAAGACCTTCGAGCAGGCCGCAGGCTTCCTACGCATCAACAACGGCGACAATCCGCTGGACCGCTCCTCGGTTCATCCGGAGGCCTATCCGGTCGTCGAGCGCATTCTCGCGCGTATCAGCAAAGGGATCGGCGAAGTGATGGGTCAGCCGGCGGCGCTGAAGGGGCTTTCGCCCACCGAATTCACCGACGACAAATTCGGTGTGCCGACGGTGCGCGACATTCTAACTGAATTGGAAAAGCCCGGCCGCGATCCGCGCCCCGAATTCAAAACGGCTACCTTCCAGGACGGCATCGAATCTCTTGCCGACCTCCAGCCCAACATGATCCTCGAAGGCGTCGTGACCAACGTCGCCGCCTTCGGTGCCTTCGTCGACATCGGCGTGCACCAGGACGGCCTCGTACACGTCTCCGCGCTGGCAAACAAATTCGTCAAAGACCCACACGAAATCGTCAAGCCCGGCCAGATCGTCAAGGTGAAGGTGATGGACGTCGACGTCAAGCGCCAGCGCATTTCCCTAACGATGCGCCTCGACGACACACCCGGCACCTCGTCGCGCTCAGGTGACGCAGCACCCGGCCCGCGCGATCCGCGCCCGTCCGAACCCAAGCGTGCTCCGGAACCCAAGCCACAGCCCGGCGGCGCGATTGCATTGGCGCTAGAGCGCGCCAAGCTGAAGAAGTAGCGAGCGGTGTTGACGTGCCCTAACGCAAGGCCCTGTCCGCTCACCTAATGAGTCCAAGTTTATAAATGCTGGGCCAGTGTATTGCGGTAGCTTCGGGGTGCTGTGTTTGACAGGTCGTTGATAGACCGAGTAAATTTCACAACATCATAATTTGTAATTGCCGAAATACACAGGTCAGTATACTCACTAGTGAGCCCGATCGACTGAGGTAAAGTAATGGCAGTTCCCGATTTTCAATCATTTTTTAAACCTCTTTTAGAATTAGCTGCCGATGGCAAAGAACATTCCGTCCGGGAGGCTCGGGAGATCATTGCAAGAGACATGACTCTTTCAGAGCCGGATTTAGCTGAACTCCTACCGAGTGGCACTCAAACGAAATTCGATAACCGTGTGGCGTGGGCCAAGAGTTATTTTGTTCAGGCAAAGATCCTGGAATCCACCCGCCGAGGGTATTTTCGAATCACTGATAGGGGCCGTGCGCTGTTGGCGAAAGGGTATCCCCGAATTGATATTCGGATCTTGGACCAGTACCCTGAATTCGTCGAATTTCATTCGGCGAATCGTGACACTGAGAGTCAAACCCTTTCAGAGGTTGCTCCGACACAGACAGAAACACCAGAAGAAATCTTACAGAAAGCACATCAAAACATTCGTAATGAATTGGGTGCCGAATTACTTAACCGTGTGAAATCAAACTCCCCTCGATTTTTTGAATCACTCGTTGTCGACCTCATGATTGCAATGGGTTACGGCGGGTCTAGAGTCGACGCGGGAAAGGCACTGGGACAAACCGGAGATGAAGGAGTTGATGGAATTATTAAAGAGGATCGCTTGGGTCTAGACATTATTTATTTACAGGCAAAGAGATGGGAAGGCACAGTTGGCCGGCCCGAGATTCAACGTTTTGTTGGGGCGCTTCATGGAAAGCGAGCCAGAAAAGGTGTCTTTATCACCACGGGGCGTTTCTCAGAAGATGCATTGGACTACGTGAATACGATTGATCCAAAAGTGATACTCATTGACGGGAGGAATTTAGCCAACTTGATGATCGACTTTAATTTAGGAACTACGACCGCAGCAAACTATGAACTCAAAAGAATTGACTCCGATTATTTCGGAGAGGAATGACGGGCTAAAAGAATAACAATGAAAAAAAGCGGCAAGTCTGTTGACGGTCGGTTTAACTTCACTGAGTGAGATCTGACAACCAAAGATTGACCCTTCAGTGTGATTAACTTTTCCCAAATACTGAAACTACCACTACACCTTGCGGATAATAGACAAGACAAAAGAGGCAATACATTCCCTAGCCACCGAAAAAGTGACCAGATCCACCGTTCGAGCAACCTTCAGGAATTTGAATGAAAGTATTCGAAAGGCGATAACTCGGCCGATTACAAAAACGAAGCAGCTTGACGCACTGACCATCACACCATATTTGAACTCCTGCCGTGAATTGGTTGAGCAAGAGCTGATTAAATCGGCGTCGGGATATAACCGGTTACGATGGCTATGGTATCTAAGGAGGTTGCCTCGTCACATTTTTGAGGGAACGCTCCCAACGACTTTTAGTTACGATTCATCTCTCGCCGAGGTTTTGTCTGAGTATGGGAACACAAACACCGCCGCCAAAAGTTCACCCGGGAGCGCCGTCAGTTACAAGATCGATGATTCCGTAGTTCGACGAGTGGTCAAATTTTGTGGCGGAGTAATCCTACTTTCTCAAATCCACGTCCTACTTCGACTAGCGGGGAAAGGCTCTCTTTTTTCTTTCGAAACTTCTCAAATTTCTGCATTGCCGGACGCTCGTCCTTCGATCGAAATTTCACAAGCAATTCGTTTATACGATAAGAGGGTCGCAGCGGGTTCACATTTTTTGAATCGTACCGGAACCGTCATTACGTCTAATCAACAATTGGATAAGGAAGATACCTCCTCCATTTTCCTCATCACACGAGCGGAGCAGCCGTTTTGGGCACGAGTTGCCAGCGGACGATTGGTAAGAGAGCACGCCGAACTGGAAGTGTTTTACAACTTCATACCTTCCATTATTTCCGTGGAACAGCTAAGGGTTCTCAATTCTGATCCGCGCCTATTAGGTTTCGATTGGATCCAGCCCGAGGTGGGTGCTTTATTCATTCTCCTCATCGTTTCGATTGCCTTCTACCTGCATTTCGATAACGCACCAGTCACGCTTGGACAATACGGTTACTGTCTCATGGATTTAGAAATGTTTAAGATTACCGTGGACGAGCGGATTACTGAGGCACGCTCGATTGTTCAACAGTTGACATTATCCTCCAATCTGCCAACCACGTCAGCGGATCTTCTTCACACGCTAGAAACCTGTTCGGGTTCGATATGGCCTCTTCAACAAGGCTCACCGATTCGCAGAGACGGAGAACTCATATGTGTGGATCTCTACGCCGCCACGGCTCGGCTAGACTCGCTTCTTGAATTTCCACATGTTCAGGGCAAGATCGCGAATGCACGCGCCGCACATTTTGAATTGGCTGCTCAAGCGGTCATTGACGATTCGCCTTGGTGTCCCGGCAAACATCTCAAACAACTGCGAGGACGAAAACTGAGATATGAGAATCAGGATGTAACGGATATTGACGCTATTGGTGAATACAATGGAACCCTCTTAATGGTTTCATGCAAAAGCATGATCTATTCTAGCGCCTACGATGCCGGAGAATACGCAGCCGTAAAAAATAAGAGTGACATGATCAACCTAGCGGTGACACAATGGGAAGAAAAGAGATCCTTCCTTGCGAAACACAAACTCAGCGCTAACTACGACTTTAGAAACTATCAACGGCTCCTAGCGGTCGTCTGTACACCCTCGCCTATATATGTTTCGATCGGTCCGGCGACAAGAGAAATAGCACCTCACCTTTTTGCGGTGACGTCGTTATACGAACTTGGGCAATGGCTTAGAGAAAACAAATAGGTCGTCAGAAGTGGACACGACCGAAATGAGAGCAAACATTAGCGGGCGGGTAGGCGGCCAGGTCTTGCAATCAGACACCACCCTTTTTTCATTTAAGTCACGGCATGACGCATGGATGACTGAACCGCTTACAACGCCGTTCACTGTTCTAGCGGCAGAAAGCCGAGGGTCACGCTCATGTCGAGACCGTCGTTTTATGTCGTACGGGCCTTTGCGAGTCTATTCCCAAACCGTATCAACCCACTTTCCGTCTTGAATAACATCATCAGCCGTGATGAGTGGACAACGAAGGTGTCGCGCCGTGGCGACGATTGCTCTGTCTGCCGGATCGCGGATGGCAACGAGCGCAACAGATTCGAGTAAGATTTCAATCGTGTAGGATTAGACCTGAAAGTTTGCGGAACGATCCAGTTCTTCAGCCCACCGCCGAAACGGAACTGCGAGTCGAACGACTTTCTTTTCGACCCAAACGCGCTGTTTTTTCCAGCACGATGACGGGAACGATAATGGATTGTCTTCCCTGCTCGACCTCCTGAAAAATTCGGCGCGCGCGTTTACCCAAACGTTGCTTTCGGCCGGAAGCCCAGAAAACCAACAAGTGCGTATCTGTAAGGTAAATTACTTAAGCCGGGAGATGACTCCTTCCAGAGATTTTTCTCTTTCTTTCCTAATTTCTTTGAGTGCCTGATTAATGTCTCCAATTAGCGTCATACTGCCCCGCAATTTAAATCGAGATTCCTTCACCGTCCTCCGGTAATGCACCAATTCTTCCTTCACTCGGCTGTACCATTCCGCGCTTACCAATACCGCTTTGATCTTTGATCCTTGGGTGATCGCAATCGGACGTTTTCCTTTTTCGACTTCGACTACCAGCTTTCTGAGCTTGGCTCGTACCTGAGTCAAAGATAACTGCTTCATGGGCAATTCCTCGTCGGGTAACGTGGACTGTACGACACAGCCAGCGAGCCGTCAATTCATCCGGAGCGTCAGCGCTCCTTATTACAGCCAAGCGACTCCCTTTGTTGCACAATCCAACCTGACACGCTAGCGTTAAAGAGTTCAATAAACTCGAATATCGAAATCCGAAATTCGAAACAAATCTAAATGATCAAAAAAACATGAAATGAACTAAACGGGATCGTTTCGAATTTAGAATTTTGACCATCTGCTCTGAGCGATTCGGTTTGTTTCGGATTTCGAGCTTCGAATTTCGGATTTGATGGTTCTTAGTCATGAGCCCTGAACCCAACAAAGTTATCTATTCGATGGTCGGCGTCGGTAAGTACTACGACAAGAAGGCCGTACTGAAAGATATTTATCTTTCCTATTTCTACGGCGCCAAGATTGGCGTGATCGGTCTCAACGGGTCGGGCAAGTCGTCGCTTTTGCGGATAATGGCGGGAGTCGACAAAGAGATCAACGGCGAGGCGGTTCTTTCGCCCGGCTACACCGTCGGCTATCTGGAGCAGGAGCCGTTGATCGACGAGACGCGAACCGTGCGCGAAGTCGTCGAAGAAGCCGTTAAAGAGACTGTCAATCTGCTGAAAGAGTTTGAAGAGATCAACGCCAAGTTTGCCGAAAAGATGTCCGACGACGACATGAACGCGCTGCTCGAGCGCCAGGGCGAAGTGCAGGAAAAGCTCGACCATCTGGATGCCTGGGATCTCGATGCGCGGCTAGAGATGGCCATGGATGCGCTGCGCTGTCCGCCGTCCGATACGCCCATAAAGATATTGTCCGGCGGCGAACGTCGTCGAGTTGCCTTGTGTCGGTTGCTCTTGCAAAAGCCTGATATTCTTCTACTCGACGAGCCGACGAATCACCTCGATGCAGAGTCGGTCGCATGGCTCGAACATCACCTGCAGAGTTATCCGGGAACGATCATCGCGGTGACCCACGATCGATATTTCCTGGACAATGTCGCGGGCTGGATTCTCGAATTGGATCGTGGCCAGGGCATTCCATTCAAAGGAAACTACACGTCGTGGCTGGAACAGAAACAGGAGCGCCTGCGACACGAGGAAAAGTCTGAAAGTGAACGGCAAAAGACGCTGCAGCGCGAGCTCGAATGGATTCGCATGTCGCCGAAAGCACGTCGCGCCAAAGGCAAAGCGCGCATCACCGCGTATGAATCATTGCTCGGTCAGGAATCGCAGAAGCGCCGCGACGATTTGGAGATCCCCATTCCACCCGGGCCGCGCCTGGGCAATGTCGTGATCGAATCGGAAGGAGTCAGCAAAGGCTACGGCGATCACCTGCTCATCGACGACGTGACATTCAAGCTGCCTCCCGGCGGCATCGTCGGCGTGATCGGCCCCAACGGCGCCGGCAAGACGACGTTGTTTCGTATGATCATAGGGCAGGAGGAGCCCGACAGCGGCAGGATTCGCATCGGTGATACGGTCGCGCTCGGGTACGTCGATCAGAGCCGCACGCTTGATGCCAAGAAATCGATCTGGGAAGAGATTTCAGGCGGCGCGGACTCGCTAAAAATCGGCGCGCGCGACGTGAACTCGCGCGCCTACGTGGCGCGATTTAATTTTTCCGGCACGGACCAGCAAAAAAGGGTCGGCACGCTGTCGGGCGGCGAACGCAATCGTGTTCATCTCGCGAAGATGTTGAAAGAAGGCGCCAACGTTTTGTTGCTCGACGAACCGACCAACGACTTGGATGTGAACACATTGCGCGCGCTCGA
>WNGF01005677.1_pt1 | contig 30230 bp, 27 predicted proteins | sample 5400641 | NCBI WGS metagenome assembly WNGF01 (sample SAMN13153371, study PRJNA577476) | soil metagenome | isolation source: 80 cm soil or saprolite under grassland replicate 2 | place: USA:California | collected 2016-06-15 | reverse complement strand
GCGTGGAGCCCATGGCGAAATGGAGATGGTACTACAGAGTCGGGGTGCGGGATCCGGGACGCGGGATCCGGGGGACGCGGGATCCGGGACGCGGGATCCGGGGGACGCGGGATCCGGGACGCGGGATCCGGGGGACGCGGGATCCGGCACGCGGGATCCGGCACGCGGGACGCGGGATCCGGCACGCGGGACGCGGGATCCGGGGTGCGGGATCCGGAGTGCGGGATCCGGGGTGTGAACGTGGGATCCGGCGTGCGGGATCCGGGGGACGCGGGATCCGAGGTTCGGGATCCCGGAATTCGGGGCGCGGGTGGAACGGAGGCAGCTTTGCTATACGCGCGCCGCACTTCGCTGAAGTCAGTGACTTACGACGACATGTCGCAAGAACTGCGATCTTCGGCTTTTCCGCGCGCGCAGAAAGTGAGATCCGATGGGGGCCATTCTGAGCTTCAGAGACCTCGACGCGTGGACGGCGGCAATGGACCTTGTTGTCCTGGCGTACGACGCGTGCAAGCGTCTGCCTCGCACGGAGCAATTTGGGTTGATTAGCCAGATCCAACGCGCCGCGGTATCTGTACCGTCGAACATTGCCGAGGGCCACGCGAGCGGCCCGGGCGCGCGATATCGTTACCATGTGCGCACCGCGCTTGGTTCTCTCGCCGAACTGGACACCCAGCTCGAATTGGCCCAACGCCTGCGATATCTAAGCTCCGCCGACTTGGCGACTACCGAACAGCAGTTGACAAAAGCGCGCCAGCTGCTGCACGGCCTCAACCGTTCACTGCGCCTCAAGCAGGCGACGCAGGTTCTACTTGTTGCTGCCCTGTTTGCGTGCGGATCCGCGCTCCTGTTTTAGCGACCGCGAGAAGCGCTCTTTGTGATCTTTCTCTGGCCCGAGTGGCTTACCGGGCTTTTCCCGTCCGGCGACTTTGTACTGTCCGGGATTGACGTTGTTGTGTTTGCTCATACGTGCGATGACTACAAACCGCTTGCCACTCGTCGCCCGCTCTGGCATCGGCACCCGGCGGGATCGCGGGATCCCATCAACGGATCCCGGATCTCGCTACGAACGGATCCCGCATCCCGGATCCCCATCCCGCTACAGACGGATCCCGCACCCCGGATCCCGCATCCCGCTACAAACGGATCCCGCACCCCGGATCCCGCATCCCGCTATGAACGCGTCCCGCATCCCGCACCGCGGATCCCAAATCCCGGCTGCTATACTTGAGATCCCCCCATGGACTTCCTTTCCAAGTTGAACCCGGAACAGCGTGAGGCCGTGCTGCATCGCGATGGGCCGCTGCTCATCCTTGCTGGCGCGGGATCCGGGAAGACGCGCGTGATCACGTACCGCATCGCATACCTCATCGGCGACGGCCATGCCCAGCCGGATCACGTGCTCGCGGTGACGTTCACCAACAAAGCCTCGCAGGAAATGCGCGAGCGCGTGGAGGCGCTGATCGGCTCGACGGCGTCGGGCGTGTGGCTGTCGACGTTCCACTCGCTGTGCGCGCGGCTGCTCAGGCGCGAGGCGCCGAAGATCGGGCTCTCGCGCGACTTCGTCATCTACGATTCGTCCGACCAGGTCGCGGTCGTCAAGCAGGCCCAGAAAGAGCTCGGGATCGACGACAAGCTCGTCCCGCCACGGATGGCGCTCTCGCGAATCAGCCAGGCGAAGAACCGGATGGAGGGTCCGGAGTCGCTGCGCGGCGGGTGGAACATCCGCGAAGAACAGATTGCGAAGGTTTATGAGCGCTACCTGCAGGCGCTCACGGACGCGAACGCGTTGGACTTCGACGATCTGCTCCTGAAGACCGTGGAGCTCTTCGAGACGTCGCAGCAGACGCGCGAGTTCTACGCGCGCAAGTTCAAGTACGTCATGGTCGACGAGTACCAGGATACGAACCGGCCGCAGTACCTCCTCATCCGCCGGCTTGCGGAGGTCCACCGCAACATCGCGGTCGTCGGCGACCCGGATCAGTCGATTTACAAGTGGCGCGGCGCGGACCTTCGGAACATTCTCGACTTCGAGCAGGACTTCGGCGACGCGAAGATCGTGCGCCTGGAGCAGAACTACCGGTCGACGCAGATGATCCTCGACGCCGCGAGCGCGGTGATCAGTCAGAACCGCAATCGCAAGGACAAGCGGCTCTGGACCGATCGCCAGGGGGGCGCGAAGATCGTCTACTACCGCGGGAACGACGAGCTCGAGGAGGCGGATTTCATCACGCGCTCCCTCAAGCAGTTCCGCCAGGAAGACGTCGACGCGACAATGGCGGTGCTCTATCGCACCAACGCGCAGTCGCGCGCGATTGAAGACTCGCTGATGCGCGAGGGGATTCCCTACAAGATCATCGGCGGAGTCCGGTTCTACGAGCGCAAGGAAATCAAGGACGCCCTCGCGTATCTGAAGCTGATCATCAATCCGCATGACGACGTGAGCCTGCGGCGCGTGATCAACGTGCCGGCGCGCGGAATCGGCAAGGGCGTTATGGAGTCGCTGCAGGACATCGATCCGAACGCGGTCGTCCGGGACGCTCCGCCGCTGCTCGCCGCGGGACTGCAGGAAGTCACGTCCGCGCGATCGCTATGGGCAAAACTTGTCTACGTCGTGGCAGAGAACAAGCTCGCGCCACGCGCGACCGCATCGCTGCGCGTGTTCCGCGATCTGATTGCCGCTCTCGCGGACGTCGCGCGGCAGGACAGCGTCTCCATCACCATGGGGAAGATGCTGGACCAGACGGGCTACCTGAAGGATCTCCGTGACGAGAACACCGAGGAGGCCAACGAGCGCATCGAGAACCTGATGGAGCTGGTGTCGGCCGCGCGCGAGTACGAGACGCGGGAAGAAGACGCGTCCATCGGCGGCTTCGTCGATCGGCTGTCGCTCCTGTCGGAAGCAGACGAGGAATCCGGCACGCGCGAAGCGAAGGTCTGGATGATGACGATGCACGCCGCGAAGGGTCTGGAGTTCCCGCTCGTCATCATCGCAGGGCTCGAGGAGGGATTGTTCCCTCACTCCCGGTCGAGCGAGGACGAAGAGGAGCTCGAAGAAGAACGGCGCCTCTGCTACGTCGGCATGACGCGCGCGCAGTCGCAGCTCGTGCTCACCAGCGCCGCGCGCCGGCGGGTGTTCGGCGAATATCAGTCGACCGAGCCGTCACGGTTTCTGGACGAAATCCCCGCGGAGCTCGTTGAGCGCCTCGTCCCGACCTTCGCACCCGCGTACCAGAGCTCGTTCAGCCACGGGCATTACGAGTTCCGGACGAACCCTTACGGCCGAAAAGGCAAAGGCGCGCGGTTCAAGGAAGCGGAAGAGACCTACAAGTACGAGGAGGAGGATCAGTCCACGCCGGCGATGCGGCTCGGCATGCGAGTGCGGCACGCGCAGTTCGGCGTGGGCACGGTCGTCGGCGTCGAAGAGCACAACGACGACATGAAGATCACCGTGCGCTTCAATCTGGTGGGCGTGAAGAAGCTGCTGGCAAAATACGCGAAGCTGGAGCCTGCGTGAGACAATGATGAATGTTCAATGATGAATGCTCAATGGCGATCAGTGTCGAATACCGAAAAGTAGAAACACGATTCGACATTCATCAACATTCAGCATTCAGCATTCAGCATTCAACATTCAGCATTCAACATTCAGCATTCATCATTCAGCATTGACGTCGGGCTCGTCCTTCTCGGCGAGCTTCGCGATCGCGACGACGGCGTCCCCTTCTTCCATCTCAATCAACCGCACGCCCTGGGTGGCGCGGCCGATTGAGCGGGCATCCCCCGCCCGCATGCGCAGGATCATCCCCTGCTGGCTGATGAGCAGCACCTCGTCGTCCTCGTACACGTACGCGATGCCGACGACCTTGCCGTTGCGGTCGGACGTCTGGATGTTGATGATGCCGACGCCGCCGCGTGACTGCAGCCGGTATTCCTCGAGCTCGGTGCGCTTGCCGTAGCCGTTCTGCGCCACGGTCAGCAGCGTGCCCCCTTCGCGCACGACCTCCATCGCGACGACCTCGTCGTCGTCGCGCAGGCTGATGCCGCGGACGCCGTAAGCGGTGCGGCCCATCGGACGCACGTCGGTCTCCTCGAATCGAATCGCCATGCCGTCGCGCGTGCCGAGGAACACCTGCTCCTTGCCGTCCGAGAGCTCCACGGCGATCACCGCGTCCCCTTCCTCGACGCCCATCGCGATGATGCCGCTCGGACGCGGGTTGCTGAACGCGGAGAGATCCGTCTTCTTGATGGTGCCTTTGCGGGTCCCCATCACGACGAACTGCTGTCCGTCTTCTTCGGGGAATTCCTTGACGGCGAGAAGCGCCGCGATCTTTTCCCCTTCCTCGAGCTGCACGAGGTTGACGATGGCCTTGCCCTTGCCACCGGGGCCAACATCAGGAACCTCGTGGACCTTCAGCCAGTACGCCCGGCCGCGGTCCGTGAAGATCATGATGTAGGCGTGCGTCGACGCGATGAACAGATGGCTGACGTAATCCTCTTCACGCGTGCGCATGCCGATGCGCCCCTTGCCGCCGCGGCGCTGCGCGCGGTACGTCGAGATCGCCGTCCGCTTGATGTAGCCGGTGTTCGTGACCGTGATCGCCATGTCTTCGTCGGCGATCAGATCCTCGATACGCAGTTCGCCGCTCTCGTCGATGATCTCGGTGCGCCGCTCGTCGCCGAACTTCTGCCGCACCTCCTTCAGCTCGCTCACGACGAGCTGCATCAATAGCTCGTCGCTCGAGAGAATCGCGCGCAGCCGCTCGATCGTCCTCATCAACTCGGCGAGTTCGTCGAGAATCTTCTGGCGCTCGAGGCCCGTCAGCCGCTGGAGCTGCATGTCGAGGATCGCCTGCGCCTGGAGCGTCGAAAGCTTGAAGTTGGTGATGAGCCCTTCGCGCGCCTCCGGCGGGTTCTTCGATGCGCGAATGAGTTTGATGACTTCGTCAAGATGATCGAGCGCGATGCGCAGCCCCTCGAGGATATGGGCGCGCGCCTCGGCCTTGCGCAGCTCGAACTCCGTCCGCCGCCGCACGACCTCGCGGCGGAACTCGACGAAGTTCTCGATCACCTCGAGCAGATTCAGGACCTTCGGGCGTCCGGCGGCAATCGCCAGCATGATGATCCCGAACGTCGTCTGCAGCTGGGTGTGCTTGTAGAGGTTATTGATCACAACCTCCGGCACCTCACCGCGCTTCAGCTCGATCACGATCCGCATGCCGTCGCGGTCCGACTCGTCGCGGAGGTCAGAGATTCCCTCGATCGTCTTCTCACGATAGAGCTCCGCGATGTTCTCGATCAGCCGCTTCTTGTTTACCTGGTAGGGAATCTCCGTGACGATGAGCGACGTTTTGTCGCCCTTCTTCGATTCCTCCGTCGTCACCCGCGCGCGCACCGTGATGGCGCCGCGTCCCGTGGTGTAAGCCTGGAAGATGCCCGTGCGCCCGACGATGATGCCGCCGGTCGGGAAGTCGGGGCCTGGAACCGCGCGCAGCACCGCCTTGAGCCGCTCCTGGCGCGGCTGCCCGCGCTGATCGATCGCCGCGAGCACGCCGTCGATCACGTCGCGCATGTTGTGCGGCGGCACGTTCGTCGCCATGCCGACGGCGATTCCCGCCGATCCGTTGACCAGCAGGTTCGGGAACGTGGTCGGAAGAACCGTGGGCTCTTCGGTCGTCTCGTCGTAGTTCGGAACGAAGTCGACGGTCTCCTTGTCGAGATCCGTCATCATCGCTTCGGCGAGCGGTTCGGGGCGCGCCTCGGTGTACCGCATCGCGGCGGGCAGGTCGCCGTCAATCGATCCGAAATTCCCCTGGCCGTCGACCGCGGGGTAGCGCATGTTGAATTCCTGCGCCAGGCGGACGAGCGTGTCGTAGATCGAGGCGTCGCCGTGGGGATGGAAGTTGCCCATCACCTCGCCGACGATCTTCGCGCACTTGCGATAGGCGCGGTTCGAGGCGAGCCCCATAGTGCGCATGCCATACAGCACGCGGCGATGCGCGGGCTTGAGCCCGTCGCGCACGTCGGGCAGCGCTCGGCCGATGATTACGCTCATGGCGTAATCCATGTACGAGCGCTTCATCTCGTCCTCGATGTTGACGGGGACTTTGGAAGCTGCGATATCGGTCATGGATGTCTAGATGTCGAGGTTCTTCACGTCGAGCGCGTTGTCTTCGATGAACTTCCGGCGCGGCTCGACCTGGTCGCCCATCAGCGTCGTGAACATCAGGTCCGCTTCCGTGTGGTCCTCCGCCTTCACCTGCAGCAGCGTGCGCTTCGCAGGATCCATCGTCGTTTCCCACAACGTGTCGGGGTTCATCTCGCCGAGACCCTTGTAGCGGTTGATCGAGATCCCCTTCTTGCCGGCGGCGATGAAGAACTCGACGAGATCATCGAGCGATTCGACGCGGACCTCCGAATCCTTTCCCTTGCCGGCCCCCTTCGGCAGAGAGCTCGCGTCCGGAGTTTTAGGCTCGGCCGCGAGCCTGGTTGCCGTATCGAGCGGCGCGCCGCCAATCGCCGTGTCGTTGGCTGTCGCCTGCGCGACGTCCTCGACGGCCTCGTCGGCATCCGTTGACGCGAGTGTCTTCACCACCATCGGACCGCGCACACCCTTCACGTCCAGGTAGCTGCTCGCCAGCGTGCGGAACTCCGTCGTCGACACGAAGTCGAGATCGACGCGATGATGCCGCGGATAACCGCCGGTGCGATCCTCGATGAGGATGCCGTGCGCCTGGTGCTCCTCGTCCGGGTGAACGGTCGCCGAACGCGTCGGCGTGTTCAACGAGTCGGCGAGCGCCTGGAGCTGCGCCTGATCGGTGAAGAAGCTCTTGTCCGCGCGAACACCGCGATCGAGCAGTGTGAGGATGACCTCGCGAGTGGGCCCGCGCCGCTCGACGACCTGCAGATACTTGCGGAACTGGCTCAGCTTCTCGATCTTCGTCTCGAGCTCGGCGCCAGACATTTCCGTGCCGTCCTGGAGCACGACAACGCGCGATTCAACCGCACGGTGCGTCAGCCAGTTTTCGAGCTCGCGCTCGTCGTGGATGAAATGCTCGGTGCGCCCGCGCTTCGCCCGGAAGAGCGGCGGCTGCGCGATGTAGATGTACCCCGAGTCGACGAGCGCACGCATCTGGCGGTAGAAGAACGTGAGCAGCAGCGTGCGGATGTGCGATCCGTCGACGTCCGCGTCCGTCATGATGATGATGCGGTGATACCGAAGCTTCGACAGGTCGAAGTCCTCGGTGCCGATCCCGCAGCCGAGCGCCGCGATCATGGTCTTGATCTCGTCGCTGCCCAGCATCTTGTCGAACCGCGCCTTCTCAACGTTCAGGATCTTGCCCTTGATCGGCAGGATGGCCTGGAAGCGCCTGTCGCGTCCCTGTTTCGCCGAGCCGCCTGCGGACTCCCCCTCGACGATGTACAGCTCGCTCAGCGAGGGATCGCGTTCCTGGCAATCCGCGAGCTTGCCCGGCAGCGCGCTGCTGTCGAGCGCGCCTTTGCGCCGCACGAGATCGCGCGCCTTGCGCGCCGCCTCGCGCGCACGGGCGGCGTCGACCGCCTTGGCGACCACGCGTTTCGCGACGACCGGGTTCTCTTCGAGGTACGCACCGAGCTTGTCGTTCAGGATCGCCTCGACGATGCCTTTTACCTCGGTGTTGCCAAGCTTCGTCTTCGTCTGCCCTTCGAACTGCGGGCGCGGAATCTTCACGCTGACGACGGCGATCAAGCCTTCACGGATGTCGTCGCCGCCGATGTTGGCGTCCTTCAGGTCCTTCGCGAGATTGTTCTTCCCGGCGTAGTAGTTGATCGTCCGCGTGAGCGCCGACCGGAAGCCGGAGAGGTGCGTGCCTCCCTCGTGCGTGTTGATGTTGTTCGCGAACGAGTAGACCGTTTCCGCGTAGCTGTCGTTCCACTGCAGCGCGATCTCGACGTCGATGCCGTCCTTCTCGCCGTGCATGTAGATCGGCTTGTCGTTGACCGCCGTCTTGTTCTGGTTCAGGTATTCGACGAACGAGACGATGCCGCCCGCATACAGGAATTTGTGCGACTTCCCGTCGCGCTCGTCGTCGAGCGTGATCGTGACGCCGCCGTTCAGGAAGGCGAGCTCGCGCAGGCGCTGTGCGAGCGTGTCGAAGCTGTACTCGGTCGTCTCGAAGATCTGCGTATCGGGCTTGAAGGTGATCTTCGTGCCGCGCTTCTTCGTCGTGCCGGTGACTTCGAGCGGTGCCGTCGGCGTGCCGCGCTCGTAGGTCTGTGTGTAGACCTCTCCGTTGCGCCAGATTTCGAGATCCAGCGTCTCGGACAACGCGTTGACGACCGACACGCCAACGCCGTGCAGGCCGCCGGAGACCTTGTAGCTGTCGTTGTCGAACTTGCCGCCGGCATGCAGCATCGTGAGGACGACTTCGGCCGCCGACTTGCCGCTCGTGTGCTGATCGACGGGGATGCCGCGGCCGTTGTCGACGACGGTGACGGAGTTGTCGATGTGCAGCGTGACGTTCACCTGGTCGCAGAAGCCGGCCAGCGCTTCGTCAATCGAGTTGTCGACGATTTCGTAGACGAGATGATGCAGCCCCGGCGCGCCGGTGGACCCGATGTACATCGCGGGGCGCTTGCGCACCGCCTCGAGCCCTTCGAGGACCTTGATTTTGTCGGCGCCGTAATCGTCGGAGCCCGCCGACCTGTTGCCGTTTCCCGACGCGCGGTGTGCAGGCTCCGCCATGGCCGCTTCCCTGCCGTCGTGTGCCTCCGGCGTGGCGGCGGTCGGCCGCTGCTCTTCGTTCTGGGATTCCAAATCAGACATCAATCAGATTCGATCAGACCCGCATCGGCATGATGACGTAGGTGTAGTCGTACCCTTCCGCGCCGACGGGCTTCATCACGGCCTGGCTCATTTCATCCTTGAACTCGAGGCCGACCGAGTCGGTTTCCACGACGCTGAGGAAGTCGAGGACATACTGCGCGTTGAAACAGATGGTGACCGGCGCTGCGGCGTAATCCACCATCAGCACTTCCTTGGCTTCGCCGAACTCCGGGCTGCTCGAGGCGATTTCGACCGTGCCCTTGTCCATCTGGAACTTCACCGCGCGCGAGCGCTCGTTCGAGAGCAGCGCCACGCGTTTCACGGCGTTCGTCAGGCGATCGCGATCGAACTCCACGCGCTTGTCGTTCCCCTTGGGGATGACGCGCTCGAACGCGGGGAACTGCCCGTCGATCATGCGGGAGATCAGCAGCCGTCCACCGATGTCGAAGAACAGGTGGTTCTCTCCGCGCTCGTACTGGATGTCCCCTTCGCCTTCGGCCAGCAGGCGGCCGAGCTCCAGGAGCGTCTTGCGCGGCAGAATCACGCGCATCTCTTCGTCGGACTTGGCCTTCGCTTTCGCCGTGTCGCGCGGAACCGTGATCAGCGCGAGGCGATGACCGTCGGTCGACACGAGGCTCATTGAATCGGGACGGAGGATGAAGAGCGCGCCATTCAGGAAATACCGCGTGTCTTCGCCGGTGATCGCAAACTGCGTTTTCGCGACCATCTGCTTCAGCACTTCGCGCGGCAGCGACGCGCTGTAGACGCCGGTCCCGTCGGGCAGCGTCGGAAAGTCTTCGCGCGGAAGCGTCTGCATGCGCGAATCGAAGCGATCGGCCGCGACCTTCACGCCGGTCTTGTCTTCCTCGATCCGCACGTCGGTCTCGGGGAGCGCCTTGATGATTTCGTACAGCTTCTTCGCCGGCAGCGTGAGCGATCCGCCTTTCGTCACTGATGCCTGGCACTTGCTGCGCAGCCCCACCTCGAGGTCGGTCGCGAGCAGCCGCACCTGATCGCCGTCAGCCTCGATGAGCACGTTCGCGAGGATCGGGATCGTGTTCTTGCGCTCGACGATGCCCTGGAAGAGTTGCAGTTCGCGCAGCAGATCGGCCTTGCGTACGACCAGCTCCATGTTGGTGATGACCTCGCGGGAAGGCGCTTTCCGACTCAGAGGAAAGTCGCGCTGATCCCTTCAATGTTGAGGGAGATCAGGGAACAAAGAATTATAACAGTAAAGAGGTGCTGTTGAAAACTTAAAAACAGCCCGTTACCCCTTGCAATTCTGCTAGTTACGCTGTGCATCCGCTTTCGGTACCGAGGGGGGATTTCCGGCGCAATTCGGTGGATAAATCGGACCCTCGGGGAACGCACAATTCATCCGCAGGACGTCCCCCTCGCGGGTGTGGAAAACCCGTTGCCGAGCCCGAATTCCTAGCGGAACGATTCCATGAACGTGTTGATAAGCGTGTTGAAATCTCCGTCACGCTTCCGGAGACCCTCGATCTTTCGGATGGAGTGAATGACGGTCGAATGATGCTTGCCGCCGAAGCTCTTGCCGATCTCGGGCAGCGACGCGTTCGTCAGCGATTTGCACAGATACATCGCAATCTGCCGCGGCATCGCGATCGATTTCGAGTTGTTCCGTGACTTCAGCTCGCCGTGCTTCAACTGGTAATAGTCCGAGACGAACTTCTGGATGCCTTCAATCGTGACCGCGCGCTCGTCGTGCTGCAGCACGTTGCGCAGCACGTCCTGCGCGAGCGAGAGTGAAATCTCGCGGCCGGTCAGCGAGGCATACGCGATCAGGCGAATCAGCGATCCTTCGAGCTCGCGGATGTTCGACTTGATCTTTCCGGCGATGTAAATCGCGACGTTATCGGGCAGCGGAACCGCTTCCGTTTCCGCCTTCTTCTTGAGGATGGCGACCTTCGTCTCCAGATCTGGAGACTGGATGTCCGCGATCAATCCCCACTCGAAACGCGATCGCAGCCGTTCTTCAAGCTGCGGGATTTCATGCGGCGGACAGTCGCTGCTGATCACGATCTGCTTCTGCGAATCGTAGAGCGCGTTGAACGTGTGGAAGAACTCGGTCTGCGTGCCTTCCTTGCCCGCGAGGAACTGGATGTCGTCGACGAGCAGCACATCGACGCTTCGGTAGCGTTCGCGGAAGTCGAGTATGCGATCGTAGCGCACCGCGTTGATCATCTCGTTCATGAACCGCTCCGACGAGATGTAGGTGAGCTTCAGCGACTTGAGATGATTGAGCACGTAATGCCCGATCGCGTGCATCAGGTGCGTCTTGCCGAGTCCGACACCACCGTAGATGAACAGCGGGTTGTACGACCGTGACGGCGCTTCAGCGACGGCTCGACACGCGGCGTGCGCGAACTGGTTCGACGGTCCGACGATGAACGTGTCGAAGGAGTAGCGCGGCGCCAGGCCTCCTGTCTGGTAGTCGTCCCCGGCTTCGGACGGCGTGTCGGGCGCCGGTTCCGCGACGACGGGTGGTGCTCCCGCGATTATTTCGGGGTGCGAAACTTGGGCGCGCTCGACCGTTTCCGGGATTTCGGTGACGAATGCGACCGCCGTTCCCTTCCGGTCCACCTCTGACAGCGCCTCGTCCAGCACTCCTGCGTAATGCTTGGTCAACCAGTCACGGAAGAGGGCGTTCGGCACGCGAACCTTCAGCGAACCCCCGTCATCACGCACGAAAGTCGTGGGTTTGAACCAGGTGTAGAAGATGTGCCGGTTGACTTTCGTCTCTATGCGGGAAAGGACCTGGTCCCAGATACTGCCGGTCATGTGCGCGCGCCAGTTGGCTTCAATCCCTTGCTTTTCCACATTTTTTTCCACAGTTGTGGAAAACTTCGGGGGGAGCCCCTACGAGGTCCGCAGGGGACGCCGACTGTAGCACACGCCTTCGGCGCCGACAACCGAGCGCAGTTGGCGCGGATCCGATTGACAGTCCTCGATCAGCTCCGTTACTATCGAGGTTTCTCCGCCTTTATTCTTTCGCTGCAGGGGATCCGACAATGAGTGTGACGTTCCAGCCAAACCGCCGGCGCCGCAAGCGCACGCATGGGTTCCTCGTGCGCATGGCGACCAAGAAAGGGCGCCAGGTTCTGAAGCGCCGCCGCGCGAAGGGGCGTAAGCGCCTCTCGGTTTCCTCCTCGTAGCCACCGCGGGCGCCAGCGCCCGCGAAGGACTGCCCATGCCGTCCGAGCGCTTTTCGAAGGACCGCCGGGTCAGGCGTCGCGGTGAATTCCAGCGCGTATTCGACCTGTCGCTCCGGACGAAAGGGCGGTATCTCACGATCCTGGTGGCACCGAACGATACGGGCACGGGCAGGCTGGGAATCGTCGCCTCAAGGAAACTCGGGGACGCGGTCAGAAGAAATAGAGCTAAACGATTGATACGAGAGGTTTTCAGGCGTTCTGAAGTCCTGGGACGCCGCGGGATGGACGTCGTCGTCATTCCGCGCCGGGAGCTGTTCGACGCGGCCTATGCCGAGTTCGAGGCAGATTTCCGGAATACGCTCAAGCGCTGCGCCGCACGCCTGCCGGCACCCGCCGATGCCGTCCGCTAACCATTCCGTCGTGCAGCGCGCCGCCCTCGCCGCGCTCCGGCTTTACAAGTTGCTGATTTCTCCGCTGTTTACCGGATCGTGCCGGTTCATGCCCTCGTGCTCCGAGTACGCACGGGAGGCGATTATCCGGTTCGGCGTGGTCCGCGGGTCGATGCTCACCGCACGGCGGCTCGGCCGGTGCCATCCGCTGGGGTCGCACGGATTCGACCCGGTTCCCGCGCGCGGACGCGCCCCTCGGTAGCTACAGTTCATGGAAAAACGGGTTCTGCTCGCGGTTGTTCTCTCGTTCGTCGTCCTGTACGCGTTCCAGGCGATCTATCCGCCGGCAAAGCCGCAGCCGACGAAGCCCTCGTCGGCGGCACAGGCGCCCGCGGCGGCGCCGTCCAGCAACCCGTCAGGCGCTGGTGCTCCGGCGGCACCCACTGCATCCGCAGCGATGCAGGGGACGGCTCCTGTGCCCGCGGCGCAGGCACCGGCGACGCCGACAGCGCTGGTCGCCGACAGCGCCGAACGCGACGTCGTCGTCGAGAACCAATCGGTGCACGCGGTGTTCACGACGCGCGGCGGCGCGCTGAAGAGCTGGCGACTGAAGAAATACCAGGACGCCTCTCGAGAGCCGCTGGAGCTCGTCCCGCACAATGTCCCCGCTGACGCGCCACGGCCCTTCACGTTGCAGGTGCCGGACGCGCCCGCGAGCGCCACGCTCGCGAAGGCGTTGTTCAAACCGAGCGCAGATCACGTCCAGGTCACGTCGGGCAGTGCGTCGCTGGCGTTTGATTACCAGGACGCGAGCGGCTTGACGGCGCACAAGGAATTCGTCTTCTCGGATCCGTCGCCATATGTCATCGAGTTCTCTGCGGCGGTGTCGCAGGGCGGCAAGCCGGTCGTGCCGACGGTTCTATTTGGCCCGGGGATCGGCAGCGGGATCGTCACGTCCACCCGCACGTACAACCCGCCGCCGCAGCCGATCTTCTATCGCGACGGCAGCGTGAGCCGCATCAAGGAGAACAAGGTCGCCCAGAGCCCCGTGCAGGAAGGGCTGTTCGGTTTTGCCGGCGTCGACGATCACTACTTCATTGCCGCGGCGCTGCCTGCGGGCCGGCCGGTTCACCTGGAGTATCGGACCATCGATGTGCCCATTCCTGGGGCCGCTGACGCCAACGCGGCCGCGCATTTCATCGACTGGTCGATCCGCTACAACGAGGCGCCGTCGAAGGCGCGGTTCTTCCTCGGCCCGAAGGACTTCGACGTGCTCGCCGGCGTCGAGCGCGATCTCGTGCGCTCGATTGATTTCGGCATCTTCGCCTGGCTCGTCGTTCCGCTGCTCCGCGCGCTCAAGTGGGTGAACGGCTACGTCGGCAACTATGGCTGGTCGATCATCACGCTGACGATCCTGATCAACGTCGTGATGTTCCCGCTGCGCCACAAGAGTGTCGTGTCGATGCGCAAGATGCAGGACATTCAGCCGGAGGTGAAGGCCATCCAGGATCGCTATGCGAACCTGAAGATGACGGATCCGGCGAAGCAGAAGATGAACACCGAGCTCATGAGCCTCTATCGTGAGCGCGGCGTGAATCCCGCGAGCGGCTGTGTGCCGATGCTGCTCACTTTCCCGGTGCTGTTCGCGTTCTACTCGATGCTCTCGGTCGCGATCGAGCTGCGCGGCGCGCCGTTCGTCGGATGGATCCATGATCTGTCCGTGCACGATCCGCTGTTCATCACGCCGGTGCTCATGGGCATCACGCAGTTCGTCCAGACGAAGATGACGCCGTCGACCGCGGATCCCATGCAGCAGAAGATGATGATGTTCATGCCGCTCATCCTGATGTCGTTTTTCATCTGGGCGCCGAGCGGCCTGGTGCTGTACTGGACGACGAGCAATCTGTGGGCGATCGGCCAGCAGGCGCTGACGAACAAGCTGATCGGGCCGCCGAAAGTCCGCACGGTGCGGCCCCCGGCCGAGCGCCGGGTGAAGAGCGCAGGTGGCGGACGCACCGATCAGGCTGGCAAGGAGCGGAAGTAGATGGAGCTGCACGAGCGAGTTCGTGAATTCGCGAAACAGACGGTCGCGGCCATGGGACTCCCGCTCGAGGCGAGCGTCATCGACGCCGGCGACAACATTCGCGTCGAACTCTCCGGGGAAGGGGGCGAAGTCCTGCTCCGCCGGAAGGCGGAGGCGCTCGACGCGCTTCAGCAGATCGTGAACGCCGCGTTTCGCCGCGAGCTCAAGGACGATCGCTCCTTCGTTGTCGACTGCATGGACTACCGCAAGGCGAAGGACGCGGAGTTGCGGCAGATGGCGCGCTTCATGATGGAGAAAGCGCGCTCCATGGGCCCGCAGGAGATGGGGCCGCTGAACCCCTACGCGCGGCGCATCGTCCACCTCACCGTCGCCGAGGATCCGGAGATGTCGTCCGAGAGCATCGGCGACGCCTTCCTGAAAACCGTAATCATCTCCGTTCGCCGATAGATCAAACAGGAGGATGGGAGAAGGGGAGGAAATATTGTTTTCTCAAAAACAAGATTATCTCCCTTCCTCTCTTCCTCCTGTTCGATCTTGACGGCGCGTGTCGCGGGTATGTTTTCCACCGACGACACCATCGTCGCGATCGCGACGCCGCCAGGCCGTGGCGGGATCGGCGTCGTGCGGGTGAGCGGTCCAGACGCGCTCCGAATCGGTACGATCCTTACTGAACACACATCGGACTTTGAAGCGCGCCATGCGACGCTGACGCGGGTGTCAGTTGGCGGGCACGCGATCGACCGCGCCGTCGTCACATTCTTCCCTGCTCCGCATTCCTACACCGGCGAAGACGTGCTGGAGATCAGCGCGCACGGAAGCCCGGTGCTCCTGCGCGCGATCGTTGAGGCGGCGATGCACGCGGGCGCCCGCCTCGCGGAGCCGGGTGAATTCACGTTCCGCGCGTTCCTTCGCGGCCGGATCGATCTCGTCCAGGCCGAGGCCGTGCAGGATCTCGTCGAAGCGGTCACGCCGCTCCAGGCCCGGGCTGCGTTCGATCAGCTCGAAGGTACGTTGACGGCGCGGATCCGCGAGATCGACACTGCGCTCTTCGAGCTTTCCGCGAAGCTCGAGGCGTCGCTCGACTTCCCAGACGAGGGTTATCACTTCGTCGAGCCGGGCGCCGCATCACGCGGGATCCTGGGGATCGTCGAGCGAATCGACTCGCTGCTTGCCGACGCCCGTCGCGGGAGGCTGGTGCGTGAAGGTGCGCAAGTGGCGATCGTGGGCCGGCCGAACGCGGGAAAATCGACACGGCGGGGCTGCATGGCGCCGCGGCGGACGCGGTCGAGCAGGAAGGAATCGCGCGCGCGCGGTCGGCGCGCGACGTTGCGGACCTGGCGCTCGTGGTTCTCGATCGCTCGCGGCCATTGACTCGGGACGACCACGACCTTCTCGCCGCCTGTCGGGCCGGCCTTTACGGCCGGCCGTCACGGTTGGGGTGCCTGGTGGTTGCGAACAAGTCGGACTTGCCGCCGGCCTGGCCGATCGACGCTGCCGGAGTCGGCGCGATCGCCGTCTCCGCGAAGGATGGGACCGGATTCGAGGACTTTCGGCGCGCGATCACAGCGGCGCTCTCGGGTGGAGAGCGGCTTCGCGACGCGCCGGCGATCACGAACACTCGCCACGTCGATTTGCTGTCGCGTGCGGCCGCGACGCTCCGCCGGGCCGCCGATGCCGCGGAAATCGAAACGCCCGAGGAGTTCGTCACGGCTGATGTCGCAGAAGCCAGGGCGCTCCTCGAGGAAGTGACCGGCGCGCGCACCGCGGATGATGTGCTGCACGCAATATTCGATAGGTTCTGTATTGGAAAGTAATTGTCAACACAGATGACTCCGTTCTACGACGTGATCGTGATCGGCGCGGGACATGCGGGCGTGGAAGCTGCGTGGGCGGCCGCGAAGATGGGACGTCACGTCGCGATCTGCACGCTGTCGGACGCCACCGTCGCGCACATGCCGTGCAATCCGGCCGTTGGCGGGACGGCGAAAGGTCACCTGGTCCGCGAGATCGACGCGCTCGGCGGGTTGATGGGGCTCGCGATCGACGCCACCGGCATCCAGTTCAAGATGCTGAACCGCAGCCGGGGTCCCGCCGTCTGGTCCCCGCGCGCGCAGGCCGACAAGCGGTGCTACCGCGAGTGGGTGAAGGCCGCGCTCGACGCGCAGCCGAGCATCGACTGGATCTTCGGCAAGGCGGGACGCATCCTCACGCACGCGTCGCGCATCGTTGGTATCGAGCTCGAAACGGGCGAACGCTACGAGTGCTCGTCTCTCGTGGTCACGACGGGAACGTTCCTGAACGGCCTGATTCACGTCGGGCCGGAACAGCGGCCGTCAGGCCGCGCCGGTGAACCACCGTCGCGCGATCTCGCCGAGTCGCTGAAGTCGTTCGGGTTCGAGTGGGGACGGCTGAAGACGGGGACGCCGCCGCGCCTCGATCGCCGAAGCATCGACTTTTCGCGCTTCGCTGCCGAACACGGCGACAGGCCGGTCGTGCCGTTCTCGTTCCTGACCGACACGATCGAGCGTCCGCAGATCGCGTGTCACCTGCTGCACACCACCGATCGCGTGCACGATCTCGTGCGCGAGAACATCGGCAAGTCGCCTCTCTACAACGGGCAGATTCAGGGTATTGGGCCGCGTTACTGTCCGTCGCTCGAGGACAAGGTGATGCGGTTTCCGCATCGCGAGCGTCACCAGATCTTCCTCGAGCCTGAAGGGATCGACGTCGACGAAATCTACGTGAACGGCTTCTCGATGAGCCTGCCGGCGGACGTCCAGGCGGATCTCGTTCACGCGCTCCCAGGCCTCGAGTCCGCGGTGATGCTGCGACCGGGTTACGCGGTGGAGTACGACTTCATCCAACCGACAGAACTGCGGGCGACGCTTGAAACGCGGCGGGTGCGCGGGTTGTTTCTCGCCGGCCAAATCAACGGAACGTCAGGCTACGAGGAAGCCGCGGCGCAAGGGCTGATCGCCGGCATCAACGCGGCGCTTCGGGATCGCGACTTCACGCTCGGCCGCGACGAGGCGTACATCGGAATCCTCGTCGACGACCTGACGACCAAGGGGTGCCTGGAGCCGTACCGGATGTTCACGTCGCGCGCGGAGCACCGGCTGCTGCTGCGCACCGACAACGCGGATCTGCGGCTGACGCCGCGCGGTCGCGCGATTGGTCTCGTGGACGATGAGAGGTGGGACCGGTTTGAGCGGCGGCGCGATCGATTCGAGAAGAATTCGAACGTGGTGCGCACGGCAGTCGTGTCGACGCCCTCCGGCGCGCGTGTCCCTGCGCCGCGCGCCCTGAAGCAGCCGGACGTCACGCTTGCCGCACTCATGGACGCTGGTGAACTTGCGCTCACCGTCGATCCGCGCGATCAAGCGATCGACATTGCGAGCGTCGAGACCGAGTTCAAGTACGAAGGCTATCTCCGTCGCCAGTTCGCGGCCGTCGAACGCCAGCGACGTCAGGAGTCCCGCCGCATCCCGGAGGACTTCACGTTCCACGGGCTGCCCGGCCTGTCGCGCGAGATGGTCGAGCGCCTCTCACAGACGCGTCCCGATACTCTGGGCCGCGCATCGAGAATTCAAGGCGTCACGCCCGCTGCCGTCGCACTTATCGGCAACTACCTAGACCGCCGCATTTCGTAGGTGGCTGGCACCAAAGGTGGCTGGCACCTTTGGAACGAAAGTTATGCCATTTGATACTCTGAGGCCGTGGCGCCCCGCGACTTCCGAACGCGTCTCGCCAAGCGGGCATCCAGGGCGGGTCTTTTTCTTCCAGACGATCTTGCCTCCCGCCTGACCGAGTATTACGAACTCCTCTCCCGCTGGAACCGCAAAATCAATCTCACGTCGCTGGAGAATCCCGACCAGGCCATCGACAGGCTCCTTCTCGAGCCGATCGCCGCGGCCAGGCACTTTCCGGCGCCGGACGTCAGCATCATGGACGTCGGATCCGGCGGAGGCTCTCCGGCAATTCCGATGAAGCTCGTGATGCCCGCCTCGAAGCTGACGATGGTGGAGATCAAAGCGAGAAAATCTGCGTTCCTGCGTGAAGCTGTGAGAAGTCTTGGGCTCGACAACACGACCGTTGAGACCAGCCGTTACGAGGAACTGCTCGCGCGGCCGGAGCTGCATGAGACATTCGGCGTCCTCTCGCTGCGCGCCATCCGGGTGGAGGTTCGAACTCTCTTGACCCTTCAGGCATTCGTGGCTCCGAGCGGTCTGATCTTCCTGTTCCGTGGTCCCAGCGGCCCGGATGCGGCAGAGCTTGTGCCGCCACTGCGCTGGGCGGCTACGGTTCCGCTGGTTGAGACGCTTCAAAGCAGTCCACGAAGTCGCGAATGCGCGCAAATCCACGCATGCACGTCGCCGAATCGCCGAATCCAGAACGACACAAGAAATCCGCGGGTCTGCCGGCGAGCCAGATTTGACCCCCACACACAGCCGGGCTATCCTTGATTCCGCCATACGCTCCAAGGCGGTTGTTTTTCTGGTATTCAACCTAAATGTCAGCGCGTATCAGGGCCGTCGCTAACCAGAAAGGTGGCGTCGGCAAGACGACTACCGCGATCAATCTCGCCGCATCGCTTGCGCTTGCGGAGCAACGAGTGCTCCTGGTGGACATGGATCCGCAGTCCAACCTCACAAGCGGCGTCGGGCTGAAGGGGCACACGGCGCCCGGCGGGACGATCTATCAGGCCCTCACCTCTGAAATCAACGATCCTTCCGCCTTCATCCTGAAGACACCGACCGAGGGACTCTCATTGATCCCGGCGGACCGGAATCTCACCGGCGCCGAAATCGACCTCGTCACGATGCCGAATCGCGAGCACCGTCTTCGATCGCTCCTCGAACGCTTGCGCGATCGCTTCGACTACATCTTCGTCGACACGCCGCCGTCGCTCGGGTTGCTGACGTTGAACGCGCTCGTCGCGGCAGACGCCGTGCTGATTCCGCTCAACTGCGAGTACTTTGCGCTCGAAGGGCTCGCGGATCTCGTCGCGACGCTGCGCCGCGTGCGCGCGGCATTCAATCCGTCGCTCGACATCGCGGGCGTGTTGATGACGATGTACGACGAGCGCACGAACCTGGGACAGCAGGTCTCGAAGGACATCCGCGCGTTTTTCCAGGAGCGTGTCTACGACACGGTGATCCCGCGAAACATCAGGCTCGGCGAAGCGCCGAGTCACGGCATGCCCGCAATCATGTACGACGTGAAGTCGCGCGGCGCGGAAGCGTATCTCGCGCTCGCACGCGAGGTGCTCGCACGGGACGCCGCGCCGGCGCCGGCGGAGCAACACCATGGCTGACAAACGACCCGCACTCGGACGTGGACTCTCGGCGTTGATTCCCGACGCGGCGCCCGCCGCGGGGAACGAACGCGCCCTCGAGGTCGACAGCGATCTGCTGCGCCCGAACAAGTTCCAGCCGCGCACGAACATCGACGACTCGAAGATCGAAGAGCTGGCGCGATCGATTCGCACCAACGGCATCATCCAGCCGATCGTCGTCCGCAAGGTCGACGGCGGATATGAGATCGTCGCCGGCGAGCGGCGATGGCGCGCGGCGCAGCGCGCCGGGCTCCTCAAGGTGCCGGTTGTCGTCCGCGACATTCCCGAAGAGCGGCTACTGGCCGCCGCGCTCATCGAGAACATCCAGCGCGAGGATCTGAACCCGATCGAAGAAGCGCACGCGTACCGCCGCCTCGCCGACGAATACCAGCTGACGCAGGAGCAGATCGCGGATGCCGTCGGCAAGGATCGATCGTCGATTGCGAATTTTCTGCGGCTGCTGCGGCTGCCGCAGGAGGTCAGGGCCAACCTCGGATCCGGCGCGCTGTCGATGGGGCATGCGCGCGCGCTGCTGGGCCTTCCCGACGAAGCGTCGCAGCTGCGCGTAGGCCGCGAAGTCGTCGCGAAAAACCTGTCGGTGCGCGAAACCGAAGCGCTCGTGAAAAAAGCCACGCAGCCTGCTGCGTCAAAAAATCCGGTACAGAAGGACGTGCATACGCGGGCGGCGGAAGAGAAGCTGCGCTTTGTCCTCGGCACCCGCGTGCGCATCGATCGCAAGCGCAAGGGGGGAAAGATCGAAATCGACTTCGAATCGGAGGACGAGCTGCAGCGACTGTTTGAGAGGTTGACCGACGGGAAATGATGTTGGCTGACGTGACCGGCCTCCGCTAAAGCTCCGGCGAGTCCGCCAAAGCCTTGGCGAAGGCGGAAGGTCAGCACCACCGAGAAATGAAGAAGCGACTGACCGACTACGCCGCATGCGCGGGTTGAGCAAGCAAGCTCGCCGCAGGTGAGCTCGCCCAGGTGCTGGGCGATCTGCCCGTCTCGACCGACGACCGGGTCCTGATCGACTACCGGACTTCGGACGATGCAGGTGTGTACAAGCTCGATGGGGAGCGCGCGCTCGTGCAGACGGTTGATTTCTTCACGCCCATCGTCGACGACCCCTTCAGCTACGGCCAGATTGCAGCCGCGAACGCATTGAGCGACGTGTACGCGATGGGCGGCCGGCCGCTGACGGCGCTCGCGATTGCGGCCTTCCCGAAGGACGCGGACCGCACGATCCTGCAGCAGATTTTCGCCGGCGGGCTGGACAAGCTGCGCGAAGCGGGTGTCGCGCTCCTCGGCGGGCACACGGTGCAGGATCCGGAGATCAAGTTCGGATACGCGGTGACGGGGGAAGTGCACCCCGGCCGCGTGTTCGCGAATGCAGGGGCGCAGCCTGGCGACGCACTGATCCTCACGAAGTCGCTCGGCACCGGCGTGATCGCCACCGCGCTCAAGTTCGGACGTGCTCCGCAGGAAGCCATCGACGCGGCGGTGCGGTCCATGACCGCGCTGAACGCAGCCGCTTCGCACGTCCTGACGGCACTGGATCCCGGCGTCGTCCATGCGTGCACCGACATCAGCGGCTTCGGCCTCATCGGGCACGCGAGCGAGATGGCCGCTGCAAGCGGCTGCACGCTGGAGATCGATGCCGCGCGCGTTCCCCTCATCGACGGCGCGCGCGCGCTCGTCGACGGCAACATCCCCGGAGGCGGACGGACAAACCGCGAGCACTTTGCCAGCGGAGTGAGCGTGGCCGCAGGCGTGGCGTCGGAACTCGTCGACCTGCTTTACGACCCGCAGACCTCAGGCGGGCTGCTGGCGGCGGTTGCCCCAAATCATACGAACACCGTTCTCCGCGCTCTGTCGTCAGCCGCAATTTCGGCCGCGCTGATCGGCCGTGTCGGCAGCATACCCGGGACCAGGATCTCGATCCGCTAAGCGCGTACGTGGTATAAATTGATGTTTTGTGCCGCGAGGAAAAGCGCGGCCTGTGAGCTTGTCCACCGTAGCTGCGGAGCAGCGGAGGTGGCCTCATCCCGCGTCCTCGGAGGTCCTGTGCTCCCGGATTTGTCCGTTGTCTGGGTCATCTTCTTCGTCCTGCTGCTGACCATCGTGCTCGATCGCCTGTTGTTCAAACCGCTGCTTCGCGTCATGGAAGAGCGGCAGCGTGCGATCAGCTCGGCCCGCGAGCTGGCCGACCGATCGGCGAACGAGGCCCGGCTGGCGGCGGCGGAATTCGATCGAAAAACGGGCGAGGCCCGTGCGGAGCTGTACCGCCAGATGGACGAAATGCGGCGGACCGCGATGGACGAGCGCACGGCGATCATGGCGCGCACGCGCGCGGAGGCCGAGGCGGAAATCGCCGCCGCATCCGCGAACCTGCAGGCTGAAGCGGACGAAGCGCGGCGACGCCTGTCGGCCGACGCCGACGCGCTCGGCGCGGCGATCGCGGAACGTATCCTGGGCCGCAAAGCCTCCTGATTCCGCTATCCCCAAGAACTGCATGTCTGATGTGTCGACGATGAGATCCGACTGGCGATCGCGCCACGTCCTTCGGCTCGCTCGCGCGTACGCCCTCGTGCTGCTGATGACAGCCGCGATGCCGGCGATCGCGCTCGCCGCGCCGCAGCACGAGCGGAGCGGCGACGCGGCGGAAGCGCCGCACGAGCAGACGTGGCTGCAGACCGCCGCCAAGGTCGCCAACTTCGCGATCCTCGCGGGCGCGCTGACCCATTTCCTGCGAACGCCGATCGCGACTTATCTGGCGTCGCGGGAGACGCAGATTCGGCGGGACCTGGTGACCGCCGCAGAGATGCGTGCGGCCGCGGCCGCGCAGCTCGCCGAGATCGAGACGAAGCGTCAGTCGCTTCCGGCGGAGCTCGACGCGCTGCGAACACAGGGGGCGGCGGACGTCGCCGCAGAGCAGGCTCGGATCGCGCAGGCGGCAGCGGCGGAACGTGAGCGGCTGATCGAGCAGACGCGCCGCGAGATCGACATGCGGCTCCGGGTTGCGCGCCGCGAGCTGACGGAACACGCGGCGCAGCTCGCGATCAACGTCGCCGAAGAGCGGATCAGGCGATCGATCACGCCCGACGATCAACTGCGGCTCGTCGACCGCTACACCGCGCAGCTCGGGGAGGCGCGATGACGAGCCGCGCCGCCGCAACGCGTTATGCGCGCGCACTCTTCGATGTCGCGCTGAAGGAAGCGGACGTCCAGCAGGCCGGGCGCGACCTGGACAGCTTCGCGCGGATTGTCGCGGGCAACGCGCAGCTGGAACGTGTGCTCACGAACCCCGCGATTCCGGCGCCGCGCAAGCGCGCGCTCATCGACGGCCTTCTGGAAAAAGCCGGCACGGTCTCGTCGCCGGTCGCCAAACTCCTGAAGCTGCTCGCGGATCGCGACCGGTTTGTCCTTCTCCCCGAGCTGACGGCGGCCTACCGCACGCGTTTGATGGAGCACGCCAAGGTGGTGCGCGCGGAAGTGACCACGGCGATCAGCCTGCCGGCGGATCGCGTGGCCGCACTGCAGCAGGGACTCGCCACGGCCACGGGACGCCAGGTGCAGCTCGAGAACCGCGTGGACCCGTCGATCATCGGCGGCGCGATCACGCGCATCGGGAGCACGGTGTACGACGGCAGCCTCACGCGGCAGCTCGAGCGAATGAAGGACGCGCTGACGACAATCGGTTAACGGACGAGCGAAGACAAAACCGCCAGTATGGACATCAAAGCCGAAGAAATATCGAAGATCATCCGCGACCAGATCGGAAGCTACGCGGTGGACGTCGACGTCGCGGAGGTCGGCACGATCGTGTCGATCGGCGACGGGATCGCCCGCGTGCACGGCGTCGAGAACACGATGGCCGGGGAGATGCTCGAGTTCCCGCACGGTGTGTACGGGATCGCGCTGAACCTCGAAGAGGAAAGCGTGGGCGCCGTGCTGCTCGGCGAGTACACCGGGATCCGTGAAGGGGACACAGTCAAGCGGACCGGCCGCATCATCTCGGTGCCGGTCGGCGAGGAGCTGGTCGGACGCGTCGTGAACGCGCTCGGCGAGCCGATTGACGGCAAGGGGCCGATCGTCTCGAAGCAGTTCAGCGCGATCGAACGCATTGCGCCGGGCGTTGTCGATCGGAGCCCCGTCAAGGAACCGCTCCAGACCGGCCTCAAGGCCATCGACGCGATGGTGCCGATCGGCCGCGGCCAGCGCGAGCTGATCATCGGCGACCGCCAGACAGGCAAGACGGCCGTCGCGGTCGACACGATCATCAACCAGAAGGGGAAGGACGTCATCTGCATCTACAACGCGATCGGACAGAAGCAGTCCACGGTCGCGCAGGTAGTGCGGATCCTCGAAGAGGCGGGTGCGATGGAATACACCATCGTCGTCGCCGCCGCGGCATCGGATCCGGCGCCGCTCCTTTACATCAGCCCGTACGCCGCGTGCGCGATGGGCGAGTACTTCCGCGACAGCGGCCGCCATGCGCTCTGCGTGTACGACGATTTGTCGAAGCACGCGCAGGCGTATCGCGAAATCTCGCTGCTGCTCCGCCGTCCGCCGGGCCGCGAAGCGTACCCGGGGGACGTGTTCTACCTGCACTCGCGGCTTCTCGAACGCGCGGCGAAACTGAAGACGGAGCTCGGCGGCGGATCGCTCACGGCGCTCCCGCTGATCGAAACGCAGGCGGGCGACCTCTCGGCGTACATTCCGACGAACGTCATCTCGATCACCGACGGGCAGATCTTCCTCGAGAGCGACCTGTTCCACCAGGGCGTCCGCCCGGCGATCAACGTCGGCAACTCGGTGTCGCGCGTCGGCGGATCCGCGCAGGTGAAGGCGATGCGGCAGGTCGCCGGGTCGCTGCGCCTGGATCTCGCGCAGTTTCGCGAGCTCGCGGCGTTCGCGCAGTTCGGCAGCGACCTGGACAAGGCGACGCTGAACCAGCTCAATCGCGGCCGCCGCCTCGTCGAGGTCCTGAAGCAGCCGCAGTATCAGCCGCTGGCGGTCGAGAAGCAGGTCGTCATCATTTACGCCGCGACGAACGGCTACCTCGATCCGATTCCGGTCGAACAACTGCGCGCGTACGAGACCGAGCTGTATCAGTTCCTCGAGACGCGGCGCGCGCAGCTGCTCACGACGCTCGCTGACAAGAAGCAGATCGACGATCAGCTGAAGGCGGATCTGACGCAGACGCTGAAGGAGTTCACGGAATCGTTTACAGCGGGAAGAAAGACGGCCGCAGCGTAGGGCTGATAAACGCATGCCCTCATTGTTGGATATCCGCCGCCGCGTGCGCGCGGTGAAGTCGACGCAGCAGATCACGAAAGCGATGAAGATGGTCGCCGCGTCACGGCTGCGCCGCGCGCAGGAGCGCATTCAGCAGGCGCGGCCGTTCGCGATGCAGATGCGCCGGGTGCTGAACAGCCTCGCGTCGCGCGTCGATCCGGCGTCGCACCCGCTGCTCGACGAACGCGCGGTGCCGCGCGCCGGCGGCAAGGTGCTGCTGATCGTGATCACCGCCGATCGCGGCTTGTGCGGCAGCTTCAACACGAACGTCGTCAAGTCCGCAAGCACGTTCATCACCGAGACGCACGGGCGGCAGGTCGCGCTCGGGCTCGTCGGCCGGCGCGGACGCGATTTCTTCGCGCGCCGCGGCTTCGAGGTGCGCTATCAACAGGTGAACCTGTTCGCGCAGCTGAAGTACGAGAACGCCAAGGAGATTGCGGACGCGGCCATCGACGCGTTCACCAGCGGCGCGGTCGACAGCGTCTATCTCACGTACAACGAGTTCAAGTCGGTCATGGTGCAGCACGTGGTCGTCGAGCAGCTGCTGCCGATCCCCCGCGGCGCGTTGGGCGGTGTGGGGGATCAGGCTGGCCTGAAGGCCAGCGTCACCGAGCAGGCTGGCGTAAAGGCCAGCACCACCGAGGAAGGCGCGCCGATCGAGTATTTGTACGAGCCGCAGCCGGAGGAACTGTTCAAGCACCTGCTTCCGAGCTACGTCGAGGTGCAGGTGTTCCGCGCGCTGCTCGAATCAAACGCGGCGTTCTACGCCGCGCAGATGACGGCGATGGACGCCGCGACACGCAACTCGGGCGAGATGATCGACCAGTTGACTCTGTACATGAATAAGGTTCGCCAGGCGGCGATCACGCGCGAAATCATCGAGGTCGTCTCGGGAGCACAGGCTCTCTAAGGATCGTCCGCCTGAAGGCGGAAGCTACGGAATCCATAAATGGCAACAGGAACAGCAGCAGCAATCGGGAAAGTGGTGCAGGTTATCGGGCCTGTGGTGGACGTGGAATTCGAAGGCGGACACCTCCCGGAGATTTACAACGCCGTCCGCATCAAGTCCGAAGGCAAGGGAGGCCAGGCGATCGACGTCATTGCCGAAGTCGAGCAGCACCTGGGCGAGAACCGCGTCCGCACGGTCGCGATGAAGCCGACCGACGGGATGCAGCGCGGCATGGAGGTGATCGACACCGGCGCACCGATCTCGATGCCCGTTGGCCCGGCGACGCTCGGCCGCGTCATGAACGTGCTCGGCGAGCCGGTCGACTTCCCGGATCGACCCGTGCTGTCGGCCGAGCGGTGGTCGATTCACCGCAAGGCGCCGTCGCTGGAGGAGCAGTCGACCGAGCTGCAGATGTTCGAGACTGGCATCAAGGTCGTCGATCTGCTCGAACCGTACGTCCGCGGCGGGAAGATTGGTCTCTTCGGCGGCGCAGGCGTCGGCAAAACCGTCATCATCCAGGAGCTGATTCACAACGTCGCGATGAAGCACGGCGGCGTGTCGGTATTTGCCGGCGTCGGCGAGCGCACGCGCGAAGGGAACGACCTGTGGCTCGAATTCCAGGAGAGCGGCGTCATCAATATGAAGGAGCTCGAGAAATCCCGAGCTGCGCTCGTGTACGGCCAGATGACGGAACCGCCCGGCGCGCGTCTTCGCGTCGCGCTGAGCGGCCTGACCGTGGCGGAGTACTTCCGCGACGCGGAGAACAAGGACGTTCTCCTCTTCATCGACAACATCTTCCGCTTCACGCAGGCGGGATCTGAAGTCTCGGCGCTCCTCGGCCGCATGCCGTCCGCCGTCGGGTACCAGCCGACGCTGCTGACCGAAATGGGCGAGCTGCAGGAGCGCATCACGTCGACGAAGAAAGGCTCGATTACCTCGGTGCAGGCGATCTACGTGCCCGCCGACGACTACACGGACCCGGCGCCCGCGACGACGTTCGCGCACCTCGATGCGACGACGAACCTGTCGCGCGCGATCGTGGAGCTGGGCATCTACCCGGCCGTCGATCCGCTGGCGTCCACCTCGCGCATCCTCGACGCGCGCATCATCGGCGACGAGCACTACAACACCGCCCGCGCGGTGAAGCAGATTCTCCAGCGCTATAAGGATCTCCAGGACATCATCGCGATTCTGGGGATCGATGAGCTGTCAGAGGAAGACAAGCTGACGGTCGGACGCGCCCGCCGTATCCAGAGGTTCATGTCGCAGCCGTTCTTCGTCGGCGAGCAGTTCACGGGTGTGCCCGGCACATACGTGCCGGTCGCCGATACGGTGCGCAGCTTCAAGGAAATCGTCGCCGGGAAGTATGATCATCTTCCGGAGCAGGCGTTCTTCATGGTCGGCACCATTGAAGAAGCGGTTGAAAAAGCGGAAAAGATGAAAGGCTGATGGCGCTTCCGACGCACCTCGATCTGCAGATCGTCACCCCGGACCGGCTCATCGTGCAGGAGCAGGTCGACGAGGTCGAGATCCCGGGATCGGAGGGCTATTTCGGCGTGCTGCCCGGGCACACGCCGCTGCTGGCGTCGCTGGCGGTCGGCGAGCTCTGGTATCGCAAGGGGCAGGAGAAGTTCTACCTCTCGATCGCGTTCGGCTTCGCCGAAGTGCTGCCCGATCGCGTGACCATTCTTGCGCGTCTCGCCGAGCGCGCCGAGGACATCGACATCGGCCGTGCCGAGGCCGCAAAGAAGCGCGCAGAGGAGCGCCTCTCGCAGCCGAAGTCCGACATCGACTACGAGCGTGCGCGCGTCGCGCTGCTGAAATCACTGATGCGGCTGCAGGTGTCCGCACGCGTGCCCGGGGGAGCGCGCGTGGGGGAACTGAAGCGGATGCGCGATACTGGCAGAGGATAACGTCCCCATCATGTCTCCGCTGCTTTCGCTTTCGTGGGCCGTCAGCTCGGATCCCGGCCTCAGGCGAACCAGCAACGAGGACAGCTATTCGACCCGTTCCGACATCGGCCTCTTCGTCGTCGCCGACGGCATGGGCGGACATGTCGCGGGCGAGGTCGCATCGCGGGTCGCCGTCGAAGCGATCGAAGCGTTCATCGAAGAGACCGCGGGGGCCGACAAGAACCGCACCTGGCCGTTCCCGTTCGATCCCACGATCAGCCTCGAAGCCAATCGTCTGAAGGCCGCGTTCCGTCTCGCGAACCGCAGGATTGCTTCCGCGATCGCCGACTCTCAGGAGTTGAGAGGAATGGCCACGACGGCCTCGGCGGTACTGTTCGGCAGCCGCAGCGCGAGCGTCGGCCACGTAGGGGACAGCCGCGTGTACGTCCTGCGCGAAGGGAAGCTCGAACAGATCACCGCCGATCACTCCTGGGTCGAAGAGCAGGTGCGGGCGGGGACGATGAGCCGGACCGCGGCGCGGCAGCATCCGTGGCGCAACGTCGTGACGCGCGCGCTGTCGGGTGGCGAGGATCCGGAAGTCGATGTGACAGAGGTCTCGCCGAAGCCGGGCGAGCGCTACCTCCTGTGTTCCGACGGGCTGTTCGGGGTCGTTCCGGACGCTCGAATCGCGGAGCTGCTGGGGGAACGGGTGGCGCTCGATACGATTTGCCAGCGGCTCGTGAGCGCCGCGAACGAGGCGGGGGGACCCGACAACATCACGACGCTGATCCTGCAGATCGATGTTCCATAATCTCGCGCGGCTGATCCGCTACCGCGGCCTGATCCAGAGCCTGGTAGCGCGCGAGCTGAAGGCGCGATATCGCGGGTCCGTGCTCGGCTTCTTCTGGTCCTTCATCAACCCGCTGCTGCTCCTCCTCATTTACAGCTTCGTGTTCAAACTCGTGCTGCCCGGCAGCCACGGTCCCGAGCTCGAGCCGTACGCACTCTTCATGTTCTGCGGCATCCTGCCGTGGACGTGGTTCTCGTCGTCGCTCGCCGAATCTGCGGGGGTGCTGATCTCCGGCGGGAACCTGATCAAAAAGGTGCTCTTCCCGGCGGAAGTGCTGCCGATCGTCACCGTGCTCGCCAACATGGTGCACTTCTTCCTGGGACTGCCCATCCTCGCGATCTTCCTGATTTACTACCAGCGTCCGCTCGAAATCACGGAAGTAATATGGCTGCCGTTCGTGGTGCTCGTGCAGCTGATCATGACGCTCGGGTTTGCGCTGATCCTGTCCGCGCTCACCGTGCACTTTCGCGATATCAAGGACATCCTGTCGAACCTGCTCACGGTGTGGTTCTTCGCCACGCCGATCATCTACTTCTACAAGCAGGCGCCCGAGGGCACGCAGCGGTTCCTGAAGTTCAACCCGTTCACGCATCTTGCCGTGTCGTACCAGGAGATCCTGTTCTTTCCCGGTCCGTACGGCCACCTGATGTGGACGCTCGTGCTGGGCGTGATTTCCGTCGTGTTCTTCCTGTTGGGATATTTTGTCTTCGACAGGCTGAGGGACACTTTCGCAGAGGAAGTATGAGATCGCTCGCAGGGCGCGGCTTTCAGCCCCGCCTTGATGCCGCGGCGTAAAGCCGCGGCCTACAGGAATATGAATTCGATCGAAGTGACGAACGCGTCCAAGGTCTACCGGCGCTACAGCCGCCGCCACCAGTTCTCGACGCTGAAGAGCGCGCTGCTGTCGCGCAGCCTCATTCGCGATCTGCGCCCGGACGAAACCTTCGCGGCTGTCCGCGACGTGACGTTCACGGTTCCGCGGGGGCGGACCCTCGGGGTCATCGGGCGGAACGGGTCCGGCAAGAGCACGCTGCTCAAGCTCGTCGCGGGCATTACCAAACCCACGACGGGAACCGTGCACGTCAACGGCCGCATCTCGGCGCTCATCGAGCTCGGCGCCGGCTTTCATCCCGAGATCTCCGGCCGCGAGAACGTCTTCATCAACGGCATCATGCTCGGCCTCACGAAGCGCGAGATCACGCGGCGCTTCGACGAGATCGTCGACTTTGCGGAGATGAACGAATTCATCGACGCACCGGTGAAGACGTACTCATCCGGCATGTATATGCGCCTCGGGTTCGCAGTCGCGATTCACGTCGATCCCGACGTGCTCCTCGTCGACGAGGTGCTGGCGGTCGGGGACGAAGGCTTCACGCACAAGTGCCTCGACAAGTTTGCGGAGTTCAAGCGGCGCGGCAAGACCATCCTCCTCGTGACCCATTCGCTGGGGCTCGTCGAGCGCTTCTGTGACGATGCGCTGTGGATGGACGC
>WNGF01003187.1_pt1 | contig 30268 bp, 24 predicted proteins | sample 5400641 | NCBI WGS metagenome assembly WNGF01 (sample SAMN13153371, study PRJNA577476) | soil metagenome | isolation source: 80 cm soil or saprolite under grassland replicate 2 | place: USA:California | collected 2016-06-15 | reverse complement strand
GGCGGCCGGGGTTGCCAGCCGCTTCAAGCCAAGAAGGTCGCCGCGCTCTCCGGCAGCGACTTCAACGCGATGTTCAAGCCCCTCATGAGCCGCGCGCACATCGTCCAGTTCGACGCCACGAAGGCGGAGCTCGATCCCGCTGCGCGCGCGCTCGTCGAGAAGGCCTGGAGCGATCAGCGCGGCGCCAGCTTCTTCTTCATCGTCTCGCGCGCGAGCCCGGACGGCGACGAGCAGTACAACGAGGCGCTCAGCCGAGACCGCGCGAAGTCGGTCCTCGACTACCTCGATCAGAAGTTCCACGACGACGACCTCAAGAAGGAGGCGGGCCTGCTCTGGCTCGGCGAGGAGTTCGCGCAGCTGCCGGACGAGTTCTGCAACTGGAACCGCTCCCGCTCGGGCTCGTGCAGCCGCGCGGACATCAACCGCAGCGCCTTCGTCGCCTGGATCGACTGTGCGATCTGATCGGCGCGCCCTCGCGGCCGCCGTCACCCTCCTCGGCCTCGCGCTCGCGAGCGGCTGTCGGGATCCGCAGCCCTCGGCCGCCGAGGCCGTGCCGGAGCGATTCGCGGGCGTTCGAAAGCAGGCCGCGTCCTCGGCGAGCGCACAGAGCGCGTTCTGCGAGAAGAGCTATCCGGCCGGCGGCGAGGGCGCCCGCCGGTACGCGGCTCCACCGCAGCGCCCCTTGCCCGGCGCGGAGGGTGGAGGCAGCTCCGCCGAGGCGAGCGGGACCGGCTGGACCTGGGTCAACCTCTGGGCCACCTGGTGCGCTCCCTGCGTGGAGGAGATGGAGCTGCTCGGGCGCTGGCGCGACGGCTTCTCGCGAGACGGGATGCAGGTCCGCTTCGAGTTCGTCAGCATCGACGAGGCGGATCGCGAGAAGGAGCTCGGCGCCTGGCGCTCGAAGGGTTTGCCCGGTGCGCTGCGCTGGCTTCGCTCCGAGCCGGACCTCGGTCCGGTGCTCGACTCGCTCGGAGTCGAGCGGGACGCCATGATCCCCATCCACGCGCTCGTGGACGCCTCGGGCTGGCTCCGCTGCGTCCGGGTCGGCGCGGTTCACGAGCAGGACTACGCTGCGGTGAAGGGGTTCCTCGCGCGCTAGCCGACGGCGCGCCTGCGGGGGGCCACCCGTCCGGACCGCGTCCGGACCGTCGAGTCGCTGTAGGTCCTGCCGCGAGCTGCGCGGTGAGCTCGTGCCGAGCTCGCGCCATTCACGCTTGAGGCTGCCATGACGATTCGAGCGCTTTCCGTCTCGTTGATAGCCGTTCCTTTGTTGGTCGCTGCCGCGGGTCCGTCCGGGAAGGCGGTGCTGAAGAACGCCGAAGGCAAGGAGGTTGGAACGGCCACGTTCACGCCGACCCAAGGGGGCGTGAAGGTTCAGGTTCAGGTCGCCACTCTCCCCCCTGGCAAGCACGGCTTTCACATCCACGCCGTGGCGAAGTGCGAGCCGCCCGAGTTCAAGTCGGCGGGCGGGCACTTCAACCCCTCCGCGAAGAAGCACGGCCTCCACAATCCCGAGGGCGCCCATGCGGGCGACCTGCCGAACCTCACGGTGGGAAAGAACGGCAAGGGCAAGGCCACCGCCACGGCGAAGGGCGCGACCTTGGGCGAAGGCGAGGGCTCGCTGTTCGGGCCAGACGGCACGGCCCTGGTCATCCACGCGGATCCCGACGACGAGAAGACCGACCCCGCGGGTAACTCGGGCGCGCGCATCGCCTGTGGGATCATCGAGAAGAAGTGACCGGCCGCTGCTCGGCATCCCGCCGCTCACCCAGACCGTCGTGGGCCTCAGGATGGCGCTGCCGCGCGATGCCAAGCCCGGCCGGATGGTCCTACGACCCTGAAAGAGGTGTGGCGCCTTGGCGCGCGCTCGATCCACGGCGTCGCCCTAGGATGATCAACGGCGATGCCGAATACGAATGCGATCGTCTCGACGGTCACTCGCCTCGACCCCCCACTCGATCGCGCGCCCGCCGAGATGCTGCGGACCGAGGGCGGCATCTTTGTGGAGCTCGAGGAAGGCGCCCGCCGCCTACGCCTCGATCCTGCGAATCCGCGCTCGGCGGGCTTCGCGCAAGCGCTCGATGCGTCGAGCAAGCAGAAGCGCCTCGTCTACCTGGAAGTAGATCCGGCAACGTCGTCGATCACGCGGGTTCTCATCCCGTACGTGACACGCGTCGTCGACGTGCGTGCAGGCGACGACGGCCTCGACGTCGACATCGAGCGGTCGCATGCGCGCCACGTGCTGCCGCGCGGCGTCGCCGACTTCGACGAGTTGGAGAGTCGGCTGCGCGAGTCGCAGGCCGCCGGCGCGGTCGTCATCCTGACGGAGGATGACGCGCACCACATCATCGACATTCGTGGTTTCCCGCCCGGAGCGGGCACCCCGCCGCCGCCGCTCGGGCGCTAGCGTCCACGCGATTCGCCGACATTCTCGCCACAGGAGGAGGTTGCGATGCCGAATCCGGATGCGATCGTCTCGGCCGTTCTCCGCCTCGAACCGCCGTTTGAGCGCGCGCGCGCCGCCGAGATGCTGCGGGCCGAGCGCGGCATCTCGGTGGAGCTCGAGGACGGCCGCCGCGTACAGCTCGATCCCGCGAATCCGCGCTCACCCGGCTTCGCGCAAGTGCTCGATGCGCTGGGCCAGCGAAAGCTGCCGGTCTACCTGGAGGTGGATCCCGCCACGTCCTTCGTCACGCGCGTCCTCATCCCGAGAGTGACGCGCGTCGTCGATGTGCACGCGCGCGAGGACGGCCTCGACGTCGAGCTCGAGCGGTCGCACGCGCGTCACGTGCTGCGACGCGGCGTCCCCGAGTTCGACGCGATGGAGAAGCGGCTGCGCGACTCGCTCAATACCGGCGGCGTCGTCGTCGTGACCGGGGATGACGCGCACCAGCTCATCGACGTTCGCGGATTCAGACCTGGCCCGAACACGCCGCTGCCTCCGCTGCCCCCGTTCCCGAGGCCGAAGCTGCCGAGGCGGCCCTGGCCCCTGCGATGGTTGAGAGGCCTCTGGCAATGGCGCATGTGGCCGTGGTGGTGGTTCTGGCGGCGCTGCATGTCCGCCGCTCGAGCGCAACGGGTGTTCGACGTCATGGCCGCCACCTCTTGCGATCCTCTCACCGTTCCACCGCCGTGCATTCCCTTTCGGTATCCCGACGATGGCTGCTGGGGTCGCGCTCACGAGATGTGCAGACTCATGATCCAGATGGGCGTGTCGCCGAAGAAGGTCTGGATCCAGCGTGCTCCGCCCGGCTACCTGCACGTGAATACGAAGAACAACCCGAGCTGCTTCGTCGAATGGACCTGGCATGTTGCACCGACGGTCTGCGTGTGGCCCGGGTGGTGGTTCTGGCCGAGCGAGAAGGTGATCGATCCGTCGATGTTCACGACGCCTGTGTCGAAGGGGACGTGGAAAGCGGCACAGAACAATCCGGGCGCGACGCTGACCGATACCGACTGGTCGATCTTCTACCTGTGGGGCAGCATGACCGACCCGACGTTTGCCGAGACGAACCAGGTGCTGGCCGATTATCGGCTGCAGCTCCAGCTGCGGTCGCTGGGGCCGGCAGGACCGCCGCCATACGCAAATTGCCCGTGACCGAACCGCCGTGCCGACACGCCAGGAAGCACTGCTCGAGGCGAGCTCCGCCGCGATTTCCCGGACCGCATGGCCCGAGCTCCGGCTCTCTCACGGTGCGAGCCCCGCATTCGACGCGTACTGCGTCGTCGACTGGAGCGCGGCTTCCGTGCCGGCGATGGGCGCGGACAGCGTCTGGTGGGCGCTGCTCCGCTGGGGGGACGCCGAGCCTTCGCTCGAGACAGGCAACTGCCCCACGCGGCTCTCGCTCGCGACGGAGCTCACGGCGCGACTGCGCGGACCGCTCGCCGGCCAACGCGTCCTCGTCGGCTTCGACTTCCCGCTCGGCTATCCCCGCGGCTTCGCGAAAGCGCTGGGACACCGGGGCCCGGCGGAGAAGGCCTGGAGTGCCGTCTGGACGACGCTGCGCGAGGCGGTGCGCGACGACGCGGAGAACGCGAACAACCGGTTCGAGGTGGCCGCGGCGCTCAACTCGCGGGTGTCGGGGGGCTTCGGCCCGTTCTTCGGTCGACCGAAGAGCGTGCCGCCGCACGTCGCCGCTCACCTGTCCGCCCGGCAGCAAGGCTCCTTCGAGTTCCCGCTCCGGACGCTGGGCGGGGCGACGCTCGAGCGAACCCGCCTCGCCGACCGGTGTGGAAAGGCCGCCTCGACGGGGTGGTTCGTCTTCGGCGGCGCGAACTCGGTCGGAGGGCAGGCGCTCGTGGGAATCCCGCACGTCGCCCGCCTGCGCGAGGCGCTCCCCGACGCACGCGTGTGGCCCTTCGAGACGGGCGCGAGGCTCCCGCCCCGCGGCGACGCAGGGATCGTGCTCGCCGAGGTCTACCCGTCGCTCTTCCATGTCCGGCAGCACGGCGGCGAGGTGCACGATCGCCTCCAGGTGATCACGACCGTGCTCGAGTTCGCGCGGCTCGACGCGGACGGCCTGCTCGAGAAGCTGTTCGCGGCCCCCGGGACGGACGCGGTCGTGCTGCACGAGGAGGGGTGGATCCTCGGAGTGCCGTGAGGGTGACGACCCCACGCGCGCCCTTCGACTTCGCCTGCCCTGAGCGCAGGGCCGGCGCAGCCGGACCGGAGTCGAAGGGCTCGACGGCGAACGAGTGTTTCCGAATCGCGATGGGTCGTCTAGACGGTCTGCAGATAGCTGTGCACCATCCCGACGCTGCCGGAGCCCTCGCCGACGGCCGCGGCGACGCGCTTGCTCGACCCGGCGCGCACGTCCCCGGCGGCGAACACGCCTGGGACGCTCGTCTCGAGGAGAAACGGGGGCCGATCGATCTTCCAGCCGCCCTGCGCGTGTTCCGTGCGGGCGAGGTCGGGGCCCGTCAGCACGAACCCCTTCTCGTCGAGCTCGACCCATCCCGAGACCATCTCGGTCCGCGGCTTGGCGCCGATGAAGACGAACATCGCCGCCTCGTCGAGCTCGCGTTCGGTCCCGCTGTCCGCATCGCGGATCACGACCTTCCTGAGATGTCCGTTCCCACGAACCCCCGCGACGTCCACTCGCGTCAGGACCTCGATGTTGGGCGTCGCCGCGATCCGGTCCATCAAGTAGTGCGACATGGACTTCCTGAGTGAGCCGCCGCGGGCGAGCAACGTGACCCGGTGCGCGTAGCGCGAGAAGAAGAGCGCGCCCTGTCCGGCCGAGTTCCCCGCGCCGACGATGCACACGTCCTGCCCGCGATAGGTCGCCGCCTCCGTCATCGCCGCGCCGTAATACACGCCGACGCCGAGGAGGGGCTCGATGCCGGGCACCTCGAGCGTTCGCCAGGACACGCCGGTCGCGAGGACGACCGCGTAACAGGAGAGCTCGGACCCGTCGGCGAGCCGGAGGATGCGGTAGGGATCTTCGCGGCGCAGGCTCACCACTTCCTGCGCGAGAAGCTCGGCGCCGAACCGCCGCGCCTGGGTGCTGGCGCGGCGCGCGAGGTCGGCTCCGGAGATGCCCGCCGGGAACCCGAGGTAGTTCTCGATGAGGGAGCTCGTGCCGGCCTGGCCGCCGGGAGCGTTGAGCTCGACGAGGACGGTGCGCAGGCCCTCGGAGGATCCGTAGAGCGCGGCGGCCAGACCGGCCGGGCCCCCGCCGACGACCGCCAGGTCGTAGAAGGGCAGGCGCCCCCGGGTCTGCATCCCGATCCGCTCGGCGAGCTCGCGGTTCCCGGGCGCGGCGACGTGGCTGCCGTCGGGAAAGAGGATGACCGGCAGCCGGTTCGAGTCACCGAAGGAGCGGATCAGCTCTCGCGTGGACGGATCCCGGTCGAGGTCGATCCACAGATAGGGGATCTGGTTGCTCGACAGGAAGTCCTTCACCGCGTAGCTCCGCGGCGACGACCGGTCCCCGGCGACGCGGATGCCGTCGTAGGGAAGACGTACGTGCGCCGTCCAGTCCGACAGGAGGTCGTCGAGGACCGGGTAGAGCCGCTCCCCGGGCGGAGTCCAGGGCTTCAATAGGTAATAGTCGAGGCCCAGGTCGTTGATGCCGGTGATCGCGGCCTGCGTGTCGGAATAGGCGGTGAGGAGGACCCGGCGCGAGTCCGGATACAGCTTCAGCACCTCGCGCAGCAGCTCCGTCCCCGACATCTCGGGCATCCGCTCGTCGACGAGGAAGAGGGCGACGGCAGTCCCGCGCTGCTTCAGCTGCCGGACGGCGTCGAGCGCCTCCCGGCCCGACCTGGCCTTCAGGATGCGGTAGTCGCTCCCGTAGCGGTGGCGCAGGTCGCGGTCGATCGCGCCGAGCACCTCGGGGTCGTCGTCCACACAGACGATTGCCGGTTTGGTCATGATCCGGTCTCTCCGGTTTGCGCCGCGGGGGGAGGCTCGATCGGCAGCTTCACCGTGAAGCGGGTGGAACCGGGCCGAGACGCCACGCGGATCTCTCCCCGATGCTTGTGGGTCACGATGGAGAAGCTCGTGGAGAGGCCCAGGCCTGTCCCCTTCCCGGGCGCCTTGGTCGTGAAGAACGGGTCGAAGATCCTGGGCGCGATGTCCGCGGGGATGCCCGGCCCGTTGTCCTCGATCTCGACGACGGCCCAGCCGTTCTCGCGGCGCGTCCGGATGTTGATCTCGCCCTTGCCGCCCATGGCGTCGGCGGCGTTGTCGAGCAGGTTGGTCCAGACCTGGTTCAGCTCGCTGCCGTAGGCCAGCACCTTCGGCACGTCCGCGCCGTACTCGCGGTGAACGCTGATGCCGGCCTTCAACTTGCTCCGCAGGATCACGAGCGTGTTGTCCAAACCCTCGCGCAGGTCCACCGTCTGCGCCGGCGCCTGCCCGAGGTACGAGTAGCTCTTCAAGGCGCCCACGATCTCGGAGATTCGCGCCGAGCCCTGGCCGATCTCGCGCAGGAGGCTGTAAGCGGCGAACAGCCGAGCCGCCCACTCCACGGCGACGAAAAGTGCGTCGCCCTGGAGCACCGCGGCGAGCCGGGAGAGCGCGGGAGGATCGAGCCCCTGGTCGGCGAGCGAAGCCGCGAGAAGCCAGGGTTCGGGAGCGCCCTGCTCCTCGAGCCAGCTCTCCACGGCGGCCTCGCGGTCCGCGCGCCCGAGCGCGTCCAGATCGCTCGGCGCCCCGGCCCGCTCGCGCGCCTGCTGCTGAAGCGACCGGAGGGCCTCTTGCGCCGCAGCCGTCACCTGGAGCGTGCGCAGGCGGAGGCTGCATTCTTCGAGGCGGCTCGAGACTTCGCGGAGCTGTTCGGCGGCGCGCTGGGTCGCGGCCGCGGGGTTGTTGAGCTCGTGGGCGATGCCTGCCGCGAGCGTACCGAGCGTCGCGAGCTTCTCCGACTGGCGAAGCATCAGCTCCTGGTTGAGGTAGGCGAGCTCGAGGTGCCGGAGCTTGCGCCGATCCGTCACGAAGGAGTGCAGCACGACGAACGCCGTCGAGGAGACGGCGACGATGTTGAGCACGAAGAAGGCGAGCACGAGCCTCCGCGGGAGCTCGTTGGCGACGACGAGCTGCGGTTGCAGCGAGGCGGAGGCGACCACCGCCGCCACGAACGCCGCGAACCACCAGAGGGACTCCCGGGCGCCGCCGAACAGGAGCGCCACCAGCAGCGGAAGGAACGACCAGAGGATCACCAGGCCCGAGCCGACGATCCCGCCGAGCGCGAGCTGAAGCGCGATGGGAAGCACGAAGAGCAATGCCTGCTGGGTCCACCGGAACTGCTCGTAGCGGCGCAGGCGGAACAGGACGAGGAGGTCCAGCAGCGTGAGGACCGAGTACGCGACCGGGAACGCGGCGGCTACACGTGCCCCGTACGCCCAGTACAGGGCGCCCCAGAGCACGCCCGCGGGCACCACCAGGATGAAGGCGATGACGAGCTGGACCTTGCGGTGCCGGGTCTCCTCGTCGTCGCTGGCCACACCCAGGCGCCGCTCGATCCAACCGAACATTCAATTCGCTCTCTTCTCCTCCTCTCCTACGGAGACGGCCCGTCGGTTGCCCGACTCCGAGCTCGTGGTCCCGCCGGCACGCCTGGCTCGGAGACCGGGCGAGGGAGCGCCCACGACGACGGCGCGTTGCGCCCCCCCCGTTCGTCCCTGAGCCCTTCGACTCCGGTCCGGCTGCGCCGGCCCTGCGCTCAGGGCAGGCGGAGTCGAAGGACCGCATGCAGCCGCTATCGCCCGATCGCCGCGTCCCCGGGCAACAGACCCCGCGCCGTCCTCCAGATGCGGAGGAAACGAGCGTCCGGGCTCCGGGGATCGCTCGCGAGGATCGCTCCGGCGTCCTTCTCGAGATCGAAGTCCGGGGGAAGGATCAGGGTCACGGCGGTCGTTCCGTACGTGAGGCCGAGCCGCCGCGGGTTCGCCGAGGATGGTGCGCCCAGGGTGGCCGGCAGCTCCGGCACGAGCTCCGTTGCGAGGGTCTGCGCGAGCTGGCGCATCGCCTCGGGCGAGAGGCGCCCCGCTTGCTCAGGCGCCTCCACGCGGCGACTCAGGAACCTCGCGACCCGGAAGCTGCCGTCCGGCTCGATGGTGGCGACGGTGCCTGCCTCGCCCGCGAAGCCGTGCTGGCCGTCCCTGAGCACGAGCGGCGAGGTGAGCTGAGCTGAGGTCATCGTCTTGCCCGAGGGAGCTCCGCCCGCCACGACGCCGCAGGATGCCACCAGGACAGCGGTGACCAGCCCGCGTGCCACCGCCGGCGTGGACCGCGCAGCGCACCTCGCGCGTTGGCTCGGGATCGCCGGCACATTTGAGCTCGCGACTCGAAGTGTCACCCGCGGAGTCGATGACCGGCAAGCCTTTCCCGGGGCGCCGCCGACGGGTGCGGGCAAGGTGACCCGGTGCGGGCGGCTGGGCGCGCGCTCGCTCGGGGCCTTGGCGTCCCGCACGCCGAGTGATAGCTGTCGCACGCACCATGAGTGTAGAGCGTCCAGCGCTGGTCCGATCGAAGGAGGTCCCATGTCCGGCTGTCCCTGCGGTGCGCCCCGATCCACGTGCTTGATCGTACCGTCGAAGGTCCTGCGCAAGCTCGGCGACCTCGATGGCGCCCTCGCATCCGAACGGCTCCGCGGCCAGCGGAGCGCCTTCAGGGAGATGGGGTTCGCTCCGCTGGGAGTCCCGGCCGGCGAGAAGCGCCGGACGATCTACGACGCCGGTCACGGCCGTCGCTTGCCCGGCAAGCTCGTCCGCGGGGAAGGTGATGCGCCGCTCGGCGATGCTTCCGGCAACGCCGCGTACGACGGCTCCGGCGACACGTTCGACTTCTACTCGCAGATCCTGAAGCGCAACTCCATCGACGCCCGCGGCATGCGGCTCGACTCCACCGTCCACTACGGCGACCGGTTCAACAACGCGTTCTGGAACGGCCGGCAGATGGTGTACGGCGACGGGGACGGAAAGCTCTTCACCGGCTTCGCGAACGCGATCGACGTGGTCGCGCACGAGCTGACGCACGGCGTGACGCAGTACGTGGTCCCCGGGGGCGGGCTCGCCTACGAGGGCCAGAGCGGCGCGCTCAACGAGTCGGTCTCCGACGTGTTCGGCATCCTCGTGAAGCAGTGGAAGCTCAAGCAGGACGTGAAGGCGTCGAGCTGGCTCATCGGCGAGGGGATCCTGGGCGCGGAATACGGAAAGGCGCTGCGGTCGATGAAGGAGCCGGGCTCCGCCTGGATCGAGGACGACCAGCCCGGCGACATGAGCGGCTACGTGGAGGACGGTGACGTCCACACCAACTCGGGCATCCCGAACCACGCCTTCTTCCTCGCGGCGACGGAGCTCGGTGGCTTCGCATGGGAGCGCGCCGGCAAGATCTGGTATCGCGCGCTGAAGATGCTCAACGCGGACGCGACGTTCGAGGAAGCGGCTCAGGCGACGATCGAGGCGGCGACGGCGACGTTCGGGGCCGGCAGCACGGAACAGGCGGCGGTGCAGAAGGCGTGGAAGACGGTGAAGGTGGTGTAGCGCCTCACGACGCCCACTCGCGCGGATCGAGCGTTCCGTCCGGCAGGTACGGACTCGGGGGGCGGGCGGCCCTCACGTCGCGAAGGCCTCGGCGGCGGCTTGGCACCGGGTACATGTACACGACGGGTCCGACGTCCCCTCCGGCGGACGCAGGTCCCTCGTCGCACCCGGCGGTCCGCTCGCCCGCACTCGCGGCGGCAGTGCCGGAACGCGCTGGCCGTGCCCACGCATTGAGGGGAACTCAAATGAACCTCCCACCCGGCGCCGCCCGCGCTAGGTGGTGGAGCGAGATAGGGAGGAGACCGCGATGGCGAACCCGTTCATCCACGTCGAGCTGAACACCACCGACCCCGCCAGGGCCAAGGCCTTCTACGGGAAGCTCTTCGACTGGAAGCTGGAAGACATGCCGATGGGCCCGGGCTCCACCTACACGATGATCAAGGTCGGCGACGGCACAGGCGGCGGCCTGCTGAAGAACCCGATGCCAGGCGCCCCGTCCACGTGGCTGGCTTACGTGCTCGTCGACGACATCGGCGCGGCCACGAGCAAGGCCAAGTCACTCGGCGCCACGATCGCCAAGGACGTGACCGAGATCCCCGACGCCGGCTGGTTCAGCGTGATCGTGGATCCGACGGGCGCCACGCTCGCGCTGTGGAAGCCGAAGCAGATGTGAGCTGGCCCGCGACGCCGGGCGACCTCGCCCGCTCCGCCCGGCAGCCGCTGCGCCGCGAGCGCCGCGCATCTGTGCGCTGAACCCACACCGTCGCGCTCGAGCACGGGGGCGTCGGGCCACCGCCCTCAGCCGGGCGCCGCTCGTGTACCATCAGCTCGTCGCCAACCCGGGCAGCGCCGCTCCCGACGGAGCAACGGAGGCTCAGTGGGATACGTCGAGCAGAACCTGATAGCTGGCGAGCGAGTGACGTACCGCGCCCACCTCCACTGGATGGTGTTCGTCTCGCTGAAGGCGCTGTTCACGCTCTTCCTCTCCCCGGTGATCGAGAGGGCGACCTCGGAGTTCGCCGTCACGAGCCGTCGCGTGATCATCAAGGTCGGCCTGATCTCCCGCAGGACGGTCGAGCTGAAGCTCGAGAAGATCGAGTCCATCGGGGTCGACCAGAGCATCCCCGGCCGAATCTTCGGCTACGGGACGATCGTGGTGAACGGGACGGGCGGAACGCACGAGTCCTTCCGCGGCATCGCGAGCCCCCTCGAGTTCCGGAAGGCCGTGAACGAGGCCTCCGAGGCTCACGTTCGCGAGGCGCCCGCGTCATCGGCGCAGTGAACGTCCCCGGCGTGGAGGTCGCCGGTCCGCTGACCCGCTCCCGGTGCGCGCGCCTCGAGGGCACCTCGGCAACGCGACTCAGTCGTGCGGCAGGCAGCTGCTCACGCCTTGGTCGTTGAAGAAGTTCCCCAGGTCTTGCTGTGCGACGCGGTCGTTCCAGAAGCCGATCAACCCGCCGTCGCAATCAGCGACGGCGGGCCGCCTCGAGGTCCCGATCAAAAGCGACCGCGACCCCGCCCTTCGTTCTCGTGCTCGTGCTCGTGGTCGTGCTCGCGACCGCGTTCCTGCGGTGCGGGCTTGTTCCACCGACCGTTGTCCTGCGGCTGTGGCTGGGCCGGCGACCGCTGCTGGAAAGGCGCCGGCCGTGGCGGCTCTGCACGCGAGTTGCCCGGGTTCGCCGGGTTGCCCCGGTTGCCCCAGTTGCCCGGATTCCCATGCTGTTCGAAATGCTGCCGCGTCACGTCCTCGCGCGGCCGGTAGCGGTACTGCTCGGATCGAATCGAGTGCTGGTGCTCCGGCGCGCGAGGATAGCGGTCCCCCGAATACGAGCGCTGGTAGACCGGCAGCGGCGCCGCACGTGGGGCGGAACGGCGGTCCCAGCGGTCCCATCCGCCTCGACGCCGTTCCCAGTCGCGGCCCCAGTGCTCACCCCAGCGCGGCGGCGCGTCGGCGCGCCAGCCACGAAAGTACCCCGGAGGCTGGCGGTAATAGCGCACCGGAACGCGCAGCACGAACAGCGGGACGCGCTCGGGTCCCACGAGCTGCCACGGCCCGTTGTACCAGCTGCTCGCGTACCAGTCGTCTCCCTGGTAGACCCAGTACGCGCCGTCGTAGAAGAAGTAGTTCACGCTCGCTCGTGGGTCGTAATAGACCGGATAGCCCGGCACCCGGACGAGCTCCGGATACACCGGCACGTTGATGCCGATGTCCACGGCGGGAAGTCCGACGCCGATGCCGATGCTGACCTGGGCCTGGGCCGAGCCGACCGAGCCGAGCAGCAGCGATGACGCAACGAGCAGGTAGCGCATTCTGTCCTCCTGAAGATCGACGAGCAGCCGTCGCACGGTATTCTCCACGCGGCATTTTGCACCTTTCGAGCCACGGTCGATACGCGCGAAAGATCGGCCACTTGCATCGCGTCCCGCCCCGTTCTCGTGTGCTTCGGGGCAACAGGGTTCGGCGGCAGCCTGCGCGCGCCCTTCGACTGCGCGCCGGCCTGCGGCGGCGCTACGCTCAGGGCGAACGGGTGGGGCCTTACGCCGAGGGCGAGCGGTTGCGGCGCTACGCTCGGGGGGAACGGGTGGGCGGCTCACGCAGCGGCGGCGCGCAGGCAAAGCCGGGCGAGCACCTGGCAGAGCGCCGCCGTCTCGTAGGGCTTCGCGAGGTAGGCGTCGGCCTCGATCGAGCTCGGGTCGGCCCCGGACGCGACCACCACCGGAACGTGCGCGAGCAGCGGATCGCGGAGTTGCTCCCGCCGGAACTCCCAGCCCGTCATCCCCGGCATCTCGAGATCGAGCAGGATGACGGCGGGCGCTGCGCCCGGTTGCCGCAGCGCCGCGAGCGCCGCGAGGCCATCCGCGAACCCCACGCTCTCGAAGCCGCTGTCCGCGAGGAGCTGCACGACGAGCTCGCGAATGTCCTCGTCGTCTTCGATCACCGCAACCCGAGCCCGCCCGACCATGTCGCCTCCGCCGCCACCGAGCCGATCGCGACCGTACGCCCGTGGGCGGCGGGGTCGAGTAATCGACGTGAGCGAGCGCGTTCCCTGTTGGGGAGGCGGACGCCATCACCGCGCCCGTCCGGGTCGCCCGGGCGCTCCCGCCGTGCCGCGCGGGTGCCCACGATGTGGCTGGAGGCGGCGCGACCATGGACTCGACGACGTTCCGTGCCCGCATGTGGACCGCGATGGAGGACGTCTTCACGCGAATCCTCGCGCACCCGTTCATCGCGGGACTCACCGACGGCTCGCTTCCGCGCGATGTCTTCGCCTACTACGTCGTGCAGGACGCGCATTACCTCGTGGACTACGCGCGCGCGCTCGCGCTCGTCGGCGCGAAGGCGCCGGACGAGCACGCCATCTCGATGTTCGCCTCGCACGCTCGCGGCGCGCTCGAGGTCGAGCGCTCCCTCCACGCCGGCCTGTTCCGTGACATGGGCATCGCGGACGACGAGGTCCGAGCGACGCCCGTCATGCCGACCACGCTCGCGTACACGTCGTACCTCCTCCGGTCTTGCCACCAGGGCTCGTTCGCGGAGGGGCTCGCAGCGGTCCTGCCCTGCTACTGGATCTACGCCGAGGTGGGCACCGCGCTCCTCGCCCGCTCGTCGCCGGATCGGCTGTACGCGCGCTGGATCGAGACGTACGGCGGTGAGGAGTTCGGCAAGATCGTCGCCGACGTCCTCGCGCTCGTGGACCGCGTCGGCGAGCGCGCCAGCGCCGGGGAGCAGGCCGCCATGCGCGAGCACGTGGTGACGACCTCGCGCTACGAGTGGATGTTCTGGGACGCCGGATGGCGCCGTGAGACCTGGCCCGTCTGAAGCGCGCGACAGTTCCGCGTCACTCGATCCAGGGACACCGAGCAGGGAACGAGCCGTGGGACGGCCGACTCCCTTGCAGGCGGCCGAGCGCGTCTACAGAATGGATGAACGAGCGGCGCGCGCGCTGAGCTCCGTGCGCGCACGGAGGTCGGACCATGTCGGGGTCGGCGAGGAGGCTCTGGCGGAGGGAGCGCGCGGCCTGCGGCTGCGGCCACCGGGCGGTCTTCTTGAGGCACGGCTTCCGCGGTCGCGCCGCGAGCGCCCGCCGCGACCATCCCCTCTGCATCCGCTGCTGGCGCGCCGAGCGGTCGCGCGCGAAGGCAGTGCAGATGGCCGCCGCACACGAGCGGCGCCTGGCCTTCGTCCCGGGCCCCTTCGCGCTGCTGTGACGCGAAGGGGAGCAGCGGGATCGCTGCTCCCCTTCTCATGTGCTCCGCCCGCGTTCGCGTCGCGGCAGGCCCACGCGACCCTACCTCTTCGCCGGCTTCGCCGCCGCCTCGAGCTGGACGTCCACCTTCTTCGCGCGCCGCAGCTCCTCCGCGGCCGCGCGGATCTCGGTCAGGTCGCGCTGCATCTCGCTCCAGCCGTACCAGGTCACGTAGTCCGGGTTCGCGTGGAACGCGCCCTGGAACGCGCGCATCCGGTGCTCGAGGAACATGACGAAGAGCTTCTGCTCGACCGGCGTCGGTGCGTCGTGGAAGGTGAGCAGGTCCGGGAAGGCCGACGCGTAGTTGGCAGGCTTCGCGAGCGTGCCGTCCTGATACAGCCCCGCCACCACGCGGATGCCCTCGGCCATCAGGTGGTCGAGGTCGCGGATGAGGCCGTCTCCCTGCTTGAGCTGCTCCTTCGCGAAGCTCGCTCCGTGACACTTCGTGCAGGTGTCGAGCGTCTTCGCGCGCTCCTTGTCGAACGCCTCCTGCGTGAGGCGCGCGACGTCGGCCGCCTTCACGACGTCGAGCCGGCCGGTGGGCTTGCCTGCGGGATCGAGCACGCCGAGCCCCTGGAGGATCGTGACGCGGTCGTCGGTCCACTGCTTGTCACCCTCCGGGAACGGCAGCCGGACGGCGAGGAACCCCCAGGCGGTGCGGACCTCGTGATTGCCCTCCTGCATGTGGCAGGTCTGGCAGGTCGGCGCCGCGGAGGTCTCCGGGATCGTCCTCGTCCGCTTGAGATCGTTGCGGACGCCGTGCTTGGACGAGTCGTACATCTCCCACTGTGGGTGATCGAACCCCATGTGGCAGGTCTTGCACGCCTCGGGCTGCCTCGCCTCGGCCTTCGAGAAGAGGTGGCGGGTGTGGCAGGCGTCGCAGCTCGCGACGCCGTAGCCGCCCGCGGTCTCCTTCAGCTCCTTCGCCTCCGCCTCGCTCTTGAGGCCGAGCTTGTGGCATCCCCCGCAGCCCTTCAGTCCCTCTCGGACCGCGAGCGCCTGGTAGTGGAAGGTCGGCATCGCCTTCACCGCGGCCCACGCGAGGGCGTGCTTCCCTCGCTTGAACCCCGCGACCTGCGCCTCGTGGCACTGCCCGCAGGTGTCGGGATTCGGAAGCTTCGCCTTCCTCGCGTCGTCCTTCGTCGTGTGGTCGGCGCCGTGGCAGTCCGTGCAGCCGACGCCGAGCGCCGCGTGTCGCGACGCCTTCCAGTCCGCGACGATGTTCGGGGACGTTCCCTGGTGACAGGCGACGCAGGCGTCGGCCCTGGCGGCCTTGGCCGGCGGCTTCTGCTTGGCCGCGGGCGCGGCGGCGAGCGCCAGCGCGAGCGTGAGCGTGAGATGGGTCATCGATCGATCTCCTCGGGTGGTTGCGGGACGGGACGGCGACTTCGTGGAAACGGCGGCGGTGGGGCGGGAGGCGGCTGCGCGAGGTCTCTCGTCAACGCCGCGGCTTGCGCGACGTGCGCCTTCGGGGTCCCGCGCGTCGGGCCTCGTCGGCGAGCGGCACGGCTCCGCCCTGGATCTCCGCGAGCGTGGTCTTCTCGAGGAAGCTCAGGTAGGCGGCCTTCATCTCGCCCCAGGCGCCGTGCGCCGAGCAGGCGCCGCCGTCGCGGCACGGCTGATCCGGTAGGAGCAAGCAGCCCGGCCGCACCCGCTTGCCCTCGAACGGCTCCACGATCTCGATGAGCGCGATCTCGTCGGGCCGGCGCGCGAGGCGGTACCCGCCCCGGACGCCCCGGGTCGCGGTGAGGATGCCGGCGCGGGCGAGCGTGGCGAGCACCTTCGTGAGGTAGGGGCTCGGCACGCCGACCTCGCGGGCGAGCTCGCGGCCGAGCTTCGCCTGCTCTCCGTCGTTCGCGGCGAGGTGAGCGAGCGCGCGAAGCGCGTGCGTCGCGGAGGCGCCGAAGATCACGGGTTCGCTCCATTCACGCGATTGTGGATGCCGATATCCATAATGCGGCCGGAGGGTGCACCGGCCGCAGGGACCTGTCAACGATTCTCGCGAGGAGCGCGTCCTCGTCGGGCGCGCAGGCCCGGCTCAGCTGCGCTCGGGACCCGCGAGCAGGTTGCTCACCGAGAACACGGCACCGTGCGGATCCGCGAGGACGGCGCTCCTGAACCCGGGTGTGTCGTGGGGCGCCTCGACGACGCGTCCGCCGAGCCTCGCGGCATGCTCGGCGGTCGCGTCGGCGTCGTCCACCCAGAACTCGACGGTCCAGTGCGGCGGTACCGCGCCGGCAGAGCCGCCGGCGACCATGACGCCCACGACGTCGCGGGGCACCGGCTGCAGCGGTTCACCGCCCACGTAGCCGGGGAGCCGCCACAGCGTCAGCTGCGCTCCGCCCGTGTCGAACGACTCGGGTTGCCAGCCGAACACCGCTCGGTAGAACGCCTTCGAGCGCTCGGGGTCCGTGGTCTCGAGGACGCTCATCGCCCAGGCGTGGGGCTCGTTCACGAGTTGCGCACCCTCGCGAGCCCTCGCCTCCCACACGCAGACCGGCGCCCCCGCCGGATCGGCGATCACCGCCATCCGACCGGCGGGGTGCACGTCGAACGGACCGTCGCGGACCGTACCGCCGGCCCTCCTCGCCTGGTCGGCGGTCTCGTCGGCGCTCGCGACGCGGACGTAGGTGCTCCACGCCGGCGCGAGAGAGGAGCTGCGGTCGGACGAGGAGCCGATCCCCGCCACGTCTCGGCCCCTCACCCGGGCGACGAAGTACCGGCCCTGCGGGTCGCCGGGGATCGGCCCCGGCCCGACGAACTTCCACCCGAAGAGCGATCCGTAGAAGTTCACGGCCACCTCGGGATCCGGCTGCAGCGTCTCGACCCAGCACGGGACACCGGACGGATACCGCTCACGCTCGCTCATCTCGTCTCCCTCCCGACCCCGGACGTCGCTACCCGGCGCAGAACTCGAACACCTCGCGCCACACCGCCTCGAAGGTCTCCTCGCGAAACCCCGACGCGGACCCGAGGAGATCGTACGTGTGGTACTCCCTCGCCGCCGGCTGGACCGCCTTCACGCGCCGGAAGTGCCCGATGACGTCGGCGTGGTCTCCGGCGACGAGGCGCGTCGCAGGGCCGTCGGGCCAGAGCATCGAGGCGGTGTTCACGATTCCGTCGTTGTCCCAAACCTCGAGCTCCTGCGCCTCACCGGAGTCGAACCGCGTCGCGGTCGCGGTCGCGGCTCCGCCGGGGATCTCGAAGGGTCCGCCGGCGCACGCGCGATAGCTCATCCGGTACACCACGTCCGTCTTCGGCGACGCGGTCGCGCTCCCGTCCGGCTCGGCCCAGGTGGACGGGTTCAGGAGCCTCCACTGCGGCGCCCGGACCCCGTGCTCGAGGTTGAACGCGCGGCTCCCCACGGTCGCGTACGAGCGGGTTTCGATCCCGTGCGTCTCCCACCCGTCCGTCTCGCGCTTGCGTGTGCTCGCGTCGAAGCGCGCCGGCGTCGCCCCGTCGCCGTCCTCCCCCACCACGAGATCGTCGATCGCGGCGAAGTCCGACCAGATGTACCGGAGCCACAGCTCGACCTCCGCCCACGCCTCGAGCGCTGCGGCGACGCGCTTCGGATCGTCGCTCGCGCGCGGGTCCATCTCGGTGAGCGCGTCCTGGATGGCCAGGAAGAGCTCGGAGCGCATGAGCGACGCGGCATTCCTCGCCCCCCACGCCTGGAGCTGGGCGACGAGCGGCACGTCCCGCGCGGCGACCGCGCCGCGGAGGTCCGCGACGAGCGCCTTCCGCGCCGCCCCATGGGCCCGCACCCAGCTCGCGAAGTTCGTGCCCCGCTGCGGCACCGACAGGAACACGATCCGCTTCAGCAGCCCGAGGACGTCCCGCGCCCGGACGGTGCAGGCCTCGCCCGCCGCACCATCGACCGGGATCACCTCATCCGGACGCTGCACCAGGTCCCAGACGAGCTGCCGGATGTCGAGCCCGCCCGTCGAGTGGGCGACGAGCGCGAGCCGGTCCCCCCGTTGCAGCTCGCCACGCGCGACGCGCTTCACGAGCCAGTCGCGGAGCCGGGCGGCCCGGGTCGCGACGCCGGCGGTCGGCAGGTTGTCGAAGTAGTGGAGCACCGGGTGCGCTCCGTTCCCCGCGCCCGCGGCCCATCCGCGGGCCCAGTCGCGGAAGATCGGCGTGACGTCCGCGTAGTAATGGAGCTGGCCGAGCGCGTCGAACCCGGCGAAGCCCGGGACGAGGACGACCTGCGTGCGATGCGTCGTCGAGCGCGTCGTGGCCATGAGCGCAGGCTACCGATCCGATGCTGACGCCGGAGGCGACTTCGGGGGCTCACACCCGGTGGGGTGGACGACGTCGCCGAGGACGGAAGGTCAGGCCGGCACTCGGGACGTCACGCCCTCGAGGGGCGCGGCCGCCTCCGAGCGTCCATTCCGCGTCATCACCTCGGCGACCAGAGGGATCGTGCTGATCGCACCGATGGCGAGGAGGGTCCAGCCGACGGCGCGCCGCTGAACGGGCGCGAGCCGGTCTCCGAGGAGCAGGGCGAGGCCCGCGCCCGCTGCCACGCGGGTGCCTGCGATCATCACCAGCTGCGGCAGGGTCACCGTTCTCGGCTTCATCTCGTTGCTCCTTTTCGTGAGCCGCCTCGGTGGTGGATGCGGACCCCGTGCTCAGGGCCGAGACGCGGAGCCGCCCGGGCCTCCGGCGCGCGCCTCCTCGCCTCGCTGCAGCGCCGCCCGGGCGTCGGCGCCGGTCACGACGCGCGCGTACAGCGGACCCCCCGCCTGCTGGATGCGTCCGCCGTCGCGCAGCGATCCCGTGTCGATCGCCGCGAACCCGAGGTCGTCCGCGAGCTGGGCGACGACGCGCTTCGCGTCCTGGTCGTCGCCCGCGATGAGGAGCGCCGTGCGCTCCTCCACCGAGCGATCCGGCGCGCCGCGCGAGGCGAGCTCCTTCGCGGGCAGGCTGTTGAACGCCTTCACGAGGCGCGCGCCCGGGAGCGCCTTCGCGACCTCCTCGCTCGAGGTCGAGTCCCCGAGGTCGTAGAGGGAGAAGTCGGGCCGGTACGGGTTCATCGCGTCGATCACGACCTTGCCGCGCAGCCGATCGGCCGGGAGGTCGCCGCGGCTGCGCCACGGGATCGCGACGAGCACCACCTCGCCGAAGTCGGCCGCCTCCTCGATCGTCGCGGCCCGCGCTCGCGGGCCGAGCGCCGCGACCTGATCGCGGAGCGAGGCGGGGCCGCTCGCGTGGCTGAGCGCCACCTCGTGCCCCGCGTTCACGAGCAGCCGCGCGGCCGTGCCGCCGATGTTCCCAGAGCCGATGATCCCGATCCGCATGGTGGTCTCCCCTCGGCAGAGATGGCGCGCCCGCTGCGGATCGGCAAACACGCCCCGATTGGAGGGCTGACCAATCGGACCACCTACCCTATCTAGTATGGCGTCCGTTGAATGGTATTTCGCTCCTGCCGACCGTGTGGGAGGCCAGGCGACGGACCACCGCGACAAGCGATGTGCCGCAAGGTGCATCGATGACGCGGCGAACGGTCGACCGCGGGGGCCCTGAACAAGCAATTGTCAGGGCCCTTCGTGTATCCCGCGCTCCAGCACCGCCGTCGCCAGGTTATCAGCCGATGTGCTGCCCTGCGCCGTGGAGGACCCGCGTGATGAGCTGGCGCGCGCAGTCCGTCGCGATCGTGCTCGCCTCGTTCGCCGGGCTGACCGTCCCCGCCCTCGCAGCCGGCGCGCTCGGCGAGCCGGTCGCATCCGTGTCCGCGGACGAGCGGTCGCTCTCGGCGGTGCGGAGGACCACGACGACACGCGGCCTGTACACGATCGAGCGGCTCGAGTCCGCCGCGAGCACCGTCCGCGAGTTCGTCGCGCCCTCCGGCGTCGTGTTCGCGGTCGCCTGGGACGGCGTGAGCCGCCCCGACCTCTCCGTGCTCCTCGGCTCCTACGCCGCCCCGTATCGCCGGGCGCTCGCCCACGGCGGCGCCACGAGCCGGCGGCGGCCGCGCCGGGTCGAGAGCGGCGGCGTCGTGGTGGAGACCTGGGGACACATGCGCTCGCAGCACGGCCGGGCGTACGTCCCCGCGCTCGTCCCTCCCGGAGTGGACCTCGATGAGCTCGAGTAGGCTCGCGCTGCTCTGGGCGCTCTCCTGGGCGCTCGGCTGCGGCGATGGAAGCTCGTCGCCCGCGCCGTTCCAGGTCGTCGGCGGCGACAACGTCCTCCCGCTGTCCGTGAACGGCGTCCACTGCTCGAGCCGCTCGTTCCTGAACAAGCCGTGCGTCAGCGTCACCGTCTGCGAGCCGGGGACGGCGAACTGCCAGACGGTCGACGACGTGATCCTCGACACCGGCAGCTACGGCCTGCGTCTCTTCAAGCAGGCCCTGACCGTCACGCTGCCGAACGTCCCGTCGTCGGACGGCGGCAACGTCGCCGAGTGCGTCCAGTTCGCCGACGGCACCGCGTTCTGGGGTCCCGTCGCCACGGCGGACGTCGTCCTCGCGCACGAGCCTGCGGCGCGGGTGCCGATCCAGGTGGTCGACTCGACGTTCGGGGCGGTGCCGCCGTCGTGCACGGGCCCCGAGACCGGGCCCACCTCGGAGAATGGCATCCTGGGCGTCGGCGTGTTCGCCGAGGACTGCGGCCCGGCGTGCGCGGCGGATCCGCGCAACGGGACGTACTTCTCGTCGAACGGGTCCACGACCTCCGGCGCGGCGGCGCCCGTGTCCTCCCAGGTCCAGAACCCGGTGGCGCTCCTCCCCGTCGACAACAACGGCATCGTCGTGGCATTGCCCGGCCTCGCGGCCGGCACCGCACCTTCCCTGGAAGGCGCGGTCGTCCTCGGGATCGGCACGCGCGCGAACAACCGTCCGGGACCGGCGAAGACCCTGGCGCTCGACGGGTCGGGCGACTTCACGACGACGATCTCCGGCGGGCCTGCGCTCCCGGGATCGTTCGTCGACACGGGGTCGAACGGGCTCTTCTTCTCCCCGCCGACGCCCATCCCGGCCTGCGCGGATCAGCCGGACTGGTTCTGTCCGCCGGCGGTGGTGAGCCTCTCCGCGACGAACACGCCCTCTCACGGGCTGCCCGGGGCGTCGACCCAGGTGTCGTTCCAGATCGCGAACTTCGACGCGCTCGTGGTCCAGCCGAACGACGGCAACGCCGTGTTCTCCCAGGTCGGCGGCGCCCTCACGTTCAAGGCGGGGTTCGACTGGGGGCTGCCCTTCTTCCTCGGACGCACCGTGTACCTGGGCCTCGAGGGCCGACGCTCCACCCTGGGCGCGGGTCCGTTCGTCGCGTACTGAGCGTGCGAACCTCGACCGCACCAGCCGAGGTGCCCATGGCTCACCCGTCGCTCTCGAAGCTCCTCGCCAAGGATGCGTTCCCGGAGGTTGCGTCGAAGCACGTGTACGAGCGGCGCCTCGACGAGCTCCAGCGGCGCATCCTCCTCATCCAGCAGGGCGTGTTCCTCACGCGGCGGCGCGCCATCGTCGCCGTCGAGGGGTTCGACGCCGCGGGGAAGGGTGGCGTCATCCGCCGCCTCACCGAGGGGGTCGCTCCGCGGGGAGTGAAGGTCGTGCCGATCGGCCCGCCGTCGCCGGACGAGCAGGGGCGCCACTGGCTCTGGCGCTTCTGGCGCGACCTGCCGCTGCCGGGGACCATCACGATCTTCGACAGGACCTGGTACGGCCGGGTGCTCGTGGAGCGGGTGGAGGGGCTCGCGAAGAAGGCGGAGTGGATGCGCGCCTACCGGGAGATCAACGAATTCGAGCGGCTGCTCGTCGACGACGGCGTCGACGTCGTGAAGGTGTTCCTCGGCATCAGCAAGGCGGAGCAGCTTCGCCGCTTCGAGGAGCGGCTCCGCGACCCGTACCCGCAGTGGAAGCTCGGCGAGTCCGACGTGCGCGCCCGCCGGAAGTGGAACGACTACGTCGAGGCGGTTGGACGACGCGTTCGCGCGGACCGACACCCCGCGGGCGCGCTGGCATCTCGTTCCCGCGGACCGCAAGTGGTACGCGCGCGTGCAGGTGCTCGGGATCACCGCCCGCGAGCTGGCGCGCCACGCGGAGTGGTTGGAGGCGCGCCTCCACGAGAAGCACGAGGCGCGGGATCTGAAGAAGGCGCTGAAGCAGCTCGCCGGATAGGGCCCGCGCGCCGCGGCTCCGCAGCTCAGCTGACGCCCGCCAGGGGGCCGCGCCGCGCGAAAGCATTCGAGGGTGTGAACCAGCGCGAGGGCCGCTCCGATGGTAAGAACAGGGTGAGCCGGCGCGCGGCCCGTCCCCGAGAAGCCTTTCCGGGACGAGCTGCTCAGCGTCGAGCGGCTCGACGAGCGGGCCCGCTCGCTCGCGGCCCGGTTCACGGTCGGCCCCTCGCGCCGCGCGGCGCGGAGCGTCTTCCCGCGGTTCGACGACAACGTCCGGGTCCTGCGCGAGGCGTACCGCACGCTCGCGGACGACGTCCACCGCGGCGAGTTCGTGACGTCGGCGGGGGAGTGGCTCCTCGACAACTACCACCTCGTCGCCTCCGAGATCGGCGACGTCCGCCAGAACCTCCCCCGCGGCTACTACCGCGAGCTGCCGAAGCTCGCCGCGCGCGAGCAGGCGGGGAACGCCCGGGTCTACGCGCTCGCGGTGGAGCTCATCCGCCACAGCGACAGCCGCCTCGACCGCGCCCAGCTCGTGCGCTACCTCGACGCGTTCCAGGCGGTCGCCCCGCTCACCCTCGGAGAGCTGTGGGCGTGGCCGAGCATGCTGAAGCTCGCGCTCGTCGAGAACCTCCGCCGGCTCGCGGAGGAGACGCTGGCGGGCCGCGCCGCTCGGCGCGCGGCCGACGCGTACGTCGCGCGGATCGACGCGGCCGGGAAAGGCGTGCCCCCGCCCCTGCCGCGCGCGCTCCACCCCGCGCTCGTCGTGCAGCTCCTGCAGCGCGTGCGCGAGTACGGGCCGCGGCTCTCCGCGGTCCGCAGCGGCCTCGACGCGCACCTCGCCGCCCTGCGGACGACGGCGGAGGAGGTGATCCGCGGCGAGCACCAGCGCGAGGCCGCCGACCAGGTGTCGGTCGCGAACGTCGTCACGAGCCTGCGGCTCTGCTCGACGCTCGACTGGACGCGCTTCGTCGAGAACGTGAGCCTCGTCGAGCGGGTGCTGCAGCGCGATCCCGCCGGCGTGCACGGCCGGATGGAGTTCCTCTCGCGCGACCGCTACCGGCAGGCGGTCGAGGAGCTCGCCGAGCGGACCGGCGAGGCCCAGGTTCGCGTCGCCCTGCGCGCGGTGGAGAGCGCGCGCCTCGCCACCGAGACCGACGGGCCGAACGCGCGCGCGGCGCACGTCGGGCACCACCTCATCGGGAGAGGGCGCCTCGAGCTCGAGGCGGACGTGGCCTTTCGCCCCGGGCTGAGGCGGGGCCTGCGGCGCTTCGCCTTCGCGCACGCGACGGCGGCCTACCTCGGGTCGATCGCGCTCGCGACGGCCGCGCTCGTCGCCGCCGGGGTCGCGTACACGCGCCACGCCGGCGGCACGTGGGCGCTCGCCGCCGTGGCGCTGCTCCTCGGCGTGCCCGCGAGCGAGGTCGCGATCGCGCTCGTCCAGCGCCTCGCCGCCCGCTTCGCGCCGCCCCGGCGGCTCCCCCGCCTCGACCTCTCCGCCGGGATCCCGGAGGACGCGCGGACGCTGGTGGTCGTGCCGACGCTCCTCACGAGCGTCGAGGGCGTCGAGCGGCAGCTCGAGCACCTCGAGGTCCTCGCGCTCGGGAACCTCGATCCCCGCATCCACTTCGCGATCCTCGGCGACTTCGCGGACGCCGCCGCACGCGATCTCCCGGAGGACACCGCGATCCTCGGCGCCGCCCGGAGCGGGATCGAGGCGCTGAACGCCCGGCTGGGCGAGGGGCGCGGCGATCGCTTCTTCCTCTTCCACCGCGCGCGCCAGTGGAACGCGGCGGAGGACGCATGGATGGGGTGGGAGCGCAAGCGCGGGAAGCTCGAGGAGCTGAACCGCCTCCTCCGCGGCGCGACCGACACGAGCTTCGACGTGCAGGTGGGCGAGCGCAGCGTCCTCCCGGGCGTGCGCTACTGCATCACGCTCGACTCGGACACGCGCCTCCCGCGCGACGGCGCGAAGAAGCTCGTCGGCGTCATCGCCCACCCGCTCAACCGCCCCCACGTCGATCCGGCCTGCGGCCGCGTCACCGAGGGCTACGGGATCCTGCAGCCGCGCGTCAGCGTCACGACCGCGAGCGCCGCCGGGTCGCGCTTCGCCCGGATCTTCGCCGGGCACACCGGCGTCGACCCGTACACGACCGCGGTCTCGGACACGTACCAGGACCTCTTCTCCGAGGGCAGCTTCACCGGCAAGGGGCTGTACGACGTCGACGCCTTCACGGCGGCGCTCGAGGGGCGCGTCCCCGACAACACCCTCCTCTCCCACGACCTCTTCGAGGGCATCCACGCCCGCACCGGCCTCGTGACCGACGTGGAGGTCGTGGACGACTACCCCTCGAGCGTCCTCGCCCACGCGCGCCGCCAGCACCGCTGGACGCGCGGCGACTGGCAGATCCTCGGCTGGCTCTTCCCGCTCGTGCGGACGCGCGCCGGCCTCGCGCGGAACCGCCTCCCCCTCATCGCGCGCTGGAAGATCTTCGACAACCTGCGGCGCGCCCAGCTCGCCCCCGCGACGGTCCTCCTGCTCCTCCTCGGCTGGACGGTGCTGCCCGGGAGCGCGCTCGTCTGGACCGCCGCGGTCGTCGCGTCCCTCGCGTTCCCGCTCTACGCGCTCGCCGTCGAGGCCCTCGCCGGGCCGAGGCCGCACCAGCCGCTGCTCGCCTTCGGGCGCGCGCTCGCGGAGGACTCGAAGGCGACCGCGGCGCGCATCGTGCTCCAGCTCGCGTTCCTCGCGAACCAGGCGTACGCGATGGTGCACGCGATCCTCGTCACGCTCGTCCGCCTCACGATCACGCGGCGCCGCCTCCTCGAGTGGGAGACCGCCGCCGCGAGCGCCGCGCGCGGTGCCGGCCTCGAGCGGGGAACGGGGCCGCGCTCGTTCCTCCTCGCTATGGCGGCGAGCCCCGCGATCGCGCTCGCCGGCTTCGTCCTCGTCTCCACCTGGCGCCCCTCGGCGCTCGCCGTGGCGCTGCCGGTGCTCGCGCTGTGGGCGGCCGCGCCGCTCATCGCGTACCGGCTCTCCCAGCCGATGGCGGCGCGCGACGTCGAGCTCGGCCCGGAGGATCGGGACTTCCTCCTTGGCGTCGCCCGCAACACCTGGAAGTACTTCGAGGCGTTCATGGGCCCGGAGGATCACTTCCTCCCCGCGGACAACGTCCAGGAGGAGCCCGCGAGGACCGCCCACCGGACCTCGCCGACGAACATCGGCATGGGGCTCCTCTCCACGCTCGCGGCCCACGATCTCGGCGTCGTCCCGACCGCCGAGCTCGTCGAGCGAATCGACGCCACCCTCACGACGATGGAGGGGCTCGAGCGGATCGAGGGGCACCTCTTCAACTGGTACGACACGGTGAGCCTCGCGCCGCTGCTGCCGCGGTACGTGTCGACGGTGGACAGCGGGAACCTCGCCGGCGCGCTCATCGCGCTCGCCGAGGGGCTCCGCCGGCTCGGGCGCGAGCCGCCGCAGCCGGCGCCGGGCCCCGGCGTGCCCGGCGAGCGGCTCGAGGGGCTGGCGCGGCGCGCGGCGGCGTTCGCGGACGGGATGAGCTTCAAGTTCCTCTACGACCCGCAGCGGAGCCTCCTCTCCATCGGCTACCGCGCCGCGGACGCGGAGGGGCCGGGCCGGCTCGACCCCTCCCACTACGACCTCCTCGCCTCGGAGGCGCGCCTCGCCAGCTTCATCGCGATCGCGAAGGGCGACCTCCCGGAGAAGCACTGGTTCCACCTCGGCCGCGCCGTCACCAGCGTGCACGGGAACCCCGCGCTCCTGTCGTGGAGCGCGACGCTGTTCGAGTACCTCATGCCGCTGCTCGTGATGCGCAGCTACCCCGACACGCTGCTCGACGAGACGTGCCGGATGGCGGTGCGCCGCCAGCGCGACTACGCGGCCGAGCGCGGAGTGCCGTGGGGGATCTCGGAGTGCGCCTACGACCTCGTCGATCACCACGGCAACTACCAGTACAAGGCGTTCGGCGTCCCCGGCCTCGGCATGAAGCGGGGTCTCGCCGACGAGCTCGTGATCTCGCCCTACGCGACCGCGCTCGCGGCGCTCGTCCACCCCACCGCCGCGGCGACGAACCTCCGGCGCCTCGCGCGCGACGGGCTCCTCGGCGCGTACGGCTACTTCGACGCGATCGACTACACGCCGCGCCACCCGGAGGAGCCCGAGGCGGACGCGCCGCGCCCGGCGCGCACCGAGGGCACCATCGTGCGGACCTGGCTCGCCCACCACCAGGGGATGACCATCGCCGCCATCGCGGGCGCGCTGACCGGCAACCGCATGGTGGAGCGCTTCCACGCGGATCCGCGCGTGCAGGCGACGGAGCTGCTCCTGCAGGAGCGCGTGCCGCGCCACGCGGCGCTCATCCTGCCGCGCCCGGACGAGGTGACGCGCGTCGCGGCGCCGGTGCCCCCGGCGGCCGTCCGCCGCTTCCGATCGCCGCACACCGCCTTCCCGCACGCCCACTTCCTCTCGAACGGCAACTACACCGCCGTCGTCACGAACGCGGGGGGCGGCACGAGCTTCTGCCGCGGCCGCGCCGTGACGCGCTGGCGCCAGGACGCGACCCGCGACCCCGGGGGCCAGTACCTCTACCTCCGCGACGTCCGCAGCGGGCGGGTCTGGTCCGCGACGCACCAGCCGACCGCGCGCGACGCGGACGACGACGTCGTCGTGTTCACGATGGAGAAGGCCACCTTCCAGCGGAGGGACGACGAGATCGGGACGAAGCTCGACGTCGCGGTCTCCCCCGAGGACGACGTCGAGGTGCGGCGCCTCGAGGTGACGAACCACGGGGACCGCGTCCGCGAGCTCGAGGTGACGAGCTACGCCGAGATCGTGCTCGCGCCGGGCGCCGACGACCTCGCCCACCCCGCCTTCGGCAAGCTCTTCGTCGAGTCCGAGTACGTGCCGGAGAGCAACGCGCTGCTCTGCCGCCGGCGGCCGCGCGCCCCGGACGACGCCGAGGTCTTCGCGGTGCACGTCATCGCGCAGGAGAACCGGACGCAGGGCCCGGTCGAGTGGGAGAGCGACCGGGGCCGCTTCCTCGGCCGCGGCCGGGGGCCCGAGGATCCGCAGGCGCTCGACGGACGGACGCTCTCCGGCACGACCGGCGTCCTGCTCGACCCCATCGTGAGCCTGCGCCAGCGCGTGCGCCTCGCCCCCGGCGGCGTGGTGAGGCTCTCGTTCGCGACCGGGATGGCGTCGAGCCGGGAGACGGCCCTCGCGCTCGCGCAGCGCTACCGCGACCCGGCCGCGACCGCGCGGACGTTCGCGCTCGCCTTCGCGCACGCCCGGAGCCGGCTGCGCCACCTCGGCATCTCGAGCGAGGAGGCGCTGCTGTTCGAGCGCCTCGCCTCGCGCGTGCTGTACGCGGACGCCTCGCTGAGGGCGGGGCCGGAGCTCCTCGCGAGGAACACGCTCGGGCAGGAGGGGCTCTGGGCGCACGGCATCTCGGGCGATCTCCCGATCCTGCTCGTGCGCGTCGTCGGCGACTCGGACGTCCCGCTCGTCCGCCAGGTCCTGCAGGCGCAGGAGTACTGGCGGCTGAAGGGGCTCGGCGCGGACGTCGTCGTCCTGAACGAGCATCCGGTGAGCTACCTCGACGAGGTGCACGCGCAGCTCGCCGCCCTCCTCGACGAGGGGCCGTGGCGCACCTGGAAGCACCGGTCGGGCGGCGCGTACCTCCTGCGCGGCGATCGGATGAGCGAGGCGGAGCGCGTCCTCCTCTCGGGCGTCGCGAAGGCGGTCCTCGCGGGCGACCGGGGCTCCCTCGCGCACCAGCTCGATCGGCCCGCGGCCAGCGAGCCGGAGCCGGCGGGGCTCTCGGCCGCACCTCCCGCGGGGCCGGGCCCCGCGCTCGCGCCGACGGCCCAGCCCGAGGTGCCGCCGCTCGCGCTCGCGAACGGGCTCGGCGGGTTCGCCGACGGCGGACGGGAGTACGTCGTCGTCCTCGACGGCGCCGAGGAGACGCCGCTGCCCTGGGCGAACGTCATCGCGAGCCCGTCCTTCGGGACGGTCGTCACGGCGTCGGGGTCGTCCTTCACCTGGTCCGAGAACAGCCGCGAGAATCGGCTCACGCCGTTCGAGAACGACCCCGTGAGCGACCCGACCTCGGAGGCCATCCTCGTCCGCGACGACGAGAGCGGCGAGGTGTGGTCGCCCACCCCGGGGCCGTTGCCCCGCGACGGCGCGAGCGGCCGGTTCGTCATCCGCCACCGCGCGGGCTCCACCCGCTTCGAGCGCGCTGCGAACGGCATCCGCCACGCGCTCGACGTCTTCGTGGACGTGTTGAACCCGGTGAAGCTCTCGCTGCTCACGCTCACGAACGAGAGCGGCCTCCCGCGGCGCCTCTCCGTCTTCGCCTACGCCGAGTGGGTCCTCGGGCCGCCGCAGGCCCGCCAGAACCAGCACGTCCTGACGGAGCAGGACCCGGAGACGGGCGCGGTCCTCGCCACGAACGCCTGGAACCACGAGTTCGCGGGCCGGGTCGCGTTCCTGCACGCGAGCGACGGGCTCCGCTCGGCGACCGGCGACCGCACCTCCTTCCTCGGCCGGAACGGCTCCCTCGCGCGGCCCGCGGCGCTCCGGCAGGACGCGCTCCGCGCGCGCTTCGGGGCGGGGCTCGATCCGTGCGCGGCGCTCCAGGCCACGGTCGTCCTCGCGCCGGGCGAGACCCGGCGCGTCGTGTTCCTCCTCGGCGAGGGGAGGGACCCGAAGCACGTCCGCGAGCTCGTCGCGCGGCACGGCCGCCCCGAGGCCGCGGACGCCGCGCTCGAGGCCGCGACGCGCGCGTGGGAGGAGACCCTCGGCGCGGTGCAGGTCCGGACGCCCGACGACTCGTTCGACGTCCTCATGAACCGGTGGCTCCTCTATCAGGACCTGAGCTGCCGGATCTGGGCCCGCACCGGCTACCACCAGCCCGGCGGCGCGTTCGGCTTCCGCGATCAGCTCCAGGACGCGATGGCGCTCGCGACGGCGCGGCCGGCGCTCGTGCGCGAGCATCTCCTGCGGGCGGCGGCGCGGCAGTTCCGCGAGGGCGACGTCCAGCACTGGTGGCACCCGCCGAGCGGCCGCGGGACGCGCACCCGCTGCTCGGACGACCTCGTGTGGCTGCCGTACGCGGTGGCGCACTACGTCCGGACCACCGGGGACGCCGGCGTGCTCGACGAGTCCATCCCGTTCCTCGACGGGCCGGCGCTCGCGCCGGACGCGCAGGACCTCTACGCGCAGCCCCGGATCTCGACGGAGGAGGGCTCGCTCTTCGAGCACTGCGTGCGCGCCCTCGACCGCGGGCTCACCGCGGGCGCCCACGGCCTGCCGCTCATGGGAAACGGCGACTGGAACGACGGGATGAACCGGGTGGGCAAGGAGGGGCGCGGCGAGAGCGCCTGGCTCGGGTTCTTCCTGCACGCCGTCCTCTCCGACTTCGCCCCGCTGTGCGCCGCGCGCGGAGAGGGCGCCCGGGCCGGCCGCTACCGCGCCGAGGCGACCCGCCTCGCGTCCGCGCTCGAGCAGACCTGGGACGGGGAGTGGTTCCGGCGGGGCTACTACGACGACGGCTCGCCGCTCGGCTCGGCGCAGCGCGACGAGTGCATGATCGACTCGATCGCCCAGTCCTGGGCGGTGCTCTCGGGTGCCGCGCCACAGAAGCTCGCGGACCGCGCGATGGACTCGGTGCGCACGCACCTCGTGCGGCGAGGGGCCCAGGTGGTGGTGCTGCTCACGCCGCCGTTCGATCGTTCGGCGCAGGAGCCGGGCTACATCAAGGGCTACCCGCCCGGCGTGCGCGAGAACGGCGGCCAGTACACGCACGCCGCCGCGTGGATCGTGATGGCGCTCGCGAAGCTCGGGAGCGGCGACGAGGCGGCCGAGCTGTTCCACATGCTGAACCCGGTGAAC
>WNGF01001928.1_pt1 | contig 30307 bp, 21 predicted proteins | sample 5400641 | NCBI WGS metagenome assembly WNGF01 (sample SAMN13153371, study PRJNA577476) | soil metagenome | isolation source: 80 cm soil or saprolite under grassland replicate 2 | place: USA:California | collected 2016-06-15 | reverse complement strand
ACAATCAGGCATTTGCTTTCTCCGCGATCCTTTACCCGGCCTCCCATCGGCGTTCCTTGCGGTCTGCTTTCCGCCAGCGGCGGAGAATGTCGGGCTTACCACGTTCCGGACCAATTACAGGATCGGTTAGGTCTCGCCTCGACGCCGGTGGCCATTCGTCCACGATGCCGGACCAAAAATACAGCATTCCAACCACATACCTTTTGGTCACAGCATGTCAGCCTCTTACGCTGTTTTCCTTATGACGGCGCGTGGGTGGCGATTCAGATTCCTTGACCATACGATCCGTTCCCAGCTCCCGACCGTCTTGAGGCTGTCAGTCGCGATCAAAGCCTCGCGGCTCGGTCGCCATCCGAAGGGATGAGGCTACATTGTCCCGGCAGCTTCGGACCGGATCGTTGCCAATCCCGCCCGTGCCGGTAGGAAACCGCTGGTGGAACAGCGGGTGAAGTCCTGCAAAAGCAGGCTTTACAGTAATTGGTGCGACTTCGTGTCGCACTTTTGGCGAAGGACAGTTGTCTATAGAAGGATTTTTTGAAAGCTTGCGTCCGCTATCGGTAATAAGCCGCCGGTTTCGACAACTTATCAACCTGAAGCCCCCAAAGGGGAGACTAATCGCCCCGCTCGGCGTTGGATAGTGGAAAGGACACTTGCTTATCGAAATGTCGCGGCTTGCTAGTGCGCTACGAGAAGAAGGGCGAGAACTATCTCGACTTGCTGCAATTCGCTTGCGCGCTGCTGTGGTACAGACGGCTATCCGCTGTGGATGCCGCATTTTCATAACTACAATATGTTGTTGTTACTTTTTATTTTGAAATAATTTCTGAAGTTTTGGAGATGTCCTGGATGAACTGTGTGACAGTGGTTGATGCTCCTTATTTGTATGCAATTCATGCGCATCCGAGACAGGAGAGTCGCGCCCAGAAGAATTTAAAGGCTTGGCGCGTGGAAACATATTAGCTCTTTAGGAGCTCGCGTGGGACCCCCTACATTTTGTGGTCTTTTAACCACGGTTGGACTGTGGCACGCTTCGGCTTTCCTAAACCATAACGGATGATAGAAGCGATGCCTGCGAAGATTGAAATCCCCCTGGATCTGCCCGAAATCCGCATCCTCAACACCGAGTTGAGCGAGCGATAGATCGTCATTACGGTCGAGAGCACACGAGAGTGGGCGATCTGCGCCAAGTGCGGCGCCTAAATCCGCGAGTTCCCTAGTTATGGGCGCTTGTTGCGCCTGCGCCACCTGCCGATCCTCGGGCGGCCAGTGATCATTGAAATTCGTCCCAGGCGTTTTCGTTGTCCGACCTGCGACGGCAATCCGACGACAACTCAAAAGTTGGATTGATACGACGAACGCAGCCTGCACACCAAAGCCTATGATCAATGGCTGATGACGCAGTTGATCGGCAGCACGATCTCTGACATGGCTCGCAAAGAGCAGACGACCTACGATGCTGTGCTCGGCGCATTGTATCGGCAAATCGCCGTGGAAGTTTCGTGGGATCAGATCGATGAGTTGGGGATCCTGGGATTGAACGAAATCGCCCTCAAGAAAGGGCGTCGGGACTTCGTCGTGTTGGTCACAATCCGAGACGCGCAGGACCAATTGAAATTGTTGGGCGCGCTGCCGGATCGCAAGCTTGAGACCGTCGAGAAGTTCTTGTTGATGATCCCGGAGCGATTGCGCGCGACAGTACGCGCAGTCTGCATCGATATGTATGAAGGCTACGCGAGCGCGGTCAAGAAAGTCCTGCCGCGAGCGCGGGTCGTGGCCGACCGGTTTCACGTGGCGAAGAAGTATCGCGATTGCGCCGACAAGTTGCGCATCGAAGCACAGCGCGATCTGAAAGCCTGCTTGAGCAAAGAAGAATACGAAGCGCTCAAAGGGACGATATGGTCGTTCCGCCGTGATCCGGAATAGTTGGACGAGCAAGATCGCGAACAATGGGCGTTGCTGTTCGTATGTGCGCCGGACTTGAAGCGAGCCTACGACCTGCGCGAGGAACTGACCGGCATCTTTGAAGTCGATCACACCAAAGAATGGGGGACTACGGCGGTAATTCACCGTCTGGTGTTCTGATAGCAGGAATTATTTGCCCTGCGGCGTTCTGGTAGGTCAGAATGATGAAGGCGCCGTATCTATAATGAACCAGGCTGTTCTTGTTGACTGGTCGATCAGAGTAAATACGCGGTCCGTCCAACTTAGAGGTTAACTTATCCAGTTCCAGGGCAAGCCAAATCAATTGATCGTCATCGCTTGGGTAAATAGTGATGACCTTCCCTACCTGGCTAAGACCTGCCATACCAGAATAAGGAATTCAATATCTGACAGGCCCCGTCACAACTTGAAAGATACCTGATATTCCTTCAATACAGGCAAAATCGATTTCAGCACAGCGATCACTGATTAGGGCCATGACAACGAAAAGCCCGAAATCCGCCAAATTCTGATGAGGGCAGGCCGGTGCGAATTCGCTCCGGCAGATGACGTCGTCCTGTAAATTATTGATGTGAATTGCTTTGTAGAGCGATCAATGGATCCCAGGGATTATTCAAAATACTACTGGGGTTATCGCCCCGGGAAAATTCTCTGTTTCAAGGCAGATTGCTAAGATAGTATGTAACAATGAATTACAAAGTCATGGCGAAAATCGGGCGAATCGTTGCCATGGCCTAACGTGGGGCGCACCTCTTACTGCAAGTCCAGACACAGGTATTAAATGAAGACCTGCGGTAGAAATTTGGCCATTGGTATCCCGGAATGCAGAATCTTTCCGCCGAAGTGGGGTTTAAGGAGGCCGCGTAGCTCCCGGTTTTTCCCAGTCTCCGTCGGAAGTACCGGCGGCTATCGTGGCCGGCCCAAGATGGCCGCAGAATAATTGTAATCTGTGAAGATTGCGCGTAGACTTGCAATTGGCTGTTATCCATATTTCGGTTCGAGTAATGGACCTCGGCATCAAATCCAGGAATTTTTCAAAAGCCCAAAAGCCCGCAATATAAATCGCGTAACATTTAAAACAGCTTTCTATCGGAAGATCGTACCAATAAGAAAATAGCTTTTTTGTCCGTTTGTTAAGCAGTCCCCACATGGAACAGAAAATTGAAGAAACGCCTGTGCTGGTGGTGGATTTCAATCCAGGAAGTGGATTGGGCAGAGAGATAGCCAGTATCCTCGCCAGAGTAAAACCATTCAGAATGACGGTCAGCCAAGTTTCAACCGAATGGCAAAACTTCGACCATCAGCAACTGATTCCCAACATATCGCGCGACACCGCATTCTTTGTGGTGATTCCACACGCGCTTCTCAAACAGTCGGATGTGCTGCAAAGCATCTTGACCAAGATTTCAGACAACCGTCCAGTGATGGCGGTGACGGATGTCGATGACTCTGAGCAACTGCTCGCCCTGCTCCAGATGGGAGTTGATGATTGCATAACCCCGCCGCTTAGAGAGAGTGACTTGACGCTAAGGCTCTGCCGCCTTCTGAGGCACAAAGACCAGAGCCTGACCCTCACCCGCAAGATCAAAAAGAGGCTGTGCCTCGAGCAGATGATCGGGGAATGCCAGGCGTTTCGACGGGTGATCGATAAGATCCCGCTCGTGGCCGGGTGCGATGCCAGCGTATTAATCAGCGGCGAGACCGGAACCGGCAAGGAGATCTGCGCCCGCGCCATTCACTATCTCAGTCCGCGCCAGGACCATTCGTTCGTACCGCTCAATTGCGGGGCCATTCCGGTGGAACTGGTCGAAAACGAACTGTTTGGTCACGCCCCGGGGGCGTTCACCGGCGCCAGCCATCAAAAACATGGATTGCTGCAAGAGGCTGAAGGCGGAACATTGTTTTTGGATGAGATCGACAGTCTGCCGCTGACGGCTCAGGTTAAATTGCTCCGCGTCCTGCAGGAGAAAGAGTACCGCCCGCTCGGTTCGACCAAAGCGCGAATAGCCAATGTGCGCGTGGTCGCCGCCACCAATATCGACGCTGACGAGGCTATTAGGACTGGTAGGTTGCGACAGGACCTCTACTATAGGTTGAATGTGATCCGCCTTCACCTGCCGCCGCTGCGCGAGAGGCGCCACGATATTCCCGCGCTGGCCAGCCATTTTCTGGAGAAATATGCATTGGAGCTTAGCAAATCCGCCCTCTCCCTCTCTGCCGATGCCATGCAGATGTTGCAGGATTACGATTGGCCGGGAAACGTGCGGCAGCTCGAGAACCTGATTGCGCGGGCGGTCGTGCTCGCCGAGCGGAACGTGATTGAGGGCAAAGATTTGGATCTGCCCGCCAGCGACCGGCGCGCCTCGCCGGGAAACTTCAAGGTCGCAAAATTGGCCTGCATCGCCCAGTTCGAACGCGACTATGTCGAGAATCTCCTTCACCTGCACCACGGCAATATCACGAGAGCCGCCAAAGCCGCCGATAAAAACCGCCGGGCTTTCTGGGAGATGATTCGTAAGTACCGCATCGATGTCCGGCAATTCAAACGCAGCCTCCCAACTAAATAACCATATCTTAAGCTCGACTTTGTCCATCCTGAGATCGGCGCTACGCGCCGATCTCAGGATGGACAAAGTCATTTTTAACCGTTAACCGTGTGGCGAATGACCTATCTACATAGGTCTCAAGCGTTTATTGCTCGCGACATTGATAGGTTAACCGGGCATTGGGACGTCGAATCAGTACGGCGAGCGATAGCGAGCGAGGCTACTGAAGTAGGCTACTGGCGGAAGCCACGCTCGCTACCGCTCGCGGTACTGATCCTGAACCTGGATAAATTCAGCCTACCTGGACATTTTCATCCATCTCTCTCCGCACGCAGCCAAACAATGCTTTGGCTCGTGAGGGCGGCTGCAGCTATGACAATTTAGTCCCAATTACCTTTCATCCTCCTGCGACAAATCAGGTATTTAACCTCTAGCACACTTATTGCTTAGCCTTAAGCCGGAGGTTCGCCGTACCTTCTCAGTCTTCTGTTATTAAAATCTCCGTACTGCGTGGTCAAAGTGAGATGGAGACTGAAAACCGAAAACCGATTTTCGAGGAAGGAATCACGTGAAAACTGGCTGGCGCAAATCCGGACAGCCGGCGATCGCCTCCGACATTTTGGCCTATTTAGTCGAGCACACGCAGGCTCAAGACACCCTTGAAGGCATAGTGCAATGGTGGTTGATGGAACAACGGATCAAACAAGCGATCAGCGATGTCAAATCCGCGCTCGATGAGTTGGTTCGCGAAGGGTTGGTTCTCGAACATGAGGGCGCCGACGGACAGGCGCGATATAGCATCAACCAAGAAAAGATAGCGCAAATCCGCGCCAGACTGAAGCAGGGAAAGAGACGACCGAGGAAACGGCCGCAGGGCTGAAGCGGCGACGGGGAACCTTTACCGTGGCCAGTACGCGATTAACAAGGAGATCAATAACCATGAATCTCATGATAAAGAACAAGACCAGGCAACTGATGACCGTCACCCTCAACAGCGGCGAGACGTTACATCTGGCGCCCGGCGAAGAGTCTCAACCTCTCAGTGAGATCGAGACGGCAAATAACGCGAAGATTCAAAGGCTTTCGAACGAAGGGATGATCGAAACAGCCATCATCTCCGACAAAGCGCCCGCCCATGGCGGCGAGGCCGAGGCGCCGCACCGCCGAAAGCCGAAGCCATAATCAGAAGTCGGGGCGCGTCCGTCAAACATTCCCAGCCGAACTTGTGATTCACAATCGGCAATTCCCGTCAGAGGAGAACTTACATGGAGTTATTGCATCCTGGCGTCTACATACAAGAAATTTCCAGCGGAGTGAGGCCGATCGAGGGCGTCAGCACGTCGACCACGGCCTTCCTCGGGAAAGCGGAGAAAGGGCCGCTCGATCGCGCCCACATGGTAACCAGCTTCACCGAATTCCAGACAGTCTACGGCGGTTTTCTCAATGACAGCTTTCTGGCTCACGCGGCGCTGCAATATTTCAACAACGGGGGCAAGAGGCTTTACGTCGTGCGGGTCGCCAACAATGCCTTGACCGCCGACATCAGCCTCAACGACCGTAAAGCCACCCCGGCCAAAACCATAACGATTGCGGCCAGCAGCGCCGGCAAGTGGGGCAATGATCTCGACGTAGATATCACCAACGGTTCGCGCGATTCGGCAAATGAATTCCGGATCGTCGTCAGTAGCGGCGGGCTGGCCCTGGAGACCTTCGACGACCTGAGCATTGATCCCGATGCGCCAAATTTCGCGGAGAACGTCGTCGGGGCCAAATCCCAGTTGATTCGCGTGAGCGTCGATCGGAGCAATAATTCAACCGTTCCCGGGACCAGTGTCAGCGGGGCCACGCCTGCGACCTCATTGCCCGCCGACAGGCGAAAATTGATTATCAACATCGATAACGACGGGGCGCGAACAATCGAGGTGACCGGCGCCGCGGCAAACATCACCGACATCGGCAACGCTATCCAGACCGCGGTCAAGGCCTTGACCCCATTGCGCGCCTCGACCCCGGCGGCGGCCTACAATAATTTCTCGGTCTCTACCGCCGGAAATATTTATACCCTGACCTCCGGATCGACCGGGAAACATTCGTCTGTGGTGGTCTCGAACGCTCCCTCGGAGAACGCGGCCACTTTCCTCAAATTGGGGCGCACCAATGGTGGCGTCGAGACGACAGGCGCGGCCGTCTTGAGGCCGGCCAACGGCTCCTATCATGTGGGCGATAACACGGTGGGCGGAAACGTCCAGGCGGTGACGCTCGGCGACGACGGCGGCACGCCGCAACAAGTCGATTACGAAAATAGCTTCAACCTGCTCAATCCGGTCCGCGACGTCAATCTGATCGCAGTGCCGGGCATCGGCACGCCGGTCATGGTCAGTTTCGGCGCGAACTACTGCGAGCAAAGAATGGACTGCTTCTTCATCGGGGACATGAGTGTCATCGACGACACCAAGGAAGAGGCCCAAACCTTCGTCACCAACGTGACCAAGAAGAGTTCTTATGCGGCGGTCTACTTTCCCTGGCTGAAGGCCACCGATCCGACCGGCGTTTCGGCCGATCCGATCGCTCTGCCGCCGTCCGGTTACGTCGCCGGGATGTACGCCAAGATCGACGCCAAACGAGGCGTCTGGAAAGCGCCGGCCGGTACCGAAGCCAACATCGGCGGAGCTGTGGGGTTGATGAAGAACATCATCGACGCCGAGCAGGATACCCTCAATCCGATCGGCGTCGACGTCATTCGGAGCTTTCCGGCCTCCGGCATCGTGATCTGGGGCGCTCGGACGCTGGCCACCCAATCCAATCCGGAGTACCGCTACGTGCCGGTGCGTCGCACAGCAATCTACCTCGAGCAGAGCATCTATAACGGCATCCAATATGCCGTCTTCGAGCCGAATGATGAAGACCTGTGGTCCAGCCTGCGCCTCAATATCAATGCGTTCATGTTGCTTCAATTCCGCAATGGCGCGTTTCAAGGCCGGACGCCCAACGACGCCTTCTTCGTCAAATGCGACAACCAGACTACGACACAGGCCGACATCGACGCCGGAATCGTCAACATCCTGGTCGGTTTCGCGCCCCTCAAACCTGCTGAGTTTGTCGTGCTGAAACTGACGCAGAAATCAGGCCAACCGGCAGCTTAAGGACAACTGAAAACCGTTTTCTCAGGAGCCTTCATGTCGCGTTGCGACGCCCTGAAAGAATGAAAACGCGCCAAGTAGTAACGACTTTAGTCGTTACGGCGCAGTAACGACTAAAGTCGTTACTACATAGCCATTTTCTGAGGAGTGAGCGATGGCGAAATTCACCGTCAATCCGAAACGTTACGATCCGTATCGCAACTTCAAGTTCAAGATCAAAATCGACAACGTCTATGTCGCCGGTCTGAGCAAGTGCAGCGCGCTGAAGAAGACGACCGAGATGGTCGAATGGCGCGAGGGCGGTGACCCAAGCACCACCCACAAGCTGCCGGGCAAGACAAAGTACGACGCCATCACGTTGACCGCAGGCGTCACGCACGACCTCACGTTCGAGGACTGGGCGAACAAGGTCAACAACTTTCAGGGCGACGCGGCGATGTCGCTCAAGAGCTTCCGCAAAGACATCATCATCGATGTCTTCAACGAAGCAGGGCAGAAGGCGCTTTCGTACAAGGTCTTCAACTGCTGGGTCGCGGAATATCAGGCGCTGCCGGAGCTCGACGCCAGCGCCAATGCGGTCATGATCCAGACTATCAAGCTCGAGAATGAGGGATGGGAGCGCGATACCAGCGTTACCGAGCCGACGGAGACTTGATGAATTCCCCAGCAGAGATCCCAGAAGCGGGTCTCTTCGTGCTGCCGGGCGGGTACGTCGCAGACGATGGCGCGCTCCACTGCGAAGTGGAGCTGTCGCCGTTGACCGGCAGGCTGGAAGAGCGCCTCTTCGACGCTCCGTTACATACGCCTTCCGCCAGCGTCATAACGATCCTGCTGGCCGGGTGCATCAAGCGGCTGGGGACGTTGGCGACAGTGGACGCCGAGGTGGTGAAGGGCCTGCTGGTGGGAGATCGCGAGTATCTGCTCGTCCGGCTGCGCCAGATGGCATTCGGCCACGAGGTAGAGGCGGTCTGGAGCTGCGCCAATGCCCATTGCCAAAAGCCGATGGATATATCGTTCTCGCTCGCCGAGCTCCCGATCGAACGCAAGGCGGTGGCGGCGCGATTCTTCACCCATAAATTTTCGCTAGTCGATAGCGGTGGAGCGGTAGAGGCGCCCGGGCTTGACGGTTGCGAAGTCAAGTTCCGGTTGCCGACCGGGGCCGACCAGGAAGCGCTTGCGGCGATCTTTCACGCCGACCCGGCTGCGGCCATCTACCAACTATTGGCGCGCTGCCTGCAGAGCGGCAGCGAAGGTCGAAGCCTTGACGTAGCGGAGGTCGCGCAATGGCCCGCAGCGGCGCGCCATGAATTATATGAAGCCATGGAGCGGTTGGCGCCGCAGGTCGCCATTGAACTGGATCTGACCTGTCCGGAATGCCGAACATCTTTCGGCGCCGACTTCGACTTCACCGCGTTTTTTCTGGCGGAGATGACAGCCAACGCCCGCCGGCTTGAACGCGAGGTTCACCTCCTGGCCCGCCATTACCATTGGTCGGAGCAGGAGATTCTGTCGCTTACGCGGAAGAAACGGCGGCGCTATATCGAATTATTGCAAGAGGAGATCGAGCGGCTCAATTAACTCGCGCAACGATGGCCAATGATGAATGCCAACACCGGACCAAGCTATCTGTTTAACATGCTGCGCAGCGGAGCCAGGCCGCTCGGGCAGGCCAGCCTCGGTCTGAGCCGACATTCGATAAATGAAATATCCGGGCGAACGGGGCAACCGCCCCCGCCATCGCTTGAGTTGGACCGTGAAGGGCCGGGCGCCGACTCTCACCACCATCCGACACCCTCCACAATCACAGATATTGCCGTCAAAGGTATGGAGGTAGAGGGCAGAACGGCTTCATCTAACTATCTGCCGGATATTTTACAGACCGGGGACGGCGATCCGGAAACAACATCTCATCACACAACTACGCACACGGAAGAGAGAGGATCGGAACGGTCAGATATGCAAGTTGACCGTTTCGCCCCTTCGCAAACTGGCTGGCGCCAGACGCGCTCTGACCCGGAACCGGCCATTGGGCGACTGGAGCCGGAAACGCCCGCAGTCTCGGCCCCGTTTTTCGGACCGGCGGCATCATCCAGCGATCTCATCCCGCTCCAACAGGAACGATCCGACCACGGAGCTGAAATTGAGCGCGACCCGGCGTTTCCGCGCTCGGCGCCAGCGCCAGCCTTTGCGGAATCGGCGCCGCTTCCCAGACCGGAAGCTGAACCGCCTCCGGCCACCGAAAAGAACCTCTCTGAAATCGAGCAATCACGCCGGCGACCGGGCGGGCGGGTCTACCGAATAGTTGAGGAATATCCGGATACCGCCCGAAAAGGGGCGGAAATAACGAAACTGCAGGTCGAGGCATATCCCTCCGGAATGTTCGCAGAGACCGCATCGCCCCGCGCCCCCGTCAATTCGGCAGAGGGCGGCGCCGGAGCCGGGCAATCGCCGCCCTCTGGCGCCTCCCCCGTCTCCACACAACCGGCGACAACGCAGGCGCCGCGAACGCCGCGACTGATTAGCGCCACCGATCTACCGATTACCACTCTGTCTTACGAGGCGCGTGTGGAGACGGCCTCAAACTCCGGCGCCCTTTCGCAGTCATCGGCGGCCCCATCCTTATCGTCCAATCCCACTCAAGAAGGCGGCAAAGGGCAGGCTGACCGGATCAAAGAACGTTCAATCCAACCGAGCGAAGCCGCGCCGGATGAGGCCCGTGAGATAGCTTTCAATGAGGCTTTACGTCGTCACGCCGCCGCTTCGCGTCAAGAGAGCGCGCCGAAACTGACTATTCACCGGCTGGAAGTGCAGGTCATCAATCAGAGTGGGCAGAGTGGGCAGAGTGGGCAGAGTGGGCAGAGTGGGCAAGTCTCGCAGTCTTCGGCGGACCGCGCCTGGCGTGCGTCCCCTGCGCCGTCGTTCGACGTGCGTGAAACTTTGGAGCGCCACCATCTGGGGCGCCTGTTGTGATTGGAAGAGACGTTCATGAGTTATCTGGCAATCGGTTCAGTGACCAAGGCGATAGCCGAGTTACTCGAGAAGAAACTGAATAAGCCGCCGCTCATGGGGCAGAACGTGATCCTGAAAGTCACGGTGTTGCCGCCGGATGATGAACGTGTCGATAGAGACAACGGCGTCAACCTCTTCCTGTACCGCGTCACCGAAAGCCCTTTCCAAAAGAACCTGGACTGGCCGGGCGACAAGGAGAATCGCGGCGTCAAGCGCCCGCCGCTGGCTCTGGTACTGCACTACCTGGTGACGGCAAACGTCAAGCCGTCCGCCGATGCGGCCCAGGACGATATTACCGCCCATCAGATTCTGGGTAATGCGATGGCGATCCTGCACGAATTTCCGGTGCTCAATGACATTCACGACGGCGACTTCGACGCCGACCTGGACGCGCAGTTCGCCGCAGAGCTGCGCCGCGCATTCGACAAGATCAAAATCAGCTTCGCGCCGATTTCGATGGATGACGTATCGAAAATCTGGACCGGCCTGAGTAAAGCCTATCGTCTGTCGGTCGCCTACGAAGTATCGGTCCTGCAGATCGCGCCGATCGTCCCGGCGCCTCTGCCTGGGCCACCCGTCCAGCAATTGCATGTAGGGGTAGAGACGATCAGCGCGCCGCTGATCACCGCCGTCGAACCGGCCATCGCGACTGCGGGCGCAACCCTGACGATCAAGGGGAGCGGATTCAAGAGTGTTGGAAGAGTTACGAGCGTCACGGTGGGAGATACGACATTTACCGAAGCGGAACTCTCTGCCCTGACCGAGAGAGAGATCCGGTTGGTCCTTCCGACCGCGTTTCAACGCGGCCCCAGACAGCGAGTCGTCGTCATCAACGGCGGCCGGGAGAGCAACGAGGCTTCTTTCCTGGTGCGCCCATGGATCGGCGCGCTGCGGCCGCTGCGCGGGTTGACAGGCATCCCGATCACCATTCCGTTCGAACTCGGCGCCGGAACGACCGTCAGCGCCGAGATCGGCGGGCAGGCCGTCGCCGCCACGCCCGACGCCGCGAGAAAGAACGTGACCGTTTTTGCGCCCAACAGCCTGGCGAACAACGGCCCGGCGCCGGTTGTGCTGATCGTGAACGACGGCGCAGCGCAGCGCAGCAATACCCTCTTCTATGAGGTGGCGCCGGTCATCAGTTCCAGAAACGTGACGGTCGGCGGTTTACCCGCCAAAACAACGATTGAGGTCACGGGTCAACGGCTCAACGGCAATGATGTCCAGGCGCGTTACGGCAAGCTGCTGATCTCCAAAGGGCAGAACGCCTCCGCCACACAGCTCAGCGTTGAGGTCCCGCGCGTCTTGCCGACGGATCAAACTGTCTCGGTCATCGTCGATGGTTTCGAGTCGAACATCCTGCCGCCGAGCCTGGAAAGACTGGAGCCCATGGAATCGTTTCCGGGGCAGCCGATCACTCTGATCGGGCGCGGATTGAGTGGAGGGAACGTCGTCGTCCATTTCGGCGCAGCCAGCATCAATGTCGGCCCGCATCCTTATTCCAGCCGGATCGTCGTCACTGTGCCCGACGGGTTGGCAGTGGGAACCATTCAGGTGAGCGCCACGATCGATGGTAACGAAACCAACAATCTCTCTTTCGGAGTACTGGCATGAACCAGGCTAAGCCTTACGTCGATAGCTGGGAACACCTGCTGGACGAAGTCGGCGGCCTGGAGATGCTGTTGCGCCGCGAAGCGCGCCGCTTCAAGAAGTCGTCAGCCGAGCCGCCGGAGATTTTCCGCGGGATGTTCATTTCCGAAAGTGAGGTCGAGCGGATGCTCGGCGAGGCGTCGGAAGCCGCCGGCGATGGAGATGAGGCCGCGTGGCAGCGCGAGATCAACTTGCGCCGGGAGCGGATCGCAGTTCGCCGGCGGGCGAGCCTTGAAGAAGGCGTCCATCTCTCGCTCCCGCGTCTGGCCCAGATCTTCGGATTGACCATGTTCGAAGAGAGAGCGCTGTTGATCTGCCTGGCGCCGGAACTCGATTCGAAGTATGGACGGCTCTACGCCTATCTGCAGGACGATGTGATGCGCAAGCAGCCGAGCGTCGAATTGACCATGAAACTGTGTTGCGAGACGCCGCAGGAGCGATTGCGGGAGCGCGGCGCCTTTTCGCCGCAGGCGCCGTTGTTCAGAGCCCATCTGCTGCGTTACTCGGATGGCGATGAGGCGCCGCTTCCGGCGCGGTCGCTGAAACTCGACGAGATGATCACCGGTCACCTGCTGGGCGCCGGCGGCGAGAGCCGCGAGATTGCAGCCAGTTGCGGCTTGGTCACCACGCCGGTCGATCTGCGGAAACTGCGCTGGCCGGAAAGTCTGACTGAACGGCTGGTGGAAGCGGCAAGGGAACAATTGCAACGCAGTACGCCCTCGCCGCGCCGCATGATCTATCACCTTCGCGGGCCGGGCGGAACCGGCAGAAAGTCGCTTGCTGCCGGCATCTGCCACGCGCTGGGCGTGAAGTTGCTGGATGTCGATGTGGCCGAGTTGCTTCTGCGCGCACACGATTTTGAAGAGAGCCTGCGCCGCATATTGCGAGAGGGCTTGCTGCAGCCGACAGCCATCTTTCTCGATCATTTCGACCATCTGCTGGGCGACGAGCCGAATGCGATCTGGCGCCGGCGCTCGCTGGCCCGGGCGATCGATGACTTTTCGTGGCTGACGTTCATCGCGACCGAAGCCGGTTGGGAGCCACAGGGCCTCTTCAAAGACCATTTCTTCGCCCGCGTCGAACTGCCCGCGCCGGACCTGAAGAGACGGGCCGAGTTGTGGGCCGATCTGACGGCGGGTCAGGAAGGCTTCGCGCCGGACATCGACTGGGGCGATCTGGCGGCGCGGTTTCGATTGACGCCCGGGCAGATGCGCGACGCGCTGATCGCCGCCCGCAATCAGGCGCTGCTGCGCGGCGAGGCGCAGCCGCAGCCCACATCTCAGACCGTTCAATCGGCTATTCCGTCGATCGCCCCGTCGATCGCTATGGATGACCTGTTGATCGGTTGCCGCCTCCAGTCGAATCAGAAGCTCGGCGCGCTGGCGCGCAAACTGACGCCGCTCAAGGGCTGGGAAGATATCACGCTGCCAGAACACGCGCTGGAACAGCTGCGCGAGATCTGCGCGCAGCTCAAATATCGCCAGAAGGTCTACGGCGATTGGGGGTTCGGACATAAACAGACGCTGGGCAAAGGGCTCTGTGTCCTCTTCTTTGGCATGAGCGGAACCGGCAAGACGCTGGCGGTCGAAGTCATGGCCCGCGAGCTGCAGCTAGAAGCATTCAAAATCGACCTCTCGACAGTCGTCAGCAAATACATCGGCGAGACAGAAAAGAACCTGAGCAAGGTCTTTCAGGAGGCCGAAACCAGCAATGCCATTCTCTTTTTCGATGAAGCCGACGCCCTCTTCGGCAAACGGTCGGAGGTCAAAGACGCGCACGACCGTTATGCGAACATCGAAATCAACTATCTGTTGCAGCGGATGGAGGAGTTCGACGGCCTGGTCATTCTGGCGACCAACCTGCGGAAGAACATCGATGAAGCCTTCTTCCGGCGAATGCATTTCGCCGTCGAATTTCCGATGCCTGATGAAAGTCACCGGTACCGCATCTGGAAACAACATCTGCCGGAATCGGCGCCGGTCGCCGGCGACATAGATTTCGACTTTCTGTCGAAGCGGATCAACCTGGCCGGCGGCAATATCAAGAACGTCGTCGTCAACGCCGCATTTCTGGCGGCGGAAAATAGCGGCGTCATTCATATGAAGCATTTCCTGCGCGCCATTCGTCGCGAATACGAAAAGATCGGGCGGTTCTGTACGGAAGACGACTTCGCGCCCTATCACAATTTATTGAAGGACAGGTGATCGACAGAGCGATGAACGATAAACGAGTGGAACTGGAGGTCATGCGGTTGACGATCCTCAATGGCGGCGATTGCGAGCATCGTGCGGCGAACATCGCGCGGTCGATGTGCTCGCAGGCGTACGAGATGCTGGAGCGTGCGCTGCAGAGCCTCGGCGCGGATGTGACGTTGGCTCAACTGGATGTGCCGCCGGTTCAGGTCTCGATGGACGCCATGGACGATGAAACTATCGCCAGGGCGGGCGCCGAGGCGATCAGGAGCGCGGTAATTGCGGCAATCCAGCCATAAGACAAGCTGAGTCGAACCTGAAAAGGAAGTGATGACATTCAAGATGGAGGAGTTAAGAGATGCCTAGCGGTTTCAGCAACCAGGCCAAAATTCTGCGCGGCGCGTTTGTCGAATTCGGCATCAGCCTGCCGCCGTTGATCGTCGTCTTTCAATTCAATCCGCTGACCATCACCAGGACGCGGACGGCGTCGGTCAATCAGCTTGAGACGCCGGGAAAGGACCGCGCCAGCAATGAGGATTTCATCAAGCAGATCGGCGCCAAAAAGCTAATCAAAAACTTGCGCAACGGCCAGCTCCTGACCGTCGGACCCCAGACGCTCGGCTTCGACATCCGGCTGGACGCGACCGACAAGCTTAACGACGGCGATACGATCACCGAACAGTTCGGCATCGCGCCGCAACTCTCGACGCTCGAACTGATGATGTTGCCCAAGAGCCAGAGTTTGCTGGGTGGCGCTGTAGCGGCATTGCTCGGCGGCTCGACGAATAGCTTCTCATTCGCTGACGATTCCAAAAATCCGCCGGTCACCCTCTTCATCTGGGGGCGCAAAAAGGTCATGCCGGTCAACATCAAAAACATGTCGATCAAGGAGGAGGAATTCAGCGTCGACCTTAATCCGATTCGCGCAACCGTAACAGTGAGTCTGGAAGCAATCGAGGGACCGAATGCGCCGTACCTCTACACCAAGGCGCTGACGGAGGTCATGTCGCTGCTCAATCTGGCGAATATCGGCGATATCGCCAACACGATTGTGCCAGCCTAAGCGGAGTGAACGATGTTCAGCAAAAGTTCGCGCTATCGCAATCTGCCTGAATCCAGCCCGGTCAACGCGCAAGGCGAGCGCCTGCGCGGCAAGGAACTGCGCCTGACGCCGCCCACGCCGGGGCGTTTTCTGCATACCGTCCACGAGGGCGATCGCCTGGACCTGCTGGCGTTCAAGTATTACGGCGATCCGTCGCGTTGGTGGCAGATCTCGGATGCGAACAGCGAATTGTCCTTCCCGGCGGATCTGCTCGATCGCCGCCCAGTAGTCGAAGAACTGCTGGCGCTGAGCGCCACGGGCTTTGCCGAACGTGTCAACGAACTGCGAATAGCGCTCAGCGCCTTCGGCGATGTGCGCCGTGAAGAGACAAGTTCATTCGATGAAACGGTGGTGCGCAATCCGGAATTTCTCGAAGCCGCTTTGACCGTGGTCTATGATCCGTCGCCGGTCACACGGCAACAGATCATCGACGAAATCAACGATACCGGCGCCGACGTCTATCCGCTTCGCCTGCTGCGGACCTTCGCCTGGGATCAGGCCGATAAGACGGCCGAGGCCTTCACCTTCGAAGCCCCGTCGGCAAAGTTGGAATGGCGGCTGATGATCGAAGAGCTGGCCGCTCGGCCGGGCGTTCTGGAACTGCAATCGCTGATCACGGCGGCGACGGTCCGAATCGTTTATCACAGCGGGGCGCTGGATCAGAAGGCGATCCTGGACCTCATCGCGAAGCATGGCTTCAACGCGCCGTCGGAACCGGCCACTCTGTCGCGAATCGGCGCCCAGATAGTCATTCCGCCGAACCGGATCGGATGAGAGGTCATTTTTCTGATTTCTGAGGAACACACGAAGTGCCGCAGCTCAAAGCCACAATCAAGATCGATGACGACGACGCCGGAGACCTCTTCATCTCGCTGATCGAGATGACCGTCGAAGAAGATCACCGTATGGCGGCGATGTTCCGCATCAAGCTCGGAATGCAGCGCGGATGCGATGGGTTGTGGGAGTTCCTGGACGACGAACGCATCAAACCGTGGAGCAAAGTGGTGATCGCCGCGAGCGCGGACGACGAGGAGACGGAGTTGATCACGGGCTACATCACGCAAATCACTCCCCACATCGATCCCGATGAGAGCAATTGTTATCTGGAAATTTACGGACTTGACGGCAGCAGTCTCATGAGCATCGAGGAGAAGATCAAGGATTGGCCGAACAAGAGCGACAGCGACATCGCGCGCGAGGTCTTCGCCGCTCACAACCTGACCCCGGAGGTTGAAGATACGGCGGTCATTCACGACGAGGCCGTCACCACCATCATTCAGCGCGAAACCGACATCCAGTTTTTGAAGCGCCTGGCGCGGCGCAACGGTTATGAATGTTTCGTCAAAGGCGAGACCGGTTTCTTTCGCAAACCTGCGCTGACCGAATCGCCGCAGCCCGTGATGGCCGCCCAATTCGGCGCAGAAAGCAACCTGATTTCGTTCGACGCGCGGCTCAATGCGCTGCGCCCGACGGCGGTCGAGATGCACCAGATAGACACCATCGGTAAAGAGATCCAGGACGCCGCCGCCGAATCGAACGAGCAGGAGCAACTGGGGCGCGACGGCGCGTCGTCGCTCGAACCGCCGAACGGATCGGCCTCACGGCTCTTCGTCCGCCACGCCCTCGCCACCGACCAGCCTGAGATGGAGAACCTTTGCCGCGCGGTCTTCGACGAAGCGGAATGGCTGATCGAAGCCAGGGGCCAGATTGAAAGCTCGATCTATGGCGCGGTCCTGCAGGCCAGAACCCTGGCGCCGATCAAGGGCGTGGGTGAAATCTTCAGCGGCATGTACTACGTCACCAATGTCCGGCACGTCTTCACGGCGGAGAATTACCGGCAACATTTTACGGCCCGGCGCAATGCCATGGGGCCCGTCGACGGCGACTTTTCGGGCGGCGATTCGCTGCTGGGAGGGTTGTTATGAACGACGATCTGCTGGCGCGTCTGGTCGAACGGGTCGAGGGACGCTTTTACGGCAAGTATCGGGCATTCGTGGTGGACAACGCCGACCCCGAAAATCGCGGGCGGTTGCGGCTACGGATCCCCAGTGTGCTCGGCAATGATGTGGTATCGGGTTGGGCGTTGCCATGTCTGCCGTACGGCGGGGCGGCGGACCAGGGCTTCTTCTTCATTCCCGAAGCGGACGCCTGCGTCTGGGTCGAGTTCGAAATGGGCGACCTGGCCTACCCCGTCTGGGTAGGAACCTTCTGGGGCAAACCAGGTGGACAGTCCGAGGCGCCAAAGCCGGCGGATGCCCAATCGCCGCCGACCCGCAAGATCATCAGGACATTGAAAGGCAGCAGCATCGAGATCGAAGACAAGGACGGCGATGAGGTCTTCATTATTCAATACAGCGACGGCAGCAAAAAGAACACCGTCACCATGGACAAGGATGGCATGAGGATCGAGGACGCGAACGCCAACAAGATCACGCTCGACGCCAACGGCGCCAAGCTCGAAGACGTCAATGGGAACAAGATCGAAATGAACGCCTCGGCGATCAATATCTTCCCCAACGTCGCCTGCAATCTGGGCAGCGCAGCCGTGAATATGGTCAACAACCTGCCCGCATGCCTGTTTACAGGCGCGCCGCACGCGATGGATGCGAAAGGGCATGCCAAGGTTCTGAAATAGCCGAAACGTCATGGCAAAACCGACAGCGAATGCGATCAAAACCAATATTCAGGCGCAGGACGCAGCCGTCTTTGATCAAGCGGATGAACGCCCGGCTGGTCTGGACCTGTTTGAAACCGACCTGGCCAACGCCATCGCCGCCGCCTGGGCCGATGTCGAGGACGGTTTCGTTATCGCTTCGGTCCCGGTCGTCGGCGGTTCGTCCCCTCCCGGCGGCCCGTTGTCGGGCGGTACGGCGACACTGGCGCCGGGGAAGTTGACCAACGCCAAGTCATTCACGGCGATCGCCGGCAAGTTCTCCACCTCGTTCCCGGACGGAGCTACCGAAGGATTGCTGGCCCTGGTAGACGCCGTGGCGCAGGGGATCGGTCAGAAGTTCGCGTTGTGGACGCCGGGATATTCGGCAAGCCTGACCGCCGTTGGAGGGACCTGCGCATGGATTGCGCCGACTCCTGCCAATCCAGCCGGTTCGCCCGGCGCATGGAGCGGCGGATCGATTCAGGCTTTTGCGCTCGCGGGCGGTTCCAGCAGCGGAGATTCCGGAATGACGGCCGGCAGTCTGGAAACGGCGATCGGCAATGCCGCGGATCCGGCGAAACTCAAACAGAATCAGAATGCGTTGCAGCCGGCATTAAGCGCTCTGATCAAAGCGATCGCCACCGGTTTCGCGACCACCTGGACGCAGTGGAAGACCGACACCAAGATTTCCGGCGGCTCCGGATCGGGGACCGCTGTTCCGCCCAACGGCGCAATCTCGGTCGGCGCAGTGACTTCACCAACGGTCGGCTGAATACGGCAGGTCACCTGCCATCCGGCAAAACAGGATGAGACGATATGGACACGACAAGCTTCGGCTTCCCATTCCGGATCAATGAACTCGGCCAGGTGACGGCGCTCACCGGCAACGACAACATCCGCGCCAAGGTCTTACAGGCGCTCATGACCTCGCCGGGCGAGCGCGTCATGTTGCCTGAGTTCGGCTGCGGGTTGCGCGACCTGCTCTTCGATCCGAACAACGAGATTCTGGCCGCCGCCACCGAATTCACTATCACCAAATCGCTGCAACAGTGGTTGGGCGACGAGATCATCGTCCAGAGCGTGGATGTCGAAAACATCGACGGCGAACTACAGATCGAGGTCGTTTATATCAGGCGCGATCAGTTGACGGCCGGCAAGGTCAAGATCGCGTTCTAAGCGGAGATGACATTATGGCGGCGATTGCAATCAAAGACGGCCGTCAGGTAATCGATTACCTGGCGCGCGATTACAACAGTTTCCGGCAGGCGTTGCTCGATCTGATTCCGGCCAAGCTGCCGGAATGGACCGACCGATCGGAGGCCGATTTCGGCGTCGTTCTGATCGAGCTCTTCGCTTACATGGGCGATATCCTCAGCTACTATCAGGACCGCATCGCCAATGAAGCTTTTCTGACGACGGCGCAGGAACGGCGCAGCGTGATCAACCACCTCCGTTTGATCGGATACGAGATGGCCCCGGCCGCGCCGGCTGCGGCGCGACTCGGTCTGATCGTCGCCAACAACGTCAACCAGGTGGTCGAGATTCGCAAGGGCGATCAGTTCGCTACCGTCAGCAGCAAGGATCGCAAGAGCCTGACCTTCGAGTTCGTCGATGACAAACCGCTGGTAATCAATCTTGCCGGCCTCCCGGCCGTTCCGCCCGACAAATTGGCTAACAATGATTTGTCAGGCTTCATTGGGATCGTCACCATCCCGGCCAAGAAGCCGGATGGAACGCCGCTGCCAAACTTCAAAGAGGTCGTCGAGATCAAGGAAGTTGACGGGGTTAAAACGCCATTCGGCGTAATACCGGTGCGCGAAGGGCGTTCGATCAACAACGAGGTGATCGGCGTCTCGGATGGCACGGCGAATCAGAGATTCCGACTGGCGCAGCCTCGCGCCCTGATCGATACGCTGCAGATCGTGGTCGAGACTTCGCCTCCGACTCCGCCCTGGCGATGGCGCAAGAATCTGGTCTTCAGCCATCGCGCCTTCACGCCGGAGCAGTTGGCGGCTTTGGAGCAGGAGGGACGTATCGGTTCGACGCTGGCCTTCAGCCGCAGCGCGGATCGCGATTTCGCCACCGAGACCGACGAAAACGATGTGACTACGGTGATCTTCGGTGACGGCCAGTACGGGCAGATCCCGCCGCCGAGCGCGCGGATACTGGCCAGCTATCGAGTGGGCGGCGGCAGCGCGGGCAACGTCGGTACGGGCCAGATCACGGTCATCACCAAAGCGCCGCAATTGCAATTGATCGGAGCCAAAGTGGTCAACCGCGAGCCGGCCAGCGGCGGCGCAGAGCGAGAATCGATCGATCGCGCCATCAAATTCGCGCCGACCGTCTTCGGTTCGATGCAGCGCGCAGTCACCGGCGAAGATTATGTCGCACAGGCCAAGCTCTTTCCCGGCGTCTCGAAAGCGCGAGCGGAGGCGACCAACTGGAACACCATCACCCTTTTCATAGCGCCGACCGGCAGCGGCCAGGCGCCATCCGACACGCTGCGTCAGGAACTGCTGGCCTATTTTGAAGACAAGCGGATGCTGACCAGCATCATCGATATCCAGAGCCCGGACTATGTGCGGATCGATGTCACCGCCCAGGTCGGGGCGGAGGCACATTTCCGCAACGAGGACGTGGCCGCAGAGGCTGAAGCGGCGATTCGCGATCTGTTCGACTTCGAAAAGGTGGATTTCAAACAGACTCTCTACCTGAGCAAGATCTATGAAGCGCTGGAGCGGTTGGACAGCGTGCAGTTCGTCAACGTCACGCGCTTCCAGATCGCCACATTGAGTTCGCCGCCCGTCGACGAGGACGGGGTGATTCAACTGCGTGAAAACGAGATTCCCGTGCTAAATGAACTGATTGTCAATGTGACTGGAGGCGTCTAGTGCAGGTCCGCGACTTCAAAGCTGAATCGAATTCGCGCGGCGGCCGGATAGACCTTTCATGGATCAATCCGACGGCGACGGAATTTCCCGGCTTTACGGGCGTCAAGATTCTGCGACGTAAATCGACGCAACCCGAGGCGGCGATCCAGGGCGGTCAGGTGGCGCCCGTTGCGCCGGCGCAAATCGTCTTCGACAGCGGGTCGGCGGCGCCGGCGGCGCCGGGGGCGAGCGGGGTGTTCAACGATGATAACAATCATAAGGGGTTGAGAGGCGAAACGGTCTATTACTATGCCGCCGTCGCTTACTCTGCGACGCAGGTCTCGCCGCTGGTCTTCGCATCGGCTCTGGCGACGACGCCCTACCAAACTGCGGATGAGCTCTATCGCGAACTGCCGGGGTTCTACCGGCAGTTCGACACAGTTACCCCGCCCAATGCTCCCGGGCTCGATCCGGCGGACATTGATAAAGGGCAGTTGCGCCGATCGGCGGAGATGTTCGGCGAGCAGTTCGACCTGTTGCGAAGCTATGCGCGAGCCATGCGCGATTTTCAGCAGATCGATCGCATCGATGGGGCATTGCTGCCGCTGCTGGCCGATTGGATCGGCTGGCAGAACGATTTCACGCTCAATCACGCCAAACAGCGAAACGAGATCAGCTATGCGTCCCATTTCCACCGCACGACCGGCATCGCCGCCAACCTGCGGGCCACCATCAACCGGTTGACAACCTGGGACGCGCAGATCAAGGAGTTCGTTCACAACATCTTTCTGACCAACACCCCGGAGCTACTGATCATCAAGGAGCGCGAACGAATCGGCGCGAACTGGCAGGCGGAAAGACTGGTCACGACCGATATCGCTTACGAGGGCCGCCCGGTGGCTACGCGCAGCAGCGATGGCCGGCTCTGGCTCTTCTATCACGCGCGACAAAGCGCAGCGCAACAGGGCGCGGGCCAACTGTCGACCGCTCCCGGCAAAACCGCAACGGAGAACCAGTGGCATCTCTGGTTCAAAACCTTCGATCAGATCGGCTGGCTGCCGGCGCAGCGTCTGACCTTCGACGGCAAAATCAATAAATATCCTGCCGCCTTTCAGAAAAAGGACGGCAATTTCTGGGTCTTCTTCAGCAGTTATGAAGAGGCCGGCAGCGGGCTCAGTTCCCGGATCAAACTCCAACTGGTCAGCGCCGGCCGAACTGCGCAACCGCCACTCGTGAGCGGCGCGCTGGGCGGGCCTTTCAACTTCACAGACGGCGATCAGTTAGGCCTGACCATTACTACCGCCGCCGGCAGCATCCTCAGGACGGTCACTCTGCGCCAGGAGCATTTTAACAACCTGGCGCAGGCGCCCGCCCCTGAGATCGCGGCCTTCCTAGATCGTGAACTGCCTGGCGTCAAAGTGGAGGCGGCGGAGAACGGCGCGATCTCGATCACAGCCTTGACAACCGGAGCGGCTTCTGGATTGACCGCTCACGTTTCGCCGGTCGCAACCAAGCTCGGGCTTGTGAGCGGGACCGATCTTACCGTCGTCGGCAGTGACGCCGCGTCTGCGCAATTGATCGGCGCCAGGACCGGCCCCTTCGCTCTGGCCAGCGGCGACAGGCTCAATATCCGGCTGGACGATCGCTTGACTAAAACCATCGCCTTCGACGGAGCATCCTTTGCCAACATCGCCCAGGCCACCGCCGTCGAAGTAGTCGCTGTTATCAATCGCGCCTTGCCCGGATTGGCGACGGTCGAAAGCGGAAAGATCAAACTGGTTTCGCCCGCCGTCGGCGAGAGTTCGTTCATCGCGATCGATGTCACGACATCGACTGTGGCCCCCAAGCTGGGGTTCGGCGCGCCCCCGACAGATCCAAATTTGCCGCCACAGGATGATACCGAACCTGCCGCCTTTGAAGACAACGCGGGCAACGTCTGGCTCTTCTGGCGTTCGCGCCGCGATGGCACGTGGAAGATCTGGTACAACCGATTCGACGGAACGAATTGGGGGGCGACGCAGCGATTGACCGCCGGAACCGATCCTGAATTCGCCCCGGCGGTCGTCTTCGATCCGGCAAACGCCGCGCCCGCCAGCGGCAAGATCTGGGTCTTCTGGAGCCGTCAGAAGAGCAATGGGTTATGGAACATCTTCTACCGCACGTCGGCCAATATGAACTTTCCAACCAGTTGGACCGAGTTGGAGCTGACACCCCCGGCCAATTACGATCGTCAAGAACCGGCTGCCGCGCTTCGCGGTGTAGATAATGTCGAGCTCTATTTCAGTTCCAACCGCGCCGACGGCTGGCAGGTCTGGACCAACACCCTGACCCCGGCGCCTTCGCCCGATGAAACGCAGATCACGGCGGGTCAGTTCACGCATCGCGCGCCAACTGCCGTCGTCGCCACGACGGGGGCCAAAGTCTGGTTTCGCAGCAACGAAAGTCAGGTCTATGTCAGCCCCTCCTATCCGGCGTCACAAACGATCGATGCGCGCTACGCCGGCTCGACCACTATCGACACACGCAATCCGACGAAGTTCGCGCTGCGCGGAAGTTTGAAGGACGTGTTGCGGTACACCTACGATACGGGGCGCGCGGAGAGCGATTGGTACGCCCGCGACACAGTGGGCATCTACCTGACGCCGGACACGCTGGATGAACAACTCGTCATTCGCAAACAGACGGCCATCGCCAACGTCATCCGGGACTTTTTGCCGATCCAGGTGCGCGCCGTCTTCATCATTCAGCAAGTCCAGCTGGAGTACATTTACACCTACGCCGCGCCCAACGCCGATCCGCCGCAACTGATCGGCGAGCGGGTCATCGATACGATCCTCGGCGAACACTACACGGGATTGACCGATAGTTTCAGCGACCGCGTCAACTTCCGTTTCGTACGAACCTGGAGCCTGGCGCACACAGGGAACAGCATTCCTGACCTGAGCGTTACGCCGCCCGACCTGTCGTTCCGGCTCTTTATGCTCGGGGTCGAGGAAGGAAGTTAGTTGAGAAAGGAATGAAACTATGTCTGATTTGATAATCAAAGGCATCTACCGCGATCGGCTCCTGGATGCCGGCGGGCAACTGGTCTTCGACTCGGAGTGGAAATCGAATCTGATCGTCACCAATTGCCGTGTGCTGCTGGCCGGCTTCATGCGCAATGAAGTGAGCGCGCGCGGCATCCGAAACTTGCAGGTCGGGCAGGGCGATCCCGCCTGGGACACCACGCCTCCGCCGGCGCCGCCGCCCTCGTCCAACACTCTGGTGGACAACACCACCAAGTTCACAATCCCGGTGGCCAATCTGATCCTGCAGTACCTGAATGACAGCGACGCCATCGTGCCCGGCCCGACCAGCCGCGTCGAGATCACGGCCACTCTGGGGCCCAATCAACCGGTGGCTGGCATTTACAACCTGCGCGAATTCGGGCTGTTCGGAGAATTGAACGGCCAGCCTTTTATGATCGATTACGTTCGCCACCCGGTGATCCAGAAGAGCGGATCATTCACCCTGGAGCGACGAATACGACTGATCTTTTGATCCCTTGAAGGAGCATAACAATGGGTAACTTTTCCAAATTACCGAATGACCAGCTGCAAGCCAGTTTTCAGAAAAATTATGTGGGCGTCTACATCGAACAGGGCGTTCCCGTGCTGGATCGCGATCTGAATCTCCTGCAGGACATCATTTCGATGACGGTGCGGTCGTTGATCACGCGCTTCATCGGCGATGGCGGGATCGTCGGAGGCCCTGGGTTCGCCATCCGGGCCATCCCGGCCAATAACGACTTCCGCATTCAGACCGGAGAGGTTCTGGTCAACGGGATCAATGTGTTCAATGGGGCAGATATCAACTATGCCAGTCAGCCCGGAGTCCCGACCCTCACGACTCCTACAGCCGCTCGAAACGACACCGTCTATCTGGATATCACGCTGACTGAAGTAAACGGAACTCAGGACGCAGAACTGCTCAACAGCGGCGACGTGGGGCTACAAACCTCCGTGCGGCAGAAGGCGGTCTGGGTAGTGCGTGTCGCCGAGGGCGCAATCAATCCGCCGTTACCCGTCGCCGGCCATTCGCATTTCCCTCTGGCAAGACTCGCCCGCACCGCGGGCCAGGCTCAAATCCAGACCATTATGATCATCGATCTTCGCAAGCAGATATTATCTCTGTCAGAGGCGCTGCGCATCCTGGGAGCGCCCGCTTTCGTCGCCCCCCAGTTTGCGCCGGTAAGCGGCGGAGCGGGAGGCTCCACCAACCTCTCCGGCCGCAATTTCAATGTTGGCCAGCTGACGGTGACCTTCTCCAACAACACCACCTCAGTGCAAGCTGCTGTCACAGTGAACTCTGCCACAGCGGCGACAGTGACCGTACCCTCGGGAATTAACGGCGGATGCCGCATCACCATCGCCAATCAGTTCGGATCGGAGACCAGCGCCAACACTTTCAACGTACTCTGAAGCCAACGGTTTTTTAAGGAGAATAGAGCTATGCCATTCGATGTTTATCCCATTCCGCCAAACAGCCCTCTCAACGTCGGCCCTGGAGCGACAAGCGGGCTCATCCCGATCACACAGCGAATCGGGCCGGACGATGATCCGGAACCCGGCACGACCGTGACCAACTTTCCCACCACTATGTTCATTCGGTTTGCAATGCTTGGCGCCGTGCCGGCGCCCGCACAACAGCCGACCATCATCCTCCAAGCCAGTACCGTCACCACTACCGGCCCCGAGACGGAGATCACCGCCGTTTTTCCTTCACTGACGCCCGTTTTCGACGACGTCGGGCTGACCGAGGATGCTGGCGATGGGATGAAACATTCACCCGACGCCAACAACGTCTATCTCGTCAAATTGCTGGTCAATGTCACGAGCGGTGTCACCTGGAAGATGCGGATTAAGAATAACGACGTTGCGGCGCGGGATTTCACTTGGGTCATCGCCGATAGCCTGGACGACGTCGACGGGTTGGGCAACCACGTCGGTTCGCGCCAGCCGTGGATAGACGCGTCAACCGCGCTCAATTTCGATGCGCTGACCTCTCAATCGCCGGCGCCTCGTTTGACCGTTTCGGTCGCCAATAAAGGTACCGGTCCGCTTAATATCACCGACACTGTCGGTTCGAACGCCGGCAGCCCAAGTTTCCAGGTAGCGGAAGTGCCCGGCCCGATCGACCCGAATCATACCGGCATTTTGAGCGGCAATTTGAAGATAGATTTCATCGCGCCTGCAACCATCGGCCAGACCAATGCGACCTTCGATATCTCGACCGACGACACCACGGCGCAGACGGCAGCCGGCCACAATAAACGTGTCGCGCTCCAGGGGGTGGCGCGTCAACTGGAGATCGTGTTGCTCGTGGATGCGTCGGGCAGTATGGGCTACACTCCAGCCGGCGGCGCCCCGGCCGTTGACAGCGATGCGCGATGGGCCAAGCTGAAGGAAGCCGCCAACCTTTTCCTCGATCTGCTCGGGACCCTCGGAAATAGTCAAGGGAATTTTGGCATCGCGGTCTTTCCCGATTTCACCGCTCCGACCTATCCCCCCGCCCTCTCGCCGAGCAGCGGCGACATCTTCATAACCCAGGCCATCACGGCAGCCAACGTCACCACTGCCAAAAACAATCTCGACGCGCCGCCACCGACATTTACGCCTCGCAAGGCCGAGAAGGACTCCGGCGCGACCCCCATTGGGCACGGCATCGGCCGCACCCTCGACACTCTCGGTCTACCAATCAGCTATTTCTCGGATAGCGCCGATGCTCTCAATCTCAACAAGCGCTTCCTTGTCTTGATGACCGATGGCGCAAACAACAGCGGACCGCCGAATCCGCCCGATTTTTTCGAACCCTCGCCAAACTCTTTTACAGACAAGAAGGTCAGAGTGATCGCCGTCGGCTACGGCGATCCCGCCAGTATGTTCGAGGTTGACCATACACTGCTCAATACCATCGCCACGCAATCAAATGGCCTGTTTCTCGACGCCGGGACGAACGATGTCGGCGGCGCGACCTTGAAGAAAAGCTTCCATGACGCCATCGTCGAAGGACTCACGCTCGATCCGACAGCGGATCCGTCCGGGATCCTCACCACCGTCAACCCGGAAGCGCGCCATCAGGTGACGATTACGCCTTATGACACGAAGGCGGTCTTCATCGTCAACTGGCAAACGTTCGACGCCGATCGCGTCAAAGTCACGTTGCTGACGCCGACCTGCGAGTTGATCACGCCGGCCAGCGCGCAAACCGATCCCAATATCACTTACCGCAACCATCCGACTTATGCGATCTATGCTTTCAATCACGATTATCTGCGCAACGCGGCTGATCCTGCCAATCCTCGCTACGGCACGTGGCGGTTGATTATCACCGCGGACTTTCCTCCGATCATCGAGATTAGCGAGCCGGCTCGTCGCGACATCTTCCTGATCAGCGAACCTTACGACTATCAGGTGACCACTCAATCGCGCCTCAAGCTGACGTTGACGACCGACCGCGCAAACTACTTTGCGGGCGATACGATCAAACTTACGGCCGCGCTCACTGTCGACGGTAAAGGCGTCCCCAATGCTACTGTCGTGGCGCGATTCACCGCGCCGGGCCAGTCGTCGGACAACTTTCTGGCCGCGAACCTGGTTACCGCCGCTGAATTCTCTCGGGCTAAGGAACAGTTGGCGCAGGTCGACGTGACGGCGATCGGCGTCAAGGCTTTCGCCTTGGGCCAGAAGGGCATCGTCTTCAAAGACACGCCGCATCAAAACGATGTCAAGATGGCCGATGACGATCGCGACGGCCATTACACCGCGAGTTTCACCAACACGTCCACGCCCGGCACCTTCGCATTTTACGTTATAGCTCTCGGCCAGACGCCGGAGGGCATCACCTTCCGGCGCGAGAAACGCCTGAGTGTGCGCATAGACGTTCGGCCCGAACCCACTTTCACTTTGATCGATACGTTCTATCGCACGGTGATAGAAGGTGATCGGACGATTCAGTTCGCCGACGTGCGCGTCACACCGCGCGACCGCTTCGGCAATGTCGTACTGATAGACCCGGACTTCGATTCGCGTCTGGCGCCCATCATCAAAAATGGCAAAGCTACCGCCGGGCTCATCTGGAATCTTGATGGCAGCTATTCGCAGACAGTTCAATTCAAGCCCGGTGTGACTCCCGCCGTCGGCTTCAGCCTGGATGGCCAGGTCATCACACCTGCCCGCCCACTGGCGCCCGTCGATCGATTGCACTACGTCGATCGTGTGACCGCGTTCAAGCTGGGGGGCGAGGCGGAGAAGGGAGCCAATAAACATACCGATCCGAAGGCGGCGCTGGGCGACATCAGGCTAAAACAGCCGGATGAATTCGTCTCGCTCGGCGCGTTCGGATCGCTAGCGGTCGAGATCAAAGGCCATGTAATTGAAGCGCAGGGCGATGACGACATCACCGTCTTCGTCAGGCCGGACGATACTCTGCGCTCTTACCTGGTAGAAGCGCTGCCGGCCGGCAAGCCGTCGCACGAGAAGTCGTACGGTCGCAAAAAGAGATGGGTTGCCATCGGCACATCGCCCGGCGTAACCCAATCTTTCAGCCTGGGCAGCGCCGGCATCAAAAGGGCGGTTGCTATTCGGATCACCGACAAGAGCGGCCGCACACGTGACGCCAGCTTCAAACCGAGCAGCTCTCCTGGAGTCAGCATCCTCGGCGTCGGAGTCAAAAAGATCAGGCGAGGCGGTCATCATAAGGAGGAGCACGGTGACAAGAAAAAGGGTGGAGACCGGGATTATTCCGATCGTAAGCCTGGAGGAGAGCACAGAGGCGGTCATCCCAAAGGCGTTAAACCGGGCGCTAAACCGGGCGTTAAACCAGGCGCTAAACCGGGCGCTAAACAGAAACCTCCGAAGAGTACGAAAGGAAGAAGTAAGAAGTAAGACAAAGAGTCTCCGCCCTTGAACTCCCGAATCCGGAGCAGTAGGTGAGTGCGCGACTTGGAAAGTTATGTGAAAAGCATGCATAAAATAGAGCGGCGACAGCCTTTGGAGTGCGGTAGCTCGGTATCGCTTTGGTAGTCCATTGGCTTCTGTGTCGAATGTAGGCAGCCAAACCCACTGGGCTCTTTTCTCGGAAGCCTGTAGAGTTCGGAGATGACTACCAAAGCGATACCGAGCTACTGCACTCCAAAGGCTGTCGCCTTCGAGCAATAACTTTCCAAGTCGTGTGAGTGGATGTTTGGGAAATGACAAGAGGCTGAGTACTTTGCTAACTAAGTTTTTTTTTGGCATTTGTTTAAATCAGAACACGTGAGATTGGTACAGTACCGCGCGCGTAAGCAAGCGGCCATCTCATAAGTCAACCGCTTGCTTACGCGCGCGGTACTGTACCAGCGTACCAATGTAGCGTGTTTCGATTTATACAAAACATTCAAACACTTAGTTTCCAGAGCGCTGAGTAACAACCGTGAGTGGAGGCTTAACCTTATGGAGCGCCTGACAACCAATGTCCCGCAATCGGATCGGCGACCGGCAAAACCGGTCGCCCCGATTCCCGCGCATCCACTCACACAGATCCAGCGCGCGCTCGGCGCCCGGGCGGGAGGACGTTTCATTCAGGCCATGCTCACCGTCAGCCAGCCCGGCGATCAGTACGAACAGGAAGCAGACCGCGTCGCCGATCAGGTGATGCGGATGCCTGATCAGACGGCTCCGGCCACCGTGCGGCCAGGCGATTTACCACAGATTTCCCGTCTTCAACGTATGTGCGCGCAGTGCGAGGAAGAAGAAATCCAGCGGCAGCCGATGGCGGAGGAAATGAAAGGAGAGGCGGAAGAAGAAACCCTCCAAGCCAAAGAAGCCGCCGGACAGACTCCCCAAGTCGGTTCAGACGCGCAGGCGCAGATCAATGGACTTCGAGGCGGTGGCCAGCCTCTATCAGAACCAATGCGCGCTTTTTTTGAGCCGCGGTTCGGGTATGATTTCAGCCGGGTGCGGGTGCATTCCGATGGGCGAGCGGCAGAGTCAGCAAGTGCGGTGAACGCATTGGCTTTCACCGTAGGGCAAAATGTAGTGTTTGGATCGGGGCGGTATGCGCCGAACACGGTTGAAGGAAGAAATCTGCTGGCGCATGAGTTAACGCATGTTGTCCAACAAACGCCATTCCTCTCCCACAAAAACCCAACGATCCAGCGTTCGCCTGAAGAGGCCAGCTCAACGGCAA